>Ga0210388_10000885_pt1 | contig 23752 bp, 19 predicted proteins | sample IncBWC19OmetaG_FD_155485 | JGI IMG/M metagenome (GOLD analysis project Ga0210388, IMG submission 155485) | Forest soil microbial communities from Barre Woods Harvard Forest LTER site, Petersham, Massachusetts, United States - Inc-BW-C-19-O ...
CACTCACCGCAAAGAGCACAACAAGATCTACCGGCTGGATGCGCTGGACGCTTACAACCAGAAGCTCGTGAAGAAGATTGCCGTGCGCGGCGTTCAGGTGAAGGGACAAGCAGGAACGAGCGCTTACCTTTATCTTGAACGCATTGATGTGTTCCCCGATAAGTCGCCCTTGGCGCACGTGGAGATGGAGGTTCGCGAAGTCCAGGGGATCAAGCCACGGCGCCGTGTTGTCGGCAAAGGCGACAACCTGTACGACAAGTCCGGCGGACTGGACCAGTACAAAGGATACGTTGTGGCCGAGATTGATGCACGCGACAATACGCTCAGCTTTACCAATGGGGAGGGGCTTAGCGCAGGAGATGCGACGGGCGATGTCACAGAGGCGACTTTGCGCCGCATTCAAATTCGCGAGGCAGTCCACGCGCATTTCAATAAAGAACAGGAGCTGTTTCCGCGCGGGATCAAGGTGTTGACGCTCTTTTTCATCGACGAGGTCGCGAAATATAGGACTTATGACGATGCCGGTGACCATCCGGGCGACTATGCGCGGATTTTCGAGGAAGAGTATAACGAACGGCTTAACGGAGTGATGACTCTGGAGGGTAGCGATTACAACCGGTACCTGCGAGGCATCGACACAGCCCGCACCCATGATGGCTACTTCTCGCGCGACAAGAAAGGGCGGTTGGTGAACCCCGAGAAGGTGGCCAAATCGGATGAATCGGATGACCAGACCGCATACGACTTAATCCTTCGAAACAAAGCGCGCCTGCTCTCCCTCGATGAGCCAGTACGCTTTATCTTTTCTCATTCCGCCCTACGCGAGGGCTGGGATAATCCAAACGTATTCGTTATTTGCATGTTGAAGCATAGCGACAGCACGATTCAGCGTCGCCAGGAAGTTGGCCGGGGGCTCCGTTTGGCGGTAAATCAGAACGGGGATCGTATGGATGATCCCGCCACTGTGCACCAGATTAATGTGCTGAGCGTCGTTGCGAGTGAAGGGTATGCGGAGTTCGTTTCCGGGCTGCAAAAAGATATGGTCGCGGCGCTTTCGGGCCGGCCACGTAAGGCGGATACGGCCTACTTCACCGACAAATTGCTCAAGACGCCGACGGGCGACGTCCCAGTCACGCCCCAGATGGCGCAGCTACTTTCTGCCTATTTGCTCGTAAACGGCTACACGGACGATTCGCATGTGATCACTCCGGCCTACCATCGAGCGAAGGAGGCTGGGACACTGGCGCCCCTGCCACCGCCTCTTGCCCCACACGCAACTTCGCTGTTCCAACTCGTTGATTCGGTGTTCAGCGAGGCCGACCTGCCGGCTATTGAAGACGAGCGTAAGGTAAAAACGAATCAGCTTAATGCAAATTTTGACAAAAAGGCGTTTCGTGAGCTCTGGAACAGGATTCACACCAAGGCCGTCTATTCGGTTTCGTTTGAGACCGATGAGCTCATCGCAAAATGCGTTACGGTGCTCAACGCCGAGCTGAAGGTCGCTCCGCTGCAGTACATTGTGCAGCGCGGCGAACAAACAACGACCACAACCTACGAGGCACTGCGCGGCGGGGACGGATTTCAGGCGCCTCAGACACAGACGGAACGGTTAAAGGACTCGGTCCATTCGGCCGTTCCCTACGACCTTCTGGGGAGATTGGCCGATGAGACGAAGCTCACGCGGCGCACGATTGGCGCTGTTTTGCAGCAGATTCTCCCGTCGACGTTTGCAAAGTTCAGAGTCAACCCAGAAGATTTCCTGCGCGTATCGGCACGCCTCATCAACGAACAAAAGGCGGCGGTCATCGTGGATCACATGATGTACAGACCGACTGAGCAATCGTACGCCATCGACATTTTCACCCAGGAGAAGCCCAAGGCTGACTTCGACAAAGCCGAGCGCGTTAAGAGGCACATCTACGATTACGTATTCACGGATTCGAAGAACGAGCGTGATTTTGTGAGGGCGCTGGATGAGGGAGCAGAAGTGGAGGTTTACGCCAAGCTGCCCAAGAGTTTCTTTATCCCCACACCGGTCGGGAATTACAGCCCTGACTGGGCGATCGCGTTCCAGGAAGGCACAGTCCGACACGTCTACTTTGTGGCCGAGACAAAGGGCGATTTGTCGACGCTTGAACTGCGCCCAATTGAACAGTTCAAAGCAGACTGCGCGAGAAAATTCTTTGCGAAGATCACATCGGACCAGGTGAAATACGACGTCGTGGATAGCTATACCAAGCTGATGGAGTTGGTGCAATGATGCAGCATAGGAAGTCCGCGCGAGTAGCGTAGCTGTCGCATAGGGGTTTGCCTGTTGGCGCGATGCTGCTAAACTATGTTCTGCCGCATCGCAGGCGCGTAGCTCAGTTGGTTAGAGCGCTTCCTTGACACGGAAGAGGTCGTTGGTTCGAGTCCAATCGTGCCTACCATTCTTACTTTCAAATACCACAATAGTTCCCCTTGAAACCCAACTTGGGTCCGGTCGGATGCCAGCACCACCGATCAAGGCCTGAGTTGTCTTATCCCTCAATACCAGTGCCCGAAGATCTCACTCTTGCGGTCCAGAATTGAACTGGGACTCTCAACGACCGGATCGAGCCGGTCTGCCTGCTGCCGCATCCACACGAGTCTCTTGCCATGATCGGCTTCTGGAGACAGATCTTTCCCAGCTTCCTTCCAACTCCGTTCAAGTGCAGCGATGAACTCGCGATAATAGCGTGCACGCCGCCAATTTGTTACCCAGGTGTCGAGGTTTGAAACCTTCTTCTCTTCCTCGCGAATCAGCTCAGCAAGTTTCTGGTGCTGAATTTCTTCTTCTCGTCGCTTAATTTCTTCTCGGCGTTCTCTTTCGGCGCCGAGCTTCGCTGCACGCGCTTGCCGAACAAAAGCTCCGACCAGAACCGCGATCTGTCTCTCGAGCGGAAGCTTCTTGTGATCCCGCACTGCAAACTGCCCATAGCGGGAGTGAGAGACTCTGAATTCCAGAATGCCATTGGGCTCGTACCTAACCTTCGGCGCGAAGAAATCATCTTTCCGTTGGTATTCCGGGATCCGAATTTGATTGTATTTCTCGATTACCTCGAAGCTGATTTCCTGCTCAAAGATTCTTGCCACCACGTCGCGAGTCTCCTTGTTGACATTCAACGGGAACCCTTGCTTCTCGACAGCTAGAACGACCGTGTTCAGAATCTGGATTGCACGGTCGAAGGTTCCATTTGAAATATGGAGATCAAGCACTCCTTCATGCCCCCGTGTGCTGCGATAGCCTCGATAGTCTGTATGCGCGGATTTGAACGCCTTTGCTGTTGCCGCCACCAGTCGATGCAGAGGCACATTCGGATCAATCGGGATCTCAAGCGATTCAACTTCCTTGATGCGCACGTACTCCGGGTCGGTCGGCTCTGGCAGTGGCATTTTTGGCTCCTTAGGGTACGGGTCCGGAAACTTGAAGCGTTGGACGACGGGGACATCCTTTAGCTTGTGCAATGGCTTGATGCTGACAGAGTAACCGCTCGCCTTGCGCGCCCAATATCCACGGCCGGGCACTGGGATCCGCAACTTACGACACACCTTCCCGAGCATGACCGACGAAATCCCGTACTTGGGAGCTAGCTTCAACATCGGTTGCTCCCAGATCTCTTTGTACAATTCTTCCCGATTCCAGGTTTCCATTTTGCCCACCGCGCGCCTTTCGTTTTCTCAAGGGACAGATCTTGAATAATTACATTTCATTGCAGCGATCCCGTTCACGCTGAGTTCGGGCTCTTATGTTGTGCCCGACACTACAATTGCTGGTCTCAGAAAATGCAAATCGACCAAAACGGACTGATCGACCGTAAACGACCCTGAATCGCTCTGCGAATTCTCGCACGACTCTCTTTTCGAACTGACCGCATACCGCAGAGATTATTGTCTCGCTCGGGTTGCGTGTCCGATCGCCGATGATTGCAATTATTTTGGGTCTTCGCTGACCCGCATGAATACAAGACAAAACCGCACTTTTCCTATTCATCTGACGCGCGCCAGCACTCTCGAGAATTTGCGTTAAAGCAAAAAATCTGCGCACATAGGACAGGTGAAAAATTCCGTGCTCAATCAAACCTGGCCTTCAATGATTCGCGTTTGTAAATGATTCGCCGGAAGTGAGGAGGAATAATGCAAGCCGATATTCCAACTGAGTTGTCGATCGTATTTTCACCGATTACTGCACTTCATCCGTGCTTGCACAACGCACGAACTCATTCCAGAAGGCAGATTCGACAGATAGCGGATAGCCTTCAGGAATTTGGGTACACAAACCCCGTCCTTGTCGACAGGAACAACACAATCATCGCCGGTCATGGACGCGTCGAAGCAGCAAAGTTGTTAGGTATGACCGAAGTGCCGACGATCCAGCTGGATCGCCTCACTGAGGATCAGGTCCGCGCCTACGTGATCGCGGACAACAAACTAGCGGAAAACGCCGGCTGGGATCAGGAAATCCTTGCCATCGAGCTCGAATACCTGATGACCCTTGAAGGCACAGACTTTGACGTTACGGTCACTGGATTTGAGGTTCCAGAGATCGATTTGATCCTCGAGGAATTTAGGGGCCAGAGCCAGCCTGAGGATAGCTTTCTTCCAATAGATCCAGGGGGAAAGGCCGTTTCGAAGCCGGGGGACCTTTGGTTGCTCGGCAAACATAGGATTCTGTGCGGCAACGCTCTTCTTGAAGCCTGCTTCCGGGAGTTGATGGGATCGAAGCGAGCGTCGGCGGTATTTAGCGATCCGCCCTACAACGTAAGGATTGACGGCCACGCTACAGGAAATGGGGCGACCCGGCATCGCGAATTCGCCATGGCCTCAGGTGAGATGAGTAAAGTCGAGTTCGTGTCCTTTCTTAACAGCAGCTTGAGGCTTTTGGCGAAGTACAGCGCAGCGAGCTCGATTCACTACCTGTGTATCGATTGGAGGCATTTTGACGAGCTATTGGCTGCAGGCAGGCAAAACTATGACGAGTTTCTCAACCTATGCGTGTGGGTGAAGGATAACGGCGGCATGGGCAGCTTCTACCGCTCGCAGCATGAACTGGTTCTGGTCTTTGGTAAGGGAAAGAGCCACAGAAACAACATCCAACTGGGCCAATTTGGGCGCAATCGCACAAATGTTTGGAGATATCCGGGAATTCATTCACTCGCGAAAGAGAGCGGTGAAGGCAATCTTCTGGAGCTCCACCCAACCGTGAAGCCGGTCGCGATGATTGCTGACGCGATTCTTGATTGCACTGCGCGCGGGGAGATCATACTTGATGCGTTCCTGGGTTCTGGTACCACGCTGATCGCCGCAGAGCGAGTGGGCCGTTTCTGCCACGGACTTGAAATCGACCCTCTTTATGTCGATGTTGCAATTCGCCGGTGGCAGAAATATACGGGTGATTTCGCGTTTCATGCCGTCTCGGGCAAGCGGTTTGGCGAAATCGAAAGAAGTTAATGAACAACCAGGAGGTATCGGATGGCTGAAGAGGGTTCTACCTACGAAGTGGGCTATGGAAAGCCGCCGAGGGCCGGTCAATTCACCAAGGGCAAATCGGGAAACACTAAGGGACGCCCGAAGGGCTCGAAGAATCTGACGAGTCTCATCCTCAAAGAGAGTAGACAGCCGGTCCGCATAAATGGGCCACACGGCACAAAGACGGTCACGAAGCTCCAAGCGATTGTGATGCAGCTTGGCAACAAGTCGGCCCAAGGTGACCTCCGTGCATCGAGAGAGTTTCTCGAGCACGTGCAACGTTCAGAAGAGGTAACCGCAACACAGCCCACGCCAAATGATGTTTATGAAGCAGACAAGAAAACGATGCTGAACCTTCTCGCACGCCTGAAGGCTGTGTCGAGTGACGAGCAACCCTCGTCAAAGGAGATGAAATGAGCACTGTCACATACAGTAAAGCGGAGTACCAAACACTATTGCGGAGCGATTTCGCGAGTTTCATCGAGCGAGCATTTCGCGAGCTCAACCCGTCTACCGAGTTTATCCCGGGCCAATACATCGAATTGCTCGCAGCGGCGCTCGAGAGAGTTCGCACCGGTCAAACTCGACGCCTGATCGTGAACCTGCCCCCTCGGACGCTGAAGTCTCACGCCGCGAGCGTTGCGTTTCCTGCTTGGCTGCTCGGACACAGCCCTGCCACGGAGATTATCTGCGCCAGCTACGGGCAAGAGCTAGCAGACAAACATGCGCGTGATTGCCGCACACTGATGGGGAGTTCTTTCTATCGCCAGCTATTTCCAGCGACGGCACTTTCTCCGATAAAGAATTCGGTTAGTGAATTCACTACGACGGCCCAGGGTCTTCGGATGGCTACTTCCGTGGGTGGGGTTCTTACCGGACGTGGGGCAGATATTCTCATCCTCGACGACATTCTCAAGCCAGAGGATGCTCTGTCGGAGACACGCCGGCGCGCCGCCAATGACTGGTACTTCAACACTCTTTTAAGCCGTCTCAATAGCAAGGAGCATGGAGCAATCATCATCGTTATGCAGCGGCTTCATCTTGATGACTTGGTGGGTGCGGTGACGGACCGCGAGCGTTGGGAGATTCTCTCTCTTCCTGCCTTGGCTATCGACGATGAATTCCATACCTACACCAATGCCTTCGGGACTCATTCATTTTCGCGGAGATCGGGCGAGGCACTTCATCCGGAGCGGGATTCGCTAAAAACTTATCTTAGGATCCGCGATACGCTTGGCGAATACAACTTCCAAAGCCAATATCAGCAATGCCCCGCATCACGAGAAGGCGGCCTCGTAAAGAAGGATTGGTGGAGGTTTTACGACCCCAAAACTGCTGCGAATGCAAGATTCTGGTGGTGCGTGCAGAGCTGGGATACGGCTTGTAAGATCGGTGGGGCAAATGACTACAGCGTGTGCACTACGTGGAAGCTTGTCGAGGGAGACTTTTATTTAATAGACGTCTTTCGCGAGCGCCTTACCTATCCCGATCTGAAACGTGCTGCAATTGAACAGTTTAATAAGCACTCTCCTTCAAAGGTCCTGATCGAGGACCAGGCATCTGGTACGGCTCTGATTCAGGAACTCAGCCGCGAGGGTGTCTATTGCATCGAGGGAATCAAAACACCTCCGGGCAGCGACAAATACACCCGATTTGCAGCGCAGTCAATCAAGTTTGAGAATCGTCGAGTTTTCATTCCAAGCGAAGCACCGTGGCTAGCCGCATATGTTCATGAAATTATGTCATTCCCGGGGGCAAAACATGATGATCAAGTCGATTCAACTACACAGGCGCTTGAATTTCTAACGCCCATGGCAAATTGCTTTCCAAGTTCATCGTCGTCTTTCTCCCCTGTGAGCATTCTTAGCCTCTTTCGAAGAGATGAGGAGTGGTATTAGCACATTCCAGTTTCATGGACTCTGAATCCTCCCTCACCGAAGTCCGCAGAGCAATTCGCGTCCAGAATGTGCGGACTGCATCTCGCTGCTGACTTATTGCATATATTCGATCATTTTCTTGCGCATCCGCGGGCCGTCAAAACGCGTTTCCGGCCCAACTTTGGGGAAGTGCCGAAATGTTCTCCTGCGCCCACTGTTCGCTTGACTCTTTGCCCGGGAAGAGCGGAAATGGACTGCTGGAGAAAGCAGCCGTCGTTTGAGCCGAGGAACCGCCCAAAAGGTCTCGCTGAATCAGCAGCTTGCGGCCTTGCCAAAGATGGAGCGCAAGGCCCTTCGGGCGCTATGGCACCAGCTTTTCGGCAAACCGCCAAACCCCTCTCTTCGGCGCGAAGTCCTGATCCCAATTCTCGCCTACCGGCTGCAGGAAGTTAATTGCGGCGGAATAAAAGCGTCGGTGGAAAGGCGACTTCTGGATTTAGCCCCTAGCGGTCCGGCCGGGCGGCAAAACAATTCCCTTCATCGTCCCAAGCCTGGAACTCACCTCGTCCGTGAGTGGCAGGGCAAGCTGCACGAAGTCGCCGTTCTGCCTGGAGGCTATGAATACAACGACCAGACTTATGGCAGTCTTTCGGAGATCGCGCGCACCATCACCGGCACGCGATGGTCGGGCCCAGCCTTCTTCGGACTTCACCGAAGAGCGAAGGAGCGCGCGGGATGACTCCTCGCATTCACTGCGCAATCTACACGCGCAAGTCTTCTGAAGAGGGCCTCGAGCAATCTTTCAACTCGCTCGACGCGCAGCGCGAAGCGGGCCTCGCTTTTATCCAGAGCCAACGTCACGAAGGCTGGCACGCCATCAACACCCATTACGATGACGGCGGCTTCTCGGGTGGGAACATGGAGCGGCCAGCATTGAAGCGCTTGATGGAGGACATCCGCCTGGGCAAGGTCAACACGGTTGTCGTCTACAAAGTAGACCGACTTACCCGATCGCTTGCCGACTTCGCCAAGATCATCGAACAGTTCGACGCTCAAAAGGTCAGCTTCGTTTCCGTCACGCAGCAATTCAACACGACATCGTCCATGGGCCGTCTCACCCTCAATGTCCTTCTCTCCTTCGCACAGTTCGAACGCGAGGTAACAGGAGAGCGGATCCGGGACAAGATTGCCGCCTCGAAGAGGAAGGGCATGTGGATGGGGGGATACGTTCCACTGGGCTACGATCTGCGCGATCGCAGGATCTACATTAACCCTAAGGAAGCTGAAACCATTCGCACCATATTTTCGAATTACCTCCGCCTCGGCTGTGTGATGGCGCTCAAAGACTATCTTGATCGAAGCAGAATATTCAGCAAATCAAGGACAAAAGGTAATGGAGCAAAGACCGGCGGAACAAGCTTCTCCCGCGGCGCACTCTACAAGATCCTGCGTAACCACATATATGTAGGCGAGATCAAGCATAAGGGCAGTATCTATATTGGACAGCATGACGCAATCATCGACCGGGAACAATGGGATCAAGTCCAGAAACTTCTCATCCGGAACCACCAGGGCAAGCGACGCAAGGCGCGCGTTACAAAGGTGAGCCTGTTCACCGGCATTCTGTTCGATGCCAAGGGCAATCGCTATACGCCGACCCACAGCAACAAATCCGGCCGCCGCTACCGGTACTACACATCCCAGGCGGTCATTCGGAAGGCTGCTCAAACCGAGCAGCCTGCGCGGATCTCCGCTCACGACCTCGAAGCTGCAGTCACCGGGCGCATCCTCGAATTCCTGAAGTCGCCCCGTGAGGTGCTCAAAGCGCTGGGGCACCAAGGCGCCAGGAAAGGTAAATACTCTGAACTGCTCAGACAGGCTTCGGAAAGGGCCACAAGCTGGACCGGAGTCTCATCTCGGCTGCGGGAGCGTTTCCTTAAAGCCATCCTTGATCGCGTTGTCATTCATCCGGATTCGGTCGAGGTGCAGATGCGCAAAGAGCCGCTCATCCAGCAACTGACTGGAAAGACCAACCCTCAATTGAGCGAGTGCCGTGAATACATTTCCTTGATTTGCCCGTTTCGCGTTGCAAGTCACGGCAAGGCACTCCGCTTGATCGTCGGCAACGATCAGGCCGCTTCCGAGATCAACACTCATGCCATCCTCAAAGCCGTTGCGCGAGCGCGCGCCTGGCGGGAACAGCTTATCTCAGGTGAGGCTCAAGGGATTGAACACCTGGCCAGCCTGAATCACTTTCACGTGGCGTACGTCAGAAGAATCCTTCCCTTTGCACGTCTGGGCCCGGCCGCTATCGAGGCAATTTTGAATGGACAAGTCGCTCCGGATCTCAGCCTTGATTCGCTGCTCGGCAGAATATCGATGGCCTGGAAGGAGCAGGCGGCGATAATTGGCCGAGCATAGCAAGCTGGCTTGCACCATCTGAAGAGTTGCATAATTGCCGGTGTGCTCGCGAAGCGATTCGCGCACGTGGCAACAACCTTCGAGTTCTTCATCCCTGAGAATTTCATATTTTCGGATCTTAGAGATTGTCCGGCACGATGAATTCGCTCTTGGCGTCCGTCAGGAAGGACTTCCCTTCTCCCGGCCCCTTTACTGCACACCTGCCAGGCGTAGCATGGCGAAACGCGCAATCTTACGGGTCGGCTGGTTGATGCGGGATCAATGGTCTTCGCCCCAACCCACGAAGATCTCGGAAGATGCAAGTCCTGATCCATAAACCCCTGGAGCAATGCTGTAAGCCTGTCGCACAGGTCGTCGCGCGATTCGGCACCGCTTCGCGATGATGGTGTTCGAGCACTCCCCGTAACTGTTACCGAAGAAATCGAGGCAGAAGTGGGATGGCTTCGGTGCCTTCCTTGTTAGCCAACTGCGCTCTCGTGGGTTCATGCGTGAATCCTATACACCTTCGCCTAGATGAGCGGACCCCATAGATCGAATTCACCCCTTCATCTATTTCTGTCACGCTTTCGCGTTCTTTCAGCAGGAGGAAAAAGAACGGCGACAGATCGCCATGACTTGATTCATCCCGCGATAAGGGAGGTGCGGCATCACTGGATGGTGATGCCAGGCGAGCTGGGCAATCGGCGGCCCGTTGAGGCTCTCAAACCTTGTCATTAAACTCGAACGAATAATTAACACAAGCAACCATCGCAACGAAAGTATGTGATGAACACAGGAGAGTTTCTCAAATGACTGAACACTCAAGCGAAATTCGCAGTGAGCTCACAATCACGATTGACGCGCAGCGCCATCAATCGCCAACACCAACCACTGGCAACGCGCTTTACGCGCTCGGCGGTGTGCGACCGAATCACACCCTTTACCGCGAACAGCCTAATAGCGAGCACGAGGATCCTGCAGTGCGCGACAACGACTCTGAAATCCATCTGCACGTCGGCGAGAAGTTCTATTCTGAGCCGAACGAGGAGAAGGAGTTCGAGATCATCATCGACCGGAAGCGTGTCCGTTCTCCGAAGGAAACAACCGGGGCGTCACTTTATGTGCTTGGTTCGGTTCCGGCCAACTACATTCTTTATCGAGAAACCAACGGTCCGGACGAGGACCATCCAATTCCCAACGACGCCACCCATATCCGCGTCTGCAAGGACGAGAAATTCTATTCCAGCCTTCGCCAAGTGACTCCAGGAGCTCGGCGATGAGCGCATCAGACACGATAGAGGACCTGTTGGCAATGGAAGACATTCGGCACCTCAAGGGAAAGGGATACACCTTTGAGGTTGAGCGGGCAATCGGGCTAATTTGCGTAATCATCCGCGCATTCCCAATGCCCCTGGCATACAACCCACCCAGCACGGACCTTCTATTGAAGTTACCACCAAATTTTCCGATGGCCTGTCCGGATATGTTCTGGACGTTTCCGCATGTTCGGCTTGCAAACGGCGCATACCCAACCACTGCCAACGTGTTTGATGTACGTTTTCAGGGGCGAGATTGGCAGCGCTGGTCACGCCACCCGGATTCGACCCGTTGGCGCCCTGGAACGGACAACCTCAAAACTTTTCTTGGAACCATACGCCAAGAACTGCAGAAAGGTATTTGATGCGCCATACTCTCACATTCTTGGAAACGCAATATTCGCAACTCACCGATCATCTGTTTGGGAAAGGACACGACCGGGAACGTGCAGCTTATTTACTCTGCGGCCAGTCCCGCACACATACAGAAACCCGACTGCTGGTGCGACAGGTCATTTCCGTGCCAGACGAAGATCTCTTGTCGCAAAGCGGTCGCGAATTGACTATTCCGGCGAACTCGTTTTTGTCCGCAATGAAACGGGCAGATCGCGATCAGGCGTCTTTTGTATTGGTCCATTCCCATCCAAGAGGCATGCCCGACCACTCCCAGCAAGATGACTTGGAAGAACCAGGACTGTTCCGCACCGCATACAACCGCGTGTCAACAAGCGACGCTCTGCACGCCAGCATCGTCGTCAGCGAACCGGCAATACCTCGGGGCCGGGTTTGGATGGATGACGGAGGAACAGCGCCCATTGATGTCATTTGCATAATCGGCAGGAGAATCGTCTTCGTCCCACACAGTGGACGCTTTGGGGATGTGGATACGCGCTTTCACGACCGCGCAGTAAGAGCGTTCGGGCCGGACATTCAACCCCTCTTGAAGAACCTAACGGTGGGAGTCGTTGGGGCTGGAGGTACGGGTTCCTCGGTGACAGAACAACTCATTCGCCTTGGCGTTGGTCATCTCATCGTTGCGGATGGGCAGACCCTCGACCGCTCAAACGTCAGCCGCGTATATGGCTCTGGAACCGAAGATGTTGGCATTTCGAAGGCTGCACTCATGCAGCGCCTAGCTCGTCATCTTGGTTTCGATACATGCATCGAAATCATCAAGCGCCCGATAACTTACCAAACCGCACTCAAGGCACTTCGTCAGTGCGGCATCGTTTTCGGTTGCACCGACGATCAATGGGGTCGTTCCCTCCTGAGCCTCTTCAGCATTGAATATTGCATTCCTGTCTTTGACCTCGGGGTAAAAATCGACTCGACGGACGGGTTCATTCGCTCGATTCCGGGTCGGATCACAACCTTGATGCCGGGCCTACCATGCCTCTATTGCCGGAACCATATAACAGTCCAAGGCGTGGAGGTCGAGCAGCTTCAGGAATTAGCACCGGAGGAGGCGGAGCAAAGGCGCCGCGAAGGTTACATCCCAGAGTTGCCAGATGCCGAGCCGGCCGTAATTGCATTCACTACCACCACGGCTGCGCTGGCGATTGGAGAGTTCCTTAATCGATTGACGGGATTCAAGGGCGAGGATTACAAAGCCGGAGAACTTCTCATTCAATTCGACGAGAACGCCATCCGGAAGCCTGGCACCGTCCAGACCATAGGATGCTTCTGTGCTGATGCAACAAGGTTCGGTCGAGGTGATCAGAGACGTTTCCTAGGCCAGACGTGGAGAGATGAATGATTCTCAAGAAAGTCACTGAATGGTGGAGGAAAATTCAGCGTAAGCACGCATTCAAACGCGTGTTGATCATCGAATCGATGACTGAACTCCCCGCGAGACTCAACTCCAACCTCTATATTGTTCGACGCGGGGGGCATGACCGGCGGGCGGTATTCAATTGCCCTTGCAAATGCGGTCGAAGGATCGACTTAAATCTTGTAAAAGCCGGCGGACCTCAATGGATTTTTCGTCTTGAGAAGTGTAAGGCCACGATCGAACCCTCAGTTTGGTTACTGGAGGAGCGCTGCCAAAGCCATTTCTTCATTCGCGAGAACAACGTGGAGTGGGTTCAGCTCGAAGTCTGACTCGACCGCCCCTTCGTTACGCTCAAGTTCATATAAGTCCCTACGTCGACCTCTCAAAGGAATGTGACGTGCACAATCATTGGTCCATGCGTTACCCAGAGTCGACTGGTCTGCCCGGTGAAATCTGAGCCGGAAAAATTGAGACAAACTGATACAAAAAGTGCCGGGCATCAGTCCGGACACGTCCTTATCGGCCCGCGCTTTGCCTTCGGCATCGCCGGATGCGGGGTCACCAACCGCCTGGCAACATACCGAGTAACCCGCACAAGAGCACGGTGTCGGAAGCGGAGCCGGTCAAAAGTAGACATACAATTAGCCAAGGATGAGCGCTGACCCACACGCAGTTCAAATCTCAGTCGACGGATCATGCTATCCGGAAGAAGGGAGGAAATCGGGATACGCTGGAGTCGTCTTGTATCCAGACGACCCGATGGAACGCCAAGTCGTTTTTCAGGGATTCAAAGAAAGCACTATCAATCGGATGGAGATCTCATCATGCATCGCCGCCATGGAGTGGGTGAGAGCAGAAGGCATAGGACGGCTGCACAGCAGAGTGCAGATATTCACTGATTCGCAGTACGTGGTTGATGGCCAGTTCTCAGCTCGGTTCTGGCAAAAGGCTAAATGGCGTACCGCGGCCGGGCGGCCGATTGCCAACCGGGATCTCTGGAAAGAGTTCTTGTCAGCGAGGTCAAAGGCGGGAGTTCGGATTGACATTTGCAAAGTACAGAACAAATCCACGCCACTTTTGAAGCTGGTCGACAGGTTGGCGAAAGCCGCTGCGAAGAGTCACCCTCGCATCGACCGCGGACACATCATAGGGAAAATCGGGCGCGCTAAGATCAAAGGCGCTGCAGCGATGTTTCCTGCAGCAAATCAGGTGGTGGTCATTCGTATCGTCGGCTCGAAAACGGTTGGACCCACGAGGGAAAACCGATTCGTGTTTGAGGTGTTTGACGAGAACACGAGTGCCTATGTCGCAAAACACTTCGCCTATTGCACTCCCGCAGCTGGAGGTGAGTTGCACAGGCAGCGAGGTTTTCGAGTCAGGATGAACGACAACCCAAATTACCCGCAGATTCTTGAGGTCATAGAAGAGGTCCCTCTGCCGAAAGCAGAACGAAAGAAGAAATCATAAGCAACATAGAGGATTGTGAATCGTTTAGGCGCAACCATTCAGGCGCATGCACACATGAAGCGCGCGATGAGCCATGAAGCTGGACATGCGGTTACTAATAGTTCCTCTACCGAATCATTCATCGTAAAGGCATCAGCGCAATGTGGCCTCCTGCCCGGACCGACCAGCGGCGCTCCGAATCAACTACGTCGTCGGAAAAAGAGAATGCCATGGACCCTTGGGGTTCTTCCCAAACAATGTATTCAGAGGCAAATCAACCTCCGATCCGAAGGTTACCTCAACTACCTGACTGGCTGTACCCTCGAAATCAGGCTCAGTGACAAAGGTGTTGGGGCCCCGAGGAATCTTTTTCCCATGTGAACAGCGCGGTGACCCGGAGTTATAGCGGCAGAATTCTGGATTAATGTCCGAATTATCATCAATCAGAGATCTGTAATCGACGCGAAGAATCAGGGGTTGTTCTTCGCGGTATCGCTCGAAGTGCCGAATTCCAGATTCAATTGGACGAGCTGCGGTTCCTGGCCAAAAGAAAACTCTTCCGTTCAGGTTCTCAATAAAGTCTTCAAATTGGTAACCGCTCGGCAACATCAGGTTGCCCCGCCTCAGAGGAGCCTGGTCTCGTAGAAGGATCGCTTGACCATCGATATTCAGCCGTTCGTGGCTGCGACGGCGCAACCGAATCAGGTCCGCGCGGCCTGCCCGTTCCATTAGCGCTGCAGCTGGAAAGAGTGTCTTTGTCTCTCGTATCCGCTTGAGATTAGAGCGAGCCGTGAGATGGTACAGATACGGTCGTGTTAGAGCAAAATTCACTATTGGCTTCCTTTTGTTCGATCGGCGTGCTTAGGAGTCGGAGCGCAATTCATTCTCAGATTCTCCAGGTTCTTCGATCAATAATGCTTCGGAAATCGAACCGCGTCGAGATCAGAGTCACTGGAGCTGCCGCAACTCGCTCTACGTCCTCGATGAAGCGAACCGTATCAGATGAGAGTTGCTCGTACATCCGTGCTTCCGCATTCGCAGGGTTCAAGTAGTCCGTGAAAGTAATCGCAATGTCAGTTGGTCCATTGATCGCGCAATTCTTCCTCAAAAGAACCCAATCAAACGCCCCAACGCGTCGTTGGCGGTTAGTTGTGGAAGTACGCTCATTAGTCTTCAGCTTGTTTACAGACACACCCGCTCGTCTCGCGATTTCTTCCCAACTCAATTCCTGACGCAAAGGGCCAGAAGTGCCACCGTCAGGATTCTGGACCCTGATCGGATAGGTGCGACAAACCATTATTATCTTTCTAACTCTACTCGGAGAAATTCCCGCCTCTGACAGGCATCCGCTTGCAGTTGTGTCGCGGGAAGTGACGAAGGGATAGGAGCCGTGAAAAAGGCTAAGTCCAGTGCCTTGAGTTCCTTCAACCAGCACTCTTCCGCCGGCCCTGTAGGTCCTTTCCAAAAGTTCCCAGGTATCCCGGACGAACGGTTTCAGCTCAGGAATATCTTTGGCTAGTTTCACGCGCCTTCCGCGCTCCATGATCCGCCTGGCCGTAGCGCTCCCTACCCCTTGAGCGGTTGAGCTGATTCGTTCTTGCAACCCGGCTTCAGCCTTGCGATCCTTATCCGTGATTATCATCGTCTGCGGGTCGATCGAAAGACGCTCATGATCAACTCTGCATTCGCGAATTTCATCGAGCAAAGATTCGGGGTTTATAACAGCTCCGGCGGCAATCACTAGTTTAGCCCCGAAATTGCGAAGGGTGCCAGAAGGAAGCTGATGGTGCACGTAAGGTCCTGGCTCGAGGAACACCTTGTGACCTGCGTTTGGCCCTCCCACCCGAACTAACAAGGAGTATTCGCGGGACAGATACGATGCGATGTGGCCCTTTCCCTCGCTTCCAAACTCGCCTCCGACCACGACGTCAACAAGCCTCCCATATTCTCTGGTAAATAGTCCGATGTGAGTAGCCGTCTTGACAAGTACGTCTTCAGGCGTGCATTCTTTCGTATCAACAACCACGTCTGCTCGCTTCTCAAGCTCTCGTACTTGTAATTCTGTTTTATTCTTAACCACTTCGCTAAAGGACTTCAATTCCTTCATATCACTGCTACGACGCTCATAGCGTTTGGCTAGTTCGTCATCTGGCGCCTTTAGGTGCATGTGAATGACTGAGAAACCGTATGATTCGCGTATGGCTTTGATTTGGGAGACAACGCGTACAGCATCTACAATGAAAATTGGTGATGCTTCCGTATTAATGAATTGATTTACGAGACGCACGAGACCATCTCTAACCCATCTTCCATTTGTTTCGCGATCAAGTTGATCTCCAAAGTCCTGCATGGCACGACGCTCGGCGGGTAATTTTGCTTTGAGCTTCTTCGAAGCCAATTCGCGAATCAATTCCTTGGTCTTTAAGATGTGAATGCTTTCGCTAGGGAAGGTCTTAGTAAGTAATTCCCAAAGCGTGGTTTTACCGGCAGCGACACTTCCCGAAAGCAACACTATCTGGAACGCCATCAGTCCTCCTGGCTACAGCACTTCGTCTACTAGTTCCTGTGGGAACTCAAACGCAGGTTGGCGAGGGAACTCTTTACTCCGTGAAGGGAGGTCGTACACTACCACCTTTATTCCCTTTGAAACGAGAGCTTCGCGGATAATACCCTCGATGATGTTCCAGCTACCGCCTGCCTCGCCGGCACCAATTCGAGGCATGTGAATTGTTGCAGCATTTGACGTCGAGAGATCAGCCACCTGCTCTAACGCGTTGAAAAGCGCGCCATATCTAAGCCTAGGACCGGAAGTGGACTCTCCAAACCCCTGCTGCGAAACCAAGCTCGCTAATATGAGGTCGTCTCTGAGGTGCACTGAGTGGACATTTCCGAGCTTCAAATTTCCACGTTGAAAAGTCCAGTCTCGAAACTCCGCTTGAGCCTTCGGCCATTTCTTTCGAATTTGTCGCGCGAATCCACCACCCCAGATTTGTGCCTTATCGTTAACTACTTGAACTAGGATCTTTAATTCTGTTCCGAAGGGCTCGGTTGCATCTCCATGCAAGAATATTAGCGAATCGCGCGAAACTCCCTTCGGCGATGGGGGTAGAGAAGCTAGCCCTAAAACTCGCGGAACGGTTCCCCCTGCATTTGCAGATATACCCAAATATTCGACAAACCAGGGATCATCTGAGGAGATCCATTTTGCGTCTTCTTGTAATCTCTCTCCGAGCGCTGTGCACGCGATCGCCCTAGAAGACTTGGGCAATACAGATCCACTGTGAATTGGTATGCTGCGCTCAAGAACGGGCGATACGATGCGATATTCAACGAAATGCCGAGACCTTTTCGTGTCGAACCTCGCTAAGAAGGCGAAGCAAGGATACGTACTCAATCTGATAAGGCGATTGACAACGGCCTCGCAGGACACCGAATATTTACGTCGAAGCTCAAGAACGAGGCCGACGCTCGGGCGAATGGAAAGTTCTTCCTGAAGCGTTCCGAATGGCATCAAAATCTCTGCTGCCGCTATATTGCAAAGCGACTCTAATTGCCAATCATCTTCCTTCATTTCTTGGTGAGTGGCCCGATTTCGGATCGCTTCAGCGCAATCGGGGAAAAGTGTATGTCCGAGTTCATGCGCGATTGAGTAGCGCATCCTAGCAGCCGGCCTATTTGGACTGAATTCAATCGTAAATCGACCGCGCGAATCGCTTCGGGTTCTAGCATCCAAGACCTCTTCCGTTGGCAACAAGGCCACTCCACGCATTTCCGCGAGAGTAAGAGGGTTGTACGGCGGACCGCTCCAGCCACGTTCAATTGCTCGCAGAACCATCTGTCGCGCACGTGCAATGATTCCCGCTACTGGATCGGATTCCCCCAATCCCAAAACAGAAGGGTGAGTCCATGTCGAGGCCTTCGGCATTGGGGCGGTGCGGTTAGGTTTTTCCCTCAATCTGTCGAAAAGCTGAAGTGCTTGCTCACAACTATAGGATGAAGGCACACGGTCGGCTTCCGTTCCGCTTTGAGCAAAACAGTCCTCGGTCTGAAATAGCGTCTTCAAGTCTCTTTCGATGGTGCGCGCGGTGATTGACATACTTCTATTCGTTTTATTCATCGGAAAGACTCTCTTTGACGAAGCTTTCGAGTTTCTTTATGGCCCGCGACCGGATCTGTCGGATTGTTGCAGGTGACTTGTCAACCTGTCTCGAAAGATTCAGCATTGCATCATTCGGCATGCGCTGATGCTGCGTGCCTGGTCGCCACCAGGCCATTGTCGCTCGAAGGATCATCTGTTCAGTATCGGATAGCGAATCGAGCCCGAGCTTTAACAATCGCAATCGATCGCTTTCCGGCACTGATTCATCACCCGAGTTTTCGCGCGGGGGCTCGCCGATGCCCTCGATGTCTTCAACATCCACCGTGGGTACATCCTTTTGCCCTCTGAAGCGATCCCGCACGATGTTTTCCAAGATTCGTGTCAGCCAGCCTCGGCATTTGCGTTCCTGCGCACAGGAATCGCCGGCCTCATCGTAGTCGAACGTGGTTGCACGATCGAAGGCTTTCATGAAGGCCTCGTTCACAAGATCTTTTTGCACCTCGCCGTCGATGTAGTAGCCATGATCAGCACGGCAGACGCGCCGCAAAAAACCGCAATGGCGGACGTAAAGTTCTCCCCATGCCTCCCTAGCTTGCTCGAAGGCATCCGCCTGGTCAGCCATGCGCCGGAGCAGGTCAAAATCGGATATGTCGTCCTGCGGCAGAACCATTTAAGGGATCACTTCTTAAATGTATAACGCAGAAGCGTGACAGATCCATTATCTGAGTTTGGCAAGTAATTGAGGGTCGTTCCACGCATTTGGTGATACTGATCCGGATCAACGATTCGGATAACAAGGAGTTTAGACTAGGCAATGCCTGTCGTGCGCCTCGCACGAGGATTCTCTCTTGCTGCCCAATCCGAAGGGTTCTAGGCGGGACTCTATGTCTTACCAAGCGATCACGAGTTTCTTCGCCGCGATTTGTCCCGAATCTGTGCGGGCGCCGCACCCTTCTGCTTAAACACCCCTTTGACAATCTTTCCTTTGGAGGCGGGTTTCCCGCCGGTCTTCTCCTCGCGATAGTATTGTCGTCGAGATTCCTGCCGGTCCTTGTCGTATTCCTTCCTAGTCGGCTCGGTATCACGCAGAGCGATTCCACTCTGGGCCCAGCCGACAACCATCCTCGAAAACTCAGAGCCGTCTTTGAATTTCCGCAATGCAGTAAGAAGCTTCTCAGTTCCCTTTATCCGCCGTAGGTGATCGAAGAAAATGCCGACCTCTGAAACGGTGAACAAGTCCAAACTGCGCTCTGTGTCGGACCCTCCCCTCACCAGGCGACGGAGCTCAACCTCGACTTGGTCCGCGGTTGTTACGCCAAGAATCCCAGTAAGATTCCTTGCCAAACGTTTCCGGGACCACGGCGGAGGAGCGACGCAGAGCAACAAATCAAATCGATTTGCACGGGTGATGGCGGGATCAAGTTGTTGTTTATGATTCGTCGCCATCAGGAAAACAACCTGCTTTTTGTCCCAAAGATCTGCAAGCTTTGGAAGCATACTTGTCGTGAGAAGCTCTCGCGTCACATCGAGAGACTCTTTTTGTTCGTCGTCTAAAGGTTCTTCCCGGGTTTGGGCCAAAGCATCCATTTCGTCAAAGAAGACAACGACTTGTCGCAAATCCATGAGATCGCGGAACCTCTCATCGACCTGCGCGTGAACTTGCTCTAGACCTTTTCCCAGAAACTCTGACGGAGTAATGATAACGATCGGCCATCCCAGCGACAACGCAATTGACTTTGCCAGGTTTGTTTTCGAGGTCCCGGGTGGGCCAAACAGCAAAGCAGATCGAGGAACCTCTAGGCAGGGCTTTCTGCCACCGGCCCAATCGTCTGCATTGGCGATGAGTTCTTCCTTCAGGACAGTAAGGAGTGTCGTGTTGGGCTCATTCGGGAAAGAAATATTCACGTCGATTAGGCTGTCGAATTTCTCAGTGGACTGCACCGCCGCGACGCGATCGAGACCGAACCGTTTTAGGATTAGCTCATCTAAGATCTCATCGGTCTTACGGTGGAGCTGGTTCAGGAACATGTGGACGCTAGCAGTGGCCCATGCTTCTGGCATGCCTGCTGCCAGTTTTCTGACTTCACCCCCTGAGTTCCATCCTCGGTACTCGTCTCCATCGCTCTTTACGTAATGAAGAACATGACGGTCACACCAACTTAGTGCAAGCTTGAAATGCTCGAGCAGCTCACCTTTCCGCAGGACAGACGAACCGAACTCGATCAGAACAGCTTCTAAGAACTCAAAGCTAAAGCAATAATCGGCTGCACCACCTCCCTTTGGGAAGTGAAACAAAGGGAAATACTTGTGCCAAATTCCTGAAGCCGGCTGTTCCCTCAAGACGCGTTCAACAGCAAAAGCTAGCTCGATTGTTGAAGGAAGAGTTCTGCTTATTTCGGCAAGCTCTGGCTTGGCGCTGCACAATCGATGAATGCGCTGTATGAGGCACGCAGCCATTGCGAGCTCCGGAGGGTCCATCAGGGAGTCGTTTCCGGCTGATACATAGATGAGCTGTTGGTGGAACTGCTGAGCTGCCCACGATGCGATTTTGGCCCAACTCTGCTTTCTAACTGCAACACCGGTCTTAATTGCACCATCTACAAACCAATACCCTATCGTTGTCTTAGCTGGGTATCCACTGACGCGAAACGAGATTTCACCAGCAGACGCTTTGGCCTTGACGATTTCTCTTAATGTTTTGTCCGCCACCGTTTGGTCAACCGAACCATCTTCATCTTTGTATTTCTTGTGCTTGAGCTGCAGAACCTGTTCGGATTTGAGAATCCGGGCTTCCACTATGAATCCAGCCGTTCGAACAACCAAAGCTGTCGTAAAAGCATTGCCATCTTGGAGCCCCGAACTGCCCCATTTGGACGTAACCACGTCACTGAAGAGCCCAGCTATGTTCCCATTTGCGTCTTCGGGCCTCTTCGGCTTTTCCAACGGAATGTCGGCATGCTTATTCGAGCCCAGCAACGCCATCAGAACTGTACAAGTTGACCCAACGCTAATACCAGGGTCTCTGCTGACATCCCCCGAGTCCGGTAGCGTTTTGAACGAGGCATCTTCTTTCTGAAATGGCTTAAGGTGTTTCAGGATGCTACTGCTGAGGCGCTTTGCATCAATCTTCATTGTGCGCAATTCGTCTATGATCGACGCTTCTGTTCCGTTTCCCATATCTGCGTTCGGTCGCATGCTCAAGTGGAAGCCTCCAACCTCTTACCTCCGATATTCAATCTGACTAATGTCGGCCATTGCCCGCCCTAAATCGGCGGAGAATTACTTCATCACCCGATTCTAATCATCGCAGCACAGCAAATCCTGGCCGCACCTTCAGTGTTGAAATTGTAAATGGCTTTCGATGTTTCGAGCGACAACCCTGTTTCCGAAGACGGTCGTGGCCAGAAGTCGGAGATCATACAGCGCAGCGGGGATTACGATTGCTGCTTTATTGCGTCTAGGCCGGTGGCATCGATGATCTCCGCAAGTTTTTGGTAGTTGATGCTCGGCGATCGCGGAACGATAAGATAGTCTTCCTTTGGGGTCCCCAGGGCGATATAGTCGTCAGCAAGATAGAACAATCCGACGAGAGCAGAAGTGATTGCGTCCAACTCGTCGTGTGTAACTCGAGCAGTGAGATAAGGGCCAGCTATTCCGACACGTCCCATTCCCATTTTTAATTCCTCCAAGCTCGAGCCTTTGCGAGGAATTCCCAGGAGATCTTGGGCAGCCCCTGGGTAGCTTTCAATGACATTTAGGCCGCGCTTACGGAACTCAGTCGCCAGGTACATCCCGCGCTTTGTAAGACCCTTCATCGTTGGCAAAAGGCACCAGAACACGGAAATCCCCATCCTCTTTAACGCAAGTTCGCACTTTCGGTAAATCGGAGATTCTCCAAGGCAGTTGCAGTCGACCACCCCTTCGGGCATCGAAAGGGGAGAGTCAATCGAGACCAGGTTTGGATTGGCCGCAACTGTCTCCCGAATAAGCTCCACATCCGTCTTCAACGACATGGTTGAAGCCTCGGAACCTTCGAGCAAAGCCCACCCAGTAGCCCGACGTTCGCTTCCAGTAAGGTCAATGCCGACAATTCGCGGCGCCGTTTCACCGCTAATTCTCTCCAAAAGGTTCGCGACGATTTCACGGCCGCTGGGCCGGATCGCAACAGTCCGAGCCGCTCTGCATTTTACTTGTTTGGGAAGTTCCGCTACCCCTGTGAAGACGGGTGCGATTGAACCCTTCAAAAATTCTGCACTCTGTTGGGTGAGCCTGTCATAACAGATCTCCATTAAGGCTTTCAGGTGAATCACATCTGCTGTGTTGTAATCGATCAGTTGTTGGTAAGCCGATTGGTCGCCCCGCAGGTACTTTGCCCAGAGCACCGTAGCATCGAATCCATCGACGCCGGCGATCGATTCATTTCGAGCGATCCCTAACTGCCTTTCAATTTCCTTAAGGCCACCTCGGTAGCCCAATTTTCTGCTTGCCCAACGCAGGTCAATATGAATCGGCGGGAGCACTATTTGAGGAAATGCTGATCTTAGAAAACGCAGATCGAAGCTTGCCCCGTTGAAAGTTACAACTACTGAGAATCTCTTGAGCGCTGCTTCTAGCTGGTCTAGATTTTCCCCCTGAACGAATACCTCGTAACGTCGTCCATCGTACAAGCCGACCACCGTCACGGAGTCAAATACTGTCGATAGGCCTGTAGTCTCGATATCCAAATAAACGCATTGGTCGGAGAACTCAGGAAAAACTCTCCAGGCCTCACCAAGGTCACTGAGTCGTTGAAAAAATCTTGCATCCTTTTCCTTAAGGGCGAGCCTTGAAAGAGGTATGTAGTCGTCCAGTTTTTGCTGAAGACGGGCCCCCAAGACTCCAAATCGCTTCTCAAATCGATCCGAGTCGTCCCAGCTTCGGATGCCGTTCAGCCACATGACCCGCTCCGTCTCTGGTCCTATTCCCGGGATGTGGAGAAATGTCTGCTGGAGCACGCGAGAGCCCTGTTTGCAATCAGATTATAAGTCCGATTGGCGATTCTTCTTCGAGGCATTTCAGGTGGAGGAAAGGAAATCTAGTACCAATTTCTAAGGGAAGCGAAAAGACGCTGCGGATTGCTGCGGTAGAGAATACACCCCTCTCACTGAAGCGATCGGAGGTCGAGACACACTCTCTGGTGACGTTTTGGAGGAAGAATCACGAAGTTCAGCGGGAAATCTGCGAAAAGCTCGCGGCTTCTCTGTAGATTCCCAATTATGAAGACTCTATGGCGGAGAGAGGGGGATTCGAACCCCCGGTACAGCTTTTGACCGTACAACGGTTTAGCAAACCGCCGCCTTCAGCCACTCGGCCATCT
>Ga0210388_10000886_pt1 | contig 23738 bp, 14 predicted proteins | sample IncBWC19OmetaG_FD_155485 | JGI IMG/M metagenome (GOLD analysis project Ga0210388, IMG submission 155485) | Forest soil microbial communities from Barre Woods Harvard Forest LTER site, Petersham, Massachusetts, United States - Inc-BW-C-19-O ...
CTCATGATCGAAAACGTGAAAGAGCGTCAAGAGAGCGAGCTGATCAACAACGAGGAGTACGGTCTCCTGAAGAATATCCCACAGGCGCAACGGATCAAGACTCGAAAAGGGCCGCCGACCCCGGATGATCTGGACGAACTGCTGACAAAAGTTTGGAAAGAACCCTCGTTCTTTCTCGCGCATCCCCGCGCGATCGCCGCGTTCGGACGGGAGTGCACGCTTCGCGGAGTGCCTCCTCCGACGGTGACGCTGTTTGGATCGCCGTTCTTGACCTGGCGTGGCGTGCCGATCTTCCCGACTGAAAAGCTGCACATCGATGGGGAGGCGAAGCCGAAGTCACACGGCGGGAAGAGCAATATTTTGCTTCTGCGCGTGGGCGAAAAAAAACAGGGCGTGATCGGTCTGTTTCAACCGGGCTTGCCGGGCGAACAGACGCCGGGCCTGTCCGTCCGATTCATGGGCATCAATACAAAAGCGATCGCTTCCTATTTGATTTCGCTTTACTGCTCGGTCGCTGTGCTGACCGATGACGCGATCGGGGCGCTCGAGGACGTTGAGGTTGGCAACTACCATGACTCAAAGTGATGGCCCCAAGGACGGTCCGCAGGTGAACAACGATCGGTCCGCATACCCTTGGCGCGAACGGTGGATTGCGGAGCGGGTTCTGGACCCGGCCGTCCTGGCCAAGATGGCGAACGAGTTTTTCACAGCGCTACCGGAATTTGCTCAGCCAGCGGATTGGGGTGCCGGAGTAAATGGGCCCGGCGATACGCCGCAACCGCCCAAGGGTGCCGGCGTCACACAGCCAGCCGAGAGTCCGGTTGGACCAAACGATTTTGTCTTTCCAGGTCTCGAACAGCTGCGAGAACTGCCAAGTACGATCAAGAATCTCGCTGGCTCGGAGATCGCTTTCGACGCAATAACGAATCCCACTCCATGGATTCCGGCAATTCCTGGTCGAATCGCCGACGCCGGAGCACAACAGGTTCCGTCGTTTTCGTTTCTAACGGAAACGCGGCCCCTATTCGGCGATGTCGGGCCCCTTTTCACAGCTGATTCGAATGCGCCGCACCCGCTGAAGAGCTGGGGAAAGTGCGCTGCACAAGAGACGACGAAAGCGACAGCTACTTCGCCATCCGGTGAATTTTTCGGCGCGCCGCGAAGTTTGGGCGCACCGATCCGCGCAGAGACAGCCAAATGGCCCGCTGGTTTTGCTTTCCTCAACGAAGCGCAGGATCTATGGCCAAGCGAAGGCGCTCAAATGCCGGCCGTCGCAGATATTCAGCCAGCCGTCGTTCCGGAGGAGAATATTTCTTCCCGATCGTTTGAGGTCGGGCAGATCCGCCGCGATTTTCCGATTCTTCAGGAGCGCGTCAACGGTCGGCCGCTCATCTGGTTCGACAACGCAGCCACAACGCAGAAACCGCAGGCCGTGATCGACCGGCTTGATCACTTTTATTCGCACGAGAACTCCAATATTCACCGCGCAGCTCACGAGATGGCGGCTCGAGCGACCGACGCTTATGAAGCCGCGAGAGAAAAGGTTCGCCGGTTCCTCAACGCCTCCAGCTCGCGCGAAATCGTGTTCGTTCGCGGCGCAACCGAAGGCATCAACCTAGTCGCGCAGAGTTGGGGACGCCAGAACGTTGGGAAAGACGACGAGATCGTCATCACGTGGCTGGAGCACCACGCCAATATCGTGCCCTGGCAAATGCTCTGCGCGGAAAAGGGAGCGCGTCTGCGTGTCGCGCCGGTCGACGATACCGGACAGGTTCTGCTCGACGAATACACGAAGCTCGTCGGGCCCAAGACGCGGCTCGTATCATTCGCCCATGTGTCCAACGCGCTGGGCACGGTGACACCGGCGCAGGAAATGATTGAGATTGCACATCGCCACGGAGCGAAGGTTCTTCTTGACGGCGCGCAGGCGGTGTCGCACATGCCTGTGGACGTGCAATGGCTCGATTGCGATTTCTACGTTTTCTCGGGGCACAAACTGTTCGCCCCGACCGGGATCGGCGTCGTCTACGGCAAAGCCGATATCCTGGAGCGCACGCAGCCCTGGCAGGGCGGCGGCAGCATGATCGTGGATGTTACGTTCGACAAGACCGTCTACAACGTGCCTCCTGCGCGTTTCGAAGCGGGAACCGGCAGCATCGCCGACGCGGTCGGGCTTGGAGCGGCGATCGACTACGTCCAACGCATTGGCATGCCCCGTATTGCGGGCTACGAGCAAGACCTGCTTGCCTACGCGACGGCCGCGCTCTTGAAAGTGCCCGGATTGCGCTTAATCGGTACGGCAAAGGAAAAGGCCAGCGTGCTTTCCTTCGTGCTCGATGGCTTTCGCACGGAAGACGTCGGTACGGCTCTGAATCGCGAAGGTATCGCCGTTCGTGCGGGCCATCACTGCGCCCAGCCGATCCACCGCCGTTTCGGCCTGGAAAGCTCGGTGCGCGCGTCGCTCGCCCTCTACAACACATGCGAAGAGGTCGATGCGCTCGTGGCTGCGTTGTGGAACTTGAAGCAAGGTCATCGTTCAGGAATTTGATCACGTCAATGCGACTCCCCCACTCCGTCCGCCTGTGTTGTAGCCGCCCGTAAGACACGCCTGCGTTCTCTCCCTTTGGCTTTGCGAATTGACTTGAGAGGAAAGGAAGACTGCCCATGCACGCGTTTTTTCATTTGATTCGTCCCGGATATTCCATTTCCGGTCTCGCGGTCGGGCTTTTGGTCGGCTTGACGGGCGTGGGGGGTGGCGCGCTGATGACGCCACTCCTTGTTCTTGTATTCGGCATTCGGGCCACTACTGCGGTGGGCACCGATCTTCTCTACGCCTGCATCACGAAAACCGCAGGCACGGCCGTGCACGGCTTCAGCGGCACGGTCGAATGGCCGATCGTCCGGCGTCTGGCGGCCGGAAGCGTGCCGGCGACGGCACTCACGTTGATCGTGCTGGCCCACTTTCGTAACCGCTTGGACAGCAACAGCACCGTGATCACCACGGTCCTGGGGCTGGCGCTGATACTGACCGCCATTTCGATCGTGTTCCGCAAATGGATTCTCGACTCTTTGGCCCAATTCCCGGCGAAACTCAGTGCTCGCGGCATAACCAGCCTGACCGTTCTGCTGGGCGTCGTGCTGGGAGTGCTGGTCTCGCTCTCGTCGGTTGGCGCGGGCGCGATTGGCGTCACATTTTTGTTGATTCTCTACCCGAAGCTGCCAGCCGCAAAGCTGGTCGGTACCGATATTGCCCATGCGGTGCCGCTGACGCTCGTCGCCGGAATTGGCCACTGGTTTATCGGTTCGATCGATGCTGTGCTGCTGGTCTCGCTGCTGGTGGGGTCGATCCCGGGTGTCATCCTCGGCAGCTACATCTCGGCGCGCGTTCCGGACAGGGTGTTGCGCCCGGTGCTGGCCGGCACCCTTGCCGTTGTCGGAGCGCGACTGTCGCTCTAGATCCCAAATCGGCTTACAAGGCGCGGTGGTCAAGTGGCAAGGCAAAGGTCTGCAAAACCTTATCGGCGGTTCGATTCCGTCCCGCGCCTCCAAGTATCTTTTTCATTTTCGTAAACCCGCTCAAGACTGGCAAGTTGCTCGGCTTCGCGCATACGATCGATTGGCGATGAGGAGGCCGATGTCCGCCGCGCGCTTGGCAAGACCGAGCTAGCAACCTATACTCTCCTGCGAATGATGGAGCGCCGCAATTGGCTCTGGCGCTCGGGTATCCTCTCTATGTCTCTCGCCGCCATCGGCCGATCGCTGCGACCCGCCACCGGATTCACCTGAATTTCTGGCTAACGGGGCCTGGCGGCCACCTTTCGCTTTCCGCGCATAACCGTATCCTGCGTTCACGTCAGCAGGCGACCATTTCCAGTGCTAATTTTCGTCAAACCGCTTATTCCAGGGGAGGAGAATCCATGTATGACATAAAGACAATTCTGGCTGCAAACGAAAGGCTCTCGAAACAGATTCTTGGCCCCAACGCCGACCAGATCGACCAGTCGCGCCGCTTTCCCCGCGAGAATCTACAGGCGCTCGGTGAAGCGGGCGTGCTCGGTCTGCTGATCCCCGTGCAGTTTGGAGGAGCGGGCGCGAGCCTGGGAGAGATGTCGGAGGTGCTGGACGCTCAGTCCCAGAACTGCGCGTCAACCGCGATGGTCACATTGATGCATTTCTGCGCCACCGCCGTCATAGCGGCCAAAGGCAGCGAGGATTTGAAACAGCGCGTGTTACCGGCGTGCGCACGAGGTGAGAACCTTAGCACGCTCGCCTTCAGCGAAGCCGGATCGGGCGGCCACTTCTACGCTCCGGTAAGCGAGGTTCGCAGGAACGGCGGCCGGAAAACGCTCAGCGCGACGAAAAGTTTCGTAACCAGCGCCGGCGAAGCCGATAGCTATGTTGTATCAGCGCGCAAGGCCGGCGCGGGGGCCCCCACCGAATCCGATCTCTACCTCATCGCCAAGAACACCGCCGGTTTCACAACACAGGGCCGCTTCGAAGGGCTTGGACTCGCGGGCAACGCCAGTGCGCCCATGACGCTTGAGGACGTTGCCATAGACGACGAAACACGGCTCGGAGCCGAAGGCACCGGCTTTCAAACCATGCTGGAAACCGTCTTGCCGCATTTCCAGATCGGCGTGGCGTCGGTTTCCGTGGGAATTGCGAAATCTGCGTATCAAACAATTGCCGCTCGCGTAGGCGCTCGAAAATACGAGCACGCCGACGGCGCGGCGCTCCGATCGATTCCGCGCGTGCAATTTCTGATCGCCGAAATCACGCTCGCGGTCAATTCCGGCCACGCCTACGTGCAGGAGACGATTCGCAAAGCTCTGGCCGCTGACCCTACCGCCATGCTGGATGTGCTCGGCGTGAAAGCCGTTGCCGCCGATGCGTGTCTTGCCGCCGTCTCGCGGGCCATGACGCTCGGCGGAGGATGGGCCTTCGGCAGGCGGGGCGGCCTCGAAAGAATTTTCCGCGACGGCCAGGCCGCCTCCGTTATGGCGCCGTCAAGCGACGTCCTCAAAGATTTCATCGGGAAAGCAAGTCTCGGCCTCCCGCTCTTCTAGCAGTAGGAAGAGAACCGGCTTCAGTCGACGGGAATTCGATTCAGCGAATCGAAGGTTCGGGCGAGTAACTTGGACCGGTCGAGATTCCCGGATCCGCGCGTATTTCGGCATCGGAATCGATGAACACAACTTGATGCCCCAGCCGCGCTAGAAAAGTCTCGAGGCGTTGCTCGCGTGTGGGCCACCATCGTCTACGGCCACCGAGTACGATGAGAGAGGGCGCCGGTAGCAGCCGTCCCAGCGTTTCCTTCCTGTCGCGGCAAATGCATATCTGCACGCTGATCTCGCTACCCTCAAGTCCCGCCTGGGCAACCAGAACCTCCTGACGCCGCTTGAGGAATCCGACCGACACGCGGGGCTGATCCAGCGGAAGGCGAAACGGGACAACTTCGGTGATAATCAATCCGAGCGCGACTTCCAGATCTCTCGCCAACACGGCTGAGGCCTTCAGCGCCGCCAGAGTTCCTTCCAACGTCGTGTACGGCACCGTGATCGGCAGCGAAGGATCGGCGTCGGACTCAAGAAAGCCTCGCCGCCCGGCACTGCCGAATTCGTGAACTCGAAGCCGCTTCGCCATATACCACCCAAACAGTAGCGTTGATTTGCTTAGGCAGGCATAAACAAGAAATAAGGGCTTTATAAACGGCCGGCCACCGCTCTCTCACTTATCCGAAAGCTTCAGGCTGTAGCCGATCCACGGCTCTTTGATTAAGAACTGCGGATCCTGCGGCGACGGCTCAATCTTTTTTCGCAGCCGGTTGATGAAGACTCGCAGATATTCGCGTTCCTCGCCGTACTCCGGCCCCCATACCGCGTGAAGCAACTCCTCGTGAGGAATCGCGCGATTGGGATGCGCCGCCAGATAGGCGAGCAAATCGAACTCCTTGGCGCTCAACCGGATTTGCTTGCCATTGGACGTCAGCCGGCGCGAACGAAAATCAACTTCCACATCGCCGATCCACACATTGGAAATCCCCGTCGCCGGGAGCGTCGAATTTCTGCGAAGCACGGCGCGAATCCGTGCGAGCATTTCCGGCATGCTGAAAGGTTTCGTAACGTAGTCGTCCGCGCCGACGTCCAGCGCCGCGACTTTGTCACTCTCCTTATCGCGGACAGTCATCATGATGATCCCGACGTCGGAGACCAGGCGGATCTGCCGGCAGGTCTCAATGCCGGTCAGCCCTGGCATATTTATATCCAGGAGTATCAGGTCGAATTTTTGCGAATGCAGGCAATCGAGCGCGTCAGGTCCGCTGCGCGCGTCCATCACTTCGTAGCCTTCATGGACCAGCGTCGCGCGCATCACCCGGCGGATCTGCGGCTCGTCGTCCACTACCAGAATGCGACCTTCGGCCATGCGGCCACCTCATTCGATCGAAGAGGGATGTCGAAACTTCAAGGATTCTGCCGGCGGTTCTCAATGTCGGAAATGTGATCGCGCAAGCGATTAAGAACTTCCTCGCTCCCGCCATTCCCGAGCTCTCTCTCTACCTCCGTCAGTGCGAAATGAACGATATCGTGATGATGGATTTCCTTTCCGGGAAGCTTCTCGCCCAGTTGCAGCCAGATTCTATGCAGCAGATCGATTTCTTTCGGCGTCATTCGCGGAGCGTGCGGGCCGAGATAGAACACCTGCTCCTGGCCCGACGGCGTGAAAAGCTCCAGGGTCACGCGCGGGCGCGGCTCGGGCATGCGCTCCCAGGCCAATCCGATGTCGTGCGCCTGCTCCGTGATCGATTCCTTCGACGAGCGTCCCGCGACGATCGCGCTCGACCCCAGGTTCGCCGCCGTGCGCAGCACGCCTTCCCACAAATCGTTGGCAGCCGCGACGACCAGCCGTACGGGCTTTCCTTCTTTTTCGGCAAGCGACAGCACTTTGGTAAAAAGCAGCTGCTCGATCGTGGTGAACAGCTGATCCGGGGCGAGATCGTATTCGCCCGATGCCGCCCGGCGCAGCAGCCGCACGTGCAAAACCACAATTTCCGCCTGCCTGCGCTTGGCTCGGCGCAGAGCAGCCTCCAGCGGATAGAGCGCATACTGCGTGCTCACCGGAACCAGGATGTTTCCGGGCTGAACGCCCACGTTCTCCGGCGTCAGACCCGCTTCCTGCGCCAGGTTGAATTGATCGAGCTCGACGCGGCCTTCCCCGCGGCTCATGCGCGCATTAATGATTCGCTTCTCTGAAAATTCAAATGCAGCGAATAACAATCCTGAAAAAATCACACCGGATATCGTCGCCGCCGGCTTGGTGAAAAGATTCACCACGGCGATCCCCAGCAGCACCAGCGTGATCAATCCGAGCCCCACCGGAATCTCCACGCCGGCGATACGGAAATTGAGCGGCACGCGGAATTGGCGGTTCTGCGGATGCGTATACCGCAGCACCAATACGGCGATTCCCTTCAGTGCAAAGCTCCAGATCACACCAAACGCATAGAGGTTCGCAAGAAACGTCACATCGCCGCGGCTGATCAGGATCGTAACGATCTGCAGCATGACCACGGTGTTGATGATGCGGTGCGACGTCCCGTACTTCGGATGCGGCTGCCGGAACCAGTCGCTCAGCACGCCATCTTCAGAAACACGGTTCAGCACGCCGTTCGATCCGACGATCGCCGTGTTCACCGCGCCGGAAAGAATCAGCGTGCCAACAACCACCACGAAAATATGAAACGCCAGGCGCGCCACGAATGGCCCGGTCAAACTCATCGCCAGCCCGCCAATCAGATTCTCGAAGAACTGCGGCCGCGTCTTATCCGGTATGATCATCACCGCGAAGAATGAAACCAGCGAGGTGAAGACCAGGCTGTAGATGAAAATTACGAACGCCGCTTTTTTCAGATTCGCGAGCTTCGGATGCTCGATTTCGCGGTAGACCTGCGCGAGCGATTCCTCCCCGCTCATCGCCAGCACGGAATGGCCCAGGCCGACGAATACAGCGACGAGAGTGAGCGTCTTGGCCCACTCTCTGCCCGACAGCCACCCAAGCGAGTGGCTATCCAGAACGAGATTGCGGGGAATCGGCGCGGGCGGTAGCTGAAATCCGCGCACGAAGAGCGTGTAGCCGCACCATGCGATCAGCATCACGACCATCACGGTGGTCAGCTGCATGATCCAGAGCGCTTTTTCGCTCGATTCCGTGATGCCCTTGATGTTAAGCCACCAGAAGTAGACGGTCACCAGAATGGCGAACGCGGCTGCCGTCGCGCCATTGCTCAGAACAAGATTGATATGGGCATAGGCAAACAACTCGTTCAGCAATCCCGCCAGATATTGCCCGGCCGAAACGCCGCTGATCGGCCCCGTCAGCACATAGTCAAACATCAGCGCGGAGACCGAGAATTTCGCCAGCGTCCCGCCCATCGCTTCCTTCACCACGCGATAAACGCCGCCGCGCACGAACATGCTGCAACTCTCGACGTAGACCTGCGAGACCGCGTACGACAGCAGCATCGTCGCTAGAATGAACCAGGGCGCGGCCTTGCCGATGAACTGTTCCGCTTCACCGCCCGCATAGTAGGCCGATGATGCGAGGTCGTTGAGGACGATTGCCGCGGCGCGCCAATAGGAGATGAATGCGAGCATCGCCGTCGTTGCAACCAGAACTTTGGCGACGGGCCGTGCCCCCGGCATGAAGGAGGGACCCTGTGGACTCGATGACATGAGGACCTTTTACAGTGGAGCAAAACTGACGCCAGCAAGGTAATCGTCAAGCCGTAAACAAGTCATAAGCAATACATAAGTATTTTATAAAGCCACACGCTAACCCTTTCCGCACCTGTCACATACATGGAGCCAGATTTATCTGTGCGCGAGCGTCGCCCACCGCTTCCCCGTCATCGCCATGAAGCAAGGGATTACCGTACCCTGGAATTAACCAAGAGAACCCGCGCCGGGAAACACCCACGAATTAGAGATCGGAGGAAATTTGGTAGCGATACCGGGAATCGAACCCGGATTTGTGCCTTGAGAGGGCACCGTCCTAACCCTTAGACGATATCGCCGCCGATGGCGATCGCGCGCAGGCGCACAACGTGGAAAATGCGCGATGCACGATCACGCTGCAGGGGCGATTTTCGCACGCCTAATTCGTCGGCGCAAGCGCGCCCGAGTCTTTCGGACCGTTTATGCTAAAATCTCATTCTCATGGAACGAGCAGGCGATTTTCTAGGCAAGATCATCCGCAGGTTCGATCGGCCGGAAGCTACGCTGGCCTGGCTAACGGGCGCGTGGCCGGCCATCGCCGGAGGGGCACTCGCGGCACATACGAAACCGACCCGCTGCGACGGCGGATTGCTCGAAGTTGCCGCGGACGCTAAAGCGTGGCAGCAGCAGATCGAAGGCATGAAGCGGGAGTTGCGCGACCGCGTAAATCGTGCGTGGGGCGGGAATCTGGTGCGCGACGTGGAGTTTCTCGCGCCCAAGCCCGGCCCGAAATACGCGAGTTTCGAGGCTGATAACGCACACACGCCGTTTATCCGCCGCCGTCGAGCCTAGTTCGCATGAAGCGCGAGGCGCGATCTGCGCCCAGCGATCTCGTCCCTAGCGCCGCAGAAAGTTCGTATCAGCCATGAAAATTAGCCGCGAAGATGTATTGAGAGTCGCCTCGCTGGCTCACCTCGGGCTCTCGCCGGAGGAGGTTGAGACCTACCAACGTCAGCTCGACCGAATTTTGTCCTACATCGACAAGCTGAATGAGCTCGACATTTCAAACGTAGAACCGATGGCTCAGGTGACGTATTCGGCCGCGGCTCCCGACGCCGCCCGGAAGCATCCTGAACTGCGCGAAGACGTTCTGCTGCCGTGCACGGTCGCCGAACCTTTGCTGGCAAGCGCCCCCGACGCCGCGAAGCCGTTCTTCCGGGTTCCCAAGGTGATCGACCGGTGAGCGAGTCGGTCGGTTGGACCATCCCGGCGGTACGCAGCGCCCTCAAAGCCAAGAAAATTTCGGCCCGCGAGCTCGCCGCCGAATTCTACGGCCGGATCAACCGCCGTAATCCCGAGCTGAATGCCTACCTCACTGTTTCACCCGAGCGCGCCTGGGCGCAAGCCGATCGCGTGGACGCGCTGGTTGCGCGCGGCGACAAGCTGCCACCGCTCGCGGGAGTACCGATCGCGATCAAGGACGTTATCAGTACGCTGGGAATCCGCACCACCTGCGCGTCAAAGATGCTTGAAACCTACATTCCGCCCTATGACGCAACCGCGGTCGAAAGGCTGGACGCAGCCGGAGCGGTTTTTCTCGGCAAGACGAATTGCGACGAATTCGCGATGGGTGGGTCGAACGAAAATTCCGCCTATGGGCCGGTGCGAAATCCCCTCGCGCCTGACCGGGTCCCGGGAGGTTCAAGCGGTGGATCGGCGGCAGCCGTGGCGGCCGGTCTAGCGGTCGCTGCTCTCGGAACAGACACGGGCGGCTCGATCCGTCAGCCCGCTTCGTTTTGTGGTGTACCCGGGTTGATGCCTACCTACGGGCGCGTATCGCGCTACGGGCTGGTCGCCTTCGCGTCGTCTCTCGACAAAATAGGGCCCTTCGCAACCACGGTAGCCGACGCAGCCGCAGTGTTGTCCGTCATCGCCGGCCACGACGCGAATGATTCGACATCGGCTCCGGTTCCGGTCGCAGATTATGCGGCGGAAGCGGCCAATCCGGTCCAAGGATTGCGAATAGGCGTGCCGGAAGACTATTTCGGCGAAGGCCTCGACCCGGAGGTGATGGAAAGCGTCGAATCTGGAATCGCGCAGCTCGAGCGCCTTGGCTGCAAACGCGTCCCGTTGCGCATGCCCCACACGGATTACGCGATCGCGACCTATTACATCCTGGCAACGGCGGAGGCCAGCTCGAACCTCGCACGTTACGACGGGGTTCGCTACGGCCTGCGGGTGCCCGGCGCCACGCTGACCGAGATGTATCGCGGGACCCGCGCCCGCGGCTTCGGCCCCGAGGTGAAGTGCCGGATCATGCTCGGGACGTATGCCCTTTCGGCCGGCTACTACGATGCGTACTACCTTCGCGCCCAGCGTGTCCGGACGCTGATTGCACGCGATTTTGCCGATGCGTTTCAAAAAGTCGACGCAATCATCACACCAACGGCCCCGACTCCGGCATTTCGCCTGGGCGAAAAGACTTCCGATCCGCTCACGATGTACCTCGCCGACATCTACACCGTTACCGGTTCGCTTGCCGGCGTTCCGGGAATTTCAGTCCCCTGTGGAACAACGAAAGCCGGGCTCCCGGTCGGCATGCAAATCTTCGGCCCGCATTTCCGGGAGGGCCTCGTCCTGCAAATCGCGCAAGCATCCGAGCAGGCCCGCAGCTTCGCGAGCTGACCTGTTTCCGCCGACCGGCGATCGAAAACAAATACGAAATCCCGTAGAAATCTTCCGAACTTGGACTTCGTTTCCACTTTTGGCGCAAGAAATTGCGCCTCTCGATGAAACGCATTTTCCTGCCTTGCATCTAAGTGTCGGATTGAAAGGATTTGCGGCGGTAGGGGGCGTGAAGTCCTAGCTCATTAGTACGGAACGACTATTGCTGAGAGTTCTGGCGGCGATTATTCTCGTTCCAGCATCGAAATGGATCGGAGGCCACCAAGATGGTCCGGGTCAAATCGAGCCAGAAGGTTTTCACCGAGGAAGAAGTCACTACCCTGACGGGCATCTGCACCGAGCACTTGCGCGGGCTGGCCCAGAACAAGCACCTGGGTACGCTCGGGACCGGAGCCAGCAAACTGCTCTTCAGCCAATCCGATCTGATGATCGTGAACCTGCTGCATCCTCGCTGCCAGCACTAGAGTTCCTTTCAGAGCGCTTCCCGAACTCCCCTTGCCGGGTGCCGTTTTCCCGGCGTATCCTCGCCTCTAGCATATCGAAATCCATTCAACCGAACCCTCCGACCGGGCATCCTAAACACGTGAAGGGGACCAGCATCGCAATGGCATTCTCGGACCACCGAAACCCATCGAGCGCTCAACTGACCCTCCCGTGCCGTGCGTTTGCGGCGCTGGCGATGCTCGTCGGTTTCTGTTTCGCCGGCCCGGCTTTTCCGCAAGCTCAGAACAGTGACCGTGCGGCTGCCGCAGGGGCCGGGACCGACCAATCGGCTCCAACCGATTCCAAGCCCGGGCTTCCCCGCGGGAAGAAACTGATGCTCACCGACGGCAGTTACCAGCTCGTGCGGGAATATCAGGTCAACGGCGACAGGGTGCGCTATTACAGCCTTGACAGTTCACAGTGGGAGGAAATCCCCGCGTCGATGATCGATTGGGATGCAACCAAGAAAGTGGCGGCGGAAGAAGCCGAGCGGGACGCCGCTCTGCTGTCGAAGGTGCATCGATCCGAAGTAGCCCACGCTGCTGTCCCCCTGGATATCGACGCGAGCCTCGAAGTAGCTCCCGGAGTGTTTCTGCCCCCCGGGCAAAATCTCTTCGTTTACGACGGCAAGAGCTCTCTGGTCGTGCTTCCGCAGGCCGAGACGGACTCCAAGATCTCCAAAAGCCGCTTGATCGAGCAGGTGATGGTGCCGATTCCGGTGATTCCGACGCGGCATTCCATTTCGATCCAGGGAGCGCACGCCAAGCTTCGCATCATGCAGGGCCGGCCCGAGTTCTACATTCGCGTGGCAGACCGCCGCCAGCCGCAGCTCGTTTTGATCCGGGCAAAACCGCAAAAGGACGCTCGCCACGTGGAGAATCTCGATCAGATATTCGACATGTCGAGTGAAAAACGCGATTCGGTGCCGATGCAGCGTTGGGACATCGCGAAGGGCGTTTTCCGGTTTACGCTGGGGCAGACACTCCCGCCCGGGGAATATGCGATTGCTGAGATGGTGCGGGACGAAGGCGCCGGCCTCTACGTATGGGATTTTGGGGTGGACGCGGCCGCTTCCACACCTGCCTCAAAATAAACGCCACGGACTCCGGCGGCCGCTACTACTTCGCCGACGAAGATTCATGCTGCAAGAGTTCGGTCAGCAGCGCGGCCAGTGCGGATAGCTGGAAAGGCTTTTGCACAACGCGAGCTCCCATCTCCTGAAAACGCTCGGTAACGGAAGACGATACGAGTTCGCCCGTCATGAACACGAATTGAGGCAACCTTGCGCCCAACCGGTGGCGCAACTCCTCGAACAGCTTCTGACCATTCATTCCCGGCAGATTGAAATCGCAGACGACAATTTCAGTGCCGTTCCCTGCCAGCCACGCGAGCGCCGCCTCTGCGCTACCTAGGCATTGGACCTTCATACCCCGGCCAACAAGGCCTTCCTGCAAGATCTCCCGAATGCCTTCTTCATCGTCCACGATCAAAACGGAATGGTCACGCAACGCACCCGCCTCCGGCGCCGGCATCGACAGACCTGCCGCGGCCGGGACAACGGGCGCCGGGAAGGCCTCTCTCCCGGCAGCCGCCGGAAGGACCACACGAACCACGGCCCCTTCCCCCGGCTTCGATTCAACCTCAATCGTGCCACCATGCTCCTTGATCACGGCCAGCGAAATCGTGAGGCCCAGGCCGCTGCCCCCGCCAGGTCGCTTCGTCGTGAAAAATGGATCGAAGATTTTTCCGATAATATCGGCGGGAACGCCAGGTCCGTCGTCGGCGAACGTGATGCCGAAATTGTCACCTTCGCGAGTGAGGGAAATTTTCAGGTGACCTTGCTCGTGCGCCGCTGAGATGGATTGCTCAGCGTTGGTAATGATATTGATGAAAACCTGGAGCAAAAGTTTGCGATCGCCATCCACGGTCCAGGCGCCGTCGGGCGCCGACAGGCTTACCTGAATGTTTCTCTTCTCCAGATTCATTCGCTCGATCGAGACTGCCTCTTTCACGATTTCGTCGAGCCGCAGAGTCGTCCGGCCGCGAGCCACAGGCCGCGAGAACGCCAGCAAATTTTGAACGATGGTAGCCGCGCGCCGCGCCTGCTGATGAATCAGCTCGACCTGCCGCTTGCTGGCTTCATCCGTAGCACGTTCCCGCAACAGGTCACTGACTCCCAGAATGGCTGTAAGCGGATTGTTCAACTCATGCGCCGCGCCGGCCATCATCTGGCCCATCGACGCGAATTTCTCTTTGTCGGCCAGCTGCTGTTCGAGCTGCTTCGATTCCGTGACGTCGCGGCCCGAAGAAACCATTCCGACGATATTGCCCTTCCCGTCGTAAAGGGCGTTGGCGGTCACACGGATGGTTTTTATGGTGCCATTGACGTGCCGGGCATGAATCTCGATCTGCTCGATATCTTTCTGCCCCGACAAAGCCGCCGTGAACATGGTGCTGAGTTTCGCGCGGTCCTCCGGTTCAATTCGTTGGCCTATGGGTTGGCCGATATACTCGGCGGGCGAGACGCCGACGATGTCCTTAATGCGGTCGCTGACGAATTCAAACTCGCCTTTCTTATTGAGGACGACGATCAAGTCCGGAAAACATTCGACGAGGCTTTTGACGAACTGCTGCTCTTGATGCAGTTTTTTCTCGATTTCGAAACGTTCGGTCACATCGCGGGTGATTTTTGAAAAACCTCGGAGGTTGCCGTCGTGGTCGCGCACCGCCGTGATGACCACGTTGGCGCGGAAGTGCGTGCCGTCCTTGCGCACGCGCCAACCCTCATCCGACACCTGGCCGGTGGAAGCCGCTGTCGCAAGCAGTCTTTCCGGCTTGCCATTCTGGACGTCATCAGCAGGATAGAAAACCGAAAAGTGTTTCCCGACGATTTCGTTCGACTGATATCCCTTGATCTTTTCCGCTCCGCGATTCCAGCTGGCGACGTGGCCATTTTCATCGAGCATGAAAATGGCGTAGTCGCTCACCCCCTCGATCATCAACCGGATTCTCTCCTCACCGTCCCGCAGCTCCTCCTCCATCCGTTTGCGTTCGCTGATGTCGCGGGCCGCGGTGACGAGGCCCCCGATTTTTCCGTCTTCGTCAAAGAACGGTCGAGCGGTTAGCAGGAGATCTCGATACGTGCCGTCCGCGTGAGGTGAGCGGAACTCGACCTGCCCCCCCGCGTCCGTGCCCGCCACAATGCGCTGGAACATCGTGTGAAGCTTGTGTTTGTCCTCCTCATTCGCGCGTGTGCCGAACAGCCGCCCCACGTAGTCCGTCGGCTTCCAGCCCAGAACGTTCTCGACCTGATCGCTGATGTAAATGAAGCGGCCCTCGCGGTCCAGAACCGCCACGAGATCAGGGAATCCGGCAACCAGGCGCCTCGTAAAGCTCTGTTCTTCCTCCAGGCGCCTCTCCATTTCGCGCTTCTGCGTTATATCGATCAGAGTTCCCTGCAGGCGGACGGCGTGTCCTGAAGTGTCACGCATCGCCGATCCGGACGTGAGGCAGTAGATCAGCTTGCCGTCCTTCCGGCGCATGACGATTTCGCGTTCGTGGATGGAGCCTTTCGCTTCGAGCTCGCGAATAATTGCGTCGCGCGCGGCGGGGTCCGCGTAGAGATCGCGGAAGTTGAACGCCTGCATCTCCTCCTTGGTGTTGAACCCCAGTATTCGGACCAGCGCCGGATTGGCGTCGAGCAGCTGCCCGCCAGGCGTCACGAACAGGATCCCCTCGCTGAAAGTCTCGAAGAGTTCCCGGAAACGAATCTCGGATTCATGCTGCTGGGTAACGTCGCGGGCCCAGCCGGTGACGGACGTCTTGCCGTCCTCCACAGAAGTTTGAAGCCAGCAGTCAAAATACCGCAGCGTTCGGTCTTTCTTGAGCCAGACCGGAATGATTCCTGACCATACGCCGGCCTTCAGGAATTCAGGCATGCCCCGCTGGGCGTCAGCCAGGCTGGGCGAGTCGACGAAGTCGCTCAAGGCTCTCCCAATCAAGTCCTGAAACGTGACTCCCAGAATTTCCGCAAGGCGCAGGTTGGCGACGCGAACCTCTCCCCCAAGCGATAGCGTGAAAAGAGCCTGATCAAGATGGTCGATCAGTTCCCGGTAGTTGTGCTGCGAGCGGACAATAGCCTCGGTAAGCTTGTCGACCTGCGAGTCCGAGACCGTTGTGGAAGCCGATGGCGAGGGACCGCTCTGCGATGGATCGGTGGACATGAACCTGTTCGTCCTGGCTCTCTTCTCGGGAAGCTGGGCCCGGATGACACTTCGGGTGCTGGTCTAAAATTCTACAGACGCCAGGCAGCCTGTGGGAAAAGAAAGCAGCTGGCTATTCCAAGTTTCTCAATAGGCGATGACAAGACCCTAGGGCGAGCGGTTCCGGGCGAGGCGCGGGCCAGCTCAGGGCGTCGCCACGCGTTTCCCGGTCCCCGGGTCAAAGACGTCGTTGCGGAGGAATTGCTCGCTGGTCCATGGAGGCGCCCCACCTCCCAGATACTGATGAAACCATTCAAGATGCGCCGTGTAATAGAGAGCCATCTCGTACCAGCTGGGCCAGTGACCCGCGTTGGAATAAATGATGAGCCGCGACGGAACGTTCATCTTCTGCAAGGATGTGTAGAACGCAAGCGACTGCGTATACGGCACGCGATAATCGCGCTCGCCTGAAATCACGAGACAAGGCGTCTTGAAGTTCGTCACGTAGGACGACGGCGAGAACTTGTCATAGAGCGCCGAGTTCCACGGCTGGCCCTTCATTTCCCACTCGGGAAACCACAGCTCCTCAGTCGAGCCGAACATCGAGCGCAGATCGAACACGCCCATCATCGAGGCGATCGCCTTGAACCGCGTGGTGTGGCCTTCGAACCAGTCCATCATGTATCCGCCGAAGGACCATCCCATCGCGCCCATGCGGTCGGGATCGACGTAGGGCAGCTTCACCAGCTCGTCCGTCACTTTCATCAGGTCTTCGAAAGGCTCACCGCCCCAATCGCCCGAAATCTCCTCCGTGAAATCCTGCCCGTAGCCCGTGGATCCGTGCGGATTGGCGAAGGCGACCACGTATCCCGCGCCCGGGTACATCTGCCAGTCGCCGCGGAACGCATCCTGCCATTGATCCTGCGGACCGCCGTGCACGTTGAGGATCAGGGGATACTTTTTCGAAGGATCGAAATCGTGCGGCTTCACGATAAACACTTCGATTTTGGCGCCGCCCGCGCCGCTCACCCACATTCGTTCGGCAGGACGGATATCGACCTCGTTTGCCAGAGCATCGTTAAAATGCGACAGCCGCTCGGGTGCCGCGGCGTTTGCGCCCCCGCCGCCCAGGTCCACCGCGAAAAGTTCCGGCGGAGCGCCGACGGAACGCCCCGCATAAATCAGCCGGCGGTTACCAGGGGTCACGTCGAAGGTCGCGATCGATTTGTCAGTCAGCACCTTCCGGATGGCTCCCGTCCCGACGTCGAGCTGAAAGATCGGGTTGTCTCCTTCGACCGGCGCTGTGAAAAAGATCGACTTTGAATCCGACCCCCACTGAAAATCCTGAACCCAGTTTCGAAACGACTCGGTCATGTCGCGCGAGGTGTGGGTCGCGCGATCGTAGATCGCCAGCCGAAAAAGATCGGATTCATACGCCGGCTGTTTCTGCATGAGGTAGGCGATGTAGTTTCCATCCGGCGAATATCTCGGGTTGCCGTCGAATGCCGGATTCGATGAGGTCAAATTCCGCGCCGGCTGCGAACCATCCACGGACACGGCCCACAAATCGCTGTTGGTCGATGACTCCGGATGCTTGCCGTGATCGGAATCGACCACCAGCTCCTTGCCGTCGGGAGAAAAATCGTATTGCATCGGACCGCCCAGCTGAAATCGCGGCGAATCAAAGTCGCCCGGCGTCAAATCCCGCACGGAGCCACTGGCCACATCCGCCAGCAGGACATGCGATCGCTGCCCGTCCTTCCAACTGGTCCAATGACGGTACAAAAGATCGTTGGCCATATGCGCATGCAGAGGTCCTTTTTCCCAGCGCGTCGCGATTTTCTTGTTGCAGTCGTCGTCCGCGCCGCACTCGGGATAGACGTCGCTTGCAAACGCAATCGACTTGCCGTCCGGCGACCACAGTGGATCGTCGATGCTGGTCGAAATGTGGGTCACCTGGCGCGCGTCCCCGCCGGCCAGCGGCATCACGAAAATCTGGTCGTCGCCCGCAACCTCGCGAACAAACGCCAGCCATTTTCCGTCAGGGGAAAAAACCGGCGAAGTGTCACTCTGGTCAGCGAACGTGAACTGGCGTGCGTCCGCGCCGTCGGCATCCATCAGCCAGATATGGCTCGTCTGTTTCGCCCTGCCCAGATCCTGGCTTACCAGCATGAATACGACTTCCCGGCCGTCGGGCGATACGTGCATGCCGTCGATGCGCTTCACGCGGTAGAGATCCTCGATCGTAAACGCGCGCTTCTGCGCCCGGCTCGCTGGAACGAACAGAAGCAGCGACACCGCAAGAAACATCAGCTTTCGGTTCATGAAGACTCCCCGTCTCTGATCGTGGTGCAAAAAAAAAGGCCAACCCGCCCGGTGGCGAGTTGGCCTTCTTGGAGGTTATGTGTTGACGTGACGCAAGGGCTCCACGCAACGCTGCGATTTAGCCTTCCGCAATCGTGTCCGTATCCTTGCGCAGGAAATCCAGCGCCGCGGCCTCCTCCGGCGAAAGGTCCGGTGCCGCCGGGAATCCAGAGCCCATTCCTTCCGTCTCTTCCGGAGGCGGCAGCTGCGTGAGGAGCTGGATGTTGCGGTAACGCTCCAGACCCGTGCCGGCCGGAATCAACCGGCCCATGATCACGTTTTCCTTCAGGCCGCGCAGGTAATCGACCTTTCCGGAAATCGCCGCTTCGGTAAGGACGCGCGTTGTTTCCTGGAAGCTCGCCGCGGAGATGAACGAATCGGTCGAAAGCGACGCCTTCGTGATTCCCAGCAGCAGCGGACGCCCGGTTGCCGGACGGCCCCCATCGCTGATCACCCGATCGTTCTCCTCGCGGAAGCGGAACTTGTCCACCTGCTCCTCGAGAAGGAACGTTGTGTCGCCCACATCCTCGACCTTCACCCAGCGCATCATCTGCCGGACGATCGTTTCGATGTGCTTGTCGTTGATGTTCACGCCCTGTAGCCGGTAAACCTCCTGCACCGAGTTGACCAGGTAGGCCTGCGTGTACTTTTCGCCGAGCACGGCCAGCAAGTCATGCGGGTTCAGCGGACCGTCGATCAACGGCTCGCCGGCGCGCACGTGCTCGCCTTCCTGCACGTTGATGTGCACGCCGCGCGGGATGGAGTATTCCTTCACTGTCTTTCCATCTTCGCTTTCGACGTAGGTCTTCCGCTGCCCCTTCGCGATTTCGCCGTATTTCACGATACCGTCGATTTCGCTGATGACGGCGGGATCGCGGGGCTTGCGCGTTTCGAAGAGTTCGACGACGCGCGGCAAGCCTCCCGTGATGTCCTTCGTCTTCGTGGTCTCGCGCGGGATCTTCGCCAGCACGTCTCCCGGTTGCACCTCATCGCCATCCACGACCATCAAGTGAGCCCGCGATGGCATGAGATACTTTTTCTTGGCGCGGCCGGCGGAATCGCGAACCAAAATCGTCGGCTGGTGCTTTTCGTCACCCGGCGGAAGCGTGACCACCAACTGCGAAAGACCCGTGACTTCGTCCACCTGCTCTTCGATTGTGATGCCGGGCTGCAGATCCTTGAATTCGATCGTGCCGCCTGTTTCCGTCAGGATCGAGAAGGTGTACGGATCCCATTCGACCATCGTCTGGCCGAGCGTGACCGGCTGTCCGTCTTCGACCTTGAACCGCGCGCCGTAAACAACGTGGTGGCGCTCCTTCTCGCGTCCCTTCTCGTCGACCACGGCGATCAAGCCCGAGCGATTCATGGCGATGAGAGTCTTGCCGCGGCCCTCGACCACCTTGAGGTCGATGTACTTCACGAAGCCGCTGTTGCGGGCCTCGACCTTGGATTGTTCGGTGACGCGCGTGGCCGTGCCGCCAATGTGGAACGTCCGCATCGTCAACTGCGTGCCCGGTTCGCCGATCGACTGCGCCGCGATCACGCCGACCGCTTCGCCCATTTCGACGAAGCGCCCGGTAGCCAGGTTGCGGCCGTAGCAGCGCGCACACACGCCGCGCCGGGATTCGCACGTGAGCACTGAGCGGATGTTCACGCGCTCGATGCCCGCGGCCTGAATCGCGTTCGCCAGCTCCTCGGTGATTTCCTGGTTGATCTCGACGATCACGTTGCCTTCGTAGTCCTTGATCTTCTCAAGAGACACGCGGCCGATCACGCGATCGCGCAACGGCTCGACTTCGACACCGGCTTCCAGAATCGGTTCGACGTAAATTCCGTCGGCCGTGCCGCAATCGAACTCGTTGATGATCACATCCTGCGCTACGTCCACGAGCCGCCGTGTCAGGTAGCCCGAATCGGCCGTCTTGAGGGCCGTATCGGCGAGACCCTTGCGGGCGCCGTGCGTGGAAATGAAGTACTGCAGCACGGTGAGACCTTCGCGGAAGTTGGAAGTGATGGGCGTTTCGATGACCTCGCCCGACGGCTTGGCCATCAATCCGCGCATTCCGGAAAGCTGCCGGATCTGCTGCTTCGATCCGCGCGCGCCGGAATCAGCCATCACGTAGACCGGGTTGATCGCCCCCTGCTTGTCCTGTTCCTCGAGCGCCTTAAACATCTCATCCGCCACCTTTTCGGTGATGTCGCTCCAGATGGCGATGACCTTGTTGTAGCGCTCGCCGTTGGTGATCGCGCCGTCCAGATACTGCTGCTGGACCTTCACGACCTCGTGCTCGGCCGCGTCCACCAGCTTGAACTTCACGCTGGGGATCAGCATGTCGCTGATGCCGATCGAAATGCCGGACTTGGTCGCGTAGAGGAAGCCCAGTTCTTTCAGCCGGTCCAGCATGATTACGGTCTTTTCCAGGCCGAAGCGCAGGTAGGAGTAAAGGACCAGCGCCTGTACGCCCTTTTTCTTCAGCAAGCCGTTGATGAACGGCATGTCCGAAGGCAGATGATCGTTGAAAATCACGCGGCCCACGGTGGTCTGCAGGAACTGCTTCGACAGATTCACCGGCTCCGTGTGAGAAACGTCCTGATCGTCGTAGGCGTTGGTCAGATCGATCACCTCGCCCGTGTAGCGCATGCGAATCGGAGTGAGTAACTCCACTTCGTTGGCTTCCAGCGCCATCACCACTTCTTCCGCCGAACCGAACGCGCGGCCTTCGCCCTTCGCCTTCGGCTTGGCCTTGGTCATGTAGTAGATGCCGAGCACCATGTCCTGCGTCGGGACGGCCAGCGGATAGCCGTTCGCCGGAGACAGGATATTGTGCGAGCTGAGCATCAGCACGGAAGCTTCCACCTGCGCTTCCGGTGAAAGCGGGATGTGCACGGCCATCTGGTCGCCGTCAAAGTCCGCATTGAACGCGGTGCAAACCAGCGGATGGATGCGGATCGCTTTTCCTTCCACGAGCACCGGTTCGAATGCCTGAATGCCCAGCCGGTGCAGCGTGGGAGCGCGGTTCAGCAGCACGGGATGCTCGCGGATCACGTCCTCGAGAATGTCCCAGACCGTGGCTTCCTGCGCCTCGACCAGTTCCTTCGCCTGCTTGATCGTGGTGCAGTGGCCCGCTGCTTCCAGCCGGTGATAAATGAACGGCTTGAACAGCTCGAGCGCCATCTTCTTCGGCAGACCGCACTGGTGAAGCTTCAGCTCCGGGCCGACGACGATGACCGAGCGGCCGGAGTAGTCCACGCGCTTGCCGAGCAGGTTCTGGCGGAAACGGCCCTGTTTGCCCTTGAGCGTGTCCGACAGCGACTTCAAAGGACGGTTGTTCGTCCCGCGCAGCACCCGGCCGCGGCGGCCGTTGTCAAACAACGCATCGACGGCTTCCTGCAACATGCGCTTTTCGTTGCGCACGATCACGTCAGGCGCGTGCAGCTCCATCAGCTTTTTCAACCGGTTGTTGCGGTTAATCACGCGGCGATAGAGGTCGTTCAGATCGGAGGTGGCGAAGCGGCCGCCGTCCAGTGGCACCAGGGGACGCAGCTCGGGCGGAAGAACCGGAATCACGTCCAGAATCATCCACTCCGGCTTGTTGCCGCTCTTGCGAAATGCTTCCAGAACCTTCAGGCGCTTGGCGTATTTGATCCGCTTTTGCAGGCTCGGATCGATCTTCATCTTTTCGCGCAGCTCGGTCGAGAGCTTGTCGACGTCCACGCGGCGCAGCAGCTCCTTGATCGCTTCGGCGCCCATGCGCACGTCGAACTTTCCCGGAAATTCCCGCTGCAGCTCGCGGAATTTATCCTCGGGCAGGATGTCCTTTTCCTTGATTCCCGGCACTTCGCCCGGATCGACGCACACGAACGTCTCGAAATACAGAATGTGCTCGAGGTCGCGCATGGTGATGTCGAGCAGGTAGCCAATGCGGCTCGGCAGTCCCTTGAAGAACCACACGTGCGAGCAGGGCGACGCCAGCTCGATGTGGCCCAGCCGCTCGCGGCGCACCTTGCTCAGCGTCACTTCCACGCCGCACTTGTCGCAGATTACTCCGCGGTGCTTCATGCGCTTGTACTTGCCGCAGAGGCACTCCCAGTCCGTGACGGGGCCGAAAATCTTGGCGCAGAAAAGCCCGTCCCGCTCCGGTTTGAAGGTGCGGTAGTTGATCGTCTCCGGTTTGGTTACTTCGCCGTGCGACCAGGACCGGATCTTTTCCGGGCTCGCAAGGCTGATACGAATGGAATCAAAATCTGCAATCTGACTGGCACGGTCATAAGGGCTCGATCGATACAAGGGATGATCCTCCCGTCCCGGCGAATCCCGGGACAAAATCCGTTAATAGACAATGTTCAGACGCGCCCCGGTCGGCTGCACCCGGGGCGCGCGATTAATCCGCTGCTTCGGCTTTCTCAAGCTGAGGTTTCTGACGCTTCATCAATTCAACGTCCAGGCAGAGCGATTGAAGCTCGCGCACCAGCACGTTGAACGACTCGGGCACGCCCGGCTCGATACCCGGCTCGCCCTTGACGATGGCCTCGTAAATCTTCGCGCGGCCGTAAACGTCGTCTGATTTCGCCGTCAGCAGCTCCTGCAGGATGTGCGCCGCGCCGTAAGCCTCCAGAGCCCAGACTTCCATTTCACCGAAGCGCTGGCCTCCGAACTGGGCCTTGCCGCCGAGCGGTTGCTGCGTGATCAGGGAGTACGGCCCGATTGACCGCGCGTGAATCTTGTCGTCGACCAGGTGCGAAAGCTTGAGCATGTAGATGTAGCCGACGGTGACGTTCTGTGCGAATTCGTCGCCAGTCATGCCGTCAAACAGCGGGATCTTGCCGCTCTCGGGCAGCTTGGTGAATTGCAGCAGGTGGCGGATGTCGCCTTCGCGCGCGCCATCGAATACCGGCGTGGCGAACGGTACGCCTTCGCGGAAGCTCTGCGCCAGGTCGAGGATCGCGTCGTCATCCAGATCGACCATCGTCTTCCAGACCGAGGTCGGCCCGAACGCGTCCTTGAAGTACTTGCGCACCTGTTCAACCCGTGCTTCTTCGTCCAGCATCTTCCCGATATGCTCGCCGAGCTCTTTTGACGCCCAGCCGAGGTGCGTTTCGAGAATCTGACCGACGTTCATACGCGAAGGAACGCCCAGCGGATTCAGCACGATTTCGACCGGCGTGCCGTCCGGCATGTAGGGCATGTCTTCCTGCGGGATGATCCGCGCGATCACGCCCTTGTTGCCGTGCCGGCCGGCCATTTTGTCACCCACGGAAAGCTTGCGCTTCATGGCGATGTAGGCCTTCACCA
>Ga0210388_10000887_pt1 | contig 23735 bp, 23 predicted proteins | sample IncBWC19OmetaG_FD_155485 | JGI IMG/M metagenome (GOLD analysis project Ga0210388, IMG submission 155485) | Forest soil microbial communities from Barre Woods Harvard Forest LTER site, Petersham, Massachusetts, United States - Inc-BW-C-19-O ...
CCCTCCATTAAGGCGCGCAGCCACCGGTGTTGACCACAGTCCCGGAAGGTCGCTCGACGTAGCAGCCCCCGCGAGCAGAATATTTCCGCCGCCGTCGATCGCGATGCCGGATATCGTGTCTCCTTCCGAACCCCCGGACCCGGCGAAGAGCGTCGACCATACCAGGCCCGAGCCCGACGCGTTCAACTTGGTCACATAACCGGCGGAGACCGGCGCGACGCTATCATGCGGAGGCTGAAACGTATACTCAGGGTCCGCGAAATACTCCGGCTGATACGCCCCCGGAGTGGTCGGATAGTCTGGCGAATTGGTGCTCCCCGCAACCATGACATTTCCGTCCGCATCCACCGCCATGCCTTCCGGCGTCGCGCCGAACGATCCGTTCAGGTAGGTGCCGTAAATCAACTTCGTTCCCGTCGGATCGATCTTCGCAACGTGCTGATACGTGCAGTAGAAGCCTGTCGTGAATCCCGTAAAGCAGGCAACCGGGGTCACTGTAGTGGGCTGAAACGCCCCCGGAGTGGTGGCCTCGACGAGACCCGCGAAAGAACCCGCCGCATAAATATTGCCCTGCGTGTCGACCGCGATCGCGCGGCCGCCGAATCCAACGGTCGCGATCAACGCAGCGCTTCCCGCAGCGTCGAGTTCGATCACATACCCCGCGCCGTTGTACGTACTCGTCACGCCCGTGACGGCCCCGGGCGAGGTGGGAAAAACGCCCGGACCGCTGGTAATGCCCGAGATGAACGCGTGTCCCGAAGCATCCACCGCGATGGCGTTGCCGGAAGTTTCAGTCGATCCCCCGATATACGTCGCATAAACCACTGCCCCGCTGGGATTCAACTTCGCCGCGAACGCCTCGTTCGAAACCGTCGTCGCCGGTTGCATGGAGCCTTTCGTGGTCGGGAAATCGGAGGAAGTCGTCGAGCCCGTCACATAGACCGAACTATCAGACCCGAGCGCCATCGCATACACACGGTCGTCTCCAGACCCGGCGAGCGGGGTCCACCAAATCACCCGCGAACCATCGGGCGTAAGCTTCGCTACGAACGCGTGAGCAGGAAGCGCCGGAGGATTCGGGAAGGCCCAGCCCGCGAGATAAATGTTCCCGGAAGAATCGACCTGAACAGTCTTTGCAGCAGTCGCATTGGGTAAGGAAGGTAGGGTCTGAACGGTCCCACCGAAGACGTGGTTCGCGAAAAGGAGCGATAACAGCAGGTATCCGCGCAACACTCCCAATTTTAGCGCGCCCGCGAGGGCAACCCTCTATTCGATCGCGTCCGAATACTTCTTTTCCCCGGCCGTCACCCCCAGCGTCAAGCGATTCTGCGGCGGCGGTAGAGGACACGTCGCATAGGCAGTGAACGCGCACGGTGGATTGATCGCCTTATTAAAATCCAGGGTCACCGAGCCATTCTTCGACGGCTCTGCATAGAGGAATCGCGCGGCGCCGTAGGTGCTCTTGTTGCTGGTCGCGTCGCGGAAGATGAAGAACAGCTCGTGCCCTTCCCAAACCGGCTCCAGCCGATAATCTTTTCCGTCGCGCGTAAACGTGACGTAGCCCGGACTCTCCATCTGCTGCTTCACGCCGTTCTGACTGTCGAACTGAAGCACGGTACGCACATTGTACGGCGTGAACTTTGCCGTGATCTTCCATGATGGGTCGATGGGAAACCATTTCAAGCCGGTAAACTCGCGGCGGATTTTGCTGTTGTTGTCCTTCACGCGGATGAAGAACTCTTCGCCGCGCTGGATCACGAAAAACTTTATGTTGCCGATGGTAATAACGTCGACATTGGGCCGTAGCACGGTGCCCGGTTTGCCTTCAGCGTAATAAATCGCTTGGCCTTTCTTCGCGAAGCTGATCTTGCCCACATGCGCAGGGGCCGGTGCGGGCAGCGCGATCTCATTCGCCTCTGCGGAACCCACGCGGTTGTCGCCCTCTTTCAATCGAAATAAGCCGACCACCGTGAGCCATCCGTCGTCCTGTTTAAGCGACGCCTCCCGCTGAGCGCGGTACTGTTCCACGTCGCGAGCATAACCGGGATCCGCGGCCACTGCCGTTATGGCAAGAAGGAAAAAAGCGATGAGTTTCATCAGGGCCTTTCCTTGGATCATAGCCGAACACCGACCGTCTGGGAGGGGACGTTAGGAACCGCGTTCCAATCATACAGTCCTGTGGCCTGATCATACGCGACAATCCGGTCCGCGACGTCGTACTGCGATAATCCGGTTTTCCGGCTCTGCTGCGCAATCCACAGCCTCGCGACCGTCGCCGGCATTCCGCGCTTGGCGATCAAAATCCCTTCGGCGCGTTGCATCACTTTTCGAGTCGCCAGATCCTGCTCGATCGCTGCAATCTCTGCTTTGAGCTGCGCCCGCCGCTCCGCCAGACGGGTACGCACGAGGAGCATCCCAATTTGCTCACCGACGAAATCCGCCAGCCTCTGCGGGAGCGCGCCCTGAAAGGCGTCCGAGGCGAAGCAAAGAGTCGCTTTTCCTAGCACTTCGCCACCGTCGCGCAGGTCGACGCTATACAGGGATCGATATGGCTGGTCGAAAGAATCGAGTAGCTTCGCCGCATCAGAAGGGCGGTCGGGATGTTCAATGTTAAGGCTTCTAGCGTTGGCTTCGCGCTGGAGCAGAAGAGTAATTTGCTCCACGGCCTGAGGGAAGGAAAGGTGTCCGTTGACGAGATTGCTGATTTGAAATAGAAGTTCGTTCTCGGTCATAAATCCTCTAGAATGAATGATAAGAAAAGAAAACTACAGGAAGAAGAATAGCGGGTTAACAGCAGCGATTGGCGGGTGTCGAGAGGGGTCGCATAAGCCGATGATACGTAGTTCCAGCACTAATGTCAATAAATAAGATCGACAATAGGGTGATGGTCGCCTTCGGGTTCCTTGCCATTCTTGCGTTGATTGCGACGCCGGTCTGGAACGCTCGCGAACAATGGCAGTTTGGAGCGGGCCGGGACGACGGAATTTATGTCGCGACGGCGAAGTCAATTGCCGCCGGAGGAGGGTATCATCAGGAAAATCTTCCAGGGCATCCTTATCACACCAAATATCCGCCCTTGTTTCCTCTTTTTATGTCGATCGCGTGGCGGCTGGAACCGCATTTTCCGCAGACTCTCGAAACCGCGTCGATTCTGCAAGCCTGTTTGCTGCCGGTCTATTTATCCTTCCTGCTGCTGGTGCTTCGGCAACTGGGATTTTCGTGGCGCAGAACGTTCCTGGTTGCGGCGCTGACGTTTAGCTCCTTCGGTTTCGTTCTGCTCGCCGTGACCCTCTACTCGGAACTGCTGTTCGGATGCTTTCTGCTGGCGTCCATCTGGGCGACGGAGCGGTCGACTACAGTCGGGGATTCGAGCGCCTGGCGTTGGGCTCTGGCAGGCGGCACATTGGCCGGCTTGACCTACTTGACTCGAAACGCCGGAGTGCCGCTTCTTGCCGCGGCTCCAATTTTCTTCTTTGTGCGCAAGCGATTTCGACTGAGCCTGTTTTTCTTCGCGCCTGTCTTGCCGATGGTGGCGGGCTGGTATCTGTGGGGACACCTGCATCCATCGGTGATCGCGAAAACGCTGGGAGTTCCCTATCTCGATGAATTCCTCAAAATGGTTCGAGGCACCGATCCATTCAGTCACTTTCTTCAGGAAGCCGCGACGTTCTCGGCAAGTACCGCTGAATCTTTCTTCCCCGGGCTAATGGATTTTCTCTTCGGAATCCCGCTGCACCACCTGGTTCTGGCAGCGAGCATCGTGGGCGGCATCCGGCTCGGTCGTAGAAAGCAGTGGCCTCTCGTCCTGATTTTCGGGGCGCTCTACCTGATCATGGTCCTGTTGTGGACCTTCGAAGATCTGAGCCGGCTGGTGGTCCCCATCTGGCCCATCGTGCTGATCGGAATCGCCGAGGAAGCGAGTCACCTTGCGGATTTGTTCGCGCAATCGATCAAGAGGCCGGCGCTAAAGCAGGTCCCGCGCTGGGCTCTGATCGCGGCGGGATTGTGCCTGGCGCTCCGGAACGAGGCCGTCACGTCGCGAAGGATCAGCTCAGTGGTCGCCGACGAAAAAGAGGCGCGGCAAAAAGATCTTCCGGTCTATGCCTGGATTCGCGACCACGCGTCGGGCGATACAGTGGTGCTGGCCTGGAAAGACGGACTCAGTTACCAGTACACGGGCGTACCGTCGTCGCACGATCTTTTCGTATCGATGATTCCGGAAACCGAAGTGCTGGTCGGGCGCCGTCTGCCGTTTATCCCTCCGCCCGCGCCGTTCCAGCAGGTGTTGCTGGTGTTGCTGGGCTCGGACCTTGGCGGCAATGTCTCGGATGGCCGCCTGGATTCCTTTCGCGCCACAGCCGCGTCTGTCCCGGGGTCGAAGTTGGAGTACAGCTCGCCAATCGCCTGGGTGTATGGTTTTCCCGTGCCGCGTTAGCTTGCCCCCAAACCACTCGACACCTTAAGCTGGTATTTCCCTATGGAAATCACAAAAATCATTGGTAGAGAGATCCTTGACAGCCGCGGCAACCCGACGGTGGAGGCCGACGTGCACCTGGCGGACGGCAGCATCGGCCGCGCGGCGGTACCTTCCGGCGCGTCGACCGGCGAACATGAAGCGGTGGAGCTTCGCGACGGCGATAAATCGCGCTATCTGGGCAAAGGAACCCTGAAAGCAGTCAAGAATATCGACCAGCACATTGCGCCCGCCCTGCTGGGCCAAGACGCCGAGTTACAAAGCTCCATCGATCGCCAGATGATCAAGCTCGACGGCACAGCGAATAAGAGCAATCTGGGAGCGAACGCGATTCTGGCTGTCTCAATGGCCGTCGCGCGAGCCTCTGCGCAATCGCAGCAAACGCCTTTGTACCGGTATTTGGGCGGCGTTTCCGCCAGCCTGCTGCCTCTGCCGATGATGAATATCCTCAACGGCGGCGCGCATGCCGATAATTCCGTCGACCCGCAGGAATTCATGATCATGCCCTACGGCGCGGAGAAATTTTCCGAAGCCCTGCGCTGGGGCGCGGAGATTTTCCACACTTTGAAAGGCGTCCTGAAAAAGCGCGGCTACTCGACTTCCGTCGGCGATGAGGGCGGATTCGCGCCGAATCTCAAATCGAACGTCGAGGCGCTGGAAGTGGTCCTCGAAGCGATCACCCTGGCAGGTTACACGCCAGGCGAGCAGGTCGGCATCGCACTGGATCCCGCGGCCAGCGAATTCTACGACGCCAAAAAAGGCAAGTACGTTTTCAAAAAATCCGACAAGAGCGAGCGCACGCCGCAACAGATGGTCGAGTTCTGGGCGGACTGGGTCCGTCAATATCCCATCGTTTCGATCGAGGACGGCTTGGCCGAGGACGATTGGGAAGGCTGGAAGATCATGACCGACACGCTGGGCAAGAAAATTCAGATCGTCGGCGACGACCTGTTCGTGACCAATGTTGAACGGCTCTCCCAGGGCATCGAGAAGCATATCGCCAACTCGATTCTAATCAAGCTGAACCAGATCGGCAGCGTAACCGAGACGCTGGAAACCATGAAAATGGCCTCCGACGCCGGCTATACGTCGGTCGTTTCTCACCGCTCTGGTGAAACCGAGGATGCCTTCATCGCTGACCTCGCTGTCGCCACGGGAGCGGGACAGATCAAGACCGGTTCCGCCAGCCGCACGGATCGCATTGCGAAATACAACCAGCTTCTGAGGATCGAGCAGGAACTCGGCTCCGGCGCACGATTTCCTGGCCGTAAGGCATTTCGGCAGGCTGTGAAATAGAGCATGATGAACGACAGGCCTTTGATTCTCACCATTCTCGACGGTTGGGGCTATTGTCCCCCCAGCCCTGGGAATGCGATCGCTTTGGCGAATAAGCCGAACTACGACCGCCTGATACGGGAATTTCCTAATACATTGGTTCATACCTCTGGACCCTCTGTCGGCCTCCCTGAAGGACAGATGGGCAATAGCGAAGTCGGCCACCTGAACATCGGGGCCGGCCGAGTCCTGCTGATGGACGTCATGCGCATCGACAAAATGATCGCCACCGGAGATTTCTTCCGCGATGCGATACTCCTTCTCGCGATGAATCACGCGAAAACCCGCCGCCTCCACCTAATGGGCCTCGTGAGCGACGGTGGCGTCCATTCGATGAACACGCACCTTTACGCGCTGCTCGAAATGGCGAAACGCGAAGGCGTGAACGATGTCTGCATCCACTGCTTCATGGACGGACGCGACACGCCTCCCAACAGCGGAGCCGAGTTCCTGGAAGCCCTCCAGCAGCAAATCGCGAAGATCGGAGTTGGCCGAATCGCGACCATTTCCGGCCGCTACTACGCCATGGACCGCGATAAGCGCTGGGAGCGAATCGCTCTAGCCAAGGACGCCATGGTCGATGGTAAAGGCGAAAAGGCCACAGATCCCATCGCCGCCGTCAAGCGCTCCTACGAAAAAGGCATCACCGACGAATTCATCGAACCGATCGTCATCGTCGAGGACCGCCAGGAACCCGTCGGTCGTATCCGCGAAGAAGACGCGTGCATCTTCTTCAACTATCGCGCCGACCGTGGACGCCAGATGACACAGGCACTTACCGAGGCTCCGTTAAAGCTTCACTTCACCACAATGACGCAGTACGACAAGTCCTTCCTGGTTCCCTTCGTGCTGCCCCGCGAGCTCCCGACCCACATCCTCGCGAACGTCATGGCGGACCTCAATTGGAAGAACCTCCGCGTCGCCGAGACCGAAAAGTACGCTCACGTCACCTATTTCTTTAACGGGGGCAACGAAAAACCGTACGCCGGCGAGGAACGTGAAATGGCCCCATCTCCTAAAGTTGCGACCTACGACTTAAAGCCTGAGATGAATGCCGAGGGCGTGGCGCACCTAGTCGAAACCGCCATCGAAAAACGCGACTTCGACGTCATCGTGATGAACTTCGCCAACGCCGATATGGTGGGCCACTCCGGTAAACTCGAAGCCACCGTAAAAGCCGTCGAAGTGGTCGACGCGCACCTCGGCCGGATCTACGACGCCTTGAAACGCAAAGGCGGCCGCTGGATCATCACCGCCGACCACGGCAACGCCGAGATGATGATCGACCCCGTAACAAAGGGCCCGCATACGTATCACACTACTAACCCGGTCCCGTTCATCGTCGTTGACGAGGAGCGGCGCCCGCTGCGCAGTCAAGGCGCGTTGCAGGATATCGCGCCCACGATGCTGGGATTATTCGGCGTCCCGCAGCCCAAGGAAATGACCGGCCGGGATTTGACCAAACTCTGATACGGAGGGTCCATGAATTCGGACGCAGTGATCGGCTGCGACGCAGTAGACGCCGGCCCTGAGTGGGTTCGTCTCAAAACAACTTCGGGAGCCACGCGCACCATTCGCTGGGATGCGATCAAGGTTGCCGGCATGGGTCCGCAACTCGACGGCCATGTCACCATCAACGGCGTGACAGAAAAAGTCGCCCCTTATCGTGCGACCCATGATTCGCTGTGGCTCACCTACGCGGAAGGCGGCCTCGCGGAAGCGATGCTTGAAAAGGACAGCCCTAAGCGCGGCGCGATTGTCCGTGCTTTCGAACAGCACCTGGGCGAGCGATGGCGCGGCGACGAGCTGACCGAATCGGAACTGATGGGCCCGCTGATGATTCCGCCCAAGATCCAGCTCCCGAAAGCGATCGTCGTGACAATGGCGATCGTCGCCATCGCGTTCTTCGCCGCCATCGCGATCCTGTTTTTCGTGCACGGCGCCAAGCCCACCTCGCCGCCCTAAACCCCGCGCTTTTCGCGCACAATAGATAGCATGAATACCGACGCCGTGATCGGTTGTGACGCGGTTGAAGCGGGCGACGCATGGCTGCGTCTTAAAACCGCCGGCGGAGCGATGCGTACCGTTCCCTGGGCCGCGATTAAGATCGCGGGAATGGGCGGCAATCACGAAGGCCACATGCAGATTTCGCATGTGACCGACAAGGTGACTCCTTTTTTCGCGACGCACGATTCGCTGTGGATCGTTTACGCCGAAGGCGGCTTGGCGCAGGTGATGATTGAAAAAGTGAGCCCCAAGCGCGACCGGATCCTCGCCACGTTCGCGCAAAAACTCGGCATCGCCTGGAGAGGGGACGAATTTACCACCAGCGAATTGACCGGTGCTCTGTTCCAAATGCCTCTCTCCGCGGGCAAGGGGATTCCGAAGATCACGAAAATTGTTATCGCAGTAATGACGATCTTGCTGCTGGCGGCGATCGCCGCCGGATTCTTAGCTAGCCGGCATCGATAGGGCGTGCCAGCGGGGCAGGTTCCCGACCTGCCCATTTTCATCGTGCAGTCACCTTCGGCCAAGCAATCTCCACGCCCTGCGCGACGATGCTCTTCTGAAAATCCGCGAATAAACGGGCATCGTTCCGAATCCGCCGCGGTGTTTGCTTCGTCTCGATCGCGTGCGCAGCCAGCGCCCCGGCGGCCTCTCCAATATTCCACTCCACTGGGTGCAGCCGGTAGCAGCCATTCGTAATGTGCGTCACGCCGAGATTCTTGCAAGCGGGCAGAAGATTTTCTACGCGTCTCGGAATCAGCGAACCCAACGGAATCTGAAACGGCAGCGAGCTGATGTCAATGTAGTTGTCCCCTCCCGTCGAAGGATGCAAGTCGATCCGGTAGCTTCCCACGCCGACCGAATCCGGAAACACCTCGGCAGTGGTCTGCTGACGAGCCGCGGTTCCCACATGCTGTTCAAGCACGGTAAACTCCGCGCGAATCCGCCGCGATTCGCGTATATAAGGATACTTCGCGAGCCCGTCCTCGGTCCCCATCACGTCGTTGCGCAGCCGCAGTCCTTTCATACCCTGATCGGTTTGCAGCCAGTACAACAGCGATAAACTCAACTGCCGGGCACGTTCCAGATTCTTCGCGGCCTCCTCAACGGTTACATCGATCAGCGGCCCCAGCCAGTAGTCGTTTTGCGGCCAATTCACCAGCGTAATGTCGCTCGGGAACGTCCCCGCCGTAAAATTCTCGCGATTCGCGATCCGCCGGTAGCGCCACGCAGTCTCCCAGGGAAACGCCCGAGCCTTCAGCGTCTGCGGATCGGCGGGACTCCAATTGAGCAGCTTTCCCGGCCACGCAGGCGTTAGCTGCGGAACGTAATCCCGCCAGAAATCGTACTCGGCCGGCTTGTCAATGGTGTGGTCCTCGCCTGGAAGGAGGTCCATCGCGAAGCAGATCGTGAACGATTGAATATTCGCAGGCGACGCTTCCGAAGCTGCGTGAGGCTCACCTGTCTCCGCGCGCGATTCCGCGCCTACAACATATTCCGTCCGCGTGAGCGGCAGCAGATCGCCCTGTTCCGTAGCATCGAGAAAATAGGAAGCCGTCACCGTCCGCGCGATCCCCGCATCGCTGCGCAGAGTCACCGATTTTACGGCATCACGGTCTACAGAAGCCGCGAGTGGCTTGTGCCGCAACAACACCGTCAGCGACCCTGCGCTGGCAAAGGGAGCCAGCATCGCTTCCAGCACCGCGAGCGACACCTTCGGCTCATGCGTCAGCTTCGAAACCGACCCATCCCCTGGATTGAGATTCGCCCGCTGCCTCGCGTCTTCGGTCAGCGGATAATGATCGCGATAATATTGCCGAACGGCGTTTCGATAATCGCGATAAGCTCGCGTGCATCCGAATTGCTCGATCCAGGGATGTTCATCGGGAGGCACGCCTTGCGAAGTAAGCTGACCGCCGATCCAGTCGGTCTCTTCGGTCAAAACCACGCGCATCCCGTTGCGCAGAGCCGCGAGCGCAGCCGCGCATCCCCCGACACTGGCGCCGATAATCGCGACATCGGCATGAAGGTCATTCGGTGCGGCGGATGTCAGGAACGGCGCCGCCAGCGTCGCAATAAAGCTGCGGCGGAGCATCACTGCCGGTCGATTCGATGCACCGATTCGAGCACCACCGTCCCCACAATTTCCAGACTCTTCGGACTTAACTTGTCCAGGGTGTCCGAATCCTTGTGCCACGGCTCGTAATCGAAATCGATAATGTCGAGCGAAGGCACGCCGAGCTTGAGAAAGGGCATGTGATCGTCATCCACCTTTTCTCCGTCGTTCAGAAAATAGGCTTTATATCCCAGCTCCGATGCCGCGTTCCAAACCAGCTTGCGCAAAGACGCGGTCGAGTTCTCTTCAATTAGGACGCCCAAAGACTTGTCGCCGATCATATCGACATTGATCAGCGCCTTCAGCTTCGCCAGCGTTCCGTCGGCCTTCCATTTGTACGCCAGATGACGGCTCCCGTAGACGCTGTCGGTATCGCTCCAGTCGCCCACGGCCTCTTCACCGTCGAAGAACACGACATAAATATCGTCGGCGTGCTCCATCTGAGAAAGATCGCGAACCAGCTCCAGCAGCAATCCGGTTGACGATCCACCGTCATTCGCGCCAACGAATTTGCGCCCGGGAAAAAGCTTGGTGTCGAAGTGTCCGGTAACGGCGATCGCGTGTCCGCTTTTCCCCGGAAATTTAGCAATGATGTTGGTCATCGGCACGTCACCCTTCGGCGTCTTGCCGATAAACGGATCTTCCATGACCTCGCACTTCCAAATGTGGAGCTGCGAGCGAATATAAGCCTGCAACTGTTTGTTCGCCGCCGACCCTGATGGCCGAGGTCCAAACCCCACCGCTGCCTGCGTATATTTAAACGCGGAAGCTCCCGAGAACTCAGCCCCAAAGCAATTGGTAGAGCCCAAGAAAATCAGGACCGCGATGCCGGCGGTGTGGGGCCGCCAATAATGGCGGCAGCCGCCCTTTCGAGGCGGCTCTTCGAGCTTCGTCAAATCTCTCTCGAAAAACATACAATTCCAGTGTAAGGTTTGGGCCGCTCATACGGCTACGCGTCGACTATTTTTAAGAAATAATTTAGCCGCTGATGAACGCCGATGAACGCTGATCAAAAAAATATCCGCGCGGAGCGAACCGGCGTGCATCGGCGTTTATCAGCGCGGCCAATTACTTTTTTGAAGTGTCCGGCGTACGCTCAAGGCATGCGCCTTTTCGAGCCGAACATATAAATCCCAAGGTAAAATTTCGCCGCCGATCCAGCGGCTCCAGCAGCGGGAGAACTAACGCCGCGGGAACAAACAACACGATGCCGATAAGAATCGAAAACCCGGGAAAGAACTGCAACGCTGAGAGCATCCGCCGCGATAACAAGCGAAAAAATCCTCCGACCGGTGCAATCGAGACATCGGTAAACCCCGCCTCCCCCAGCATGTACGCCAAACTGTACCGGGTGAACCGAAAATAATCGTGCGGCTGCTGATGCTCCTCCCACTCGAACGGCACAATCAGCAGGAAGCGCCCTCCGTCCGCCAAGGTCCTTCCGATCTCCCGAACCACCAGGGCCGGATCCTTCACGTGTTCCAGCGTGACCACGTTGAGACAAGCTTCGAAGGTCGCGTCGCGAAACGGCAGCATACTTAAGTCGCCGATAACGTCGAGCGCCGAGTAATTCCACTGGCTGTCTCCGATTCCCAGATCCAGCCCGCAATATCTCTGCGCCGAGAAATGATGTTTGTAATTCCCTTCGCCAGCCCCCGCGTCCAGTACCCGCGCGCCGTGCGGCAGCTCCGATCCAAACGTCGAAACCGCATCTTCAATCGCGGTCTCGAAATGCAGGACGTATCGGCGGAGGAACCGGGGCAGGTGATCCCGCAGCCGCTCGTAAATCACGATTTTTTGCGCGCTTCCACCATGATAGTGGAGCCGGCGCGGCATGCCGCCTCCACCAGCGTGAAGGGAATCGAGCCGAGGACCAAAGCCATGTACAACAGGTCTTTCATCAGCCGCTGGCGGGGAGTTTCCGGAATCTGCCGCATCCGGCGCGCCATCGGATCAAGCGTGGGCGCGAGGCTCGTGGCTAAACCAGCGGGGTTATCGCGCAGGGAAAAATGTTTGTGCCGCAGAACTTCGAAGCCGCACGAATCGAGCAGCAGGTCCACATCGGACAAACGAAAATCGATCAGGTGGCGAGGCACGTCGATGCCGTTCCAGCGCTCTCCTAATAAAAGAAATTGCCAGCATGCAGCGTTCGGAACCTGAATGATCAGCCGTCCGTCGGGCCGGAGCAGTTGATGCGCGGCGTCCAGATAACTCGCGGGATCGTAGAGATGTTCGAGGACATGAAACATCGTGACGGCGGCGCAGCTCCCCGGTGCAAGCGGCGCTTTCGAAAGCGTCGCGCAAACTGCGGGAACACCAGCCCGGCGCCAGGCAACGTTAGCCGCATCGAGCGAAAAATCGAGGCCCACAATGTTCTTGACGCCGCGCTCCGCCAGCATTTGAAGAAACAAGCCCCCGCCGCATCCGACGTCCAGGACCAAGCCGGTTTCTTCGGATTCGCGCAGCGCCCGTTCGACGAAGTGAAGATGGTCGCGCAGGACAAATCGCCGGTAAATCTGCTCCAGCCGGTCCGCGGTGTCGGTATCGGACGTGTACCAGTACTTTGGCGGATAGTAATCGTTCAACTCCAGAGGATGCGGCTGCGGGTCCAGGCGGATCAGGCGGCAGTTGCGGCATTGAACGATGCGAAAAATCTTGTTCGTAGTTCCATACAGGCGGTCCGTTGCGGAGAACAGAACGCGAGATTCGCGATGGCCGCAAGCGGGACACGGGTCCGGAGTGGTGATTCCGGAGCTGCCTGAACGATCGACTACGTCGATTGTTCGGACAGGTCGCGGAGGGGAATCCGGAATCGCAGCAGGAGCCGGCGCACTTGTTTGGGGCTCAGGCGGTGCTTGGAGCGGAACGCGCGCCGCTTGCGGAGCATCGAGGGGATCATCGGCAACGCGGACAGCGTTCCTTTGATCAGTGCCGTTGCTGCCGTTAGCTTGCCCTTCGGCCCCTCGTAGCGGCGGATATCCCCCTTGCCCCGGAGCGCCGCTGCCATTCCCGCGCTGATTCTGACCAGATGATATGCGCCGTTTGCCCACAGTAAATTCCACGGAAAAAGCTTCACCACTAACAGCACGCGATTGCGCTCAATCAACGTGAGCCGCCTCGCCGAATTCAAACCCAGCGTCGCGCCTCGATGATGCCTCACGACCGCTGCTGGCGCGTACAGGCAACTCCATCCGGCGATTCTCGCCCGCAGCCCCAGCTCGGCGTCGTCGGCATAGGCGAAGAACTCCTCGTCGAAACCGCCGACCTCATCTAGCATCGCACGCCTGTACAGTGCCGCGCATCCATCCGGCCACAGCACCTCCTCCTGCCGGTTGAATTGGCCGCGGTCAACCTGCCCGTGGCCGCGCCCGCGATTCTGGCCGTCGGGGTAAATCAGATGCCCGCATTTATCGATAACGCGCGGATCTTCCCACACCAGAATCTTCGACGCCACCATGCCGACGTCGCTTTCGCCCACATCGGGTTTGACCTGGATCGCGTCCAGCATTGCCTGGAGCCATCCCGGCTCGGCTTCGGCATCATTATTTAACAACGCCACGTATTCCGATTGCGATGCGGAGAATCCCTGATTGTTGGCGGCGCAAAAACCCCTATTTTCGGTGTTCTCGATGAGCATGATTGGTCCCGGCATTTCGCGGACCATGGCCGCCGAACCGTCGTCGGAGCCGTTGTCTACCACGATGATTTCGAAGTCTGTAAAGGTTTGTGCGGCGAGCGAATCGAGGCAGGCGCGCAGTAAATCGCGCCGATTCCAGTTCACGATGACGACGGAAATGAGAGGCGCCACTGTTGTACCATAGTACCTTCGTTTGTGATATTGTTTAGCTCTTATGACCTCCGTGGGTGAAATCCTTCGCCGGGAACGGCAAGCCCAGGGACGTGAGATGCCGGAGATCGCGGAGGATCTCTGCATCACGCAACGTTACCTTCGGGCACTCGAGGAAGACGACATCAAAAGTCTTCCTGGAACTTTCTTTTATAAAAGCTTCGTAAAACAGTACGCTCTGCTTCTTGGCCTGGATGAAAAACAACTTTCGGCAGGTGTAGACGCGCTGACGGCTTCAGAAGAGCCGCTGCCGCTGCCGGGGGCGAATCCGAAATATAGTCCGGTACGGGAAGTAGATCCAATCGTTGCCGATTCCAACCGCCGTTATTTTTCCGACCGCCGCGTCGGATTTTCGGTGGCGGCGCTGGCGGTGGTTTTGCTGGGCTGCTCCGGGTTTTATACGTGGTGGAACAAGGCTTCGCAGCCGGGGAAGCAGAATTTGGCCATGGTAATTCCAGTTTCCAGTACCAATAAACCCGTTCCGACTGTTGATGTTAAGACGGAAACTGGACCTGATGGTATAAATCACGTCGTCCTCAATCTTTCGGCGACCGAGACTACTTGGCTCTCCATTACCAGCGAGGGCAAGAATATCTTTTCCGGGGTGCTGGAGCCCAGTCAAACCAAGACTTTACGTGCTTCAGACGTCGCTAAAATGAAGGTCGGGAACGCGGGTGGACTGGATGTCCGTTGGAACGGGAAACTGATCGGTCCGATCGGGCAGCGAGGGCAGGTTCGGGTGGTTTTGTTTACGCCCGAAGGCTACCAGATTCTGCCTCCGGCACCGCAAACGACGCTCTAAAAGCGCGTTAATCGACCTTAACTCTCGCGCAGGGATCTCTTATTCGAGCTTAAAATGAGCTCCCACGTCTCGAAATCGCCATCGGTGGAGATGAGCTTAAAACCCTCGCGTTCATAGATCCGTCGGGCGGCCAGAAGAATCGAATTGGTCCACAGAGTGATCTTTCGATAGCCGGCTTCGCGCGCGAACTGGATGCATTCCTGGACCAGGCGCTTGCCGACACCCAAGCCGCGTGCGGTTGGTTCCACATACAGCGTTCGGAGTTTTGCGACAGTGTCCGTTTTCCTAACCAGCATGACGGAGCCGATGATGTTGCCCTCTTGCTCCGCCATCCAGCAGCGTTCGCGTTTGGGGTCGAAGTTTTCGATGAACTTTACGAAGATACCCGCGACTAACGCTTCGAACTTTTCGTCCCATCCATATTCCTGCTGATAGAGTGCGCCGTGACGGTGGATGATCCAGCCGATGTCGCCGGGGCGGTGCGTTCGCAAGGTGACAGGGGCGGGCGGTTTTGCGGTGAGGATGTTCGCGATGCTCTTCATCGCGGCGATCAATTTCGCCTGGTCTGATTCGGAGACTCTTGCCAGCATTGCGACGGCTTGCTGGTGAGACTTGGCGTTGATTGCCGCGAAGATTTTGCGGCCTTTGGGGGTTAGCGAGAGATGGCGTTGGCGGCGGTCGCCTCCGGGTTGTTTTTTTATGTAGCCTTTGCGGAGGAAGTTGTCTAGGATGCGGCTTAGATAACCGGGGTCGAGGGCTAGTTCTGTGCTGAGATCCGTTGCGGTGGGATTTTCGCGTTGCGCAAGTTCGAAGAGGACTCGGGCTTCGGTCAGGGAGAAGGGGCTATCGAGGATACTTTCCTGGAGGATGTGGATTTGGTTGGTGTAGAAGCGATTGAAGGCTCGGACGGATTCGGCGGGGTCCATATTGACAGTGTCGGGGAGTTAGTTGACAAAGTCAAGTATTGTGAGGAAGCGCTCGGGGCGTCGACACGAATGTCGACGCGGCACGCACGAGTGCGCGCGCTACCACGGGGACAGGTCGGGGACCTGTCCTACTAGTCTTCTATGGTTATTTTGGGGGCGGGGCTTTTTGATTCGGTGGTGCGTTGTTCGAGGAGTTTGGCTAGGGCTACGAAGGGGGCTCCTTCGTCGCCTATGTGGGCGGTTACTGGCATACCGCTATCGCCTCCTATGCGGACCTGCGGGTCCAGGGCGATTTCGCCCAGGAAGGGCACGTTCATTTTTTCGGCGGTGCGTTTGCCTCCGCCTTGGCCGAAGACGTCGATGCGTTCGCCGGAGCCGGGGGCGATCAGGTAGCTCATGTTTTCTACCAGGCCCAGGATGGGGACTCGGACTTGGGCGAACATGTTGATCGCTTTTCTTGCGTCTTCGAGCGAAACGTCGGAAGGGGTGGTTACTACTACGGCTCCGCTTAGCGGCGCAGTTTGGATCAGCGATAACGCTACGTCGCCGGTGCCGGGCGGGAGGTCGATTAACAGGTAGTCCAGTTCGCCCCAGTCGACTCCTCTTAGAAATTGTTGGATTACGCTGTGCAGCATGGGGCCGCGCCAGACCAGGGGCTTATCGCCGGGGTTCAGGAAGCCCATGGACATGAGGCGGACTCCGTACTTTTCGAGAGGCTGGATGCGTTCGCCGATGGCATTCGGGGCGTGGCTGATGCCGAACATCAGAGGGACGTTGGGACCGTAGACGTCGGCGTCCAGAAGGCCTACAGTGCGGCCCAGTTTCGCTAATGCGATGGCCAGGTTTACGGAGACGGTGGTTTTGCCTACTCCTCCTTTACCGGAACCGATGGCGATTAGATTTTTGACTCCGGGGATGGGGGGCTTGGGCTGGTCTGGCTGCTGGGGGTGCATGAAGTTTCAGGGTAGCAGGGAAGAAGTAGCCAGTAGCCAGTAGCCAGCATGGACAGGTCGGGGACCTGTCCTACTTAGACGCGTGGTTGGTAGGCAGAGGGGTGATTTGCAGTTCTATTGTGGCTTCCTGGAGTTGGTGGTTGGGTTTGTTGGGGATTATTGTTCGGGCTAGGAGTTTTATTGTGCGGCCGGAGCAGTATAGGGCGATTCTTGCCAGGGTGTATTTGGCGGAGGCGCCGGTGTGGTCGTAGTCGGACCAGGGGTCGGAGACGCGGGTGGTCAGGTCTATGCATTCGTCGTCGGCGAATAGTTCGGCGGCACGATAGGCGCTGCCGTCTTTGAACAGGATGGCGATTTGTTCTCCTGCATCGGCTTTGCCGTCTCCGTTGCCTTGGCCTAGCGTTAACGTTTGTTGCTGAACGGCGTGCTGGAAGAGCGGCATCGAGCGGTGGTCGGCGATCTGATAATCGGTCGAAACGGGGGCTGGCGGAAGCTTGACGGTTTCGATGGAACGTTTCACCAGGCCGGCTCCGATTTTTACTTGATATTCGTCGCCGTCCAGGTCGAATTGGAGACGGCCTTCGGCGTCGGCGAAGAGGTGCTCGCGCTGGATATGGTTGTCGCGCAGGCGGACCATGGTTACAGGGATTCTCGATTTTTTCCGGTAATAGGGCGCGGTGGTGACTTTCACGTGCACGTCGCGGAGCGCGCGTCCGGCCGGTAGCCATTCCCGCACGCTGGAACGGAAGCCGGTGTGGGAGGCGCTTTCAATCGACGTGAAGCCGGGGCGTTTGCGATCGGTCTCGACGGTCCAATCCCAGACGGTGAAGGTGGGGTAGACGTCGGCGTGGCTCCACAGGTCGGGGCGGGGAAGCGGGTTTTGGAAGGCGTTCATGTGGAATTGGAGGGTCTTCGACATGCAGGGCGTGCCGTGATCGGACTCGAATTCTTCGGACTCATGCGTCGGCTGATTCCAGATCAGGTTCATCTGGCGGTGATAGAAGCGGATGAAATCCTGGGTGCCGGTTACCAGACGGGTCTGGACGCCTGCATAGTTGTTGCGCATTTCATCGTGCCGGTATTCGACGGGAAATTCGCGCGGGCCTACTACGAATTCGGGAGAGCCCATGAAGTTCGAGGCGCTGGAGATCATGTCCGGATATTTTCCGGCGATCCAGTAGGACATGAATCCGCCCATCGAAAGGCCGGCGGTGGCGCGATGTTCGCGGTCGGGGATGGTGCGGTAGTTGGCGTCGATATGGGCGACAAGCTCGGGGAAGTAGAGAGGGAACTGGCGGTCGGTTTCAACGGGTCCGATATTGTAGGGGCGCGGGTAGGTTTCGTTGGGTGTGCGCGGGTTGGAACCGTCGAGCTTGACGATGATTACTTCATGCGTGGCGACGAAGCTGGCGATGTTGTCGCCACTATAGTCGTTGGCCCGATCGTATTCCTTGTTGGGAGGGCCTTGGTTATGGCGCTCGCCGTAGCCGTGGAACCAGTAGATTACCGGGTAACGCGTGGTGGTCGATTCGTAGGCAGGCGGGAGGAAGATGCGGTAATGGCGGGATTCGTGGAGGACTTCACTTTGATGGGTGCAGTCCAGGATTTTCGCGTCGGCTGCATTGGCGTGGATTGCCAGGGAAAAAAGCAAGACGTAAAAGGCCGCCGATGAACGCCGATGAACGCCGATCAAGAAAGATAAGGTCGCGAGATGCGGCGCTGCCATTGTATTGGGGAGCTGGACAGGTCGGGGACCTGTCCTACTCTATTTCTTTTCTATGGCGGTTATGGCGGTTTCGGTGCCGTCTGCGGAGGTGCCTACAATAACGCTGATGGTGTGTTTTTTGCCTTCGTCGCTGGCTTGGACCATGCCGCCTTGATCGGTTGTGGTGGTCATGTTGATGGTGAAGCCGGCGGTTTTTAGCTGGTCGGAATAGTAAGTGATGATTTTTGTGGCGGGGTCGGCTGATTTGAAGGTGAAGGTGTTCTGCGAACCTTCCTGGCTGGTAGAGGACATGGTGCCTTGGGGCGATGAGCCGGGATAGACGGGGACCCAGGAGGGAACGTCGTTGCCGGTGGCGGCTCCGTATTTTACGGTGCTGCCGTCGCCCGAGACTGCGCTTACGCCGTTGTTATCGATGGTGACGCTGGACTGCTTGCCGTCGTTGGTGGTGATGACCATGCGCTTGGTTTCCGGATCGAACTTGTAGGTCACGATTTTGCCCGTCGATTTCTCGCGGACTACGATGGTTCCGGTCTTATCGTTGGTGGAGATCGTTTCGAGGTCCTTGTTCATGGCGGTGACCATTTTGGCCATGGCGAGACCGGGGTTGTTCTTCATGAGCTCGGAATCGAAGCCGGCGTTTTTGATCATGCGCATGCCCATGTAGCCGACGACGCCGCAGGTTAGCATGATGGCGAAAAAGAAGATGGCGATTCCGCCGAGGATCCATACCCAGGGACTGGTTTTCTTCTGGACCTGAGGCTGGCCTGGCGGCATATTCGGCGGCGTCGGACTGGACATGATTTTGATTTCCCCTCCGAAATGATACAACGAACGATCGTTCCCTGTGGTTGCGGCTCAGTTACGGCTTTTCAAATAGATGGGAGACGTTACCTACCTGATGTAGCTTCTATTTTTTGGAGACTGCGAGGAGACTTGGGGAATGATTCGTCTTTTCTTTCTTTTTGGCGCGGTTGCCGGGGCGGCTTCGATTAGCGGGGTTTATAACGCGGGTAGCTGGATTCCTCCGCTGCTGCCGAATTCGGGGATCGCGCAGGGGGCGATTTTTACCGTGACCGGGACGGGGCTCGGACCAAGCGGCTTGCAACAGGCGCAGAGCTATCCGTTGTCTACTGCTTTGGCGGGGACGGCGATGCAGGTCAAGGTTGGTTCGACTACGGCAAACTGCATTATGGTTTACACGGTGGCCACCCAGGTTGCGGCGATTCTACCATCTGCTACGCCGTTGGGGAGTGGGACGCTGACGGTTACTTATCAGGGCGCGTCGGCGACGATTGCGATTCAGGTGGTCGCGGGGGATTTCGGGATGTTCACTTTGAATGAGGGCGGGTCGGGCCCGGGGGTGGTGACGGACTTATCGTATAACGCGATTACGATGGTGAATCCGGCGCATCCGGGCGAGAATTTGATCCTGTGGGGCACGGGATTGGGCGCGGTGAGCGGGGATGAGACGGAGCCTCCGGTGGCGGCGAACTTTCCGGGGGTGCAGGTGCTGATCGGGAATCAACTGGTGACGCCGAGTTATGCGGGGAGGAGCAGCTCGCCGGGGCTCGACCAGATTAATGTAACGGTGCCGGCCGGGATCGGCGGAGGATGTAAGACGTCGCTGGCGGTGGTGGTGAATGGGGTGACGGGGAATCTTGTTTCGACGGCAATCGCACCGGCGGGGCAGGCGACTTGCGGCGATACTTATGGCGCGTTGACGACGGCGAATTTGCAGAAGGCGCTCAGCAGCGGGTCGTTGAACATCGGGGCGGTCGATTTGAGCCGCACCGGCAGCCAGAATGACGATGTGCTGGGCGGGAGTTTCGCGACGTATCCGCTGAACAGCCTGATCCGATCCTACGGAGGGAGCTATGCGCCGTCGATCGGGAATTGCATCGGTTACGAGGTGGTGGCTGGGACGCCGCTGATTCTGACGGATCCGGTGGTGGCGGGGTTGCCGCATCTGGACGCGGGGCCGGCGCTATTGGCTAGCACCGCGAACGGAACATTGGCCACGGCGAGCGCGAGCTCCACGGGGGTGTATTTAGGAGCGGTGGGGACTCCGGCGAAGACGTTTATTTCGCCGGGTGTGTATTCGGTCGCGAACGGGAACGGGGGCGCACAAGTGCCGGCGTTTAACTGGTCGGCTACCCTGCCGACGCCGGTCAGTGCTTCCGGGCTTCCCGCGAGTATTAATCGCGCGCAGGATCTGACGGTGACGTGGTCCGGGAGCGGGGCATTCTCGGCGGTGGCGATTTTCGGGTACACGGCGGTGCCGTTGAACTCGGCACAAAATTCCTGGGTGGAGTTTGTGTGTGAGGCGGCGTCGACGGCGACGCAATTTACGATTCCCTCGGCGGTGCTGGGTTTGCTTCCTACGAACGGGTTCGGGGACGTGGGGGTGCAAGGGGTCGGGCTGCAGATCGCGGGGGTGGTGGATGAACGATTCGCTGTGACGGGAAATCCGGGGCTGGATGCGGGGGTGCTGACGGTGTTCACGTCGAACGGGGTGGTGGCGAAGGTCCAGTAAGATTAGTTGGTGATCTCAAGACGCGTGGTTCTTGCGGGACCGGTGGGGCTGGTTGCGCAGAGCATTCTCGATATTCCGGCGGCTCCGCCGGGAGTGCGGCTGAACTACGGTCAGAACGAATTTCAATTTGGGGAATTGTATGCGCCGGAGGGAAGAGGTCCGCATCCGGTGGCGATTGTGATTCACGGAGGGTATTGGCGGGCTCGCTACGATTTGCGGCATATCGGGCATTTTTGCGTGGCGCTGGCGAGGTCGGGGATCGCGGCGTGGAGCTTGGAGTATCGGAGGCTGGGGAATGCGGGCGGGGGATTTCCTGGGACTTTCGACGATGTGCGGGCGGGGGCTTCTTATTTATCGAGGATTGCGAAGGAGCGGTCGTTGGATATGAAGAGGGTGATCGCGACGGGGCATTCGGCGGGAGGGCAGTTGGTGTTGTGGCTCGCCAAGCAGAGGGCGGTCGAGTTGCGCGGGGTGGTTCCGCTGGCTCCAGTGGCGGATCTTCGCCGGGCATGGGAATTGAAGTTGAGTGGTAATGTGGTGGCGGATTTTCTGGGCGGGTCGCCGTCGGAAGTGCCGGATCGGTATCGGGCGGCGTCACCGATCGAGATGGCGCCGCTGGGGGTTCGGCAGAGGGTGATTCATGGGGATCGGGATGAGGAGGTGCCATTGTCGATCAGCCGGGATTATGTCGCGGCGGCTCGGAAGAGCGGGGACGATGCGACGTTGACGGCGCCGGAGAGGGCGGGGCATTTCGAGTTAATCGATCCGCGAGCGGCGGAGTGGGGGGTGGTTCGGGCTACGATAGAGAAACTGTTATGAAATTATTTACCTGGGATACGGTTGAGATGGAGAAGATGAGCGACGTGATTTCGCGCAAGGTGATCAGCGGGGAGAAGGCGATGGTCGCGCAGGTGTTTTTGAAAAAGGATGCGGTGGTGCCGGAGCATCATCATGAGAGCGAGCAGATCACGTACATACTGGAGGGCGCGCTGAAGTTCGAACTGGAGGGTCGCGAGGTGGTGGTTCGCAAGGGCGAAGTGCTGCACATTCCGTCGAATGTTCCGCATCGGGCGGTGGCGCTGGAGGATACGCTCGATTTGGATATTTTCTCGCCGCTGCGAGAGGATTGGCTTACAAAGAACGACGCTTACTTGCGTCGGGGCGAGACAGAAGATTGACAGGGCTGGGCTGGTTTGGTGTAATGAAAAAGCCTTCCAGCATTGTTCCTCGGTAGCTCAATGGTAGAGCATTCGGCTGTTAACCGAAGGGTTGTAGGTTCGAATCCTACCCGAGGAGCCAGAAATTTCCCGCAAACCTTCTCTCCCCACTGGTTAACGGGCGGTTTGGTGTCCCTGGCGTAGTTTCGCACCAACTGGCGTAACCGTGCTGGTCCCAGAATTCTCCGTTTCAGGCAAGGTCGCGGCGGAACCACGCTGGGGGACAAATTCTGCCTGACTCGGCACCTGTTCTCTGACCGTCTCCGTTGCCAACCCCACCGGTTAACTGGTCGGGAACACCGGGCTGGGACCAGCGTGCCAGAGGACGGATTGTGAGCCGACTAGAGTGGGCCGCCAACGGTAAAACTGCTGCTGAGATAGTTTTAGAGCGAGCCGACGCGGATAAGCCGAATATGGGTCTCACGAATATTAACGGCGTTGCTCCGACTTTGGAGGAAGCGAAAATTGCCAAGGGGTATTTTTTGGCGAAGGAATTGGAGGGACTAGAAAATATTTGTAATCAATTCATGCTGTTCGCGGAATCGAAGGCTTTTCGCGGTCAAAAGATGACCATGGAAGAACTGGCTACCAAGCTAAACATTTTGCTGGCGGCTAACGATTATCCCGTGTTGTACGAATACAAAAGCTATCTGCGCTCGCAGGCGAACGCTCACGCAAAGAATGAACTGGATGCTTACCGGCTTCGCCTCGAAGCGGGAAAGCCAAAACCAGAGATCGCCTCCCCCAAAAAGCCTCGCAAAAAATAGTCTGATCTGAAATCAATTCAGCCATCGCCGCAATAATTGCGAATGCGATGGCCGCCACAATGGCCCACCCAATCGCCGCCCACGGCCCTAGGGTGAAGTGAAGCCAAAAGCACGAACCCGATAAGAGAAATGCACCCGCAGCCTTTTTTCATTTTCCTTTGGGTGAATAGTCTATCACCCGGGAGCACACGCGATCCGATGGATGTTCTGGGGGTAGTGTCCTAAAAGTGCGTTGATCGGTTATTTTGTCTCGTGTAAGCGTGCGAGAGCATTCCGAACACGTTGCCGAGTAATGGCGCGGTGGAGCCGCTACGATCTGATCGCCATCGATGAAGTCGGCTACGTGCCGCGGGCCGAGGTCGGCGCCGAGTTTCTGTTTCAGGTTGTGGCAGAGCGCGCCGAGAAAGCGGTCGTTGTGCTGACCACGAACTTGCCGTTTTCAGAATGGACGCAAGCGATCCCGAACGCGCGGCTCTGCAAAGCGCTGCTGGATCGCATCACCGATCGCGCCCACATTCTGGAAACGGGCACGGAATCCTATCGCTTCCGCCGGACCGCGGAAAAGCAGAAGAAAGGAGCCAAGTCGACCTAACCCCCGGAAAGCCATGGAAATGACGGGCGGTGGAAAGCCTGGAAAACCTAAAAGCGGGTTTTCCACCCTTCCCACCGCCCTTGGAAATCGCATCGGCGATTTCCACATTTCCACCGCTTCGACGACGATTCCCATATATAAGGTGAGGCCAAACCCGCCTCGCCTCAGAATCAATAACTTAGGGTGGGCCAGAATAAACCGCCGAAGTGGACCAATTTCAGTTGCCAAACGCCAGAAGGCGCGCGAGATCTTGGGGAAGACGTGACTTTATTTCGCCGCAGCTTTCAAAGACGCGTAGCGTTTCTTCTGACGAAACAGCCGGAGAAAGAAACGCCGCCGGGCTGAAGGGGCACGGCGGTCAAGGTAGGGATGTTACTTGGAGGAGATGCGATACGTACGGATTCCGTCGGCGCTCTTGAAGGATTCAACGGGCGTCCCCA
>Ga0210388_10000888_pt1 | contig 23730 bp, 18 predicted proteins | sample IncBWC19OmetaG_FD_155485 | JGI IMG/M metagenome (GOLD analysis project Ga0210388, IMG submission 155485) | Forest soil microbial communities from Barre Woods Harvard Forest LTER site, Petersham, Massachusetts, United States - Inc-BW-C-19-O ...
GTCCATGTCGGGCATCTGGAAATCCGTGATGACCATATCGAAGGCGCCGTGCGAGGTCGCGGCGATTTGCAGCTTCTCCAAGGCGGCGGCGCCGCTGCCGACAGTCGTCACCGCGTAGCCGGCATGCTCGAGCTGCGAACTCAACACCCGCTGATTGGTGACATTGTCATCGACGACCAGGATGCTGCCCCCGGCAGTTGCGCGGCGCTGCGGCGCCGGCGTCACTACTTCGACGGGCTTGAGCGGCAATGTGAAAAAGAATCGGGAACCGGCGCCCAGCGTGCTGCTGACGCCAATCTCGCCGCCCATCAATTCGACCAGTCGCCGCACGATGGATAGTCCCAATCCGGTGCCGCCGAAATGCCGGGTCGTCGAGGAGTCGGCTTGCACGAAGGGTTGGAAAAGAGTGTCGAGGGTCTTTTCGGCAATTCCCATGCCCGTGTCGCGCACTTCAAAGCGCGTCAGTGCAGGGCCGCGGCTATGAGGCTCGGAGCGCACCTCCACGACGATTTCCCCCTGTTTGGTGAACTTGATCGCATTGCTGACCAGATTGAGCAAGCACTGGCGCAACCGCTGCGGATCGCCAAGGACGCGCTCCGAGGTCCCGGGGTGAACATTGACGATGAGTTCCAGACCACGACTCGCAGCCTGAAACGCCAGCATCGAGCCGACATCCTCGACGTTGGCGCGCAGGTCGAGTTCGATGGACTCCAATTCCAGCTTGCCGGCTTCGATCTTTGAGAAATCCAATATATCGTTTATGACCGTCAGCAGCGAGTCGGCGCTGGAACGAATGGTTTCCGCGTAGTCGCGCTGGGTGCGATCGAGCGGCGTCTCGATCAACAAGCCCGTCATGCCGATGATGCCGTTCATCGGGGTGCGAATCTCATGGCTGACATTCGCCAGGAAATGGCTCTTCGCGCGGCTCGCGGCCTGCGCAGCCTCGGTGGCGCGCACCAATTCTTCGCGCGCGGCCCGCGCCTCTGTGACGTCCTGCAGCGATCCGGAAAGGCGCAGAGCGCGGCCCTGCGGATCGCGCTCAGCCGAGGCGCGAGCGCGATACCAGCGATAGCTGCCGGTGCCGGTCCTCAGGCGGATTTCCACGTCGAACGGCGTGTTCCTCTTGTAGTGGCCGCGCACGGCCTCGCGTATTTTGCTCTCGTCCTCCGGATGCGTCAGCGCGCGCAGGAAGTTGCCTGTGGCCAGCTGCGCAGGAGTGTAGCCCAACAGCTGCGCGAGGCGCGGCGAACACCAATTGGTGTCGGTAGCCGCCTCCAGTTCCCACAGACCGTCCTGCGTGCCATTGATGGCGCGTTCGAAGCGTCGCTGCGCGGAATGCAGCGCGTCTTCGATCAGCTTCTGCTGGTGGATGTCTTGAATGGAACCGGCCATTACGGTGGCGACCCCTTCCTCGCTGCGCTCGGCCTTGCCGCGCATGCGAAACCAGCGGTAAACCCCGTTGGCGGTGCGCAAGCGCGTTTCAATGTCGTAGGGCGTGTTGTTCGCTACGTGGTCGCGCATCTGCTGACGGTAGGCATCGTGTTCCTCCGCGTGCACCAGGTAGTCGAGCGTGGCGACCTGCGGCTGAAGTTCGCCTTCCCGATAGCCGAGCAGTGCCTGAAAGCTGGAGGAAAACCACAGATGGCCGCTGCGCAGGTCCGCTTCCCAGTGGCCTTCGAAGCTCGACAGGGAAGCGCGCTCCAAGCGCCGTTCCGCGGCGAGCAACTGCTCGGTTTGCTGCTGCCGAAGCAGCGACGCGGCAACCTCTTCGGTGATATCCCAGGAGACACCGAGCAGTCTTGCGGGTCGACCCGCCGCATCCAGTATCAAGCGCCCGAAGCTCTGCACATGAACGATGCCGCGGCCGCCTTTGCCGTGGGCGCGAAAGCGCAGGGCAACGCGATCCGTCTTGTTGGCCAGCGCCGTGTTGATGACTTCGGCGAACCGCGGCCGATCCTCGGCCACGACCACCGACTCCAGCGAGTCCATGTCCACCTTGCCGGTTGCGTTGTGCGACAGCGACTCGATCGGGTTTTCCAGCCGCAGGTAGCGGCGCGTGACCAGATCGAGCTCCCAGCTGCTGATGCCGGCGCTTTCGGTCGCCATGTTGAGCTGATCGACCAAACGACGGTTTTCCTCGGCATGCTTCTTCAACTGCTCGGTGGCGAGGACGTCGCGCGTCGCGTCCCAGGTGACGCCCACCACATAGCGCACCCGGCCGTGCTTGTCGCGCATGATGCGCGCGTAGTTCTGCATGTGGTGAAGCTCACCATCGATGCCGATCACCCGAAACGTGTACTCGAAGGTATCCGCATTTCTCTCGATCGCCTCGGTGGGCGCACGGACCAGCATGCCTTGATCCTCGGCAATCAGGATGCTCTCGACGTGCCGGAAATAATCCTTGAGCGGCACATCATCCATGCCGAAACAGGGCGGGCGCGGCCCGTGCCAGGAGAAGCAATGCGACTTGATGTCGAACTCCCAGGGCGCAATGCCGGCGGCTTTTGTGGTGACGTTCAAGCGCTCGATCAATGCGCTTTCCTGAGCCGCCTTGCGTTGCAATTCCTCGGCGTATAGGACTTCCTTGGTCACATCCCAGGTCACGCCCAGCAGGCGTATGGCGGCGCCGTCGGCATTCCGGTAGACGCGCAAATGTGATTGCACGTATTGAGGTTCAGGCCTTGGATTGCAGGTGCGATGGCGCAGCGACAGGATGGCATCGCGCTTGGGATCCCTCATCGCCGCGCGCAGCGGCGCCACCGCCGCGGGTCGCTCCGCCTCGTGAATACCAGTTTCCGGGTCGAATGTCGGTGAGGGCGGCAAACCGAACAGTTGAAAAAAGCTGCCGTCATTGACGAATTCGCCGCTGACCAGATCTTTTTCCCAGATGCTGATGCCGGCCGTCTCGGTCGCGAGCTTCAATCGCACCAACAGCTGGCTTTGCCGCTCGGCCTGCTCCGCAAGTCGCTTCGCGGCATCCACTTGCTCGCTCATGTCGATGGTCAGTCCGACCACGCGGATCGCCCGGCCCTGAGAATTGCGGAAGATTTCACCGCGCAATTGCACGAAGCGCACCGTGCCGTCTTTCCATTGCACGCGGTATTGGATGTGCATTGGCGCCTGGCCTTTGAGGGCCTTGATGAATTCGCTGCGGTAGTGCTCGCGGTCCTCGGGATGCACGGTACGCATCATCATCTCGTTCGGATCCGCCTGCAGCGCACCCATATCCGTGTCGAAGACCTCGCTTGGGTCGTAGCTGAGTTGCAGGGTGTTTTGCAGGACATCCCATTCCCAGATGTGAACGCCGGCAGCCCGGGTGACTTCGTCCAGGCTTTCCAGGAATCCGGCATTTCCCACCGGTAGCGCCGCCGGCTCGGATTTGACCAGGGCAATAGCTACTCCGGTGAGCAGAGTCAGGAGGCTCACGAGCATCACCAGCAGCGGTGTCGGATGCAGCAGAAACGCGACAATGGCTGAACCAGTCAGCAACAGAATCGCGACGGCCGCGACCCCGGGCGCTGTCAGCGAGACCGTGCGATTCCACGACAAAATGCGGCGCCACAGGCGTCTGCGGCGGATTTTGTCGGTCAAATTCGATGGAATGATGGGTGTGCTCTCGTCACAGTTTTGGCCCAGGACGCATGGCCGCGGCGATAATCTGCCCTTCATATCGGCGCGAAAACTGCCGTCTTTAGAGTGATTTAGCCGCGAAGCGGCGCCTGTCACACTGAAGAAAACCTAAGGGGGCGGCCCAACGCGGGGTACCCCGTGGCGAGGGGGCCGGTCGCCGCGCGGCGACCGGCTGAATGCCGTATTCGAGCTAGTTGACGATGGCTTGATAAGTCAAGCTGTGCGACAAGCCGCGCACGTCGGGAACGCCGTTGGCCGCGGCCGCCCCAGTGCCCGACACCTGCTGAATCATGCCGAGGACGATGAGATCGTTGACCGGGTCGATCCAGAACCAGGTGCCCGCGGCGCCGCCCCACCAATAGCTGCCCTTGCCATAGTAACCGCCGGCCGCCACCGGATCGGTATAAACGGCGAAATCGAGTCCAAATCCGGCGCCGGGCGCGAGGATCGGAACATTGGGCGCCAGCACATTGCTGCGCATCAGCTCGACGCTGAGCGGCGACAGCAGGCGTACTCCGTCCAACTGACCGCCGTTCAAGAGCATCTGGCAGAAGCGCATATAGTCGGTCGCGGTGGATACCAAGCCGCCGCCACCGGAGGAAAGCGTCGGAACCTTCGAGAAGTCGTGGTTCAGACAGCCGTCGATCGCACACACCAGCAGTTTGCCGTCCTTGTCGTAGGTATAGTATTCCGCGAACCGGTTGAGCTTGTCCTTGGGCACGTAGAACGCCGTATCCACCATGCCGAGCGGCTTGAAAATGCGCTGCTCCAGGAATTTCTCGAAGGGCATGCCGGACAGCTTCTGCACGATATAGCCCTGGATATCCACCGAGATGCTGTAGTGCCATTCGGTGCCCGGCTGCGAATTGAGCGGCAGCTTGGCGACCCGCTTGATGAACTCGTCCAACGTGTTGTTGATATTGAGCACATCGGCGTCACGCTGCATTTTATCCACGGCCGAGCCGCTGAAAATTCCATACGTGAAGCCGCCGGAGTGCGACATCAGTTCGCGCATCGTGACCTGATGGACCTGATCCTTCATCACGATATTGTTGTTGGCATCGGTCGCGTAGACTTTGAGATTGGCGAATTCAGGAATATATTTTGACACCGGATCGTTAAGCTGCCATTTTCCTTCTTCGAACAGCATCATCATTGCGACGCCGGTGATCGGCTTACTCATGGAGTAGATGCGAAATATGCTGTCCTTTTGCATCGGCGCGTTGCTCGCGATATCGCGTTTGCCGGTGGCATCGAACTCGACCACTTTGCCGTGACGCGAGACCATGGTCACAACGCCCGCCAGCTTGCCGTTGTCCACCAGCGCCTTCATGCCCTCGGGCAGGCGCGCGAGGCGTTCACTCGACATGCCGACATTCTCTGCCTTGGCAGTGGGCAATTGCGCTGCCGCCAGCGCCGGTGGGGCGGAAATCGCCAAGCCTAAGGATGCCAGGGCCAGCAAACGCCATGGACGTATGGAAACTAGCGATGGACGCATTCGAGAACTCCCTGTGAGATTGTTTTTGGGCAAATGGAAGGCGCAGTGTATGCCGGGTTTGCGCTGACGGAAACGATTTTGTATTTGGCCAGCTATTTAAGGGGTTAGCAATGACTGTACAAGAACAAAGCGGTCCGGGCGACGTTGACTCATCCCGTCGCACGCTTCTCAAGGTCGGCATCACCGGGGCATTGGCGGCTGGAGCGGTCGGCGCGCGCATCGCCGATTCCGCGCCGGCCGCGGCGCGCTCCGGTCCGCGCCTCAACGGTCCGATATTCTACGATGTTGAAACCACCCATGGCGTGGTGCGCGGTATCGCCGACGTCGGGATCAAGTCGTTTCGCGGCATTCCCTACGGCGCAGATACGGGCGGCAAATATCGTTTCATGCCGCCGCGCCGACCCTCGAGTTGGTCGGGGGCGCGCAATTGCGTCGGATACGGCCCCATATCGCCGCAGACCCAGTCGAGCTTCAAGGATGATTACGGGCAGCTCATCATGTGGGACCGGCACGTAGGTTGCGGCGGCATGGGCGAGGACTGCCTGAACCTCAATGTGTGGACTCCGGGCCCGAACGACAACGCCAAGCGCGCGGTACTGGTGTCTTTTCACGGCGGTGGTTGGGCCACAGGCTCGGCCAACGGACCGATGTACGACGGCGGGCAACTCGCGCTGCTCGGCGACGTGGTCGTGGTCACGGTGAATCATCGCCTGGCAAGTTTCGGCTATACGCATCTGGCGGCGCTCGGAGGTCCGCCGGAGTTCAAAACCGCCGGCGTATGCGGCGTCATGGACATGGTCGCGTCGCTCGAGTGGGTGCGCGACAACATTGCGGCGTTTGGCGGCGATCCGAATCGCGTCATGATCTTCGGTCAATCCGGTGGCGGGGCGAAAACCTCCACGCTGCTCGCGACGCCGGCGGCCGCAGGACTATTCCATCGTGCGGCGGTGCAAAGCGGATCCACGCTGCGCCTCGTGGACGAAGCCGCGGCCGCGAAATCCGCCGAGCTGCTGCTCGCCAAGCTCGGCATTCCAAGAAATCGTCTCGCCGACATTCAAAACGTATCGTGGGAGACGCTGCTGCAGGCACAAACCGAGGTGAGCAGCGGGTTTACACCCGTGATGGACGGTCACTACCTGCCACATCACCCGTTCGATCCGGTGGCCCCGTCCGAGTCGCGCAGCGTACCGATGATCATTTCCACCACGCTGGAAGATGCAGCGCTGCGTCTCAGCAACTGGGATCTGACTGAATCGGGGCTCACGGATCTCGTGAATCAGCGCTTCAACGGCAAGGCGAAGGAAATCGTGCCTTTGTACCGCGCGGCGTATCCCAACAAGTCGGCGTACTTGATTCAGGCGCAGATACTCACCGACAGCGGCGGGCGGGCCCGGGCAATCACTCAGGCCGAGCGCAAAGCGGCGCAGGGCGGGGCGCCTGCGTATATGTATGTGTGGGAGTGGGCGACGCCGGCGTTCGACGGCAAGTTCGGCGCGGTGCACGGGCACGACGTGGATGCGTCCTTCAATCTTTATCGCAACAACATGGCCGGCAGCGGCCGCGACGAAGGTCGTGCGATGGCGCTATGTCTCGCATCCACCTGGGTGGCATTTGCCAAAACCGGAAATCCGAATAATCCGCACATTCCGAGCTGGCCGTCCTATGACGTGCAAAATCGCGCCACCATGATCTTCGACAAAAACCTTCGCGTTGAAAACGACCCGCGCTCCGCCATCCGAAAATACTGGGCGGACAATCCGCCGCCTGCGGCGTAGTTCGGCAGCGCCGCTCCCTTAAAAAACGGGGTGCCGGTTGCTGCGCTCCAATATCCAGCGCGTCATCAATTCGAACAACATGGCGCGCGAACGGTCGTCCTCGTTGTGGATTTCGTGCAGCAGCTTGGGGTAGATCACGAGCCGCTTGTCGGTCGCGCCAAGTCCGCCGATCAGCGACTTCGAGCCGCTCAATGGGCAGACTGCATCCGCTTCGCCGTGCACCGCCAGCCACGGCTTGGTGATTTTCGACAGATTTGCGTTGCAGGTGCGGCATGCAAGCGCAAAGCCGTACAGCAACCGCAGGCTCGCCGTGCGCGGCACCAGCGGATCGCGCATGTGCTCGCGCTGAATTTCTTCAACCTGGCTGAGCTTGGTGCCATCGATGCCGAGGCCGATCCGCAGGCGCGGAACGAGCGCGGATGCCAGCCGCATCAACTTCCCGCCAATGCCGTCGATCTTGGGCATGGCATCGAGTGCGCAACCGGTGGTAATTATGCCGTCAGCCCAATTCAAGCCGTCGATGGCTGCCAGCGTCACCACGACCGAACCCATGCTGTGTCCCCAGACGAACAGCGGCAGCGCCGGAAATCGCGCGCGCAACCTCTTGCCGACCGACTCCAAATCGCCGGCAAAATCGGCAAAGTTCGCCACATGCGTACGTTTGCCCGGAAACCGTCCATGTCCTTGCTGGTCATAAACGAAACAGGCAATGTATCTGCCGAGCGCGTCGGGGACGTGGCGATAGCGATCGCCGTGTTCGGCAATGCCGTGCACGATCACGAGGCCGGCCTTCGCCGTGGCAGGCACCACCTCGTAGCCCGGGAAGTGCGTTCCGGGCAGCATGCCGAATTCGCGGTCGCCCATCATGCACTCCGTTCCAGTGTACCGGCTCCGATTCTACGGATTCGCAGCGCTGATTTATGGCTTTCGGCTAGCCTTCGCGCAGCCGGAACAGCTTGCTTTGCGTACGGTCGATGTCGGAGTCGGCGGGATTCAGGCGCCCGGCGTCGCGGCGCACGAAATTTTCGATGTCGGCGGCCGGGACCGCGGCGCTGCGGAAGAATCCTTGGTATTGATCGCAACCCATGCGCTTCAATATGCTCAATTGCTCCTCGGATTCGACCCCCTCGGCAATTACTTTCAAGCGCAGCCCATGCGCCAAGGAGATGATCGCGCGCACGATCGAGGCATCGCCGGCGTTCGAAGCGACATCGCTGATGAAGCTGCGGTCGATTTTCAGCTTATCGATCGGGAATCGCTGCAGATAGCTCATGCTGGAGTATCCGGTACCGAAGTCATCGATGGCGACGACCACGCCGAGCGCGCTCAACTCCTCGAGCAGCGCAACCGAGGTCTCCGCGTTGCTCATCAATGTGGCCTCGGTCAGCTCGATTTCCAGGTAGGTTGCGTCAAGCGAATGTTCCTTGAGAGCCGCGTTTACTTTTTTTACGAAATTAGCCTGGCGAAATTGCAGCGGCGATACATTGACCGCGACGCGCAGAAACGGCATCTGGCGCTGCTGCCATTGCCGCGCCTGCCGGCAGGCTTCGCGTACAACCCAATCGCCTATTTCCAAGATCAAGCCGCTTTCCTCGGCGATCGGAATGAATTCTCCCGGCAAGATGAAGCCGCGCTTCGGATGCAGCCAGCGTATCAACGCCTCGACGCTGCGCATCTCGCCGGTCGCGATGTCTATTTTCGGCTGATAGTGCAGGGCCAGCTGCCCTTGAGCGAGCGCTCCGCGCAGCTCCGCCTCGATCTCCAGCCGTTCACGTGAGAAGCCCATCACGCTGGAATCGAAGAAGCGAAACGTCTTGCGGCCATTGCGCTTGGCGAAGTACATGGCCTCGTCGGCGCGGGCCAGAAGCTCCTCGGCGGCCGTGCCGTCGTTCGGATAGCGCGCAATGCCGATGCTGGGGCTGACGTGCAGTTCGAGTCCGGTCAGCTGATAGGGTTGCGATAGTGCCGACATCCAGCGCCCGATCAGCGCCTCGATTTCCGGCACCGAACCAACGTCGCGCAACAGCGCCAGGAACTCATCGCCTCCGGCGCGCGCAATGTTGTCGGTCGACCGCGTAATCGAGATCAGGCGTTCGGAAACATGCTTCAGCAGAGTATCCCCCGCGCCGTGGCCCAACGAGTCGTTGATGATCTTGAAGCGGTCCAGATCGAATACGCACACGGCGAACGGCCGCCGCTCGAGCACGGCGCGCTCCAGGTGCTCGACGAACAGCACTCGATTCGCCATTCCGGTCAAGGCATCGTGCGTCGCCTGGCGTTTCAATTCGAGGTTGACATGCGCAAGGGATTTGTCGCGCTCCTTGAGCATGTGAATCGAGTCGCGCAACTGCTGCCGGCGGTCATGCAGACGCAGCCGCAGTTCCCGGCCGAACACCCCCAGCAGCACGCACCGGCCCAACGTCGCGACGAAGCAAAGCCAGACGAGGCCTCGCTCTGCAGGCGTGGCCTGCGGGATCAGGATTCTGGCATTGATCGCCGACATCACCACGGCCGCGCCAATCGCGACGCCGATCCAAGCCAGTGCCGACTGACGCTTCGACAGCGCCAGGCAGCCGAGGCCGAAAACGATGAACAGCACGGTGAAAAAATAGAACGCAACCTGGGGTGCGAGGGCAGCGAACACCACCTGGATTGAACTGGAGAAGATCACCTGGGCCAGCAGCAATGCACCCTCCGGGCGGCGGCTTTTTACCGCCCAGCCGCGGAGCACCCCGAACACCGAGCTATCGAGCAAGCCAATGGCCGTATACAGCAGGGGAATGGTGGGGCTGATCGTGCCGGTGACCGCGAAACCCGCGAGCAAAACACCGTCGATGACATAGCTTAAGGCGACGGCCAGCACCATCCACTTCCCAAGGCTGCCTTCCGGCACTGGTTTCGAGGGTTCCATCAATCAGGACGCTTGCGACTGTTGCGTTGCGGGAGGGAGGATGATCTGCCGACAACGCGACAATTACCGCGACTTGGTTCAACAAAATCGCGATTTAGCGGGGTCGAAACCGCGGATTTTCGATGAAATCAGGGTCGGTCAGGCTGTCCAGAAACGCCACCAGGTCGTCCCGCTCCGCCGCGGTAAGCGCGAATGGCCGAATCCGCGAATCCTGAAGCCGATTTTTATGCCCGCCCCGCATGTAGTGATCCAGGACATCCTGCAAGCTCGATAGGCTGCCGTCGTGCATATACGGCGCCGTCACTGCCACGTTGCGCAGCGTCGGCACGCGAAATTTGCCCATGTCCTCTGCCCGATGAGTGATCTCCATCACGCCTCGATCGTGGGAAGGATAGCCGCCGCGTCCGTCGACATCGGACAAGCCGGTATTGGCAAAAAGCGCGCGGCCCCGCTCGTGACCCTCAAAGATCAAGGGTCCCGAGAAGTTGATTCCAAAGTGACATTGGGCGCAGCCGACTCGGGCTGAGAAAAACAGCGCCATGCCGCGCCTGGCCGAGTCCGACATTGCCGTGCGGTCGTCGTCGAAAACATAGCGATCGAACGCCGAGCGGCCTGATATCAAGGTGCGCTCGAAAGCCGCAATCGCCCTGATGATATTGTCCATGTTCAACGGCGCGGCTTCGGACGGAAAAGAGGCAACGAATTGTTCCGCATAGCCGCTTTCCTGAGAAATGTTGCGCACGGCCATGTCCCCGCCGCGCTGCAGTCCCATTTCCACCGGGTGCTCGTTGAACAGCGGCTGGCGCATTTGCTTTTCGAGCGAGCCAAGATAAGGGTCTGCCCAGGTAAATGCCGGGTTGTAAGCCACATTGGTGAGGCTCATCGCCGAATGTCGCGTGAATTCGCCGGTCGACCCCTGCGCATGCGCCCTGCCGTCCGAGAACGCAAGCTCGGGCCGATGGCAGCTCGCACACGAGTATGTCCTCGTTGCGGACAGTCCGGCGTCGAAGAAAAGACGGCGCCCCAGCTCCACCTTCGCAATGGACATGGGATTGTCGGCAGGTACGGCGGGGCGCGGAAAACCCGGGGGCAGCCGCCATTCGAAGTCCGTGGTCGCTGCCACGTCGCCGGCGCAGGCGGCCTGGATCGGCACGCACGCCGCGAGAAAAATCAGCAGCTGGCGAATTTACCGGTCCCTATCTCCAGATCGGCGGCGCGCCGGTGGCCAGCGAAGCGGTTTGCGCCGCCACCGTTTCGCGCTCGTCCATCCATTTGGCGAATGCCTCGACATCCGAGGGCGACAAACCCTGCGCGTCCTTACGCCGCGCGTCGGCCCACTGATGCATCGCCGTCATCAGTTCATTGGCGAGGGGCCTGGAATCGCGGAACAATGCCATGTACGCGTCCTTCGCATCATCGATCCGGTTCAATCCCAGGTAGGCTTCGCCGCGGTACTCGATCGCATCTGCATAGGTGGGGCTGAGTTCCAGTGCCTTGGCATAAGAGCTCAATGCGTCCTCATAGTTGCCAAGATGACGATTGGCAAAGCCGAGATAATTCCATGCCTCATACATTTTTGGATCCAAGCCGACCACGTCAATGAGCTTGGTGACCGCATCGTGGTAGTACTTCTGCGCCTTCTCATGCGCCTTGGCACTCTTTTCCGGCGTGGCTGCCTTGGCCGCATCGGCATCGCTTTCCTTGGCGTTCTTGATGATGCGTACGGCAGAGTTGTAGCCGATCTTGGCCGCTTCCTGACGGTTGCGCATCGCGCCCTCGGAGGTGACCATGCCGCTGCCGCCGGGGCCGGACGAACCGCCGCTCCCGTGTGCGAAGCCAATTACAGGGGCCACCGCCATGGTGGCGGCGAAAATCAAGCTGCCGAGAAACCTGCGCATGGGAAACTCCCTTCGATGGTCGAATCACCAGCCTTTGAGTACCCGTCTGCCGATTCTAGGTTTAATCGCTGTTGCGGTTCAACTGCTACTCTATTGAGGCCCCATGAGCGCCGCGGGGGGGTGGGGCAGCGCCGCCACTTGCTTCGCGGTCACGTCGGTCTTGTAGTGGTTGTCGAAATGGCTGCGCACATAGTTGACGACGTCGGCGATCTGCGCGTCGCTCAAATGCGCCCCGCGGCTTTCCATCGTTTGGTTGGCGGGTAATCCGAACGGCGGCATGCCGTTGCGGCCGTTCAGCACCGTCAGCGCGGCATACTCCCAGGACACCAATTTTTGGTTGGCGGCGAGTTTCGGATAGGAACCGGCGCCGACGGCGCCTTGGCCGCCGGCCATGTGGCACCCTGAGCAGATGTGATCATAAATCTCTGCGCCGGTCATCGAGCCGACGCCCGCCCGCGATGTAAACGACGCGTCATCCGCATAGGCGCCGGCCGCCGCGATCGTCACCAGTAAGACCCACATGGGCGCCGCCAATTTGTGCGCCGCCATGGCTTCTCGGCGATTCATGACTTTGCTCCCTGCGCCACCATGCGCTGATGCAGCCGCTGAATTGCGTCGAGCGATGAGGTGACCGCGCCTTCCTGCCAGCCACCCAGGAAGGAAGCATGCTCACCCGCGAGCACAATCCGTCCGTCGATCTTGCACAGGTCGTCGTAATGTTTCTCGCGGGAGTCGGAACTCCACATGCCCATGCAGCCCATGGTGAAGGGCACCCGATGCCACGCGACTGCGACGCCGTTGTCGAATTCCTTACGGTACTGCGGATGGATCTGGCTGCCGTAGTCCAGCACTTTCTGTACGCGCTCCTGCGGGGTCATGGCGGTGAATTCCATCGCGTTCAATCCCCAGATATAGGCGCCGAGCAGCACGCCCTTGCCGCTCTGAAAGCCATAATTCGGATAGCTGATATTGGTGATCGGCAGGTCGGTGTAGGTGATCCCGCCGTAGATATTTTCGTCCTCCTCCCAGAAGCGGCGCTTGAACTGCAAACCCACCTTGATGGCGGCGGCGTAAGGAACCGCCGCAATCGCCTGGGCCAGCGCCGTCCCGACATTCATTGGGATCTGCGCCAGCACCGGTAGGGGGATGGTGCACATACACCAATCGGCGCGCGCGGATTGCGCGGTGCCGGGATTGCGGCTGTCGACGAATTTCACCGTCACGCCATGCTCGTCCTGGTGGATGTCGGTGACTTTGCTGTTGTAGCGGATCAAGCTCGAAAGCTCGCGTCCAAACGCTTCGCCGATGCGCCCCATCCCGCCAACGGGCTGAAACAGGGCTGTCTGCATATCGAAAATATCGCCGCTAGGAATTCCTTGCCACAGTCCGGACTTGAGCACATCGCCCAAGGCGACCGGCTTTGATGGGACAGGCCGCGCCGTCAAGCCGCCGCCGGGGTTCTTCTCGTAGCCGCGCCGCTCACTCGACGCATCGCTCGAGACATAGGCGTAATCCTTGTCGAGCGCACCCCATTCGCGCAGCGATTCGAGCAGTTTCTCCTGGTCTTCCTTGCTGACCGAAGCATCCAGTGCGTGCTGCCGTGTAGCCTTGGCCAACAGCTCCGCCACGTGACCCTGATAGTCAGCCTTGATCTCGCGGAAACGTTGCGGTTTGCCGCCAAACGCCTGGGGGCTGTGCAGATAAGCGTTGTAATTGACCTGACAGAAAGGCTCCAGCGGCACGCGCAAAACCTTGGCGTAATGCATCATCCCGAGGTGGTGGTAGGGGATTCGCCACGGGCCCGGATTGATGTAACAGTCCTTGTCGAATTCGCATTGCTGCGAAAACCCGCCGAGCTCCGTGTAGCGGTCGCCGCCGCGAATCGTCCAGTTTCGGCCGCCGGCCCGGTCGTTGTATTCCAGCACCTGGACTGAATAGCCGGCATTGCGCAGCTCATAGGCCGCAGTCATGCCGGCCAACCCGGCGCCGAGAATCAACACCGAGGCGCCTTTGGGCGCTCCTTGCAGATTGATCGCCCCCTGATAGGGCGATTCCGCTGCGAAGCCAAGACTGCTCATTGCCTGGTACATGGCGCCTGCACCGGCGGTGGACCCGATCATCTGCAGCAGCCGGCGGCGACTCAACGAATACGAACCATCCTCATTTTCCATTGTTTCCCCGTACGTTTCGCCTCTCCCGTGACCCATAGTACATGAGGACGTTGCGTCGTAATGTAGTGAAACTTGTCGCAATGTTTTTGTTGAACTGCTGCGGCTGCCGGAAGTCTTATACAATGCCAAGAAGCCGACTGTGTAACGGGTGTTGTTATGCAAAACCTTACGAAAATTCGCTCGATCGTACTTAGCCTGTGCGGCGTTGCCGCGCTCGCGCTCACCGCTCCAGGCTTTGCGCAGCACAGCGGTGGTGGCGGCGGCGGCGGCGGCGGTCATGGCGGCGCGGTGGCGGGCCATGGCTCGTATGGTGGCGGATATCGCGGCGGTTACTACGGCGGATACCGCGGCGGTTATTACGGCGGTTACCGAGGCGGCTATTACGGTGGGCGCTACGGCTACGGTTGGGGATATCGGGGCGGCTATTGGGGCGGCGGCTACTGGTGGGGTCCCTGGGGTTGGGGATGGGGCGGCCTCGGGCTGGGCCTTTATTTCGCGACCTTACCCTACTATTACTCGACCTATTGGTACGGCGGCATTCCCTACTACTATGCCGGCAACACGTACTATGTGTATGACGGCACCATGGGCCAATATCGGACCGTCGCACCGCCTTTGGGTCCGCCTGATCAGGCAGGAGTCGGGGGGCAGGGACCATCCGAGCTTATTTCCTATCCCAAGAACGGACAGAGCCCCGACCAGCAGGCCACGGATAAGTACGAGTGCTATAAGTGGGCTGTCGCACAGCTCGGATATGATCCGACCACGGCAGGGGGCGGCACGGTGCGTCGCGACCTGACTGATTACAACCGGGCGCAAACAGCCTGTCTGGAAGCTCGCGGTTATAGCGTCAAGTAGTGCGCCGGCGCGCCCGGGCGCTTGAGGCCGCCGGCCGGCAGCCCCCGGATGTCCGCGCAAGTTTTTTCGACATGAATCTCGTGTCGTGTCAAACTATGCGGTTTTGGACCCCGGGGTTACCGGGCCCCACCTAAACATACGGAATTTCGTTATGGCCCGCACAATACCCCTTTCCGATATCCGCAATATCGGCATCATCGCCCACGTCGACGCCGGCAAGACGACGACGACGGAGCGCATCCTGTATTACACCGGCCGTAAGCACACCATCATCGACATTCACGATACCAAGGATCTGAAGACCTCGACGACCACCGATTATCTGGAGCAGGAACAGAAGCGCGGCATCACGATTCAAAGCGCCGCGGTATCCGCGTTCTGGCGCGGCAAAAAGATCAACCTCATCGACACGCCGGGACATGTTGATTTCACCATCGAAGTCAACCGCTCGTTGCGCGTGCTCGACGGCGCCGTCGTGGTATTCGACGGCGTGGCGGGTGTGGAGCCGCAATCGGAAACCAACTGGCGTCTGGCCGACAACTACGGCGTGCCGCGTCTTTGCTACGTCAACAAGATGGATCGCAGCGGCGCCAACTTCTTGCGCTGCGTGGACATGATCAAGAAGCGCCTCGGCGCGCGGCCGCTGCCGGTGCAGATTCCCATCGGTTCCGAGGATAATTTCAAAGGCATGGTCGATCTCATTGAAATGAAGGCTTTGGTGTGGGAATCGGACGACAAGGACGCGGAGTGGAAAAGCCTCGAAGTCGCTGCGGATCTGGCGGACAAACTGCACATCACGACGCCCAGCGATCGCAAGCTGCTGGACAGCGTCGCGCAATTTCGCACCGAGTTGGTCGACACCTGCCTCGAGCAGAACGACGAGGCGATGGAAGCGTATCTGACGCACGGTACGGTTCCCTCAGGCGATATCCTGCGCCAAGCGCTGCGCAAGGGCACCTTGAATTCCGCCTTCACGCCCGTGCTATGCGGCTCGTCCTATAAGAACAAGGGCGTGCAGCAGGTGCTCGACGCGGTCGTGGATTATCTGCCGGCGCCAACCGACGTGCCGTCGATCAAGACCGTCGATGCCGACGGCGAGCCCATCGGCGAACGTAAATGCTCGGACGACGAGCCGTTTGCAGCGCTGGCCTTCAAGGTGATCAATGACATTTACGGCGCGCTTACTTTCATCCGCGTCTACTCCGGTGTGTTGACCAAGGGCGCTTCGATATTGAATTCGACCCGCGGCAAGCGCGAGAAGATCGGCCGCATGGTCGAGATGTTCGCCAAAGAAGCCAATCCGGTCGAGGAAGCACGCGCCGGCGACATCATCGCGCTGGTTTCGCTGGCGGACACGGAAACCGGCGATACGCTGTGCGACTCGGAGAATCCGGTGGTGCTCGAACGCATGCGCTTTCCGGAACCGGTCATCAGTGTCTCGGTCAAGTCGAAGAACAAATCCGAACAGGAAAAATTCGGCGCTGCGCTCGGCAAGATGGTGCGCGCCGATCCCTCGCTGCATCTGGAAACGGATCGCGAAACCGGTCAGACGATTCTGCGCGGCATGGGTGAATTGCACCTGGAGGTCACTCTCGATCGCATGCGCACCGAGTTCGGGGTCGAAGGCACCATGGGTGAACCCCAGGTCGCGTACCGCGAGACCATCACCAAGAAGATTCAGGAAAATTACATTCACAAGAAGCAGACTGGCGGCTCCGGCCAGTTCGCCGAAGTGTGGATCATCTTTGAGCCGCTGCCGCGCAGCACCGGATTCGAGTTCGTCGACGAAACGGTCGGCGGTTCGGTACCGAAGGAGTTCGTGCCGTCGGTCGAAAAGGGCCTGAAAGTACAAAAAGAGGACGGCGTGCTCGCTCACTATCCAACCGTGGATTTCCGCGCGACATTGATCGACGGCAGCTTCCACGATGTCGATTCCAATGCGATGACCTTCGAAATTGCCGCCAAGGCGGCGTTCCGCGAGGGCATTCGCAAGGCGGCGCCGATCCTGCTCGAACCCGTCATGAAAGTTGAGACGGTGACGCCGGGCGACTATTTGGGCGACGTGATCGGCGACATCAATCGTCGACGCGGCTCGATCCAGGATCAATTGGAGCGCGGCACCAATATCGCCGTGGTGGCCATCGTGCCGCTGTCGGAAATGTTCGGCTACATCGGGCAGTTGCGCGGCATGACCAGCGGCCGCGCATCGTACACCATGGAGTTCTCGCACTACGAGCCGGTGCCGCGCAATGTCGCCGATGAGGTCATCGCCGAAGTGGCCAAGACCAAGGCGGCGGCAACGGCGTAAGGCAACCGGAGCGGACGCGGTAAACTGAGCGCCGTGACCGAGCCGAACGAGCCCAAAGAAGCAGACGATCCGTCGCCGATCGCCGCGGCGGCCATCCCGGGGGATCAGCGCACCGAACGGCTGAACACCAAGGCCGCCGGAATCATCGGCTTGGCGGTCATGTGCAGCCGCGTGCTCGGACTCGCGCGCGAACTGATATTCGCCGCGCTGTTCGGCGGCGGGGCTGCGTTGGATGCCTTCACGGTCGCGTTTCGCATACCCAACTTGCTGCGCGACCTGTTCGCCGAGGGTGCGCTGTCCACGGCGTTTGTCACCACCTTCAGCAAAACCATAGCCCGCGGCGGCGATGAGGCCGCGTGGCGACTGGCGAACAAGGTAGCGACGCTGACGGCCTTGAGCCTGGGTTTGATTTGCATCGCAGGCATGGTTTTCTCCAACTCGCTGGTGGCGATATTGGCGCCGGGATTCGACGCGGACAAGGCGGCGCTCACCGCGCATCTAACGCGCATCATGTTTCCCTTCATCCTGCTGGTGTCGCTGGCCGCCCTGGTAATGGGCATGCTGAACGCCAAGAATGTCTTCGGCATGCCGGCGATGGCCTCCAGCTTTTTCAACCTGGGCTCCATCGTCGGCGGCGTCACCTTGGGATATTGGATCGACCCGCATTTCGGCTGGCGCGCCCTGATCGGCCTGGCGTTCGCAACCGTGATCGGCGGTGCGCTGCAGCTCATGGTGCAATTGCCGTCGCTGGCGCGTCTGGGCTACCGGTTCCGTCCGGATTTTTTATGGCGCGATCCCGGGGTCAAGGCGATCTTGCTGCTGATGGGTCCGGCAGTCATCGCCGCCAGCACCACGCAATTCAATGTCCTGGTCAATTCCGTGTTTGCCTCGAGCCTCGAAGACGGCGCGATTTTCTGGCTGGCCGCCGCCTTTCGTTTGATGCAGCTGCCGCTTGGGCTGTTCGGCGTTGCCTTAGGCACGGTGACCTTGCCGCTGCTCTCGCGGCTGGTGGTGGCGAATCGCATGGACAACTTTCGAACTGAGCTGAGCAGAGCGATGCGGCTGGCGTTCCTGCTCACCATCCCCTCGACCATTGGCCTCATGATGCTCGCCGAGCCGATCATTTCGCTGCTGTATCAGCATGGAAAATTCAACGCCTATCAAGCGGCGCAAACGGCCGGTGCCTTGCGGTTTTACGCCATAGGGCTTGCGGGATATGCGGCGCTCAAGGTCCTGGTGAACGCGTTCTACGCGCTCGACCGGCGCAAGACGCCGATGCTGGTGAGTTTTCTCGCGGTCGCGCTGAATTTGCTGCTCAACTGGATCTTTACCGTGCGCTTGGCGTGGGGGCACCGTGGACTGGCGTTTTCGACCGGTTGCGTGGCGACTTTCAATTTCTTGATCCTGTATGCCCTCATGCAGCACCAGCTCAACGGCCTCGAATCGCGGCGACTGCTCAAATTGCTGGGAAAAATTGCCGTGGCATCGATCGTGCTGATCGCGGTATGCGCCGCCTCGTCGCATTGGCTGCTCGCCCAGTGGCAAACGCAGGCATTTACGGTCAAGCTCGCCGGGCTGTTCGGGACGATCGCCGCCGCGGCCCTGGGATTTGCCGGCTGCGGCGTGTTGCTGCACATCGAGGAACTCAAGGAACTGCGCGCCGCGCTGCAGCGCCGGCTGGCCAGACCCAAGCGCTGATCGCTTAACTATCGCGTTGTGGGATTGAGCTGCCGCGAATCACCGCCGGACGTTGTCCGAAGGAGCGCAGCGCGCGCGTTACCTGCCGAAAACCGGCAATGTTCACAAGATCGCCGGCATCGTAGAAGCCGATGAGATTGCTGATCCAGGGAAATGTCGCAATATCCGCGATGGTGTAGCTCTCGCCCATGATCCACTCCCTGCCCTCGAGACGCTTATCCAGCACGGCGAGCAACCGTCTGGATTCGCCGACGTACCGGTCCAGCGGTCGTTTGTCGGGAAATTCCCGGCCCGCGAATTTGTGGAAAAACCCGACTTGCCCAAACATCGGGCCGACGCCACCCATCTGGAACATCAGCCATTGAATCGTCGCATAGCGATTTGCACCATCCTCAGGCAGGAACCGTCGGCTCTTGTCGGCGAGATAAATCAAGATGGCGCCCGACTCGAACAATGGCAGGGGCTTACCGTCCGGCCCGTTCGGATCAAGAATGGCCGGTATCTTGCCGTTCGGGTTCAGCGATAAGAATTCCGGCGTCGTCTGATCGTTGGTTTCGAAGCTGACCAGGTGCGGCTCGTAAGGCAACCCTGTCTCTTCCAACATGATCGACACTTTGACGCCGTTGGGGGTCGGCAACGAATACAGCTGGATCCGATCGGGATGCTGCGCGCGCCATTTTTGGGTGATGGCGAACGCGGACAGATCGCTCATGGCGTGGCCGCGAATATGTAAAATTCCCCGACTTGCAGCAACAGAGCCTGAACGCCCCGAGTTCTGTCGCGGGGCCTTGCTGTCCGCGCACGTCGCCGCAATCCCTTCAAGTCGGCCACTTGCAGCATCGTCCCTCCATTCGCTGAGCATCACCTTAGCAGAGACGAGCGTGGGATCGGCTATGATAGCGGCGAACTTAGGATTACCTGGAGGGTGCCGTGAAGATACACCTACCAATGTCTGTCTGGCCGATGTTGTTGACGTGCGCGCTCGTGCCCGGGATCAGTCAAGCGGTGCCCGTATCTCGCCTCGAGGTTCGCATTGTCAACGGGGCGAAGGAACTCGGCGCCGGCAGTGAACTGGAGTTGCGGATCTACGAAGCCGGCAAGGGCGTCCGGCGTCTGCCGCTGGCGCATGGCGGGGCCTGGCCGCCGAATTCGACGCACCTCATCCCGGTGAAGCTGAACGAGGCGCTCGATCCGCGCGACGTGGTGCGATTCGCAATTTATTATCGCGCCGGCAGTCCCCTGGCGCCCGCGTGGGAGGTGACCGCAGCGGATGTCGAGCTGCCCACAGCCCAAGGATCACCGTTGCGATTGCTCGATGCGACCTTGACGGGTGTGATTGCACGCCAGGGGGAACTCGCATCGGTGGAGCGCGAGGCTTCGACGATGACCTGCGCCAGCGATTCCGACTGCGATGATGGGCGCGCTTGCAATGGCCGCGAACGTTGCGCGCCGCGCTCGCCGGGCGCTGATGCGCGCGGCTGCGTGAAGGGCACGCCGGTCGTATGCCCCGTCAACCAAGTGTGCGGCGAGGGTGTGGGCTGCTATGGCCCAAACTCGCTGAAGACAATCAAACCGGCCGCGGATACAGAGAAGCCTTGATAGTTCTGGCCCGACACAAGCTCGGGCCCACTACCGCATAGACGCGCTGGAACCCAGGCGTCAAAATGAAGTGCGCGACGGACACAACAACAAGAACGAGGATTGGCCGGACGGGGCCTGGAAGAATTCGCGCTACCATCGCGCGTCGCTGGCGCGGGTGCTGGCGCATGCAGGCATGACACAGCAAGTGGCCGACGCATACGCTGCGCTTCTCGAGCAGCCGAGCCCCGGACCGCCGGCCTGGTTTGGACGCATCGCGGCCGAGTTTCGCCGCTAAACCAAAATAACGTAAGCTGCGGCTTTCTGGCTCGGAGAACCGTATGGATGGTTCGCAAACATCCTCGTTTACCATCGACCTGCGCAGCGATACGGTCACGCGGCCGACGCCCGGAATGCGCGCCGCCATGGCGGCCGCGGAAGTCGGCGATGATGTGTATGGCGACGATCCCACGGTCAACCGTTTGCAAGCCATTGCCGCCGAGCGCTTCGGCTTCGAAAGCGCGCTGTTCTTTCCGAGCGGGACGCAGAGCAATTTGGCTGCCTTGATGGCCCACTGCGGCCGCGGCGATGAGTTCTTGGTGGGTCAAGAGGCGCATACCTATAGATATGAGCAAGGCGGCGCGGCGGTTCTCGGCAGTATTCAGCCTCAGCCTCTGGAGAACGAGCCGGATGGCGGCATCGCTCTCGAGCGTATCGCTGCGGCAATCAAACCCGACGACTATCACTTCGCGCGCACACGATTGTTGGCTCTGGAAAATACCATCGGTGGGCGCGTATTGCCGATGGGCTACCAACGCGAAGTCACGGCATTCGCGCATTCACGGGGACTTGCGACTCACCTCGATGGCGCACGGGTTTTCAATGCCATCGTGAAGCTCAATGTCGACGAACGCACCGGGGTGGCAGGATTTGATTCGGTGTCGATCTGTCTTTCCAAGGGTCTCGGCGCACCTGCCGGGACCATGCTGGTGGGGTCGCGGGATTTCATCGCCGCCGCGCGGCGCTGGCGCAAGGCTTTGGGCGGCGGCATGCGCCAGGCGGGAGTGCTGGCGGCGGCAGGCCTTTACGCGCTGCAGAATCATGTGCGGCGGCTGGCCGACGATCATGCCAACGCCGAGTTTTTGGCAGCCGGATTGCACGCCATCGGCCTGAGCGTTGTAGCGCCGCAGACCAACATCTTGTATGTCGATATCCCGGTGCCGAAAATTCCGGGACTGAAAGTCCATCTGGATGGGCGCGGCATCAATGTTACGGTGACCCCGCGCACCCGGCTGGTGACGCATTTGGATGTGCCGCATCCAAAAATCGCAACCACGCTGCAGGCATTTCGCGAGTTCGATTGGGCGGACTGAACGGTTCGATCACCCCAGTGCGATGATCGGCTAACTGTGGCCGCGAAACCGCCGACGCGCAGCCTTCAGATCCTGCGGCGTGTCGATGTCCATGCCCGCCGACGGCAAATCGACCAGCCGCAGCACGTCGCGCGGCAATGTGTTCACCATCTCGCGCAATCCAATATCGCCCTTGAGCTCAAGACCCCGTGAATACAGCCAGCGCGGCAAAATGAGCGGCGTCCCGCCGTGCTGGCCGATGCGCCGCGCGATCACGCGTCGCCGGGCGGCTCGCCACCTCCCAATCAGCCGCATCACATCGCGGCGGTGCAGATTTACCAAATCTACCGGCAGCAATAAAACCGCCGGCGAGTAACGAGCCTTGGTGAGGCCGCTGCGCACCGAGCTTGACAGCCCCTGCGCACGCTGCAAATTGACCTTGAAGACCACATCGATTCCGCGCGCCTCGATGCGATAGCGGGCAGCGTTGCGCGGCACCACGGCGATGATCTGCGCGGGGGCGAAAAACGCGGCCATTTCAAATGCCTTGCGCAGCAGACTTCTGCCGTGTACCCGGGCGACGGCTTTCGGTTGGCCGAGCCGCGAGGAGAATCCGGCTGCCAGGATCAGAACTCGCAGCTGAGGCAGGGAAAGCGAATTCATCCTATGATAGTGGCATGAAAAGCGACCCTGTGAATGTTCAGCATCGGCCTTTCATGACACCAGTCTGGTTGTTCGGGATTGCCGGTTTCCTGGTGGTGGGTGTCGCGATTTTCGCCGTCTGGATGTGGGGCACGGCTAATGCGACCACCGTAATCGTCATTCGTCACGCAGACAAAGAGGCCGGCAATCTGGTCGATCCGCAGCTCTCTGCGGCGGGGGAGGCGAGAGCGGCACTGCTGGAAAGGATGTTCGGCGATGCCAAAGGTCCCGGCCGTCTCGACGCGATTTACACATCTCCTGCAATGCGCAATCGAATGACAATCGCCCCATTGGCCGCGCAGCTCGGCATCGTGCCGGTCGTGGCGCCGGCTGACGATGCAAGCGGCTTGGCGCGTCGGGTACTGCGCGAGCACAGCGGTGGTCGGGTGATGATTGTCGGCCACGTCAACACCGTGCCTAAAATCGTCTCTGAATTGTCGGGTCAGAGCGATATACCAAGCATCGATGAACGCGACTATGGTGTTATGTATGTCGTGACCGTGCCGCGCATCGGCCGCGCCAATGTCTTACGGATGAACTACTGAGGGTTCGCGCCGCGCAACATGATTGCCTTGCGCACGAAGTCCGCGTGGCGCCCAATCGCGAAGTCCGCCAACACCGCATCGCGAATGCGCCGGCCGCCGTCGATCAAGTACGACGCCCGGCGCACGCCGATCCCGAGTGGTCCGTTGACCCCATACATTTTGACCACCGCCTTTTGCTGATCCGATAGCAGTACGAACGGCAGTTTGTACTTGTCGCGAAATTTCGCATGCGACTCGGGGCTTTGCGGACTGATTCCCACGACTCGAAGCCCGGCGCGCTTGACCTCCGCATCCAAATCGCGCAATACGCACGCCTGACGGGTACATCCGGGCGTGAAATCGGCCGGATAGAAGTACAATATGATCGCGCCGGAACTCAATAATTCTGTCAGCGTCCGGTCCGTTCCCGTCTCATCCGGAAGAGTGAATTCCGGGGCACGTTCGCCCGCTTTGAGCATGTGAATCGTCCTCCTGGTAGCGCATCTTAGCCAGGTTCGAGCCGGCGGCGCGATACTTTGGCAGAACCAATTTTTGCTGCTAGTATTCGTCGCCCTTTTCGGGGGAGTAGCTCAGTTGGGAGAGCGTCGCGTTCGCAATGCGAAGGTCGAGGGTTCGATCCCCTTCTCCTCCACCACACCCTAGGCCGGCGACGGCGCCGGCCTTATGGCTTTCTGCCTCGGTAGCTCAGTGGATAGAGCGAGTGCCTCCTAAGCGCTAGGTCGCAGGTTCGATTCCTGCCCGGGGCACCATCATTTCGCGACGAACGTGGGAATGATTCCCGGTACCACGTACTGCTGCACGATGAC
>Ga0210388_10000889_pt1 | contig 23711 bp, 18 predicted proteins | sample IncBWC19OmetaG_FD_155485 | JGI IMG/M metagenome (GOLD analysis project Ga0210388, IMG submission 155485) | Forest soil microbial communities from Barre Woods Harvard Forest LTER site, Petersham, Massachusetts, United States - Inc-BW-C-19-O ...
CCTCTCGGAAAACGCCAATTTTGCCAAAGTTTGCGAAGCCTCGGAAATTACGTTCATCGGTCCAACTCCTGAAGTGATTGAAATGATGGGAGAGAAGGACCGCGCGCGCCGGGAAATGAAGGCGCTCGGCGTGGCCACAGTGCCGGGTAGCGACGGGGTGATTGAGGGAGAAGAACAACTCGCCAAAGAAGCCAAGAAAATTGGTTTTCCGCTGATCATCAAAGCTTCCGCGGGTGGCGGCGGGCGTGGAATGCGCGTCGTTCACAAGCAGGAAGAGCTTTTGAACGCCTACGAGACGGCGCGCAGCGAGGCCCAGCAGGCGTTTGGCACGCCCGACGTCTATGCTGAGAAATTCATTGAGCATCCGCGTCACATCGAATTTCAAATACTGGGAGACCAGCACGGCAAGGTCATTCATTTAGGCGAGCGCGAGTGCAGCATTCAGCGCCGCCATCAGAAGTTGGTGGAGGAATCTCCATCGCCAGTAATGGACCCTAAGCGCAGGAAAGATCTGGGCGCAAAGGTTGTGCGGGCGCTTGAAAAGGTTGGTTATACGAATGCCGGTACTGTTGAATTTCTGATGGATGAAGATGGGTCGATTTATTTTATCGAGATGAATGCGCGCATTCAGGTCGAGCATCCGGTAACGGAATTGGTAACCGGAGTAGACTTGATCAAAGCACAGATTCGCATCGCGGCGGGCGAGGGACTCGACGATGCGGTCGGCGAAATGAATTTCTCCGGCCACGCCATCGAGTGCCGCATCAATGCCGAAGATCCCGAGACGTTTGTACCGTCGGCGGGGCGCATCACCACGTTTCAGGCGCCCGGTGGAACCGGCGTTCGCGTGGATTCGGCGGCTTATGCCGATGCCGTGATTCCGCCCTACTACGACTCGATGATCGCGAAACTGATCGTGAAGGGCCGCGACCGGGCCGAAGCCATCGGCCGGATGAAGCGCGCGCTGGAAATGTTCGTTATTGAAGGAATTAAGACCTCCATTCCGCTGCACCGGCGGATTCTTGCAGACGCGGACTTCGCCGCCGGCCGCTTTGACACCCATTTCATCGAAAGATTGCTCGGCACGAACGGAAAATAAGTTCGTATGCGCCTTGTCCTCCCCAGGCTGTATGTGATACTAGACGCAGCGTTGATTACTTCCTCCGAAAGAGATTGTGCCCTGAGCCTGGCTGAAGCTGGAGTCCGTTTGCTCCAGTACCGGAACAAGTCCGCGCCGGCGCGGCAATATCTCGATTCGTCTCGCAAATTTGCCGAACTGCTTCTCCCACAAGGAGTGTCGTTTTTTGTGAATGACCGTCCCGATGTTGCTTTCTTGGCAGGCGCATCCGGCGTGCATGTTGGGCAGGATGATTTGGATGTCGAACAGGCGCGTCGAGTCGTTGGGAGCGATAGGTTGGTCGGAGTATCCACCCACAATTTGGAGCAGTTCGAGCGTGCGGCGGCAAACTCAGCAGACTACATCGCCCTCGGACCGATTTTCAGCACCTCAAGCAAAGCCAATCCCGATCCCGTTGTCGGTCTGGATCTTCTCCGCAAGATGCGCCAGCTTACGGATAAGCCCGTTGTCGCCATTGGCGGAATCACTCTGGAAAGAGCGGCTTCTGTCATCGAAGCGGGCGCTGATTCCGTGGCTGTGATCAGCGGGATTCTAAGCGCACCCGATCCATCGCAACGCGCACGTGAATACATCGAGACACTTGCATCCGCGAAGCATCATGCAGCGGCGGTCTGAGGGATTCTCTGAATGGCTGATACCACGCATCCTCTGCCACAAAGCAAAGTGAAGACCGAGCCCGGCTTTGTACGCGCTATCGGATTGTTCGACGGCACGATGATCGTGGTCGGGTCGATGATCGGATCCGGCATTTTCATTGTCTCCGCGGCAATTGCGCGGCAAACCGGCTCCCCGGGCAATCTGATCCTGACGTGGGTGCTGACCGGGCTGCTGACCGTTTCCGCTGCCCTTGCTTACGGGGAATTGGCTGCCATGTTTCCGCACGCGGGCGGACAATATATCTACCTGAGAGAGGCGTTTTCTCCGCTTTGGGGATTTCTCTACGGCTGGACGCTATTTCTAGTCATCCAGACAGGGACGATCGCCGCGGTGGCTGTCGGATTCGCTAGGTTTCTGGGCGTGGTCTTTCCCGCCATTTCGCCCGAAGCGTGGATCATTCATCCGATCAATCTTGGATCGAGATATGCAATCAGCCTAAGCGTGCAGCAGCTTGTCGGAGTGCTGATGATCGTCTTGCTGACGTTTTTGAACACTCTCGGCGTGCGCCTCGGAAAGCTGATTCAAAATATTTTCACTTCCGCGAAGACCTTGTCGCTAATCGGACTGATTCTCATAGGCATTTTTATCGGCCGCAACCACGCAGCCATTGCGGACAACTTCTCGCATTTTTGGACCATCCGCGGTGCGGAGCCCATCGAGCCGGGTGCGAATTTCCTGCGCGGCTGGATTCCAACGGTTACAGCGTCGAGCGGCTTTTTCGGGCTGCTCGTCGCGTTCGGTGTCGCACAAGTCGGCTCGCTTTTTTCCGCGGACGCCTGGAACAACATCGGCTTCACCGCCGCGGAAGTCAAAAATCCCAAGCGTGACGTGGCGCTTTCAATGGCGTTCGGTACGATCATTGTCATATCGCTCTACTGCCTCGCAAATCTGGCGTATCTTCTCGTGCTGAACTTTTCGCAAATCCAGAATGCGCGTGACGACCGCGTAGCTACGGCAGCGCTGGACGCCGTCTTCGGCCAAAGCGGCGCGATCATCATGGCCATAGCCATCATCATCTCGACGTTTGGCTGCAACAACGGATTGATCCTTGCCGGCTCTCGCGTGAGCTATGCGATGGCCAGGGACGGGCTGTTTTTTCGTGCGACGGGCAAGCTGAACTCCAAGGGCGTACCGGGCGTGGCGCTTGTCCTCCAAGGAATTTGGGTAGTGATTTTGATACTGCTGCGCACGCGAACGCCGAGCGGCGGATACGGCAATCTCTACAATGATTTGCTGAATTACGTCGTTGCGTCTGTCTTGATTTTCTACGCGCTTACGATTGTCGGTATCTTCGTCCTGCGTAGAAAGCGCCCCAACGTTGAGCGGCCCTACAAAGCATTCGGCTATCCGATCTTGCCTGCGTTGTACGTGATTGCCGCTTTGGGTATCGTCCTGGTGCTCGTCCTTTACCAGACGCAGACCGCGGGCTGGGGCATCGGCATCGTGGCCGCCGGGATTCCCGTGTATTGGCTGCGCTCGATGTGGCTGAAGAAATCCCCTGCCTAAAAAGTGGAATTTAGTTGTAGGGCGCAATGGCATGCGCCCTTACAATGCTGCAAGCCAAATTGGATGTCCGCAGGGCATGACCGGACACTAATCGAAAAAGGAGGAGTTGCATGGGCAACCCCTTGTTCGCGACGAAGTCGATGACCACGCTGATGAAGGAAGCGGGGGACACTGGCGAGCACAGCCTCAAGCGCGCGCTCGGCCCAGTAAACCTCGTCACCTTAGGCATCGGAGCCATTATCGGCGCCGGCATCTTCGTTATGACTGGATCCGCGGCATCGCTGTACGCCGGGCCGTCGATCATGCTGTCGTACGTTCTCGCGGGAATCGGCTGCGTTTTCGCCGGACTCTGCTACGCGGAATTCGCGTCAATGATCCCGATCGCCGGTTCTGCGTATACCTACGGCTACGCCACTCTTGGCGAAATCGTTGCCTGGATCATTGGCTGGGATTTGATTTTGGAGTACGCCTTTGGCGCCGCGACCGTGGCCAGCGGTTGGAGCAGCACTCTTGTGGCTTTCCTGCAAGACTACGGCATTAGCCTTCCGCCGCAAATCTGCGATGTGCCGGGAGCGAAGTGGGTGCTTTACAACGGACACTGGACGCCGCTCAATACGCTGTCGATGAGCATGGATCAGGTGGCGAACCTGCCGATGGTGACGGCCAAATTTAACCTGATTGCCTTCCTGGCGATGCTCGCGGTTACCGTGCTTCTCATTATCGGAATCAAGGAGTCGGCGAACTTCAACACGGGCGTCGTTTTCGTGAAGCTGGTCGCGGTTTTTGTCTTTATCGCGGTGGCCGGCGCGTTTGTCCTGAAGAATCCGGGAATCGCCCATGCCAACTGGAAAGTCTTTATTCCTCCCAACGCTGGGTCGTTCGGGGCGTTTGGCTGGTCGGGCATATTGCGAGGCGCAGGCGTGGTTTTCTTCGCGTATATCGGATTCGATGCGGTGTCGACCGCGGCGCAAGAGGCAAAAAATCCCCAGAGGGACATGCCAATAGGCATCCTTGGATCGCTGATTGTTTGCACGATTTTGTACCTACTCGTTTCCGGTTTGCTGACGGCTACCGTGCATTACTCGCGGCTGAACGTTGGCGCTCCCGTTTCGCTGGCGATGCGCGAGACCGGTGTCCGATGGGGAAGCTACGTGGTCAACGCCGGAGCGCTCGCAGGGTTGAGCACGGTGATGCTGGTGATGATGCTCGGGCAGTCGCGCGTGTTTTACTCGATGGCGAACGATGGCTTGCTGTGGAAGTGGGCCGGCGACATTCATCCGCGCTTCCGTACGCCATGGAAGTCGACGGCTATTGTTGGGATTTGCGTAGCGTTTGTGGGCGCGCTCGTACCGATTGGCGACCTTGGGCAGTTGGTGAGCATCGGCACGTTGCTGGCTTTCGTGATCGTATGCGCGGGCGTGTGGATTCTTCGCGTGAAACGCCCGGAACTTGTACGGCCGTTCAAGACTCCACTGGTTCCGCTGGTGCCCATCCTGGGCATGATTGTGTCGCTCGGGCTGATGGCGGGGCTCAAGGCTGTCACGTGGATACGATTGGTCGTGTGGCTCGTCATTGGCATGGTGATTTATTTCACGTACAGCGTGAAACACAGCAAGGTGCGCAACTCGGTGGGCTGAGGAAACTGGTTGCCCCCCTCGCAGCGGTTCTTCAGGTAAAGTAGTATTTCAATCGACGCCCCGATGACTGCTCTGCCTGCGAACCTGCGAAACGTGTGGCGCCATCTCTCGCGGATTGACCTTTTCGCGATTGGGCTCATTCTTGGCGGGGCGACTTGCGCCTTTTTCGATCTCAGCGGCGGGCTTGCCAGCTTCCTAAAATTCTTTGCAATTATTGCGACGGTTTACGCAGTATTTCGCCTGGCGGGCTGGTGGCGGACGCGACTCCTCTGGAGCCTGCGCAACCGGCTGATCATTGCGTACCTTTTCATCGCCGTCGTTCCAATTCTTCTGATTGTGACGCTGGTGGTCCTAGCCGGCCAAATTTTGTATTCCCAACTCGGCGCCTACCTCCTCTACGACGACATCCACCAGCGTATCGCCATGATGGCCGACGTCACCGATCACATTGCCGCCGCCCATGGAACGCTGGAGAAAGGAATTTCGGAAGACGAATCGGAGCGAGTGCTTGCCGCGCAATCCCACATGGTTCACGATCAGGAGCTTCCGGGATTGAGCATCGAGTTTTCCAATGATCCATCCCTGTTGCGGAAAGTGGCGGGGGCGGGAAAGATTTCGTTCGCTGGGCTAGTTGAAGAAAACGACACGCTGTACCTGATGAGCATGCGGGAGATGACAGAGCCGCATGGTGTCCGCGTGGCGACTCTGCGGGTTCCGGTTTCTCCAGAGTTTCTAGCCACGATTGCTCCGGATCTGGGAGCGATTCAGCTGAACCTTACGCGGCGATTTGAGGGCGGCACGCGGCAGGGAATTCTCTACACTTCAGGCGAAGTCGCATACGAGACGACGAAACGAATTCCTGCACGAAATAGAGTGCTTCACCCGGCATCGCATTGGATTGACCCGTCCATTACCGGGTTTTCGCGTCTTGATGCCGTTTACGTAGGGGCTGGCGGAATGTTCGATCCGCGACGGCCGGTGCTGGTCACGTTTAACGCGCGGCCGTCCCGTTTGAACGCGCGAATTTTTTCGTCGCTCGGAGAACTAAGCGGTTCCTATGCCATCGGGTTCATTGTTATCAGCGTTGGTTTTCTCCTGATCGAGATTGCGGCGCTGGTTACCGGAATCGTGATGACGCGGCGCATCACCAAGGCGGTTAGCGATCTCTACCAGGCGACAAAATACGTGAAGAACCAGGATTGGACGCATCGCGTGCGAATCGAGCGCAGGGACCAGCTTGGAGACCTGGGCGAATCGTTTAATGACATGACGGGCTCGATGAGTGGATTGCTGGAAGAATCAAAAAAACGGCAGCGCCTGGAAAATGAATTATCCATTGCGAGCGAAGTGCAGAACCAGCTTTTCCCGCAGAAGATGCCATCGGTTGGCGGAGTCGAGCTCGAAGCGATTTGCAAAGCGGCGCGAACGGTAAGCGGCGATTACTATGATTTCATTCAGCTCAGCCCTACGCATCTGGCTATTGCGCTGGCGGATATTTCGGGGAAGGGAATATCGGCGGCGCTCTTAATGGCGAGCCTGCAAGCGGCGCTGCGCAGCCAGCTTCTGGCAGCAGGCAGCGAACAGATGAGCACGGCCGAACTGGTCGCGCGCCTGAACATGCACATGGTGCGAAATACCGCCGACGATAGATTCGCGACTTTTTTTATTGCCGTGTACGACAGCTCGACCCGTACGCTGCGCTATACGAATGCGGGGCATCTGCCTGGTTTTTTGATTTCCAACGGTACGTCCAAACACCTCGACAAGGGGGGCATGGTTCTCGGGGTGGTGGAAGATTACGTGTATGAAGAGGGTTCCGTGAAAGTTCCTCCCAACGCGCTGCTTGTGCAATACAGCGACGGATTGGTCGAGCCGGAAAATGTGTACGGCGAGGAATTCGGTATCCGTCGATTGCAGGAAGCGGCGATTCGAGTGCAAAGCTCCACACCCGGGGTGGTGGGAGAATCGCTGATGTTGGCCGCAGAAGAATGGGCAGGCACTCCCGAGCAGGCGGACGATATGACGGTGATTGTCGCGCGGCTTCGGTAAGCGCTGAGAGCGCGGGATACAGTTAGACAACGCCCGCAGTGGCTGCGATAGTGGGGCTTTCGCGAGTGGGCTATACTAAAAAGCTTTCCATAGTTATGGCCGAGGAGAAGAATGTCGCTGGTTAATCGCGTAGCGCTGATTACTGGAGGAAGCCGGGGAATCGGGCGGGGAATTGCCGTCCGTCTGGCGCAAGAAGGCGCGCGTATCGCCATTTCCTATCGCTCGAACAAAACCGCCGCGCAGCAGGCACTGCGCCAACTTCAGGCGAGCGGAGCCGATTGCGTGGCAGTGGAAACAGACGTCACGGACGCGGCGAAGGCGGAACAACTCGTTCAAACCGTTGCTGACCGATATGGCCGAATCGATATTCTCGTCAACAATGTAGGTGGGTTTCGCTGGGGCACTCTCGCGGAATCTTCCTTGGAGGACTGGGAAGGTATTTTTACGTCGAATTTATCGAGCGTTCTTTACGTCAGCCGGGTAGCTTTGCCGCACATGCGGAAAGGTCGCTGGGGGCGAATCGTCAACCTTGGTGCGGTAGGAGCGGAGCGAGCTTTTGGCCAGGCGAAAATTTCTGCCTATGCGGCGGCGAAGGCCGCAGTTGTAGCACTGTCGCGCTCGCTGGCTCTTGAAGAAGCGAAGAACGGCATCACCGTAAATGTTGTGAATCCATCCAGCATCGATGAAAAAGAACTGACGTTGAGCGAAGCGCGCCGAATTCGCGATGCGCGTTTTCCGATTGGCCGTCCGCCCACGGTGGAAGACGTGGCTGCCGCAGTCGCTTTCTTCGTCTCCGACGAAGCCGAATATGTGACCGGCCAGGTTGTAAACGTTAGCGGCGGATGGATGCTCTGACATGGATGCTTGTGAAGGCGTCCGCGTGATCCGCGCGTGAATTTTCTTCTATGAAAGCCCTTACTGCAGCCGAGATGCGTGAAGTCGATCGCCTGACGACCGAGCTATTTGCGATTCCCGGTTCACAATTAATGGAAAACGCCGGACGGGCCGCCGCGAACGCCGTCTTGTGGCGAATTGCAAGCCGTGGCGTAAACGAGAAGACGCGCGTGACTGTCTTGTGCGGCAAGGGAAACAACGGAGGGGACGGATTTGTCATTGCGCGCCATTTGAAGGATCAGAAACTGGCAACGAGCGTAGTTCTGTTCGGAAAAAAGGAAGACGTTCGTGGGGACGCCGAGAAGAATCTGAAGAAATGGCTGGAAGCAGGCGGAGAAGTTGAGATTGTGGAGGGCGAGGCGGACTGGGAGCGGGCTTGGCGTCTAGTGCGTGAGTCGCACGTGATTGTAGACGCGATGCTCGGAACGGGGCTGAAAGGTGCGGCCAGCGGCGCAATCGCGAAAGCAATTGCGGACGTGAACGAGAAATCGCACAAGGCGACAGGGAGCTGGCCTGCACTGATTGTGGCGGTGGATACGCCTTCGGGATTGCCTTCCGACGGAGAGGCGCCGGAAGGGCCGGTGCTGGTAGCTCACTGGACGACGACGTTTACCGCGCCGAAGATCGGCCAACTGACGGGCCCGGGAGCGGAAGCGTGCGGGACGTTGCAAGTGGCGAATATTGGTTCGCCGGCGAAAGTGGTTGAAGCAACCGGGAAGGGCGCTGCCCGCTGGGCAGGGCCAGACGAGTTTGCAGGAATGCCGCTGGTGCGGGCAGCGGATTCACACAAAGGAACGTACGGGCATGCCGTGATTGTGGCCGGCTCGCGCGGAAAATCTGGGGCCGCCGTGCTTGCGGGATACGCCTGTTTGCGTGCAGGCGCGGGATTGACGACGGTTGCCACGCCGGATGAGATACAGCCGGTGCTCGCGGGAGCATATCCGGAATACATGACGGAGCCGCTGCTCTCGACGAAGACAGGCGGGATCGCGGCCGCGAACGCTTCGTCGGGACGAATGACGAAGCTGCTTGAGGATAAGGCGGCGGTGGCGATTGGCCCCGGGATCGGCACGCACGTGGAAACGCGCATGGTGGTGCAACAACTGGTACGCGACGCGGCCATCCCGATCATTCTGGATGCGGATGGATTGAATTGTTTTGACGGTGAGGCGGCTAAACTGGGGCAACGAAAAACGCAATTTCTGGCGGTAACGCCACATCCCGGAGAAATGGCGCGGCTTCTAGGCGTGAAAAACTCCGACGTACAAAAGGATCGGCTGAAAGCGGCGACCGACGCGGCCAAGAAATGGAAGGCACACGTTATTTTGAAGGGTTACCACACGATTCTTGCAGCTCCGGATGGACGGGTTTTTGTTAATACGACAGGTGGACCGAGCTTGGCGAAAGGCGGCACGGGAGACGTGCTGACAGGAGTGCTCGCGGCGCTGACGGCGCAATTCGGCACGGAGGACTGGCTGCGCGTCCTGTCGTTGGGCGTTTTTCTCCACGGGATGGCTGGAGACATCCTCTCGCGCGAGGAAGACCCCTCTGGCGTTCTGGCGCATCAGGTCGCAGAGACAATTCCGGACGCGCGGGAGTGGCTACTGAAGGAGATTCAATTCGGTGGCTGAGGAAATTGTTACGCGGTCATCCGAGGAAACGACGGCGTGGGGTAGGGAATTCGCGAAACGACTTGCGGCGCCGGTGCTTGTTTTGTTGACAGGCGATCTTGGTAGCGGGAAGACGACGCTGACGAAGGGCATCGTCGCTGGACTGGGCGCAGCGAGCGAAGACGAAGTTACGAGTCCTACGTTTACTCTCGTTCACGTCTACGGAAAAGCAGCCAAGGTTTACCACGCTGATTTGTACCGCATCGAAAGCTTCCACGATTTTGAGACGCTGGGATTGGAAGATGTATTTGCTAAGCCTGCCGTTGTAATTCTGGAATGGTCGGAGCGTTTTCCGTTGCAGTCGCCGTGGCCACAGGTGCGCATCCGACTGGAACACCAGGGCGGAGATTCGCGGCGGATTTCAGTCCGCTAACTTCATTCCTCACTTCACAAGCTTCTTAAAACCTGTTCGACAGGTCTGTTCCCAACCGTGCACCTGTACTCCCTTCTCTAACCCCTGTGTTTCTTTGCGATTGCCGCGTGGTCCTTACTATCTCGTTACCGACGCGGGCAGTTCTGTTGCGGCGACTGGTACGCGCTGCTAGCTTTGTAGAAGCCCCTTCGGGCGGAGTGTGCATGGCGGAAGAGACTCTCACACTAGGCGTGACAGAAGCAGCTCGGATCGAGCTTAAGAGCTATAACGTCACGATCCCCATGGGGTCGTTGTCGATCGGGGTGGACAATATCCACCACGATGTGTTTCTTAGCCCTAAGTTTGTCCAGGCGGCGCGCGACTATTTGTTTGATTTGATTCGCCAGAGCACCAGCGCTACATATTTTTCCGGCATCGAGCTGCGCAACACCAAGAGCCTGGACAATACGGCGTTCCGAAAGCTGCTGACCGAACTCCTGCAAAGCGCGCTGACTCAAGCCAAATATTACAAAAATATTGAGATCGACCTGGTTTTCCGGCTTGGCCTGCTGAAATTCATCACCCAGGAATTGACCAACCAATTTGCGAACCTGATTTTGGAAGGGAAGGAATGGGTTCGCCAGCGCGGCGAATATTTCGAGCGCAGCCAGCAAGCGCACGTAATTAAAGCGCGACTGTCGGAGCTGCAATCGGCGCGGCGAAAAGTCATTCGCGGCGTGGGGCAGCAAGTGGCCCAGATGCTTGCGGACGTCGAAGACAACGTCATTGCCAAGACGCGCAAGGCTCTCTTCGGCGAAGATTTTGCGCCGCTTTATGAGTTGCTGAAAAATCGTCTTATCTTTCTCGACGGTGGAAAAGACGACGTCTTCTTTTTGGAGCACTATGTCCTGCTAGGGAATTATGCTCGCGACCCTGACCGCTTCGAGGCCATGGATGCGCTGTTCCAGGAGTTTATTTGCGAGGCGGGGCTCACTATTGGCCAGGACCCTGCGTTTACCGAAGCGAATCAGGCGCACAATGCATTGCTCGAACAAGCGACTGCGATGCGGGCTGAAATCGCAAGCCTTGAAGAGCAACGAGAAAATGTCCGAAAGAAGATGGATCGCGGGGAAAGCTTTTTTAACAAATTTCTGACATCCGCTGATCCCTCCGATTTGAAAGCTTCGCTGAGCGACATTGAGATGCGTTTGAAGCACCAGGAGGTGAAACTCGAAGAGTTTGGGCCTGAGATCGACGCCGCGAAGCAGAAGCTCGACTTTTTTAATAAAGATTACAAAGGACGGCTCGGGGATTACTTGAACGATCCCGGGAACGCCAAGCGCCTCTTCGATGCTTCCGCCGGCGATACCGAAACGACAGAAAAGGGGCGGCTGCTAGCGCAACTCGTTGACCGTTTGGAGCAGCATGACGTGCTCTATCATGTGCTGGCGAGCTACGAGATTCGGCCGATTGCGAAGGACTATTGCCCTCCGGTGCACTTGCAGCAACTCCGTAAGGCGCTCGTCTCGAAAGAGGAGATGAAGCAAGTTGAACAGGTGCTTAAGCACGTTCCCGCCAAACAACTTTCTTTGAAACCTATCGAAGAGCTTTCCCGAAAGATTCGCAAATATTCGCGAGAGGAAATGCAGGGGCTGGTGCTGCGTTTCGCGACTGATTTTCTTCGGTTGCGCCGGGATTTGCGCGACGCGGAACATTTGACCACGTGCATGGAACGCGTTCATTTGGTCACCACGGAGCAGGCGCGCGAACTTTCGCGGCTGAATAATAAGCTCTACGAGTGCGTGCTGCAGGAAGAAGCCAAGACGCAAGAGGATCAAGTCGTCTCGCACGTGATTATTAAAGCGGACGTGCGCGGTTCGACCAAGATGACGCAGGACTTGCTGTCGCGCGGTTTGAGTCCGGCTTCGCATTTCAGCTTGAACCTGCACGAACCGGTGAAGAAACTTCTGGATCGCTTCGGTGCCAAAAAAGTGTTTATTGAAGGCGATGCTGTAATTTTGGCGATCTTTGAAACGGAGTCCACCCGCACATACGCCCGGTCCGTTGCGAAAGCCTGCATTCTGTCGCGCCAGATTCTGGCCGTGTGCAATTCCTATAACGATCGTGCCGCTACAAGCGATCTTCCCGCGCTGGAACTTGGCCTGGGTGTGGCGTTTCAAGGGTCCGCGCCGACGTATTGGACCGACGGCGACTCGAAGATCATGATCTCCAAGGCGCTCAATCTTTCGGATCGCCTTTCCGGCTGCGCGAAACTCGCAAAGCGCATGCTATCCGGGCAGAAGTCTCACTTTTGCGTTTACCAATTTCTGACCGCAATGGAAGGAGCTTCGGCCGAGGAGTTGGATGAATTCCTGGTGCGCTATAACCTGAACGGCATCGAGCTGAACGAAGAAGGTTTTCAAAAACTGTCCGAAGAGATTTCGCTCGACTCCGTGGAAACGAAATTGGAAATGCCCTGGGGCAAAGAGAACGTCTTGCTGCACTATGGCGAAGTTCCCATGGGAGAGTCGGTGGAATTGCTCGTTCTGCGCAAGAGTCTGGCGCGCGAGCTTCTTCCTGACGGGAAAATCGGGGCTGCATCCTCGCACCCTTACTACGAAGTGTGCACCAGCCCTAAGCTCTACGACCTGGTCGCGGCGTTGATCCGCACGAAGGCCCACGCCGGAACAATTGAAACTGTCCGCGCCTAACCCCTATACTCCCTATGGAAGCGAAAGGGGTCCGGTGATCTTCCCGGCCTTCAAAGCCTATTTGAGCCATCCGCAGCACGGCGCGCAATAGCGCTTCTTAGCGCAAAATGACTGATTCCACAGCCTTTCCTTTGCTTGCCGCCTTGCTGTTCAACGCATGATAGCGCATCATTCTGCACGATGATTAGCACCACAGTAGCACCAGAGCATACCGAAGTTTAATAGTATATAACACGTGAACATTTTGTTTACGGCCGTGGGCAACTTCTTAACCGTCGAGGCGCAAGCCTGCCTGACGGAATGGCGGGCAAGCTACCACGCCGTCGAGCAAATGCCCATGGAGCGCGTCGCGGCTTATTTGCGCCTCGACCGCGCCAGTACTCTGGCCCTAGTTGACGCTATCGTTTGCATGGCGGACAGCGATACGGTCATTTCTGAGGGGTACCGACCTCCTGCTCTAGATTTTCCACTCCAAAAGGCCCTCGCATTGGCGGGTGATGTCCGCGGGCTGCCCGGGGCCTGCACCATGAGGGATGGCCGGAAGTGGAATTCGATACCGTTTGTAATTTTCTGCGGCCGTTGGGACTCCGGAACCGTGCTGGCTCGCCGTCAGTCAGATGCGCTCGTCTATCCCTTCCCGGGACCACTTGAAGCGCTGATGACGATTCAAACGGTCTTCGATGACTACCAGGACAAAGTCCTTGCGGACTACGAGAGTCTGGGAATCCTCGTCCGGGTTTCGGAAGGGCGCGTCCAGATAGGCCCGGCTCTTCGGTTGAGGAAAGAGCGTGCTGAGAGTGCTTACTACTATGCCGCGGGTGACCGGAGAAGGCACACGGGATTGGTCACAGTGAAACGCGACAGTGAAGGACTTCGTCGGGATGTCGAAATGTTTCAATACCTACTCGAGAGGAAGTCTAGCGAAAGCGAGATGCATCGGTTTTTCGAAGAGCATCCAGCCATTCTTATGCAGGCACGGATGGGGATCCCGATATCGCATGCGCCTCGTTTTGCTAATCCGAAAGATAACACGCCAGATTTTGCGTTCTCGCCGATTTTGGGACCCTGGGATGCAAAGGCAATTGAATTGATGGAGCTGAAAGGACCAGCCGAAGCGACTTTAAGAAAGGGGCCCCATCCGGGGTTCACAGCCAAGGTCATGAAGGCGGTCGACCAAATTAGGGATTACGCCCGTTACCTGCCCAATCCAGACAACCTGGACGCAGTGCTGCGTGCATTAGGATACCTGCCCGATTATTCCAAACTGGCCGTTCTGATCGGGCGCGAGCCAAAGAGCGAGGAAGAACGGGCAGTGTGGGCGCAGCGCCAGAGCGAGCTAAACGTCAAAGTGGTCACTTATGATGAAATTCTGGCGACACAGGAGGCACAACTGAAGAAGCGCCCCTCTCCTTATAGGCTGAGATACGGCACTCCAGACTACCCGCTCGAATGATGGAGGTCGGCCGGCTTCTCGCCTTCGGGCCATGGGCGCTGCCTCTCGCTTGCTTCGCTGATTTCTCTCCCGTTCCAACCAAATGGAAATCGCGTACTTCGAATAGACCAAAGATGGTATTCGTTTTTCGTATCTGTTAAACGACTCTCCGCAGGATAGAGCTCCACGGCCTCCTCCTCAGGACCCAGCAATTCATTCTTGATCCGTTGAAACTCTCGCCAATCATGTTTGGCCGACTGGTCCTTGTTTCTGATGGTGAGCTCGACAAGCGTGTGCCCCCCTGGAAATGGCGTCGTGAGCCAGAACACGTAATAGCGGGAGTTCTGAAAAAATTTTTCTGGCTTCACCGCATCCTGAGGTACGAGCTTCAGTAGGCGCTCCATTAGGATCGACGGCGTTTCCTCGAAGGGCGTCCAACCCTGGCTTTTTTTTTCCTTCGACCTTCGAGTGCGCAGGCTAGTCTTTCGTTTCTTCATGGCTTGGGCTTCGTCTCCCCTCGTACTAGTGTTGGCCACTTCTCATCGATTTTATCCAAAATGTTTGCAGCGCGCTCTATGCCATTCTTTACGGAGACTTGCGCCCAAAAATCTGTGGCCATGTTCGGCTTGCCACCGCGGTCAACTTCCTCGAATAAAAAACTCAGCCTCCGAGCCGTCAGAATCGCTGTCGCAAGCAAGATTACGTGTTTCCGTTCTTCGGTCATCTAGGGATCCCCGCATTTTAGGTTTGAAATGCGGTAGGGAGCAGGAAATGGGATTCTACTTCCTCTTTTCTAAAGGCGAGCGCATCGGCGGAGATGCGGCGCGACTTGCCCACTTTGAAGCTACGAATCAATTTCAGCGCGACGAGCTCATCCATTTTGCGCGCCGAGAGATTCAGCAGCCTGGCCGACTGCTCCATCGTGTACGCCCGCGGTTGTTCAATCCGTTCAGCTAACATCGGTCCTCCCAATTCTTGTTGACTCCATCCGCACCATAGCGCACAATGCTGCTCATGGGGCGTGCAAACAAGACCCGGCAAAAGGCACAAAGCCATGTGCACGCGAAGAGTTATTTCGGAGAGTTTGACGCTTCCGTTGTAGTGGATTGGCTCAACTCGAAGGACAGGCCTCAAAAGAATGAGCCCGTAGAGACGCTTTTAAAAATGAATCAAGGGCTTCCGTTTGAGGCAACCGAACTCAGGGACTATCTTGCCGAACTCGTTCGGCGATCGAAGCTGGCCGTTGCTCCGGTTCTCGGAGCCGTGGGGCCGGGTAGATGGGAAGTGGATTGGCGACTGGTCGGTCGGATGCCGCCTATGGTGGGCTTGGCGATTGTGAAGCTCTTGCATCTGGCCGACAAGGGACTTATCGGGCGCGTGCGACAGTGCGCCGAAGAACATACCGAGCAAACCGGCCCGCGTACTTGGAAAACCGTCCGATGCGGGAAATGGTTTTACGCTCGGTTCGAACATCAACGGTTTCATTCGACCCAGTGCCAGGAGCGCACCTTCAAGACTAGCCCCGCATGGAAAAAACAACGAGCGGAGTACATGCAGCGGTTAAGGCAAGAGAAGAAATTGCGCGAACGAAAAGGGTTGCGCGCGTGTTCCAAAGGAAAGGGGACTAGGCGATGAAAAAGCAACGCGGCATTTTCGAGAAGGATCCGGGATCGGATATTTGGTGGGTAAGGTTCACGGGCGCCGATGGCCGTTATCATAGGGAGAAGGCGGGCACCTGGACCGCAGCCTCGAACCTGCTAACAAAACGAAAGAACGAAGCGCTCCAAGGCAAGAAGCTACCTGAGATGCTGCGACGCCGTAGCGTGCTCTTTTCCGAACTGGCTGAGGATGCCATCAAATACGTGGAGAGAGAATATTCGAGGCCCGAGGATGATGTTGCTCGGTTGGAGTTGCTCAAGACAAAATTCCCCGGTTGTGCCGACGCCATTACGCCGAGCGACGTTCTCAACGTGCTCGATGCTCTCACGGACGAAAGGGATTGGAGCGCATCGAGCAGAAACCATCATCATAATCTTCTCTCGCTCAGCTATCGCCTGGGTATTCTAAACGGCAAGGTAAAAGAAAGCCCGGTACGCGGGCTCAAGCGGAAGACTGAAAACAATTCGCGGGTCCGATTCCTGACGCCTGATGAAGAAAAGAAGCTACGCGAAGCCATCCGGGGAAATTCTATTTGGTCGGAGCACGAGCCGGAGCTGACTTTGGCGTTGCACACCGGATTGCGGCGCTCCAGCATGTACGTCTGTTTGGTTTGGGAGAACATTGATCTTCTTGGCTGCACGCTCACGATCCCTCGCACAAAGAACGGCGACCCGATTACCCTTCCTCTGAACAATGACGCGATGCAAGCGCTTCGTGTTTTTCGTTCGCGCGGCGATGGCACTGGCCGGGTAGTGAGAAATGCAGCCGGCGCGACATTGCTCTGTAATGCCCACTGGTTTGTGCCAGCGGTGCGTGCTGCGGGTATCAAGAATTTCAGATGGCACGATGTCAGACACACCTACGCGAGTCGGTTGCGACAGACGGGAACGCCTCTGGGAAACATCGCTGAGTTGCTCGGTCACAAGGGGCTTGCGATGAGTCGGAGATACGCTCACTTGAGCATCAGCAATTTGCACGAGGCTGTGTCGCGGATTTCAATTAGCACCCCAGTAGCACCTAGCGAGGACAGCGCTACACAGAAGGAAACCAGCATTCAATAAAGTGTTTTGTTTTCATGGTATTGTAGCCAACGGAAGCGAAAGGGGTCCGGTGATCTTCCCGGCCTTCAAAGCCGGCGATTCGGTCCTTAGCGGGTCGAATGGTGGGTTCGACTCCCACACGCTTCCGCCACCCCCCCCCCCACCCCGGGGGTATCCAGAGAATATGAAGTAAGCCCATGAGTGGAATGGGGTTGCGGCCGTTCCTGCATGCGCACGGAGGTCGCACCTTGCGCCGCGTTCGGGGTAAACGGGCGTTGCTGTGCCTCCGCAGCGGCGCGGTGCTGGCGCGCGGGTACCTCGTACCCCTCCCCCTATTTTTTGTAAAGACGGATTCTAAAGGAGATCAAAGTGCTTAGAATCAGTGTTTACAGAAGTGTTGATTCTGGAAGACTTAGGGGAGGGGCAAGATTCCTAGCGCACTTCAGCAAGATAAGAAGAGAAATTGACGGGCACAAGTGTACCAGAGTGCCACTTTCAGAGTCAAGAAAATAATTCGTGCGTTGAAAGCAAAGGAATTAGAGCGGGATATTCCTCATGGACTTTGGGTGGACTGGAAAAATAGGAGAAAACCCGCACCTTAGGAACGAAGGGTGCGGCACTCCCCCAGGTCAAAAACGAATGCCAAGGCACAGCCACCCGCCTAGGATTTAATCACTGCTTGCGGGACCAACGCCTTCTGCCTGAGACCTTCGATTACATCGTCATAGTCCGTCGCCATCTGTTTCGAGAACAGGCTCTCCTGAAGGTTCCATTTATTCACGCAGCTAAACAAAGCTCCCACGGTGGAATTCTGAGGAAACACACATGCAAAACGGATCATTCGTCGAGCAGCAAAGGTCAATTCATGCGCGTCATTTTCAAAGTCTTTTGTGGCGAGCTGTTCGTTGTATTTGACCTGAAATCTCTCTAGGAGGGTGCGAAAAATCTCAGCCGCATCGTAAAGGTCAAACCATTTCCGTTGTGTCCAATCTCGGTGGTCTCTTTCGGCCAAATTCTTCATAAGATCGAGAGAATTCTGGGAGATGTTCACAGAGACTTTTGCAAGGTAAAGCGATGCGCCGGAAACGATCACAGCTACCAGCAGTGAAGCGAGAGCCACCACAAAATTCGCGGATTCGTAGTTCATCGTCGCCCTAGAACAATACTCGTCCATCTAAACCATTCGTATTTTCATCGCCACAAGAATTTTAGGTCTGGTTGACTGAACTTAGGGTCTAAGTTATTGTAACGAGGTTAGTAGGTACGACAGTCAGCGGATCCGCGTAAGAGCGAGGGCTCCATGTTTGATACGGACCCACCGACTGCCGCTACGTGCCACCCTGGGCGAACAGTGTGGTCACGTAGGCCGAATGTGCCAGAAATTAACTCTCCTGTCAAACAATCGAGGGCCGTAAATCAGTGGAAAACCACTACATATAGACGTTTCGTTGCGTATGCTCTCGCCTTACTGTTCCGCAGTGCAAAAGAAAGAGCCGAACCCGAAGGTCCGGCCCTTTGTGGCTCCTGATGCTGCTTTGCGCTCTATTTCTTAACCTCTTTCTTAGCTGCCCGCTTTGCTTCAACCCTCGCGTCAGCAGGACTAATTGTCAGTTTTTACGTGTCTGTGGAAATGTGGAAAACTATTCCGCCAGCAAGCTGATAGCGCTGGTACTTGCTCCACTTGGGACCGTCATACTCCGGGATCATCTTCTCGACAGCATGCTTTCCTCGCCATTTGTTTGTCACTTCATTGATCTGAGCTTGCGTGTGTTTGTGCCATGTTGCCTCTTGCGGACTACCTTCACCAACTTCTCGGAGGCAGGATAAGAGGGCTTTTGTACTGACGAATGTGGGCGTGAAGGACCGAGACGAAAGACCATGTTATCATGATCGTATATATTACGAAGTGGAGACTTATTGTATTATGTGTATATGCGAGGGGTTTACACGCCATGCGAAAGCGACGAGTTAAGTGGAGTTTTCCTAGGGCGACGATTGAGCAGGCCCTGAAGATTCCGTATACGCTCAAGGAAAACAATGGTGGCAATCCTTGGGAACCGGAGAACATCCGCACGGCGATAGGCGCCGGAACGGGCGGTAATTCTTTCTTCTACCTGACTTCTGCCTCACGCGACTACGGTTTCACGCTCGGTACGAGCACTGCTGAGAAGATCGGCCTTGCTGACCTCGGCAAAGAACTTGTGTATGCGCCAAATGCCGAGACAGAACTTGAACTGAAGAAAAGAGCGTTCCTAAAAATCGACGTTTTCAAGAGTGTGCTGGAATTCTACAAAGGTAGCAATCTGCCTGAAATGAAATATCTTGGCAACACACTGGAAAGAGAATTTCTTCTAGCCCCAGAGACACATGAAGAGTTCTCGCGCATTTTTCGTGAGAATTGCAAATACCTTGGAATCACGTCTGGGACAATCATAGTTACGGCTAGCGATAGCAGCTCAGATTCGCCTAGCGCGACAACATCTCCCGGAACTGTGATCCTAGCCGAAGCGAGTGGCACCTCAAAACTGAAGGCTTTTGTGATCATGCCGTTTGTGGAGCGGGACATGAAGCACCCGGGAGGATTTTTCCTTGAAGTTCTTCGAAGCCTCATAACTCCGGCAGCGAAGGATTCTGGCTTCACCGTGAAGACTGCCAATCGCCAGGGAAGTGACCCTATTCAGTCAACTATTGTGAACGATCTGCTCGAAGCCGATCTCGTTATCGCGGACCTCACCGAGCACAATCCTAATGTGCTTTTCGAGTTGGGAATGCGGATGGCTGAAGACAAGCCGGTCGTCCTGATCAAGGCGCAAGGTACAGGCCCACTCTTCGACATCGATAACATGCTGCGCGTGTATGAGTACAGCCCAAATCTGTGGCAAACAACGATTGAGAAGGATCAACCTCTCTTGCGTGATTTCATAAAAGGGGCGTGGGAGAACCGAGCCTCGGACAAGACTTACATGAAGATTCTTCGATCAGAGAAGAAGTCTTCCTGAGCAGCCTACTGGAACCTACTGGTTGGCAAAAGCGCGTGGTGTGCAACGCCTGATAAACGCTGGCGATTGTGAACGATCATCGCAAATTCGACTCCCACACGCTTCCGCCAACTTTTCTACAAGCCGCTTCATAATCAGGGCTTCGGAAATACCACGGTTCTTCAGGGGCTGAAGCCCCTTTCCAAGGCGTTTCGGCACGGTTGAAGCCGTGCCCTCCTAAAAAGAGCACTTGTGAGCTAGCCTGCACTCAGTGCACTAAGACGATTAATCGGGTCTTCCAATCCTTGGCGTTGTTTCCAGAAATCTGCCCACAAGTCACCCTTTTCTTTCAGCCGTTCGTGCATCGTTTCGATGTTCAGCTTTTCGGGCTTAAGGCTCGTTCGCAGTTCGGTGGGCAGCAACGGGGTGGACACGGGCGCTCCGGGAAAGGCTCGAATTGCATAAGGTGCGGCTAGCGGGCGCCCCTGAGCATTCTGCTGTACGTCAATTAACACTCTGCCGGCGGGGCGCTTCGCTACGGTTCGTTCGTTTGTTACCAGGCCAGGATGTTCGGCGGTCACAACGCGTGCCACGATTTCCGCAAACATTCGAACCTGCTCATAGGTGTACACCGGCTTTAAGGGAAGATACAGGTGGATTCCGGTAGCGCCGGAAGTCTTCAGAAATACGCTCATCCGTAATTCTTTCAACTTCTCGTGCAGTGCCTTCGCAATTTGTACCACCACAGAGAAGTCTGTGCCCTCTGAAGGGTCTAAATCAAAGAAGAAATAATCTGGATGCGCCAGGTCGGCGCGGCCGCTGCTCCAGGGATTGTGGTCGATGCACCCCAGTCCGGTCAGATAAAGCAGGGAGGCACGATCATTAGCAAGGGCATAATGAATCTGTTTTCCCTTGGTTTCAGAATCCACTGGCAGGGTTTCAAACCAATCCGGCAGACCGAGCACTTCGCTCATATCTTTTTGAAAAAACGCTTGCCCCTTGATCCCATCCGGATATCGCCGTAATACCAAAGGACGATCTTTCAGAAACGGGAGCACATAATCCGCCATCCGGTAGTAGTAGGCGATAAGAGCGCGCTTTGTATAGCCGGATTCCGGGAAATAGACTTTATTCAGATTGCTGAGCCTGAATCGTTTGCCGTCTAATTCCAGCCAGACATTTTCCGCGCGTCCTTTGAACAATTCCGCCTCGATCTGAGATTTTGTGGTCAACACTTTTCCCAGGATTGGCGGCGCAGTGACGACATACGGTTGCGGGGGTTCTGCCAATGCCTGTTTCTTACGGCAGTCGTCTGGGCTTACATCTCCCCGCAGGCCCAGAAAAACGGGATGCCGCAGCCGCTCCTCTTGAGTCCATCCGCTGAAGCGAACACGGGCCACTAGCTTGGGCGTAACCCAAGTCTCTTTCTCGTTGGTCTCTGGAATTTGTTCAAATGGACATTTTCTCGTTGCCAATTCTTTGAGCGTCGCCGCAATTTGATTATGAGACTGCGCGTCAAATCCGCTTCCTACGTGTCCTATGAACTGCAATTTCTTGCCTGCGTACAATCCGAGCAACAAGGAACCAAACGGCGTTCCACCGCGTGGAGCGGTCCAGCCACCAACAACGGCGTCGAGGGTCTTCGAAGTCTTAAGTTTCAGCCAATTCGCGCTACGTGCGTTGACGTACTGGCTGTCAATTCGTTTGGCGATGATTCCTTCGAGGTCGTTTTGTTTTGCGAGTTCAAATAATTCTTTTCCTTTCTCAATTTGGTGATCTGAAAAGCGAGCTCTATCGGAGTTGTGAAAGAGCCGCTGCAGGAGCCGTTTGCGTTCCAGTAGCGGCGCCGCGCGCAAGTCATATCCATCGCAGTACAAAAGATCGAAGACGAAGTAGACAACGGGATATTCAGAAACCAGTTTAGGCGCTGGATTGTGCACGTGCAGGCGTCTTTGCAGTTTTTCGAAATCGCTGCGTCCACGGCCATCCAGAACTGCGACTTCTCCATCAAGAATCCCTTGATGGCCGCCGAGTGCCTCCGGAAGTCCGGCCAAGTCTGGGTACTGTGAGGTTATGTCCGATCCCGATCGCGCCCGCAATGTCAATTTGCCATTTTCGATCCACGCCAAAGCGCGAACTCCGTCCCACTTAATCTCGAATAACCATCCGGGATCGGAGAAAGGTTTGTCCGAAAGCGTTGCCAGCATTGGCGCCATCCGCGTGGGCATAGCTGTTTTACGCGCACCCTCCAGCTCCGCAGCGTGCAATGGACTGGGTCCACGCTTGGGCGGCTCCATGGCTTTAATTTCTGTCAGCAAGCGTCCCGTTAGAACTGAGCCATCATGCTCGTCGATATTCCAGTTCAGATCTGCGGAAGAGTCCTTATGCTTGATCATCAGCCATTCGTTTTGCTTCTGGCTGTTTTTCAATTTAACGATCACAAAACTGCCGCGAAGCTTTTCTCCATTCAGCCCGAATTTGATTTCCCCCCGCCGCAACTGTTCGTTAGCTTCTGCTTTACCTTCTACTTGAAATGTTCCTCGATCCCACACCATCACAGTGCCCGCGCCGTAATTGCCTTCCGGAATGTTTCCTTCGAAATTGGCGTACTCAAGAGGATGATCTTCGGTCTGAACCGCCAGTCGCTTGTCCGTAGGATTGAGTGAGGGCCCCTTTGGTACCGCCCATGACTTCAGCGTGCCCTCGATAGCCAATCGAAAGTCGTAATGCAGTCGGCGCGCGGCATGTTTTTGTACGACAAACGTATTTTCGCTTTTGGCCGTTGTTTCCGTCCCAGGCGGTTCTGTTGTGCGCTCAAATTGCCGCTTTTTGCGGTACTCTTCCAGCCTCTTCATCTTCGTCATTGGCGCATTCTAACTCAGGCCGCCCTACAGCATTTACCGGTACTTTTTCGGGGCTTTATATAGGATTTCAGCTTGCATCTGGTCAGAGTGCTCGCTAACCTTAGAAACTCTTCTACGCTAAGTCGCTCTACGGAGGGGGTGTTGCCATGGCTACTACGGTTTGGAAAGGCCACCTGACATTCGGCTTAATCTCGATTCCCATGCGCTTATTTGCAGCCGCCCGAGGCGAGCGCGTCAGCTTTAACCAACTCCACAACGTTTGTCATTCTCGCCTGAAAATGCCACTCTTTTGCCCGGTCTGCAATCGCAACGTGGAGCGCTCCGAAATCGTCAAAGGCTACGAATACGACAAAGATCAATATGTGCTGTTCAATGAGGAAGAACTCGACAAGATTGAGCCACCTTCGGCACGGGTGATGGAAATCATCGAGTTCGTCAAGCTTGATGAGATCGATCCGCTGTACCTCGATTCGTCTTATTACATCACTCCGGAGGAGCCCGGACTAAAAGCCTACACATTGTTGATGAAGGCTATGCAGGAGACCGGCTATGGAGCCATCGCTAAGATCACCATGCACCAGCGCGAACACATTGTCATTATTCGTCCTGGCTCGAAGAACCTGACGTTGCACACGATGTTTTACTCCAGTGAAATTCGCGCCGCGGAGGCGGTTCCCACCGACAAGATCGAAGTACAGGGCCAGGAAAAGAAACTTGCAGAGCAGCTTATTGAAAGCCTGGCTGCTCCCTTCCAGCCGGATAAATACCGCGATGAGTACAGCGACAATGTCCGCGCCTTGATTGCTGCCAAGCTTCAAGGCCAGGAAGTTGCTGAGGCTCCAAAGGCGCATCTGGCTCCGGTTATCGATTTGATGGAGGCCTTGAAAAAGAGCCTCGCCGAAAAGCAGGCCCCAACTGCGGTGAAGACTCCTCCTGCGACTCAGCCTGGACCTGTCGCCGTGTCTTCAGGCAAGAAACCGCCCACTCGAGCGATCCAACCGGAGTCTGTAACGCAAAAACGGGGGAAGAAAGCAGCCGGCTAATTCTTGATGGACGCCACGGATAGATTCAGCCCCGAAGATGTACAACGCATTATAGGTCTGACCCGAAAACAGTTGGATCAG
>Ga0210388_10000890_pt1 | contig 23708 bp, 19 predicted proteins | sample IncBWC19OmetaG_FD_155485 | JGI IMG/M metagenome (GOLD analysis project Ga0210388, IMG submission 155485) | Forest soil microbial communities from Barre Woods Harvard Forest LTER site, Petersham, Massachusetts, United States - Inc-BW-C-19-O ...
GCTCCGGAGACGGTACGCGCGCTGGCAGAAAAGATCGGCACGCAGCCGCAGCTGAAGATGCTGACGCTGATGACGTACGCGGATATCAAGGCGGTTGCGCCGGACGCGCTGACTCCCTGGAAGGCCGAGAACCTTTGGCAGCTTTATATGGGCGCATCGAACTTTCTCGACCGCAGTGTGGACGAGGTTCGCTATCACGTCGATGCCGATCCGGCGATTCTCAACCGGATCATGGCGCTGGCGCCGGAACGGGCTCCGCAGCTGCGCACTTTTCTTGAGGGGCTGCCGCAGCGGTATCTGCAGACGCGCTTGCCGGAGCAGATTCGCAGCCACTTCCAGATGGCGCTGGATCTGCCTGGCAATCCTGTTCAGCTTTCATTCCGGACGGTGCGCCAGCTCAATGAGATAACCCTGTTGACGGCGGATCGTCCTCTGCTGTTTGCTGACATGGCGGGCGTGCTGTCGTCGTGGGGCATGAACATCGTTAAGGCGGATGCGTTTTCGAATGCCGCGGGAATTATTGTCGACACCTTTCAGTTCACCGATCCGTTCGAAACGCTCTCGCTGAATCCTTCAGAGATCGACCGTTTTCTGCAGAGCATCCGGGATGTCATCTCGCATCGCGTGCCGATCGAAAAGCTGTTGAGCGCGCGCAAGCATGCGAACCGGCGGACCCAGGCGAAGGTGTCGGTGGAAACGCGACTGGAGTTCGACAACGAATCGTCGTCCCAGAGCACGCTGCTGCAGGTTGTTGCGCCGGATACGTCGGGGCTGCTGCGCGAGATTGCCAAAAGCTTTGCCAAATGCGGATGCAATATTGAAATTGCCCTGATCGACACCGAGGGCGAGGTGGCTATCGACGTCTTCTACCTCACGTCGAACGGCAACAAGCTGCGCGGCGAGACGCAACGCCTGCTCACGGCTTCACTCACGAGTTCCCTGCGACAACTGCAGTAAAGATCGATGCGCTTCCTCACTTGAGATAGGCGCGTACCAGATCGATGAGGTCCTCGGCCAGCTCGACCGAGGGCACCGGACTTTTCTCCGGCCCGATCATGTGATTGCGGATGTGGTCCTCCAGGACTTCGGCCATGAGGCTGTTGACACCGCCGCGCACGTTGGCCAGCAGCATCAGCACGTCGGCACAATCGTCTCCGGTTGAGAGGGATCTCTCGATGGAGTCGACCTGCCCGCGGATACGCCGTATGCGGGCCACCAGCTTCTGTTTTTCCTTCTCAAGGTGCGACATATTTGATCTTGACTATATCCTAGGGGGGTATGGTACAACAAGTCGAGACACCCGGCCGAGCCAGCTGCGCCCTCCAAGGTTCGATTGGAGGATTGTAACGAGATTGCAACCTGCGGAGTTGATGATCTCCTCTACGTGTCAGCTGCTCTTTTAACTTGTAGCCGCAAATCTATGGAGGATTTTGTGCGTCTGATTCTCGCGATTGTCTGCCTGCTGCCGTGCCTGGCCTCTGCCGGCGCGCAGACATTCGCCATGTTGCCCGACGCACCTATGGATCAGCGAGCCGGAGCGGCACCCACGATGGGATTTCTGACGGACCTGGCTGTGGGATCGGCTGCATATTCGGATGACGATGCGCGGCTGCAAAAATCGAGGGGAATCCAGGCAGTTCAGGAGACGGATGCGCCCTCGCAGGAAGAGGTAACTTTCTTCCCGCATCCCAACGACGTTCGCTACTTTGTCGCGGGACAGGCGAATATCATCTTTCAGGCTCATCCCGGCTTTCATTCGCCGTACTCGGGGAAGAACAGTCTGCTGGGCGGCGGCGAATATAAGACTTCCCTGCTGGGGACGATTTTTCTTGGATTTCAGCCGCACAAGAATGCGCGGTACAACACGGATTTCATTGTCGATGTGGAGAGCGCCGGTGGCCGTGGCGTGAGCGAAGCCCTGGGACTGGCCGGCTTTACCAATCTCGATGTGGTGCGCAATCCGAATCTGGGTTCCAGCCCTTACCTTGCCCGCGGCGTGATCCACCAGACATTTGGCCTTACGGATGAGATGACCGAGGCCGAACGCGGACCATTCTCGCTGGCGACCGAGGTTCCGGTGCAGCGCTTCGAGGTTCGCGTGGGCAAGATGAGCCTGCCCGATGTGTTCGACGTGAACTCGATCGGCAGCGACAGCCATCTGCAGTTCATGAACTGGTCGGTGGACAACAATGGCGCGTGGGACTACGCGGCCGACACGCGCGGCTACACGGTAGGCGGCGTTCTCGAATACGACGACCGCAACTGGAGCGCGCGGTACGGCATCTTCGGGATGCCGACGGTCGCGAACGGCATCGATCTCGACTGGGCCTTCAATCGCGCGCGGGGGCAGAACTGGGAGTTCGAGCTGCGGCATTCGGTGCTTCGCGGACGCAAAGGCACTACGCGCATTCTGGGATACGTGAACAACGCTCACATGGGCGATTATCGGGTGGCGGTGCAGGCCTATCTTGCGGGGATCGATCCCACGCCGGATGTCGACAAGCATGCGCAATTCGGAGCCGTGAAGTATGGCTTCACGTGGAATAACGAGCAGGAGATTACGCAGTATCTACGTGTGTACAGCCGCTTTGGATGGAACGAGGGACAGCATGAGTCGTATGCGTACACCGAAATCGATCAGACGGTCGCGATTGGCGGCGACTACTCGGGCGCGGCGTGGCATCGGCCGGTGGACAAGGTAGGCTTGACCTTCGTGAGCAACGCGATCAAGAAGGATCACCAGAATTATCTGGCGTACGGCGGGCTGGGCTTTCTGCTCGGCGATGGCCGGCTGAACTACGGGCGCGAGAATATCGAAGAGGCCTATTACAACCTGCACGCGTGGAAGGGGCTTTTCTTCGCGCTGGATCTGCAGCATATCGACGATCCGGGTTATAACCGCGATCGGGGTCCGGTGTGGATGCCGTCGGTGCGGGCTCACGTGGATTTTTGAAGCCGGGCCCTGCCGCTACGCGAGAGCGGCTTTCGGCTTCGGCGTGAACTTGTGCTTGTACCAGGCGGTGGTGGCGATGATGGCGGGAACCCCGATGGCCGTTGGGAGAACCCATATCCACCAGGCTCCGTGAACGCGGGGTCCGATGGTGACGACGCAGAAGGCCGTCCAGGCGGCGATGTAGCTGCCGATCATGCCCTGGAGATGGGCGTACCACCAGAACATCTTTTCTTTCGGCGGATGCGTGAAGCTCCACATGGCTCCGCTGGCGATGCGTATGCCGATGGCTCCGAAGACGATGGCCGGGATGCGGAGATTCTGCACCAGCTCGGGCCGGATTGCGCCGAGGAGCGCCAGGGCCGCGCTGCTGACGAAGCAGATGACAGCAGCGGTCCAGTCAAGCGGACGGACGACCGGTTCGCCTTTCCAGGCGGCCTTCTGGCCGAGCACACGGTAGGCGACGAAGGCTGAGTAGAAGCTGAAGACGGCGACCAGCGCGAGGAAGAGGATGGGGCGATAGAGCGCCATGACCAGCGCGGTGGCAGCTACGACGGTCATGCACCAGAAATAGATTTTTCCCCACAGGCGATGCGCTTTGCCACCCTTGGCGGTGACGAGAGCCAGCGGAGCAAGGATGAAAGCTCCTGATCCGGCGGCGATGTGGACGGCGAGGAATGCGTGCATCCAGAGCGGGTCAGGGCGATTCGGGAAGTGCATATGTCACCTCATTTGCTGCGTTTTTTGCGTCCCTTTCTTGCCTCAACCGGCTCTGCTAGTTCCGACAGAGTAGCATCACACCATTTCATTGCGGCTCCGGCCATGGCCTCGCCGTAGCTCAGGGTCATCAGCCAGAACGGCTTCTGCGGATCCGTTGCGCATTCCTTCTCCAGGCGCTTTCTGGTGGCAGCATAGGTGGCCAGGGCTGCCGTATTACGTTCGCGGTGCTCCGCGATGTGCTCGCGGCTTATCTGCAGCGGCGAGAGGCCTCCGAAGAAAAGCTTCAGCAGCAGCTCACTGCGGGGCACATCATCGACTACGGGACGGCTGAGCCAGAGGTTCAGTTCTTTTCGGCCAGCCGCGGTCAGCGAGTAGAGATGGCGGTCAGGGCGGCCGGGGGTCTGCTCTGTCCTGCGGCGGATGAGGCCGTCGGCGGACATTTTCTTCAGCGCAGGATAGATCTGGCCATAGCCTTCGCGCCAGAAGTGCGCTACGGACCAGCCGCTGAGCTGCTTCAGGTCGTATCCGGAACTCTCTCCCATGCTCAGGAGTCCGAGGAGAGCGAATTGGCTCTGATTCAGCCTCTTCATATCTTCTGGATATATATCGTTTTGATATATTGGAGTCAAGCTTGTTCTTCACCGCGCTTAGGCGCCCGGTGTTCTCGTCTATTTGCCTCCCTTAACTAGACCCTCCCGTATTTTGGTCAATGGTATCGTGCTTGCCGCATTACTCCCGATGAGTCGGCTTATCGATAGTGACTATGGTTGCTTGAAGGGAATTTCCGGGGAACGGCGTGGGAAACTTCGCGGCCGCTACCCTTTTCCAGTCTCGAAAAGGGTGCTTTGTGTACCGGACGCGGAGAGCAGGGTATTGTGGAATGTTGCGTCTCTCGATGTATACACACCTTACTTTTTGACCTCTGTCTCAGGTGGGAACAGGAAGCTCACAGCAGGACCGAAGCGTTCGCTGAAATACCTGAGCTGGTGCTGGCCGCCCTGCTGCACGGTCAGCTTCACCCCTGGGTGATTCATCAAACTATTTTTCATGTTCTCAGCGAGCTTTTGGCTCATTGCGGCAAAGGCTTCGTCGAAGTAAGGAAAGCCATGGGCCGCGGCCTCGGCCGGCGGCACTTCTGCCGTGCCTACTCCGATGGACACGCGCAACGGGCCCTGCACGACTGAAGCGGTCTCTTGCAGCACTCTGCCGTTCCCATTCTGAAGTGAAGTGCTTTCGAGCAGGCCCAGGCCGAAGGTGTCAGGCTGGTCCAGCAACAGAGTCAATGCAGCTAAGGAGGCCAGCGATGCACCACCAACGCCCCGGTGGGCCCGGTCAGCTACCGTCCTGTAGCGCCCATCGATCAGCGGAAGGACTTCGGTCGTCATGAAGGCAGAGAGCTTTTGCGGTGCGTCCGCCACCGCGCCGTACCTGGAATATTCATCCTCACGGTGGCCAGGTCCGGCGTTGTCGATTCCAACCACGATCAACGGCTCCACTGCATTCGTGGCAATCAGGTCTGTCAACGTTTCATCCACGTGCCATTCATCTGGAAACGGCTGCGACGTGCAGCGGTCAAAGAGCTGCTGCCCATCGAACAGGTAGAGCACTGGGTACCGCTTCGTGGCAGCAACTGAGTCGGAGTAGCCACGCGGCAGCCACACGCGCAGAAAACGCTTGTTGCCGTATACCTTGCTTTCAAGCGGAATCATCTCAAGCGTACCGGTCACCGTGCTTTTGCACGCCTGTGCAGGGGCTTGCGCCTTCAGCTTCGCTTCACTTGCCAATCCGACTATCACCAAATTGAGAATCAGGATCAATCGAAGGATCATGGTGAACCTCTCATGCAATCGTTGCCTTCGATCGAATATAGAACACTACATAGGCTATGTCATTCAAGTGGAGAAAGGGCTCTGAGGCTTGCGTGTCCCGAAATTCAGTCTCCGAGTGAGGCCATAAGGTACGGCTGTGCGCTAGCACCTTCTTACTTGCCTGCCGGAACCATCTTTTCCAGCTGGGCGATCTGCTGCTTCATCAGGTCGGCGTTGGGGCCGGCCGGAGTGTAGGTGAGGCAGTTGCGGAGGTGATCGAGGGCGGCGGTGTAATCGCCGTGACCGGCGAGGATGACGGCGAGCAACTGCTCGTCGTTGGGCGCGAGGTGCTGCGGGTCCATGGCCAAGGACTTTTTGGCGCTCTCTTCGGCGACGTCTTTGTTGCCGATGTTGAGATTGCCCACGGCGTTGAAGTACCAGATCTGCGGCGAGCCTGCGGGATCGAGCTTCAGAGATTGCGTAGTTGCATCGAGGACCTGCTGCCAGCTCTTTTGGTTTGCCGCGACTTCGGCGATGGGCTCATAGGGAGAGACAAACTGCGGGTCGGCGGCGACGGCTTTCTGGTAAGAAGCGAGAGCGTCCTGCGGCTTGGTGCGCTGCTGGAGCTTGCCTAGCTGATACCAGGCCTCGGCGAATTTCGGATCGGTCTGAACGGCCTTTTCGAGATCGTGCTGGGCGCCGTCGAGATTTTTTTCGAGGTACTTTGCGCGGGCGCTCTGGAACTTCTTCATCGCATCTTTGGAAACCGATGCAGTGGTGGAGCTGACGGCCGATCCGGCGGCGTGCTCATCGGCATGGAGGGTGACGGTGCCGATGTCGGGGTTATCCATGATGTTGAGGTTGGCAATTGTAACTACGCTTGAGATAAATCCAGAGAGGGCGGCGTGAACCTGACAGCCGATGAGGTGCGAGGCCGCGGGCTGGCTTTGATCCTGCTTCTGGCGAGCGAGCTCGGAGGGCTGCGTGTCGCCCTGGATTACAAAGGCGCCTTTGGCGTCGGCCTGGGTGTTGTAGCGGGCCTTGCCGTCGCAGGTTACCGTCACCAGGATTGGATCCCACGGCACTGATCCGCCTTCGACGACGACTTTACCCATGAAGCTGATGCCGCCGCGCTGTTTGGCTGCCATCTGATCGTAGTTCGCATACTTTCCCACCCCGCTGGTCGCCTCGGGGCCTTGCGCCTTGGCGTTAGCTGCAGCTGCGCCGCCGGCTTGCGCGCGGAGATTGGGTGATGCCGCTGTGACGATGCAGAGAGAGCAGGTAACCAACAGCTTGAGCTTCATGGAACTCCTCGACGGGACAAGGCATTATGCGCTTGCCGCGGCGAGGGGTGGAAGCAAATTTTGGCGGTGCTGTATTCCTATCCCTGCGAAGAGCGATGAGGCCGCGGGTGCGCGATTCCCAGGGATTGCCTCTCTACTTCGGCAGGGGCTTATGGTCGAAACTGATGGCGCGCGTGATCTGCCACGAGCCGTCCTTCTCTTGCCAGAGCGTGACGAATTTTGCCTCGCCTACGTTGTCGTCGTGGCCTGGATGATGGAAACGATGAACACCAATCTCGACGGCGCCATAGTCAGCGATGGGATAGACTTCGAGCGTTCCGGGAACGAGTTCTCTGGTCACCTTGCCACAGATGTTGTTCTTGATGGCGTCGAGAAACGTCTGGCGGCCACGCGCCAGGCCGGTCTTATCGTGGTAGAACTCGAGGTCTTCGGCGACGAGGGACGACAGTGTCGTCAGGTCGCAGGTGTTGTAGGCATCGAACAACTGGGTGTCGAGAAGCTGGATCTTTTTGAAGAGTGCGTCGGGCGCGGGTGTGGTTTGTGCGTGCGCACTGGAAAAAGCCAAATCAAAGAAGAGAGCAAAGAGCAGGACCTGCAGCGCTTTTTTCATAGAGGCACGGAACTCCAAGCCGGGAATGCGATCGATTCTTCTTACGCATTCGCGGATCGGATTGTTCCGGGTCGTGGCGTGAACGATGAGGTGTTCGGTTATTCGTCTTTCTCGCGGAGCCTGGCAATGATGCTGAAGTCCTCGAGGGTGGTGGTGTCGCCTTTGATCTCTCCGTTGGTGGCGAGCTCGCGCAGGAGGCGGCGCATGATCTTGCCGGAGCGGGTCTTGGGGAGCTGCTCGGTGAAGCGGAGATCGTCCGGGCGGGCTAATGCTCCGATCTCCTTGGCGACCCACTTGCGGAGCTCGTCTTTCAGCTCGGGCGAGGGCTGGTATTCGCTTTCGAGGGTGACGAAGGCGGCGATTCCCTGCCCCTTCAGCTCGTCGGGACGACCGACAACGGCGGCTTCGGCTACCTTGGGATGGGCGACGAGGGCGGACTCGATTTCCATGGTGCCGAGGCGGTGTCCGCTGACGTTGATGACATCGTCGACGCGGCCCATGAGCCAGTAGTAGCCGTCGTCGTCGCGGCGCGCGCCGTCTCCGGTGAAGTAGGAGCCGGGGATTTCCGTCCAGTAGGTTTTCTCGTAGCGCTCGGGATCGTTGAAGATGGTGCGAGCCATGGATGGCCATGGTTTGCGGATGACCAGCAGGCCTCCCTGGCCGGGCGGAACGGGGTCGCCTTCTTTTGTAACTATCTCAGGCACAATTCCGGGAAACGGGCGCGTGGCGGAGCCTGGCTTGGCGGGGATGGCACCGGGGAGCGGGGTGATCATGATGGCTCCGGTTTCGGTCTGCCACCAGGTGTCTACGATGGGACAGCGGTCTTTACCGATGATCTCGCGATACCACATCCAGGCTTCGGGATTGATGGGCTCGCCTACGGTGCCGAGGAGACGCAGCGAGCTGAGATCGTGCTTCAGCGGATACTGGTTGCCCCACTTGATGAAGGCGCGGATGGCGGTGGGTGCGGTGTAGAAGACGGTTACCTTATGCTCGTCGATGATCTTCCAGAAGCGGTCGCATTCGGGATGGTTGGGCGCGCCTTCGTACATCAGTGTGGTGACGCCGTTCTGCAGGATGCCGTAGATGACGTAGGAGTGTCCGGTGACCCATCCGATATCGGCGGAGCACCAGTAAACGTCGTCGTCTTTGAGATCGAAGACCAGCTTGCTGGTGTAGTAGGTGCCGACTGCGTAGCCTCCGGTGGTGTGGACGAGGCCTTTGGGTTTTCCGGTGGTGCCTGATGTGTAGAGGATGTAGAGCGGATCTTCGGAGTCGAGCTCTTCGGCCGGGCATTCGGCCGGCGCGGCGGCTACAAGGTCGTGCCACCAGTGATCGCGGCCGGGCTGCATGTTGATCTCCGCACCTGAGCGCTTGTAGACGACGACATTCTTTATGGTGGGGCAATGCGGCAGAGCTTCGTCAACGGAGGCTTTGAGTTTGACCTGGCCGCCTCGGCGATAGGAGGTGTCCTGGGTGAGGATGGCGACGCACTGGGCGTCGTTGACGCGATCGACGATGGCGTTTGCGGCAAATCCGCCGAAGATGACGGAGTGGACGGCTCCGATGCGGGCGCAGGCGAGGATGGCGACGGTCAGCTCGGGCGTCATGCCCATGTAGACGGCGACGCGGTCGCCTTTGCGGATGCCGAGTGACTTGAGCGCGTTGGCGAAGCGCTCGACGTCGGCGAGGAGTTCGGCGAAGGTGAGCTTGCGAATTTCTCCAGGCTCGCCTTCCCAGATGATTGCGGTCTTGTTCTGCTTGCCGGCCTGAACGTGGCGATCGAGGCAGTTGTAGGAGATGTTGGTCTTGCCGCCTACGAACCATTTGGCCCAGGGCTCGTTCCACTCGAGGGTCTTCGTCCACGGCGAGAACCAATGAAGCTCTTTTGCGATTTCGGCCCAGAAAGCTTCGGGATCGGCGATGGAGCGCGCGTAGAGTTCTTCGTACTCGGCGAGGCTGCGGACGTGGGCCTTCGCTGCGAATTCCGGCGGCGGCGGGAAGCTGCGATTTTCGCGGAGAGTGGAGCTCAGAAACGAATCGGTATGCGAAATGGGGGTCGATGAAGACGTCATGCGCGTTCAGCCCTGCCTTGGTTCCAAAAATGAATGAGCGCGCGGCGGCACGAGCGTCCGCGAAGTGCGACTCAGGGTCAACACTAAAGGGTCGAAGAGGCGGGCGCAAGGGCGAAGCTGTCTAGACAGGAAGACATGATGCGGAATTCTCGATTAGACTGGCTGAAACCTCGTGAAGGAAGAGTTTTGATCGAAATCGATACGGATCAGCCGTTGAAAAAGCAGCGCATCCTTGGAGTCATTCCCGCCCGGCTGGGTTCGACGCGGCTTCCCCGTAAGGTTCTTCGCGAGATTGCCGGCGAGCCGATGATCGGCTGGGTATATCGCGCGGCGCGAGCGTGTCCGCTGCTGGACCAGGTGCTGATTGCGACCGACTCGGAAGAGGTCCTGAGCTTCGCGCAGCAGCATACGCTGCCAGCAATCTTTACCCCGGCTGACTGCGCAAGTGGAACCGACCGTGTGCATGCGGTGGCGCAGTCGATTGCAGCGGATATCTACGTCAACATCCAGGGCGATGAGCCGCTGCTTCGCCCCGAACATCTGGAGGCTCTGTTGCAGCCGATGGTGCGTCCTGAGGTAGAAGTCGCAACGCTAGCGACGGATTGCAGTGCCGCACAGACCAACAATCCAAATGCGGTGAAGGTGGTGACGGCTGCGAATGGAAGGGCGCTCTACTTTTCTCGCGCTACGATTCCCTATGATCGGGACAACGCGGGCGGGGTGGGCTACCGCAAGCATCTGGGCATTTATGCCTATCGCAAGTCTGCGCTGGATCGATTCCCTTCCCTGCCGGCGAGCCGGCTGGAGGCGATCGAGAAGCTGGAACAGCTTCGGTTTCTGGAGAACGGCATCGACGTTTATGTGACGCAGACTCCGTTCGATACCATCGGCGTGGATACCGAAGAGGATTTCCGGGCGGTCGAGGCGCTGATTCTGCGGGAACGGCCGCGGGTTTAGAAATCGCCCTGCGAGTCGATAAAGCTTTCGGAAACAGATCCTTAATTGCGTGGAGTATCGTTGAAAGTTTTCGAACATCCAGCAGCGATTGCACTTGGAGCCGCAACACTCTCACTCTTTTACCTGGTCGGTCCGCTTGTAAGTCCAACCCATATGCAGGTCTACCACCTGACCGGATCTGCATCTGCCGTCTTTATACCGCCGGTTCTCTATCTCTGCGGGCTTTGGCTTTGCCTTACCCTGCTTCTTAAACTCACGGCAAAGTATCGGCAGTTGCAAGTGTCGGTCTGGTGCTGTCTTCTTTTCCTACTGCCGTGGGTTGTTACGAAGAATTACGCATTCCTCACCGGCTGGGATATTCCACACTGGGCAAGTGTGCTGATTCTTCTTCTGCCGTCGATGACACTGCTGGGCGCGGTTTTTCTGTGCGACAGGTCCTTTTTTGACGCCTTTCGGCCAGCGCAGCGATTCGCTTCGCAAATGCTCGGCGTTCTATCTCTTCTTGGCGTTGCCATCCTCTGCCAATTGCTCTGGTTCGATTGGGACGCTCGCTCCCTGAATCACCCGGCCGCTCTGCATCACGAGCTTCTGTCGACGCATCGACCGCGTGGTCCGCGAGTGATCTGGATCCTGTTGGATGAGCTTTCCTATCAGCAGGTTTATGGACAGCGATTTCCCGGATTGCGACTTCCCGAGTTCGATCGCTTTGCAAACGAGGCATCAGTTTTCACTCGCACGATACCCGCAGGAATTTACACCGAGGTTGCGGTCCCGTCGCTGATGACAGGTCTGTCGCTGGACGATATTCGCGTTTCGAGTAACGGGATGCTGATGAGCATGCACGATCGCGATCATCATGGATGGAAGCCATTCGATCCGGCCCAGACTGTTTTCCAAGATGCGCTGGACAACGGATATGAAACCGGGGTTGCAGGCTGGTACAACCCCTATTGCCGCATCCTTCCGTCGGTGCTCGACCGCTGCTACTGGGCAAACCGTCAGCGGGTGAATAGCGAGTTCAACAGTGGTGAATCTCTGGGTGGAAATCTTCTCAGCCCCCTGCGGGACGGGCTTGAGTATGTCCGTTTTTGCGTACGCCGGATGGCTGATCGTTCGTGGGACGAAGATCGAGAATATGCCACCAGGAACAAGGAAAGGCATATCGACGAATATCGGGATCTTTATGAAGCGGCGGACCGGCTTCTCGCCAGCCCATCCGTAGACTTTGTCCTTCTTCACATGCCCGTTCCACATCCTCCAGGCATCTTCGATCGCCATAAGATGATCTTCAGCGTCAAGCATTCTTCGTATCTCGACAACCTCGTCCTCGCGGATCAATATCTGGCGCACATTCGCAGCGTGCTCGAACAGGAGGGGGAGTGGGACTCCTCCGCGGTCATCGTCATGGGCGATCATTCCTGGAGAACCAAACTTCTCTGGTCCAAGCAAACAGGCTGGACCAGGGAGGAAGAACTGGCGAGCAATGGAACGAAATTCGATGACCGTCCCTTTTATGCGGTCAAACTCCCGGGCCAGCACGACGGAGTCCGCATCGACAGCCCATTTCCTGCAGCCAATACCCGCGATCTTCTCGATGCAATCATTCTTAATAAAATTTCCGCCTCGGAAGATTTACAGAAGTGGGTGTCCAGCCACTCCAATCGCAGTGACCTCGCAACTTTCGATTACGTCCGCGCGCAAAGATGACGTTGTCTCAACCCGGCTGAGCGGAACTACTCCACGCGCATTGGGATTTGCCGAATTCCAATGAATCTTTCTAGGTGCGTGCGCCATCTTTCGGTTCGGTGGCCGTCGATAAATCGACGGCGCCGGACCGAGGAGAAGAGGGCGATATGAGCAAACTTAAGGGAAGGGTTGCGGTAGTGACGGGCGCGTCCAAGGGCATCGGCGCATCGATTGCGGAACATCTGGCGGCTGCCGGAGCGTCCGTTGTTGTGAATTATTCGAGCAGCAAGGCGGGTGCTGATGCTGTGGTTGCGAACATCACGGGCAAGGGCGGCAAGGCGATTGCGGTGCAGGGAGATGTCTCAAAGGCCGCCGACATTGCCAGGCTGTTTGAGGAAACCAAGAAGGCGTACGGGAAGGTGAACATTCTGGTGAACAATGCCGGGATTTACGACTTCCAGCCACTGGCCAACATCACGCCGGAACACTTCCACAAGCAGTTCGACTTGAATGTTCTGGGCCTTCTGCTGACTACCCAGGAGGCAGTGAAGCTGATTGGCGAAGAGGGCGGCTCGATCATCAACATCAGCTCGATTGTCGGCCCGATGCCCGTTCCGACCGCATCGGTCTACAGTGCGACGAAGGCGGCGGTGGACGCGATTACTGTTGCGCTGGCAGGCGAACTTGGACCGAAGAAGATTCGCGTGAACTCGATCAATCCCGGCATGGTGGAGACCGAGGGGCTGCATTCGGTGGGTTTTGCCGAGAGCGATTTCCGCAAGCATGTCGAAGCAACGACTCCGCTGGGGCGCATTGCGAAGCCGGAGGACATTGCGACAGCTGCGGTGTTCTTCGCTTCGGACGATGCCGGCTGGGTGACGGGACAGACGCTGATTCTCGCCGGAGGCGCACGCCAGTAAATCAGACTGGAAGCAGCGCGGGAGGGATGTCGAATCGGGCGCAGCAGGATGTGTAAGCTCAGTTACAGGAGCCCGCGCTGATGGTGACCATCGAGATCTCAAAGCAGGTACGCGCTGACGCGATTGCCTCGATTCAACGCTACTTTCAGGAAAATATGCCCGAACCGATCGGCGATCTGCCGGCGGGGCTGCTGCTCAACTTCTTCCTTGAAGAAGTTGGGCCGGCGGTTTACAACCGGGCGATTGCCGACGCACAGGCGCGGATGCAGCAGCGCGTGTCCGACCTGAACGGCGAGCTCTACGCCGATGAGTTTCAGTACTGGCCGAAGATTGACAGCAAGCGGAAGAGTCGGCGTTAGTTTCCTTCCGGAGGAAATCACATCACCCTGTTTCAGGCGCTGGGTGTGGGGGTGCCGTGAAAGCCCACAGCAGGTCCTTCGACTCGCTGCGCTCGCTCAGGATGACAATTCGGTGGGGGTAGGCTCGGTGGGGTGGGCTGCGTTTCAAGTTGTGAGATCGGCGCCGCGTGACTCGCGGCCGAAGGATGCCACCAGCGCGAGGAAGCAAGCGACCAGCAGGACGGTGAGGGCGAGTACGCGTCCATAGCCTCCGAAGCGTTCGGCAGCTTTGGCCTGCAACACGGAGTTGCGGGAGGTGATGAGGTTTCCGAGCTGGTAGGCGAGCCCGGGAAAGGTGGCGCGCACCGGGCCGGGCGATAGCTCGCTGAGATAGGCGGGCACCACTCCCCATGCTCCCTGCACCATGAACTGCATCAGGAAGGCCCCGGTGGCCAGCGCCAATGCGGAGTGCGAGAGCGCGTAGAGAGGGATCATGGGGAGGGCCAGAAGAGAGGCGAGGATGATGGTTCGCTTGCGTCCGAAGCGCTCGGAGAGCGTGCCGAAGAAGACTCCGCCGAGCAGCGCGCCGATGGTGTAGACGATGGCGATAGTCCCAGTGAGCGTGGCTGAGAAGTGATGGTCCTTTTCTAGGAATGTGGGATAGAGATCCTGAGTGCCGTGGGAGAAGGCGTTGAAGCCGGTCATCAGAAGAATGAGAAAGAGAAACGTGGGCGCGTACTGGCGGATGCCGCTGAGGAGGCTGGCCTTGGTCTCGCCAGGGATGTGTGCGTGGGCTTCGCTGCGCGCGTGGTGCTCACGCCAGACAGGCGATTCCTCAACTTTGAGACCGATGTAGAAGACCAGGAGCGCGGGAGCTGCGCCTACGATGAACATTCCGCGCCACCCGAAGGTGTGTCCGTGCCAGGTCATCTGCGCGAAGTGCGGGAAGAGCACGGCATACGCGGCGGCGGCGACGAGATAGCCGACGGCATATCCCTCCTGCAGGAGGCCGGAGAAGAATCCGCGGCCTTCTTTCGGAAGTGTCTCGAAGGCCAGGGCTGCGCCGACTCCCCACTCGCCACCCATGGCGATTCCGAAGAGCGCTCGGAGAATATAGAGACCGTGGAGCGAGGTCGCAAAGGCGCAGGCGAGCTCCAGGATGGAATAGCAGGCGATATTGAGCATCAGAGCCGGGCGCCGGCCATATTTGTCGGCGAGCGCGCCGAAGAGAAATGCTCCGACGGGACGGAAGGCCAGAGTGAGGAAGAGCGCTTCGGCTACGGCAGATGGCTTGGCGTGGAAGTCTCCGGCGATGGCCGAGACGCAGAAGACGAGGATGAAGAAGTCGAACGCGTCGAGCGACCAGCCGAGGAAGCATGCCGCAAAGGCGTGGCGTTGATGCGGGCTCAGGCTCCGGAAAGGGCTCGGCATATGGGGTGAACGGAGCGCGGCTTCCGGCTCAAGTTGAGATTACCAGAGGCGAAGGAAAGGCTCAGGGATCAGGGGATTGAGCTCAGGGGATTGGATCGTGGAGCGAGGTGGGGTTGCCTGCCTAAATTGAGAGCCTGCTTCCAGGCTCCTAGTGAGAATTGCCGTTGATGGCGGCCTTCACGACTTCGGTTCCGTCCTGATCCTTGGCCTTCTTGTGAATCTGATGATGCAGGCAGTAGAGCGCCAGTTCGAGACGGTCGGAGACGCCGAGCTTGTCGTAGATCTTGCGCAGGTAATTCTTGACCACCTGCTCGGTGGTGCCAAGCTGAAAGGCGATTTCCTTGTTGCGCTTGCCCTGCGTGATGCAGGCGATAATCGACAGCTCTTTGGGGGAGAGCCGGGGCTGCGATTTGGGATTCGTTATGGATGTTGCCTGGGAGCGGTATGCCTCGATCACCCAGTTCACGGACTGGTTGTCGATCCAGGTTTCGCCGCCGGCGATCTTGCGCACGCATTTCACGAGCAGATCGGGAGCAATGGAGCGTGGAATGATGCCGCGCACGCCGCGCCGATAGAGCTCGACGGTATGAGCTTCGTCGGTGCCCGAGGTCTGAACGATGATCTTGATGTCCGGGGCGATGCGGACGATTTCGGGGATGGTGTCGGAGGTGCCGGCGATCAGGTTGCCCTCCATCAGGAGGACATCGGCCGGATGCCGTTCGATGGTTTCATAGAGGTGCTCCATGCGCTCTGCCTGGCCCACAACTCGAATGTCATCCTCGAGAGCAAAGACCTTCCGCATGCCTACTCGGTAGATTGCCTGAGAGTCGGCCAAGAGAATACGGATCACTGGTTTCTCCGATTGAGTCACACCGTCGCCGGAGATCGTCTCTTGCTGTTCGGGGCTGAGGTCGGCCATAAAAATCTGAGAGGTGCCTCCGGGTCACTGAAAGCTATATTCGTCAATTACCGCCGCAGCGAAAGCTTTCGAGCATTCGACATACGAACGAACTATTCTGCCGGTGCAATGTACCGCCGCCGTTTGAAAAGGCCCAATGGTGCCTTCAGGAATCTCGATCAAAAACTCCACCTCTGTTCCTGGGGCCAAAAGCTCATCGAGGTGAAAAAGAATGCCGCTTGCCGAAATATTGTCCGTTACTGCGTCATACTCCCTGGTTGAAGCCAAAAGGCGTACTGGCAACGAGAGCGGAAAGCGCACCGATGTCCGAAGTCTCGGTTTCCTTCCAGCTCCGACGTCTTTCTCGACACGTTCGAGTGCCCGCGCAGCCAAGTCCATCTTCGCAACTCCAGTCGTGCAACGTTGTTACCCGAGTTAACTCTTTCAACTTATTTTTAGTTTACTCACTAACGGAACTTGTCCGGAATTACGAAAGTTTACACCTTCGACCCTACGAAGAACAGAAAAAAGGTTGAATAACCAGGTTACTGGCGTACCGCAAAAAACCCGAGGGACGGCGACAATTCCTTGTGTTCGGGCCCGATTGTAAGTGTTCAGCCCGCAGGGGGATAGAAGGCGGCGGACGCGCCGACCCATTCCAGATCGCGATTGTGGTCGACGCCCATCATCTTGCCGCGGCCTAGACGAACTAACGGTAACACGGGCTGAAGATCTTCTCCATCGGGCCAGAGATACAGGATCCTGATTTCCGGCTGGGTCATTCCGAAGGGCGTCTCGATGACAGACTCGAACTTGACGCGCTGCTGCAAAAGATAATTTCCCCGCTCCTGAGGAGGGATTGCCTGCAGGTCTTCCTCGGAGGGAGCGAAAAGGATTCCTTTGCCGGCGAAGGAGAAAAGAGGCTTGAGAATCCATTGCTCGCGATCGTGGGGCAGGCGATCGCGTCCCCGCCCGGCGAACCAGTCATCGAGAAAGACAGCTGGAGGAACCGAAGGGTGGTCCAGGTAGGGGATGGAGAACTTGCTGAGGTGAAAGTACCAGTTGGGATGGCCGGCCCATTCGACATCAAAGGACTCGCGGTAGTCGAAGTGCAGATGAACCTGCTTCTGGATCAGTTCGTCGACGATGGCGCGGTTGTAGATGCGATGGATCGGAACCAGCCGTTTTCCCTCGCGGTAGCAGAGTCTCGGCGGGCGACCGGGGCGGTCCTGGGGCATGATTTCCGCGATATCGACGATGCGAACGCCAAGACGGTCCGCGGTCACCTGAAAATCGGGGAGGGTCTTCTGGTGCATCGGGTCGATTTCGGCGAGAACAACGTTTTCCGGATCGTGCCCTTTGAGAATGACCTGCTCCATCTTCTTCCAGAAGCTCGCCTCGTTGTGGCCGCCGAGGTAATAGTCGAGGGGACCGATGGAGTCGAGATGGAAGGCCGAGCGGTAGTTCTCCGACAGGACGAACTGATAGCCGTAAACGGACGGAAACGCCTGCAGCTCGACCAGGCGCGGGGAGAGATTGCCGTTCCCGTCTTTGACCAACCCGAAATCGACGGTCATGAAGTGCGGATGAGGAGTCTCGTCAGCGGCACGCCAGGCTTCGGGAATCGCCTTGGCCGATCTGGCCAGATATTGACGGTCTGAGACGAGGCGGCGGGTGAGCTCAGCGCCGGTGACGGCCATCTCCTGCAGCAGGGACTGGGGAAAGAAGACCGGGGTTTCGGCAACGCGGAAACCGACGTGTGTGCGCACACAGGCATCGAGATTGCGGAGGAAAAGCCGGTAGGCTCCTGGGCTGAATCGCGAATTGAATTCCTTCCGCAGGGACGAGATCACGGAAATAGCCTATACCCTCCGGATCGCGGAATGCAGCCGGTCTTTGGATGGCGTGGCGGATGCCGGGCGCGGGCGGAGGGACTGGTGAGCGGCGACCCTCTCAGCCTGCCCGGGGCCGGCGGCGGATGAGCTCGCTGAGGCGGTCGGAATCGATGTCATTCAATCGACGGGCGATCTCATGGGCGGCTTCGATGGAACGCTGCGCCCACTCCCGCTGCTGAATCGACGGCGGCGCATCTGGGGGAAGGCCGGCGCTGAGGCTGACGACGGTCATCTGGTTGCGGACGATGTCGTCAGCTACCACCTGCATCTGACGGATGGTGATCTGCCGGAGCCTGTTCTGGCGGCGACGGATCAGGTAGAAGATTGAGCCGTGGATCAGAGCCGCCGCGGCTGTGATGACCCCAGCGGCCTCCCACCGCGCACTGTGGGCATGGAAAAAAATCCACGACACAGTCGAAAGAATGAGGACGCTGACGACACTGAGAATCAACTCGAGATATTTGAGCAAATCGATCACTCGAGACTCCTGGGGTGGGGCGAATGATGGGATGCCTCAATCCTAGTCATGGAGGGTCTACGGTCAATGACCGAAAGGGGTGAGATGCGTATCCCCCGTAAGCGGCTGCAAGTGGGAGACTCGGGGGTTTGACCCTGATGGTCGCGCACTCTAAAATAGATATTCCACCCAACTGAAATTGGCGGCGTAGCTCAGATGGTTAGAGCGACGGACTCATAACCCGTAGGTCGACAGTTCGATTCTGTCCGCCGCCACCAGTGAAGCCGGGTTTGGTCCGGCTGCAGCTTTCCGATCTGCTCCTTCCTGTTTCGGGCGATTCCTCCCATCTTCTTTTTCTCTGCCAGCTTCGGGTGGCCCGCTGAGGTCGCGAATCGATTCATTTCTGGCTCTTCGGATCCTTCACTTTGTAGCTGTAGAGGATCGAATCTCCCAGGTCCTGGTGGATGCCCAAATCTTCCAACCCCTTCTTTGCGCCGACTGGGAGCGGCTTGCCGGGCTCGAAGACGATGGCATTCCCGTTCCAGTCACCGACGAGGACCGCCGACAGAAAGCGGAACGAGGGGGTCGCTTTAGGAACCGGCACGAAGATGACCTCCTGCGCGTACCATGACCCCTCGATGGTTGCGCGCGAGACCGGCGAAAGATCGTGGACCTGCAGATTGAGTTGAAGTTGAACGGCTCCGCCGTGGTTGGCGAGGTGCCAGGCGACGGTGTTTGCGTCGCGCAGGATGAGGTCGCCGCGGTCGATGGCGTCACAGCCGTGGTCTGCGGCTACCGCGGCGATGCATTCGTAGCGGGGATTGCCGAAGCTCTCGATCGCGTATTGCGGGGAAACGGTCCTGTTGCCGGAGATTTCGCCGGGGGCGGTGGGGGTCGCACTGGGGAGCTCCACCATGAGCGGAGGGTTGAGCAGATGCGTCGCCGGGGAGGGCTCCGATGCCGTGACCAAGAGGGAGTATTTCCCCAGAGGCTTGCTTTCGGGCTCCGCCTGCGTGGACGAGGCCGGCGCCTGGCCGTGGAGAAGTGACGGAACGAGCACGGACAGGATCAGGATCGGGAGAGAGCCGCGCATGGTTCACCTCGTGAAAACACAGAGTTGCGAGAGGATGGTAGCAGCGCGTTAACCTTCGGGAGGCGTCAAGCCCGCGCCTTTCCTTCCAGCCCTTCCCGGTCTGGGAAAGCACCGGGTTCGATGGCCAAATTGGTATTTCGACATGCCCAGATCCTTTCGCTGGCCCGGCCTTGTTGGAGTATCATCGAAGACAATCAGCGATTTTGCTGGCCCAACATAATGTCTAAAGCTTTCAAGCGCTCCGTCTTCGGCATCTCAGTTGCCCTCGTCGTCATCGTTTTCCTCGGCGGATTTATCTCCGGCGGAGTGAGTGCCGGCTCGCAGAGCGATGGAGTTTACCGGCAGATGGGCGTATATGAGGAAGTCCTGCACAAGATTCAGAGCGACTACGTCACCGAGCCGAATATCAACCAGGTGACGACGGGAGCACTGCACGGGCTGCTGGAATCCCTGGACGCCGATTCAAGCTATCTGACGCCTGCCGAGTACACGACCTACAAGGCCCATGCCAACGAGGGCACGGCGCAGGTCGGCCTGCTGGTGTCCAAGCGGTATGGCTATGCGACGGTGGTCGCGGTCATTCCGGGGAGCCCTGCCGACAAGCAGGAGCACATTATGGATGGGGACATTCTGGAGGCGATCGGCGGGCAGTCGACCCGGGAGATGTCGCTGGCCATGGTGCGGCTGAACCTGGAGGGCAAGCCGGGAACGAATGTCACCTTTTCTGTCGTTCGGCCGGGCAAGGCGGAGCCGGAAAAGATCACGCTGACGCGCACGGCGATTACGGTTCCGGCGTTGGGCGAGCAGCAGTATGAGAATTCGTCGATCCTCTACCTGAAGCCGGGCGAGTTGAGCCGGGAGCGGGTAAATGAGGTCGAGGCGCGCCTGCGCGGGATGCAGAAAAACGGCAACAAGAAGGTGCTGGTCGATCTGCGCGACGTGGCAGAGGGCGAGCAGGAACAGGCGATTCGGCTGGCCAATGCCTTTCTGAAGAGCGGCAATATCGCTTCCCTCTCCGGTCAGAAATATCCGAAGCAGAGCTTCGATGCCGATCCGGCAAAGTTCATCACCAGCGCGCCGCTGGTCGTACTGATCAATCACGGAACAGCGGGCGCGGCGGAGCTCTTCGCGGCGGCGATCCTGGATAACAAGCGCGGCGATGTTGTGGGCGACCGCAGCTTCGGCGAAGGAGCAGTCCAGAAGACGATTGACCTGCCCGATGGCGCAGCGGTGATCCTCTCGGTGGCGAAGTACGATTCGCCGTCAGGCAAGGCGATTCAGGATACGGCTGTCACTCCGAACATCGTGGTGACGGAGAGCATCGATCAGTATCTGGCCGAGGAAGACCTCGATGATGCGCAACCCACAGAGAAGGTCACTCCCACGACGGACGATCAGCTTACCAAGGCCCTGGACGTTCTAAAGCAGAAGAACGCTTAGGGACTGGCCGTCCAGGCATGCGCGCCTTTGGCGCCTTCGGTCGATTCAGTCCCATCTCCTCCCGAAAGGGACGAGTCTATGCAATTTTCGGGATGAGGTGAGCCCACCTCATTGCCGCTTCCGCAGGTTGTTTCTGGAGCGAGAGAGCCATTGAAATCACGCGGTCCATGGGCGCCACCGACTACCCAGACCAAGGCCCAGCCAAAAGCTCCTCCCGCTTCTTCCCGATCCAGACGCTCCGCCAACTTTCAACCGCGTAAGAGCAATCGCAAGGTTGCGGGGAATGTTGCGCTCACCTTCATGGCGCTGCTGGCGATCGCGGTCGGCTCGCTGAGCGGACTGATGCTGGTGTACTCAGTGAACCTTCCGCAGATTGAAGAGCTGGAACGGTATCGGCCAGATACGACGACCGATCTCTACGATGTCCACGGCAGGCTCTTCGGATCGTTCGCGCTGGAACGGCGAGTGGTGGTCGACTACAAGGGCTTTTCTCCGCTGCTAAGGCAGGCGGTGATTTCGATCGAGGATAAGAACTTCGAGAGCCACTGGGGCGTGAATGTCTTCCGCGTGATGGGTGCGATCTATCACGACATTACCTCGAAGGGGCGAGCGCAAGGCGCGTCGACATTGACGATGCAACTGGCGCGGAATCTCTTTCTATCGAATGAGAGAACCGCGGGCCGCAAACTTCAGGAGATCATCCTTTCGCTGCAGATCGAGCACCGCTTTACTAAGGAACAGATTTTTACGCTGTACGGCAACCAGATTTACCTGGGCCATGGAACCTACGGCTTCGAGGCGGGTGCGGAGTACTATTTTTCGAAGCGTGCCGACGATCTGACGCTGCCCGAGGCGGCTCTGCTGGCGGGGCTCCCGAAAGGGCCGTCGGAGTTTTCTCCAATTCTCAATCCCGACCGGGCTCTGCGGCGCAGGAACACGGTGATCAATGCAATGCTCGAAGACGGAGCGATCACCGCGGCGGAGGCGGATGCGGCGCGAACTGCTCCGTTGGGCCTGCACATCGAGACGCCGCCGAACAGCGTTGCGCCATGGTTTGTGGAGGAGGTGCGGCGCGAGCTGGAGCGGAGCTTCGGATCGGACCGCGTGCACGAAGCCGGGTTGAAGGTGGACACCACGCTCGATCTCGATCTGCAGGAGACGGCGAACCGCGCCGTGCAGGACGGGCTCGCGGCGTATGAGCGGCGGCATGGGTGGAAGGGCCGGCTGCTGAATGTGATTGCCGGCGGCATCGCGCTGAATGCGTTCAAGCACCCGGACTGGACGGCGACGGTGTCAGTTCCGGCGGGGTCTCCGGGAGTTTATCTTCATGCGCTGGTGACGCAGATTCTGCCGTACCAGGTGACTGCGCGCGTCAGTGATTCAAAAAACGGGGATCAGCAGGTGCTGCTGACTCCTGAGGATTGGGCGTGGACCGGTTTCAAGACAGCGCCTGACTTTCTGCATCGCGGCGATATCGTCTACGTTCATCTGACCGGGCAGAATGGAGGTAATCTGCGCGGAACGCTGGAGCAGGACAGCGGAGCGCAGGGGTCGCTGCTGGCGATGGACAATTCGACCGGCGATGTGCAGGCGCTGGTGGGCGGACGCGACTTCAACCTCTCGCAGTTCGACCGCGCCACGCAATCGGAGCGGCAGACAGGGTCGTCGTTCAAGCCCTACGTTTATACGGCGGCGGTGGAAGAGGGCGCAACGCCGGGCGAGATGATCCTGGATGCGCCGACTTCGTTCGGGTCGTACACACCACACAATTACGAAGGCAATTACCTGGGATTGATCTCGTTGGAGAAGGCTTTTGCCGACTCGCGCAACATTCCGGCGTTGAAGCTGGCGCAACGGGTGGGCATTCATCGCGTGATCGACACGGCGCATCGCTTCGGAATCACGAGCAACATTCCGCCGTTCCTTCCGGTTGCACTGGGGTCAGTTGAAGTGACGCTGATGGAGCATGTGGCGGGCTACTCGGTCTTTCCAAATGACGGGATACGGATTGCGCCGCGGCTGATACGTCGCGTAACGACGGCGGACGGGATTCCGATGCCGGAGCCGGTGCCCGAGGTAAAGGAAGTGATCAGCTCGAAGACGGCGCGGACGATGATGGTGTTTCTCAAGTCGGTGATGGAACCGGGTGGGACAGGACAGGACGCGGCGGCGCTGCATCATGCGCTGGGCGGCAAGACCGGCACGACGAGCGACTTCACCGACGCGTGGTTCATGGGCTTTTCGCCTTCGGTGACCTGCGGCGTGTGGATAGGCTACGACAATCGGCAGACGCTGGGCGATAAGGAAACCGGTGCGCATGCCGCTCTACCGATCTGGATGGAGTTCATGAAGCAAGCAGTCGCGGGCAAGCCCGATGAGATGTTTCCGGGAGATATGAGGGGCGGCGCGCCGATTGCGACGCGTGTTGCTTCGGCCGCACGTAATAACGGTGGCGCGGAGTAAGGCCGGGATCATAGAGTCTCTTGCGCAGGAATTCACACACTGCGTGACCAAAGAGTGCGGAAACGATGGCGATGGCGAAATCGCCTTCCGTGAAGACGAGATGCCTATGTAAGACGGTGCGCTTTCGCCTGAGCCGAAAGCAGCATATTCGGGAATTTTGCCCCCTTGCTTTTGCTTACTGAGCGGAAGCATGGGGCACCAGAACTTTTGCTGCGCGGCCTCGATTAGAAGTGCCAGATGAGATCAGCAGCCAGGGTGATGGCCTGGGTCTTGCCGGTCTGGGGGAGGCCGTTCTGCACGTTGGAGACCGCGGAGCCGGGAGCGATATCCAATGCTCTCAGGCAAACGTTTTTCCCTCCGGCAGGGTTGGCGTAGCAATCGCCGAAGGCGTGCGTGTAGCTGACCTCGGGACGGAAGGTGATGGTTGAGCCGGCCCAGAAGTCGAAGCCGACCATGTGCTCTTCATAACGGGCCGGAGTTCCCGTGCGCTGACCTGCGATGTCATTCACAAACTCATTGCGGATGTTGAGCGACGCGGAGTTGTGCCAGAAGTTGTGTTCGAGGTAGTTGGTGACTGCTACCTCGGGAGCGTAGCAGCGCGCCCGCTGCGCGGATGCGGACAGCAGCGGGTTGCCACAAACCGCGCCAAAGTTGAGGGTCGAC
>Ga0210388_10000891_pt1 | contig 23706 bp, 18 predicted proteins | sample IncBWC19OmetaG_FD_155485 | JGI IMG/M metagenome (GOLD analysis project Ga0210388, IMG submission 155485) | Forest soil microbial communities from Barre Woods Harvard Forest LTER site, Petersham, Massachusetts, United States - Inc-BW-C-19-O ...
CGGGCGCGTTCGCGGCGCTGGGCGGCCAGCACGCCGGGGTGGCGGGCGCGGGCATTACGCCAGCGCAGGCAGGCCTGCAGCTTGCGGGCCAGCGCGGGGTGATTCCGGTGGTCCGAGCCGCCAGGTTGTCCATGATGACGAACAGCCGGTACCCGTCCGGCCGGGCAGCCCGGATCGACTTCAGCGCGGCCAGCCTGTGATCGGCGCCCTTATGCTCGCGAGTGATGCCCCGCAGCTGGTCATCGCCCACGCAGTAGCAGCCATGGAAGTAGCCGATGCCGCGGGTGCGATGATAAGTCGCGCGCAGCCGGGCCGGCCGTTGCCGCCGCGCCCGCACCGGCTCAGCCATCGCGCCCTCCCACCACTCCACCTGCCTCACACATCGAGTGCGGGCGTATCACCGCGGCATGACAGCACCCGGTGAACGTATGTGGCCAGCGCACTAGCGACGAATCAGAAGGTTGGGGGTTCGAGTCCTTCCGAGCGCGCCCAGCTTAGCGGCCCTTTTCGAAAGCTGCCCTGGTGAGCAGGTCGCCAGCGTTACGCCGGGCCGGTTGTCGCCCACGCGCTGAGCAGCATAAAAGGAGCGCCTACCAGCGGTTGGGTCCTTTCCCCTTCGTCTTTCAGCCGTTGCTCAAACGTCTCCATGCCGATCTCCTCGGCGGTGGCCACTCCGGTTCCCACGATCAGCGGCTCGGCGACACGCATGGACTCCACTAGGAATGCGAGGCCGACCTCATCGCCGGGTCCGAAGTGCGGCTGGACCCCGATCATCCCCAGCGGGCGCAGCCCGGCCTCTTCGACAATGGCCCACAGCCGCGGCCCAAGGAAGGCGATCCCGGACTTGGCGAACGCTTCGACCAGCCAGGACTTGACCTGGGTCCCGAGCGGAATCTCTGGCAGAAACCGCATCGGTGACATATCTGCTTCTACCGGCACGACCAGGCCGCCAGGGCGCAGCACCGTGGCCTGCTCCCGCAGCACCGCGGCCGGGTCCGGAACCCACATCAGGACCAGCCGCTCGACGATCGCGTCGAACGGCCCGCCCGGCGCCGGGTCGTGGATGTCGCCCTCGATGAACTGCACCTGGGCCAGGCCGCGCCGTTGGGCCCGCAGCCGGGCTCGGGCCAGCGCGTCGGGGGAGTGGTCGACGCCGACCACGGAGCCATCGGGTCCCACCAGGTCGGCGGCCACGAACGTCACGTCCCCGGCGCCGCAGCCTATATCGAGCACCCGCATGCCAGGCCGGATGCCCGCCTCGGCGAAGATCATCCGCGTCGCGGGGGCTATCGCTGCACCCTGAGCCTCAAGGCGGTCCAGCTCCTCTTCACCGATGCCGGTGCCGAACTGGTAGCCCGAGTCGCCCTCACCCATCGTGTTTCCTCTCGCCAGGCCCGCCACGATGATCCCGCGCCTGGCCCCCGGCGGACAAGACCGCAGGCATGCAGCACGCCGGAGGAGGCGACGGCATCCAGATCCGGCTGCCCGGCGGACGGCGGGTTTGAGCCCCACCCGCCCCACCTACGGTTTCAAGCGCCAGCCAGGGAAAGGCCGTGGACCGGTTCGTGGACCGACGTCGGCGAAGGGATGTACCGTGCCGCCACGCCCTTGCGGTCGCATAGAGTAACTGCCGAGGTTGCGCCGGGGTGGGGAATGGAGCCAATGGCGGCAGTCCGTATGCCCCGCTGGCGCCATCCGGGTTATCGGACTAGCGCCAGCGGGCATACCTTCTCGCGGTCAGCTGCGGTTAGCGGCTTATGGTGATGACCGCCAGCGCGATGTTGTTGAACGGGTTCGGGTCAGGGCTGGACGACACCGCTCCGCCGAGCACCTGGGCCTTGCCGGTCCGGGTGGCCTTGACCGTGATGGTGTCCTGCACCGAGGCGCCGGCCGCCAGCGAGGACTGCCGCCAGGCGACCAGGTTGCCATGCTTCGCGCAGCCGGTGCTACATGAGGTCTCGGCCAGGGAAGCAGGCAAGGCCACCGCGGCGATCACGTTCTGCGCCGCTGCCGGGCCGTTGTTGGTCAAGGTCAGCGTGCACGTCCCGGTCGCGCCCACGGCGAGGGTTGCCGGGCAGGACAGCCCGGCCGCCAGGTCCGCCTTCGTCGAAGCCGGGGTCACCGTGACGGTGAACGGTCCCGCGGTCGCGGTCCCGGCCCCGTTGGTGGCGGTCACAGAGTAGGAGAACGACGTGGTGCTGGCGGGCACCGTGCCGCTGACCGTCCCGGTGCTGGCGTTGATCGACAGCCAGGACGGCGCCCCGGACAGCGCATAGCTGGGTGCCGGGGTGCCCGAGGCCATGAACGTGTAACCGTAGGCCTGCCCGGTCGTGGCGGTCGCGGGCGGGCTGGCCGCCACGAATGACGGCGCCTGGTCCACCGTGATCACCTGCTGGACCTGCGGTGCGGCCGTGTAGCCGTTGCCGCCGGCCTGGTTGGCGTCCACCGTGCACGTCCCCGGGCCGGTGAAGGACACCGTCCCGCCGCTGATCGAGCAGGCTCCGGCCGTGCTGGAGGAGTCGACGCTGAACGTCACCGGGTTCCCGGACCCGCCGCCGGTCGCCGTCGGCGTGTACGTGCCGCCGACTGCCGCCGGGTTGGGCGGGCTGGAAGTGAACGTGATCGCCTGCGCGCCCTGCGGGGTCGCGGAGGCCTCACCCGAAGCTGGCCCCTCGCCGTCGGCGTTGACCGCGGTCACCTCGAAGTAATACGGGGTACCGTCGGTCAGCCCGGTCACCGTGTAGCTGGTGCCGGTGACCGGCGAGCTGTTCACTGGCGTGGACGACTCGCCGCCGGAACTGGTCCCTTCGTAGATGTTGTACCCGGTCACCGGCGAGGCGCCGGAGTCACTCGGCGCATCCCACGATAGGTTCACCTGGGAGTCGCCGGGAGTAGCCGTCAGACCCGTCGGCGCGCCCGGTGTGGGCGTGGCGTAGGTGATCTGCACCTCCGGGTTGCCGGTTGTATCGGCCTGCATCGTGGCGTCAGGGTCGACGGCGTAGCTGGAACCGCCGCCGCCTCCGCCGCCGTCGCCGCCGTCGTAGCCGCCGCCTCCGCCGCCGCCACCGTAGTAGCCGCCGCCTCCGCCGCCGCCACCCTGGCCGTAGCCGGGGTTGGCGCCGCCGTTACCGCCCTGCTCAGACGTCCCGTTGCCGCCGGCGCCGCCGTCACATCCGGTGGTGCCGCCGGTACCGCCCTGCGTGCTCTGGCCGGCCCCGCCGGCGCCTCCGCTGCAGCTGCCGCCGGTAGTTCCGGGCTGTCCGGCCGCACCGCCGTTATTAGCGCCCGCGCCGCCGCCTCCGCCGCCCGCGGCGACCACGAGCGGCGTCGGACCCTGGAATACGGCCGAAGCGCCGCCGCCGCCACCGCCGGTCAGGTAGGCGTTGCTGCCGTTGCCACCTCCGCCGTAGCCGGCGGCACCGCCGCCGCCCACAGTTCCTCCGCCGCCGTTGCCGGCGACCTGGATGCTGAGCTGCTCGTTGCTGGTCAGGGTCAGCGTGGCGGTAACCGACTCGCCATGACCGCCGCTGCCGCCGCCGTAGCCGACGTTGCCGCCGGCCCCGCCTTCCCCACCGACCGCGGTGACCTGTGCGCTGGCCACTCCGGCTGGGACCGTCCAGGTCTGTGCGGCGCCGGTGTAGCTGAAGGTCACCGTGGTGGTGGTCCCGGTGCCGGGCGGCGCTGGCGCGGCGCTGGCGGTGCCCGCGCCGGCGAAGGCGATCAGGGCGCTGGCCGCGGCCAGCGTCCCGGCCGCCACGGCGGCCTGGCGGGCGCCGCGGAAACGGCGCCCTGTTGTTCGGGTTAGCATGACTGTCCTCTCTAGTGTTCCTGCTGGGTTGCCAGAGCCCGGGTGAGCCGGGCCAAGTCGATGGTGAGCGGGACGGCACTATCCGGCTGGTGCAGGTGGATCCGCGTGCCGCCGGGCTGGGCGGTGCAGGTGACCCGGATGCTGGCTATCTGTGCCCCGGTGATTAGCCGGTAGCTGACCAGCCACGGTGGTTCGAAGGCAGTCACCTCGCCGCTGGCCGCGACCTCAGCGCCGTCGACTCGCACAGTGACTCGGAATTCGGGCCAGGCGCCGCCCGGTGATCCCGTGCCCTCGACTGCGGTGATTACCTGCGGCAGCCAGTCGCCCAGGCGCGACGGGTCGGCCACGCGGGCGAACACAGCCTGGACTGAGCAGGGAAACGTCGCGTACAGATCCATCTGGTTGCCCTTGCCTTCGGCGGTATGCGGTCGGGTCCGGACCATCTAAGCTGGGCACGAGCGAGGGAAACCAGACGTTTTTTGCGGCATTGGTGCGGCAAAGCTGCGGCAATGACGCGGCAGCTCGCCGACCTGGCGGCAGGGCGGGTGGAGGCGTGGATGCGGGATCTGCGCGGGTTCCGGGAGGCGGTGCGGGAGCACCGCCGGGCGGTCGGGCGCACCCAGCAGCAGCTCGCCCGGTCCATCGGGCTGCATCCCGATGTGCTCAGCCACAAGCTCAACAGCCGGGACAACGCCGTTCTGACCAGCCAGGAGGTCGTCGCCGTTGCCACTACGCTGGCTGCCTGGGGGGCGCTGGTCACCCGGAACGATATGTACGCGCTGCTCACGATGATGGAGGTGCCGCCGCAGGCCGTCCCGGCTGCGGCCTGGTCTGCGCCGCCGCTGGCCGCCCTGCGCGCCGACCAGGATGCCGCCGCCGTGCGCCGGGGCGTACCCGGCCCGCGGGCCCACGCGTGGGCCCTTGCGTCATCCGACGAGCGCGCAGCGCCGCCGAAGGGACCCGCCGTGCGGCGGTCCCGGATAACGCCCGTGCCGCTGCCCGCCCCGGCCACGGCGCTGATCGGCAGGGAGCGCGAACGCGCCGAGGTGGCGGCCGCGCTAGCGGCCTCACGACTGGTCACCCTCACCGGCGTCGGCGGGACCGGGAAGACGAGGCTGGCCCTGCAGGTGGCCTGCGATGTCGCCGGCGGGTTCGCCGATGGCGTGGCGTTCGCCGATCTAGCCCCGGTTCGTGATCCGGCGCTGCTCGCCACGACGATGGCGCGGGCCCTGGGCCTGACGCCCACGTCGGCGGAGACGGCCGAGGCCTACCTCGCCGAGGCGCTGCTGGACCGCGAACTCCTAATCGTGGTGGACAACCTTGAGCAGTTGCTCGATGAGACGCAGCTGCTGGCCCGGGTACTGGCCGCCGCTCCGGCCGTGCGGGTGCTGGCTACCAGCCGGATCGCGCTGCGCTTGTATGGGGAGCACGTTGTGCGGATTCCCCCGCTGGACCATCCCGGCCAAGGCGGCACCGGGACGAGCGCGCAGGACAGCGAAGCGGTGCAGCTGTTCATCGCGCGGGCCCGGGCGGCCCGCCCGGGCTTCGTCCCGGACGCCGACGAGCTGGCCGCTGTCGGCGGAATCTGCACCGCCGTCGACGGGTTGCCGCTGGCCATCGAGCTCGCTGCGGCCAGGATCCGGCTGTACTCACCCCAGGCGCTGCTGCCTCTGCTGCGATCTCGCCTGGCGCTGCTCACCGGCGGCCCGCGCGACCTCCCGTACCGGCAGCAGACCCTGCGAGCGGCGCTGGACTGGAGCTACGCGCTGCTGCCTCCCGGCGAGCGGCGACTGTTCGCCTGCCTCGGGGTATTCGCCGGCCTGTTCGACGACGCCGCCGCCACCGCAGTGGCAGGCGAGCGGGAAACTGGCCTCCCGATGCTGGGGCGACTCGACGCCCTGGGCGAGCACAGCCTGCTCGAGGTCACCGCCGGCGACCCTCCCCGCTTCCGGATGCTGCAGACCGTCCGGGAGTACGCGCTGGCCCGGCTGGCCGAGACCGGCGAGACCGAAGCCGTGCACGCTGCCCACCTCCGCCACCACCTGGAGATGGCTACCGAGGCTCGGGACAGCCTGGAAGGTGCCGACCAGGGAACCCATCTCGACCGCCTCCAAGCCGACCTGGCCGACATCTACGCCGCCCTGGACTGGGCCCGGTCCCGCGCCGACAGCCAAAGGGCCTACCTGGAGGACGGGCTGCGCCTGGCCACGGCCGTGGCCAAGGTGTGGCGTCGCCGTGCCTCGGTCGCCGCCGGCAGGCTGCACCTGGAGCGCCTGCTGGCCATCGACGCTCGCACCACCGCCCCGGCGGTACGGGCGTGGGCGCTGATCGAAGCGGCCGCCCTGGCCTGGTTCGCCGCCGATTACCCCTCCGCCAACGCCTTGGCCAGCGAGGCTCTGACGCTCTGCGCGGCCCTCGGTGACCTATCGGGCCAGTCCTGGGCCCACCGCTACCTCGGCTCTACCGCTCTCGCGTCCGACGATCTGGCCACCGCCGAACCTCACCTCGTCTCCCAGCTGGCCACCGCTCGCCGAGCCGGAGACGGCCGGGCCGAGGCCAACGCCCACAACATGCTCGGCCAGCTTCGCCGCTACCAGGGCCGTTACCGCCAGGCCAACATCCAGTTCGAGCGGGCCCTGCAACTGTTCCGCGCCGCCGGTGACCCCGACGGCACCGCCAGCGTCCTAAACAGCCTGGGTGAGGTGGCACGCGACGCCGGCCAGGCGGATCTGTGCCGGTCACTGTTCCGCCAGGCTCTCCACGACCACTACCTCATCGGCAGCAAACGGGGCATCGCCGCCGACCTCGAAGGCATCGCCGCCGCCGAGGCTCTGGACGGGAAGGAACAAAGCGCGCTGATCTACCTCGGTGCCGCCCAGGGCCTGCGCGACACCTGCGGCTGGCAGCTCACCCCCACCGAGCAGGCCGCCCTTGACCGCCTCTTCGACACCGCTGCCGTCCCCCTCAGCCCCGGACAACGCCAAGACGCCATCACCGAAGGCCGCAACCGCCCCCTCGCCCACGTCATCGACCAGGCCCTCAGCCAGGCGTTTCCCTGCCGCTGAGGTCGTACTGCGAGGCCTGCCAGTCCTTCGGCGTGACCCACGAGCCAGGCAAGTGAGCTGCCTGCCGCGACGTCGTCCCGCTGAAGATCGACCTGCCTAGGGCTCACCCAGGATCTGAGCGCGCGCGGGGACTGCGGATCTAACGGTGTTTCCGGCCCGATCGCGCTGCGCCTGGCGGCTTGGCGGGAAAGGTGCCGTGATGACCGCGACACTAGACAGTGTGGCGGCGAGGAAGAAGGGCAAGCCGGAGTCGACCGCTGAGCAGAAGCTAGCTGAGGAGCGGATGGCCTGGGCCAGGGAGCAGGGCGTGTCGCTGACCGGCCTATGACCCCAGACCCGGACACCGCCAGCCCGCGCGCAGGCACATGCGCGCGCCGGACATTCGTCGGCAGATGGCGGTGCGCGCAAGCGTCGATTGTCTATGGTCTCAGGTGGCCTGTACGGCATCGCGCATGCGCGATGCCGTCGGCCTCCGCCCCCCTGTGCGTCACCATAAGCCGTGCGGATCCCAGGCGGGCACAGGGCATAATTTGACCAAACGGGGTGGCGTTCCCGCCTCCCCCAGCTGACTTGCCCCGGATGGTGCCGCCATGGCCGGCCTGCCAGAAGTGATCGGGTTGCTCTACCGGGCCGACTGGACCCGCTTGTCCCTGTCGGCCGAGCTGCGCTCCGAGACCGACCGGGAGCCGCTCCCGCTCCCGCGCCCGTCGCGCGAGGAGCGGTCTCGCTGGTTCCGCTCCTGGCCGATGCAGAGGCAAGAAAACGGCCGCTACGTGGGGCGCGGAGCGCTGCTGATCGGTCGCGGTGGCCGGTGGCGCCTGGAGTGTTCGCTTCCCGGCCGGGGCGCCGAGGGAGAGGCCGCCGAGGGTAACGACGGCGAGCACGACTGGTCGTGGCGGCCGCCGGAAACGGGAGGTCCTCCGCCGCTCCCGGTCAAGGTGGGCGGCGCCTATCCGCCGGTGCCCGAGCTGCTCTGCCCGTCCTCCCTGCTCGGCGGTTACACCCTGGAAGTGCTGGGGCCGGTGACCGTCGCCGGCCGCGACGCGATCGCCGTCGCGGCCACGCCGCGCCGCGATGTGCTCGGATCCGGTTCCGCCGAACGGTCCTATGACCGCATCGAGGTCGCCGTGGACGCCGAGCTCGGCATCCTGCTCCGCCGGGCCGAGACCGCCCGGGGCGAGCTAGTCACCCTCACCGAGCTGACGGATCTGACGATGAACCCGCCGGAGGCGGCCGACCCCGCCCGGTTCGCGCCGCCACCGGGCAGCCACCGCGCCGAAACCCTGGGGGAGAACCAGAGGGAAAGGCTCAGCGGTCCTGGCTGGGCCGCCGCGGACCTGGCGGCGGGCAGTCTCGGCGCGCTGATCAGGCATGCGCCGCACCTGCTCGGTCACGGCGCGGCCGGCGAGCAGCCGGAGGCGATGCCGTCGCCCGACCCGGCCCCGCTCGAGCCGGCCGACGGCTCACCGCCCCCCGACGAGGTGCTTGACCTGCTCTACCGCAGCGGTGAGCCTCGTGACCTCGGCGCCACGGCGCGGCAGTGGCTCGACCTGGCCGCCCTGGCGGCACCGGCGCCAGAAGGATTCCGCGCCGCCGGGCGCGGCGGCTTCGTTGACCTCTTCGACGCGATAACCCCCGAAATGCACGTGGCCCGCACGGAAGCCCGGCTGCGCGTCAGCGGCCCGGACCGGTACCGCCTCGACTTCTCGTCCCGGCCGCGCCGCATAGATTCGACGACGATCGCCTGCGACGGGGAGCGCCGCTGGCGGGTCTACCCGGACGGGACCATGGTCGGCCCGGCCGCCCCGCTGCGGGACAACATCGCGTTCCTGGCCGACTCGTGCTGGCTGCTCCGCCGTCGGCTATCCGGCGGCGCGGAGCTCACCTACCGTGACCGGCCCGCCCGCCAGCTCCACGTCACTCCCAGCCCCGGCGACGCAGAGGTGGCCCCCGGGCCGCTGATGACCTTCACCACCGACACGATCGTGGACGCCCCCACCGAGGCGATCGTGGACGCCGAGACCGGCTGCCTGCTCCGCCTGATCTCCTACGCCGGCGACACGCTCGCGATCTGGTCGGAGCTGGACGACATCAGCACGGAACCCGCCGACCCGGACGAGTTCCGGGTGCACGTCCCGCCCGGCACCCGCATCGTGGAGGAAACCGGCAACCTGATCACCGACGCCGTCGCGGTCATGCCCGGCGTGAAGGGAACCGCGGCCCGCGCCGCTGCCGAGGCCGTCAACCGCACCGCCGGCGCCGTTTCCGCCGCCCGGAGCTTCCTGGACGACCTGCGCGGCCATCGCTAGACAGGGGCACCTCGCGTTGCTTACCGTGGCTGCGGGTGCGAGAGGGCGCCTCCGGGTCCGCGGGCAGGACATAGTCCACCTCTGAGTGCAAAGAAGCAGATCACGGCGATCTCCCTGGCCAGGCCTGCCGCGCGGATCGCGGGCCGGTGAAGGAGACGTCGGCGTGAGTCTGACCACGCCGAGGCGCAGATCCGGGTGCCGCTGGTGGACGTGTTCCGCTATCAGGAATCCTGGGACACCAAGATCATTTATTGAGCAGGGCCCGGGCTCAGGTGTGACGTTCTACGTCCTATTGGACGCCGGGTCAGACGACGGTTGATGTAATTCAGCGCGCTCGGCATGCTGCCCGAGCCGCCTCACGATCAAGTCCCTGCTCCGCATCAGCAGCCCCGCGTCGGCCCCTACTGGGTGCGTGGCGCGCCGAGGTCGGCCAGCAGATTTTTGTCCCAGATCATGATGGTGCGGTCACCGAAGTGATAAACCCGCGCCGGCCGTCCGAAATCGGCCACCGCGATCCGGTACGAGAGCGGGTCCGGAGCCCCGGCCGGGGTCGAGACGGCGAAGTCGGCGTAGTGCAACCGCTGGTCATACCACGAGGCCTTCGACTGGTAGACGTCCGGAGCCGCGCCGGACCACCCGAAAAACGTGGGCAGGAGTTGAACGCGCCCGCCGGTGTCGAGCGTGAGGGTGTTCGCGTTCCAGCCGGTAAGACCGGTCGTCAGGTGATGGGCGACCAGCCAGTCGGCAAGAGCCTGATCTTGAGCGGGCACCGCCGGCTGCGCGGCACCGTATCCGAGGGCCGCCAGATAGCAGGCCAGGATGACGCCCAGCGCTGGCACGAGCCTCAGCCGCATAACCGGGCCGGACAGCAGGCGGCCGGCCAGGACGGCACCCAGAGGCAGCACCGCGACGATCTGCCGGAAGGTGTACACGGCTCCCGGCAGCCTGCTGAACGCGAAGGCGGCCAAGTTGATGATGATCGCGACGGTCAGCACCTGGACAACGAGATCGTCAATCCGGAAGAAGCGCCAGATCGCGAGCCCGAACGCCCATACGGCCAGTGCGAGGCCGACCAGATGTACCGCTGCAAAGGCCGCCGCCACTCCGGGGTGCAGACCGGAGAAGTCAGCGCCGTACAGCACGAGCACCCCGTCGGCCGTGAGCCTGAGATGGTCCGGGACTGTCCTCAGTATGGCCGGGAGTGTAGGTAGCCCGATGGCCACGTAACCGCCGAGCCGGTGGATCACATGGACCGCGAGCCAAGCCGCGTACACCGAGGCGGCGGCTGCCACCGCTAGCGCCGCCTCGTACCACAACGAGGTCAGCGGCTTACGGCGCACTAGCCCGTGGCAGATCCGCAGAACGCAGACCAGTATCAGCGGCACGATCGCAACGAGCAGGGTGATGCTGTCGGCGATCTGTACCCACGCCAGCATCACCGTGATGATCAGCGGCACGTACCAGCGCCGCGGCGCCCGGTCCACCACCAGCCAGGTCGCCAGGAGCGGCACCTCCGTACCGGTGTGATCGGCCCCTAGGAGCACGATGGATGCCCCGAAGTGCAGCTGCGGCGCGATCATGATCCCGGACGCGATCAAGACGCGGACCAGCGCCTCCCGGCCTCTCGCCCGCCCCTTGGCCAGCAGGCCCGCGAGCAGCACCAGCAGCGTATAGGTGAACGCCGCCGCCACGTGAACCACGTCAGGCCCAAGCCCGCGGATCAGCTCCACGCCCATGTACTCGGGCAGTTCGGTGGTGTAGAAGGACACATCCCCCACCATCCAGCCGCGCAGCAGCGGGTCGCCGTGCAGCATGGCCCACGCCTGCAGTGCGTTCGCCGCCCCATCGGACGTGACCGCTTGCGTCTCGGAAAGCCAGCGGTAGCAGAAGAACAGCGTGACCCCTGCCGTCACGTAGGCGGCCACCAACGCCCACCAGGCGAGCTTCCGCTTCGGCCGCGTCGGCGACGCCTCTGCGGTGCCCGGCTCGCCCGCCACTTCCGCCGTAGGCTGCTCCATACGGTCCTCCGTCAATGATCCTGGTTAGCCATTCTTCCGCCCGCAACCGCCGGGCCGATACCGGCTGCAACATCGGGAACGCATCGTCTTGGCGTGACGCAAAGTGGGGCGCCATAAGGACCCGCCGTCGGAGGCGGCGGTAGCGTTGGACCGGCGAGCCGGAGCCACCGTGTTGTGACGTCAGACTGTCGGTCCGCTTCGTTCCCATGATCCTCATGAGCGAGATGCCCGCCGAGGACGCCCACGATGTGATTCACCATGGCGGCCGGGTGGTAGCGGTGGTCGTGCCCATCGGGGAGTACCAGCAGCTGCGGCAGGCGATGCAAGAACAGCAGGTCAACGAAGAGTTCGACGCTGCCCGGGCGAGGTACCTGGCCCGTCGTGAGGCCGGGCGATCCGCTACGTGTCCCATGGGGAAGCGGGCCGACGCCTGGGCCTGCCGTCCCGGTGAGCTATCGGTCAACTGGGAGATCCAAGCTCTGGACCAGGCGGCGGGTTTCCTCCGCGACGATCCCATCGGTGTCGCGGCACTCTGGGACTCTGCTAGCCAACCCGCCGATGAGCCCACAGCCGCCGGAGTCGTTCCCACCTGCGGTACGTGTCAACAGCCGGGTGGGACGCGTCAGCCCGGATTCAACAGGTGCTGCAGCGCAGCGAGGACGGGCAGCCAGACATCTTCTGCGTCCTCTCGTGAGTCGGTGATGTCGACCCTCGTCGATCTCCAGGCGGACCGTGCACCCGCCCAGCGTCGGCCTGATCAGCCAGGTCAGGTACGTGGGCGGGTCGTGCGGCCCGGATTGCAGCACGTAGGGCAGCCGTTCAGGGCACCGGGCATGCAGGACACGACCGGTCAGCTCGGTGCGGTCACCGAGGCGGAAGCTGATCGGAGCCTCGGCGATCCACGTCGAGTGCGCCGCCAGGCCGTGAAGGTACGCGGCGGTCTTGTCCGCGTCGGTAAGCGCAGCCCAGACCAGCCCGGGACGCGCGCGGACGTGAGCGGCGAAGGTGTGCGCGACGCACGCCCCGCCGCGTGAAGAGCGGCGGGGCTCAGCACCGTGGGCATTCACGGCATCGCCGATCGCTGTTAGGCGTCGATCTCGGTGGCGATCTCGAATCCCGTCTCCTCGGGGGGCGCGGTGAAGCCGCCCGCGATGCCCTGCTGCATGCGCGGCATCAGAGTCGAGTCACGGAAGTTTTCCCAGCTGGCCTTTGAGTCGTGCACGGCGAAGATGGTCCAGCCGTCCGCGGACGGCCCGGCGGCATGGTAGATCTGACCGCCCGGCAACGTGCCGTCGCTCGGGTGCACGGCCGCGACCGATGCTTCGTACTGCTGCTTGGTTCCGCCCTTGAACTGGTGGATGACGCCGTAAGTCATTGCTTCGCCTTTCGCTTGTACTGCCGGTGACGCGCCGTCGCGTGCGGTCCGTCGATCGCCAGGTGCCGCTATACGTGCAGGTCGCGATGGCCGGGTACCTGGGCATGGCTCGCTCGTGCGATGTCCTGGCTCGACCTACGACTCGACGAGGAAGACAAGGGTGTCGAGGAGTACCCCGTCGCTGGCCGCGGTGGCAGTGCCATCGTCGGACTGCAGCCAGGTCATGAATGCGTCGAGGTCGGGCACATCGCCGCTGACGCCCACCCGTGCCTGGTTGGTCGGGTCGATGAAGGTGCGGATGTTCGTGACGCCCAGTTCCCCGAACTTCTTCTCGCGAAGATCCGAGCCGAGCCAGTGGTCGCGGTCTGTCACTTCGTGGTAGGCGATGACGCTAGGCATCTGGTGGTGCTCCTTTTGTCTTCCTCGCCGTGAAGGCGGCGATAAGAGCATCCTGACGCTGCGCCATCTCACCGGCGCATCACCGGCGCATCACCGGCTCAGCTCGCCGATCGCGGCGAGCATGCCCGGCAGCCCCCGAGCGACACAGATGCCCGCGGCCGTCTCGAGCCAGGCCCGCGCCGTATCGTCGATTTGGCCGAACGACCGGTGGCGGGCCGCGGCTCGGGCCATCAGGATCGCGGCCCGGTGGTAGTCCCAGTCAAAGGCGTCGACGATCTCGAATGCGGAGTTCAGGTGCCGGTCGGCGACCTCGTGGCGGCCGAGCAGCGACGCGAGCCGTCCCGCGTAGGCGGCGGCCGGGCCCAGGTTAGTGGCGATCTGCCCGGCGTAGGGCTCGATGATCGCCAGCAGGCGCGCGGCGGCGTCGAGGTCCTCGAGCTCGATCGCCAGGACGGCGTACCCGAGCATGGACGTCAGCCACATGACGTCCGGGGGGACATTGCGGAACCCGTCGGCCGCCGCCTCGCCAAGCAGGTCGCTGGCGACCTGTTTGGGTCCGCTGGCGATGGCGTGGGCGAGGTGATAGGTGAGCTTGACCGGGCCGGCCTCGATCGCCTGCGCGACGATCGGCGGTAGCTCGGCGTGATGACCGGCGATGGTGGCCAGCACGGCCGCTTGCCCGGCGAAGACGGCGAGGGCATCGGCGGCACCCAGAGTGAGGCCGATCGCCTCAGTCTCGCGCCCCAGTCGGCCGGCGTCGGCGAAGCGCGCCTGCATCGTGGCGACGAACGCCTCGAACCAGCCCACCGTCCAGGTCATCAGCGGGGCGCCGATCACGCCGGCGATGGCGTACAGCCGTCCCAGGCTCCGGGTGGCTCCGGCCGGGTCGGCCAGCTGGATGGCGACGGTGTAGGCCGCGGTGTGCACGGCGAATTCAAGGTGCAGGTCGCCGGCGGCCGCCGCGGCCGCGATCGACCTGCTGGCCACGTCGGCCCGCAGCCGCGTCGCCTCGAGGTCGGGGCCCCACAGGGCGTGCAGCACCGACGAGCAGATCCGGGCGAGAAGCGCCGGATCGGGGCTGGCGTCGGCCAGCGCGATGGCCTCCCGGGCCAGCCCGATGCGCCGGGTCCCGGCCATCTCGGAGACGAGATCCTCGGCCAGCAGGGCGAGGAGCCTGGCGCGCGTGGCCGGATCGGCGTCGGCCACTTCGAGGGCGGACTCGACGAGCGCCACCTGCGCGGGGGCGGCCGTGCCGAGCCGCAGGAACCCGCGGTCGGTGGCCAGGTCGGCCTCCGCCACGATCGCGGGCGCACCACAGCGACGGGCCAGCGCCGCCGCTTCGGTCAAGGTCGCGAGGGCGCCAAGATCGTCGGCCTGCTGCTGAGCGTGGCCGAGCCGGACGAGGAGACCAGCGCGCTCGCGATCAGGGACATCGAGGGTGGCGCCGTGGTCGAGCGCCGTCCGGTACCAGCGGGCCGCTTCGGCGGGCGAGAGCTGCCCGGCCGCGTAATCGCCGGCCATTATCGCCCAGCGGCGAGCTTCGGCGAGCATCCCGCCCAGGTTGTACTGCTGCGCGATCTGAGCCGCGAGGTGGACCGTGGGCGCGCCGGCCCGCTTCGCCAGTACCTCGGCGGCCTGCGCGTGCAGGCGGCGCCGCCGCCCGCGCGGGAGCCCGCCGTACACGGCGCGGGCGACCAGGACGTGCACGAACCGCAGCGTCGGGACCCGCGCCCCGACCTCAGCCAGCAACCCGGCTGCCTCGGCCACGTCGAGGGCGTCCATCGCGTCGCTGTCGGAGATCACGGCCATGTCGATCACCGCGCCCACCGCGAACTGCGTGCCCAGCACAGCGGCCGCCGAGAGCACCTCCACCACCTGGCCTCCGAGCGAGCTGACCCGGCTCCATAGGAGATTGCGCAGGTTCGCCGGGACCTCGTCGCCCGTCCCGCCGTCGGCGAACTCGACCTCGGTCGCGGCGAGCGCCAGGTACCCCGACTCGGCCCAGTGCCGGACCAGCTGGGTCGCATACAGCGGGTTCCCGGCGGTCTGATCGCGGAGCCGGGCGGAAACCGCCGAGGTCACCGCGGCCGCGTTGACCGCGAGCAGCGAAGCCGTCAGGTCGGCCAGCTCGTCGTCGTCGAAGCCACCCAGGCAGATACGGCGCCCGGGACGGCATTCGAGGTCGGCGAGCACGGCCCGCAACTTACTCGAGCGCCGTTCGTCGGTGTCGCGAGCGGACAGAACCAGCAGCACCGGCGCATTGACCAGAGCACGTCCCAGGTGGCCGAGCAACTGCACTGCGGTCGGCTCGGCCCACTGAACGTCGTCGAGCAGCACCACGAGAGGGCTGATCGCGGCCAGCCGCGACAGCACATCGCTGACCGCCTCGAACAGCAGGTGCCGGTCGGTGGCTTCGTCGCTGACCGGAGTGCCGGAGAGTTCGACGCGGTCGGCCAGGCGTGGTGCGATGCGGACCAGGTGCCCTCCGCAGCGGCTGGCGTGTGCCCGCAGCACGTCCGTCGGCGCGTGCTCGACCAGGTGCCCGACCAGCGAGCGGAACGGCTCCAGCGGCACGGCGGGCCCGTCCTGGCAACGCCCGTAGACCACTGCCGCTGCGCCCTCGTCTCGTACCGCACGGGCGAACGCGCCCAGCACGGTCGTCTTGCCGATCCCCGCCTCTCCCTCCATGATCACGGTCCGCGAGCCCGACCCGCCTACCTGAGCCGCCTCTGCGGCCAGCAACTCGAGCTCGCGGGCTCGCCCGACCAGGGCCGGTCTCCGCGCCAGCTCGGCCTGCAACGGCAGCCAGCCGTTCCCGCGCCAGGATGACGGCCCCGCGGGCTGCGGTGATCCGGACCGCGCCGGCTGGCCCTGCTCCTCGATCCCGTCCCACCCGGCCGCGACCCGCCGTTGGATGCCGCGCACCCCGGCTGACGGTTCGGTCCCGACCCACTCGGCCAGGTAGGCCCGATACTCCCCGAACGCGGCCAGGGCATCAGCCTGGCGCCCGGCACCGCCGAGCGCCTGGACCAGCAGACCCCACGGCCTGTCCCGCAAGGGATGCACCGAGACGTGCGCCTTGAGCTCCGCAATCGCCTCCGCCCACCGTCGCGCGACGATCAGCTCGACGGCGTGGTCCTCGACCGCCGACGCGTGCAACTCAGCCAGCCGGGCAACTTCGGGCTCGGCCCACGCCTCGGCCTCGAACTCCTCGAACGCCGGGCCCGTCCACAGCGCCAGCGCCCGTGCGAGCGTCCCGATCCGGTCGTCATCCGCCGCCGCCTGCGACAGCAAGGTGGCGAACAAGGCGGCGTCGACGGGAGCGCCGAGACGATACCGACCCTGCGACGCCACCACGATGGTGTCACCGAAACCCTTGCGGAGTCGCGACACAATCGTCCGCAACGCGCCCGGCGAGACCGCGAGCACGTCACAGAGCAGGTCCACCCGCAGCGCGCGCGGGGCGTCCACGGCCAGCCGGGCCAGCAGCCGGCGCTGGCTCGCGCTGGGCAGATCGAGCGCGAGCCCCGAGGCGGTGACGACCTGGATCGGTCCCAGCACGCGCACGAACGCGACGTCAACCGGCATTTGTGCTCACCCCACCCCACCCTGACCTTATCAGCACGTATGTGATCAGATCCGTGCTCGAAGGCGGAGGCTGGAGTGCGTGACCCCGGCGGAATGCTCAGTTAACGTGCGTCAGCCGCGTCCTGCCACTGGCCGGTGTCCGTGTACTGCTGGAAGCTGGTGATCTTGCCGTCGCGTATTTTCCACACGTGGCAAACCTGGGCGTCGAGACCCTTGCCTGTCTGCTTGCAGGTCCCTGTGTAGCGCGCTTCGACAACGACCACCGGGCCCGCGTCGTGGAACTCCTTGGGAGTCACGGTGAAGCCGTCCCATTCCGTTCCGAGCCTCATGAACACGTTCTGCAGGATCGCCTCCGACCCCCGAAAGGGCGTGCCGCTAGGTTGGAATGGATGGCCTTCTGCCTGGCGCCATTCGATGCTGGGATCCATCGCGCCGAGCACGGGCGGGCTAGGGCGCGACCGCTGGTTCGGGTAGGACGCGGTGCAGCACGCCGGTGTCGCCGCTGATTTGCAGGCCGCGACCTGCTGCCTCGGCGGCGGTGAGCCGGCCGGCGAGCAGGGCGAGGATCAGCTGGGGTTCGCCTTGAAGAATGAGTTCGGGTGCCGCGGCCGTGCCGAGCCGGGTGTGAGCCGAGCCGCCGGATATCTCGATGACCGTCGGACCGCTGGCGGTGCGGAGCTCGATCGATACCGGCGGTCCGTCGGGATCGCGGTCGTGCAGGAAGAACGAGACCGGGAACGTGAACCAGTGGCCGCGGAACTCGTCACTATCGGCAGGCTCGATCATGTACCTGACTCCCCACCGGCCAATGGCGTCCAGGACCGGCAGCAGATCTGCGCCTGATTCGGTCAAATGGAACAGCGTCGTGGCGATGGGAGGCGGGGCGTCTTCCCGCCGGATCAGGCCTGCCGACTCGAGCTCGCGAATCCGGTCAGAGAGCAAGTTGGTCGCGATTCCTGGCAGCCCGTTCCTTAGGTCGGTATACCGGCACGCGCCGCGGATCAGGAGCTCCCGGATGATCAGGAGGGTCCACCTGTCGCCCACGACGTCGAGCGCCTTGGCGATCGAGCAGTACTGGCCGTAACTACGCATGACTCGAGGCTAGCCGACCTCTGGTTGATATCCAAGTTTAATCGGTTGACTTTCTAAAGCTCTGCTTTGAGTATCTCAACCATGAGATCCAAACCAATGATCCTCGTCGCGCTGCTGCTCGCGGCGTTCCTGGTCAACCTGGACACGACGCTGGTGAACGTGGCGCTGCCCGCCATGGTCCGCCAGCTCCATGCCACCACCACCCAGCTGCAGTGGGTCGTCGACTCTTACAACCTGGTCTTCGCCGCTCTGCTCCTCACCTTCGGCAGCCTGTCTGACCGGTTCGGCCGGAAGGGCATGCTGATGGCCGGACTTGCCGTCGTGGGAACCGCCAGCTTGGTCGGCGGTTTCACGACCGACCCGGCGCAGCTCATCGCGGCCAGGTCCGTGATGGGGCTGGGCGCCGCTATGACCTTCCCGGCGACGCTCTCGCTGATCTCCAACGTCTTTACCGAGCGAAAGGAACGGGCCCGCGCGATCGGCCTGTGGGGCGCAATCGCGGGCGTAGCCATCGCGATGGGACCGATCGTGGGCGGCTGGCTCCTCGAGCGCTTCAGCTGGGCCAGCATCTTCATCGCCATGGCACCGGTCGCGGCGGCCGCTGTGATCCTGGCGGCGCTCGCCGTCCCTACGTCCAAGGAACCGGAGGCGGCAGTTCCTGACCTGCCCGGCCTAGCGCTCTCATCAGCAACCATGGCGCTGCTGGTCTTCACCATCATCGAGGCGCCGACTCACGGGTGGACAGCCGCGCGCACCCTAGCCGGCTTTGCCGGCTCGGCGGTCCTGCTCGCCGCGTTCATCGTGCGCGAGCGGCGCGCCGCGCACCCGATGCTCGATGTGCGGCTCTTCCGGAACATGCGGTTCAGCGCCGCCAGCGGCGCCGTCACGGTCTCGTTCTTCACCCTGTTCGGCTTCATCTTCCTGATTACCCAGTACTTCCAGTTCGTCCGGGGCTACGGACCGCTCTCCACTGGGGTACGCCTGCTCCCGGTCGCGCTGTCGGTGGGCGCCGGATCGGTCGCCGGGACACAGATCGCCCTGCGGGCCGGGACCAAGCTCATCGTCACCGCGGGTCTGGTTGCTATGGCCGGGTTCTACGGCTGGGTGGCGGCCACGACCAGCGCCACGCTCAGCTACGGTGTCATCTCGGTCCAGATGGTGGTGTACGGGCTTGGTATGGGCCTGACCTCGGCGCCCGCCACCGAGTCCATCATGGGCGCGATCTCGACGGCCAAGGCAGGCGTCGGCTCGGCCGTAAACGACTCCACCAGGCTCCTCGGCGGCACACTCGGAGTGGCGGTGATCGGCAGCGTGTACGCATCGGTCTACGGATCGCGGCTCACCGCCACCATGCCGGTACACGTCCAGGGCTCGATCGAGTCGATCGCCCACCAGTCCGTCGGGGCCGCGTACGGGGCCGCCGGCAAGATCGCGGCCCTCGGCCATCCGGTCCTCGGACAGGCTCTGCTGCATGCGTCGACGAACGCATTCCTGCATGGTCTTACCATCGCCTCTCTCGTCGCCGGAGGCGTGGCCGCGGCCGGTGCCCTGCTAGCAGTGGTATTCCTGCCCGCACAGCCCGCGAAGCCGACGGCCGACCAGGCAGAAACGGCCGTATGGGCACACGAGGCCGAGGCGCAGGCCGACCCTGCCTCAGCGATCCAGTGATCCCCCGCACAGGACAACGGAGCAAGACCTTGACCAGCCGCGGACACGCCGCCGACAGCACCGGAGCACCCCGAGATCAACAACCGCGGCAATGTCGGCCATGGAGGTGCCGGTGATGAGCCCCGTCAGATGGGAGCACCAGGCCCTGGATTCCATCCAGAGCGTCCTCGGCCATACCGACCCCAAGCTCGCCTCGCTGCTAGCTACGTTCACCCGCCTGGCAGCGAGCGAAGAGATGCCGGCGCACGAGAAGGTACGGTCACCTCTGGGCCACCCGCCGCGCCGCCACCCGCCGCGCCGCCACCGGTCACGCCCGCGCCGGGGGAAAGCGCCGCACCGCGACCGCAGTCTCCAGCAAGCCGTCATTCTGATCTGGCTCATTACCTCTATCGCAATGATCACTGTCGCGGTGATTCTCAGCCGCGGCGGTCCAGCCCCATGTCCCCAGGCATTTGGTATGTGCGGAGGCTAGGTGTGCGCCCGACCGTGACTCGAGCACGGGACCTACTGCTTAGGGCTCGCTTCGTGGTCGGCCTCCGATGCAGTGCAGCAAGGGTCCGGCCGGGGGACATGAGGTATTCGCGGGCGGCCCCGGTGGGTCGCGTCATCCAGCTGTTCGATGGTGCCAGAGCCGACGTTCGCCACCTCGGCCCGTCGGTGGGGTGGCGGCGTTGTAGCGGGGGCAACGGGTCCGGTCTCAGGCGCGTACGGGCGGCCTGTTGAGGTGACTGAGGAGCGCGGCAACGAGGTCTAGGGCGGTGTCTATCTCGGGCTCGGTCCCACCGAGCAGGGGGGCGTAGAGGTGGGCGTCGCACATTCGGACGATGGCTTGGCTGAGCGTGGTGGCGGGCAGCGATGCTTCGAGCCGGCCGGAGGTGGCCTCGGTTTGGAGCATCTCAGCGATCAGTTTCGCCGCGATCTGCTCGACGGCGCCGGGCAGTAGCGCGAGCCGGATGAACACTAGGGGCTCACGCTTGCAAAGCACCTGTAGCGGTTCGGCGTCGATAACGGCGTGCATGAACCGGTTGATAACGTCGAGGACCAGGTCAACGCCGCCTTCGGCGGTGGCGCTAGCGGCCGCGCGGCGGAACGTGCGCTCAGTGGCCTCGGCCAGCACGACCCCCAGCAGGTCGTCGCGATTGCCGACCAGCCGGTAGAGCGTCGAGCGCCCGATGCCGAGTTGGGCGGCCAGCGCGGACATGTCCACCGCGTCGCCGCGCAAGTAGGCCTGGGTTGCAGCGTTGATGACAGCGCGGCGGGTCAGCGCCGTTCCCAGCCGCGCACCGTCGGCCGCGCGCGGAGGGGTTTCGGTGTTCCTTACTCCAGTATCACGCATGGGACATTGCCATCATGTGTCCTATAGTGGCACACTACATCCTACTGTTTCACTAGGCTGGAGCTGGCGATGCGGGTCGAGACGGTGCGCGGCGCGATGGCCGTGGATGGGCTGGGCACCGCCGTCGACCGGATCAAGGACATCATCATTCGTGGCGGCGAGAACGTTTCCAGCATCAAGGTCGAATCCGCGCTGCTTGCCGCACCCGGCGCCGCGGAAGCCGCGGTGATCGCCGTTCCCGATGACGTGATGGGCGAGAAGGTCGGCGCCGTCCTGTTCGGCGGGGCAGAGACAATGGACGTGCAACAAGTACTCGCGCACTGCCGCGAGCAGTTGCCCGACTTCAAGATCCCCCAGTACATCGTGGTTTCCGGCGGGCCGTTGCCGCGCAACCCCGGCGGTAAGCTCCTCAAGGCACAATGGCGCAAGAGTGTTGAGTGGGGTGCCCCGCTGTGACGGCAAGCGAAACGGAACCGGCGAGCGAGGAGTTCCTCGCGAACAGCCGGGCCGGCGCCGGCTTTGAGGCCGTACTGGCGAACGCGGCGGTTGGCGGATTCGGCGGACTGTTCCCGTCGGCCGAACTCGGCCGACTCGCGAAGGCCATGGTGCGCAGCCCGAAGCCGGTCGCCAGGCGCGTCGTCGACCTGGCCGCGCGGCTGGGGCAGGTCGGCATCGGCGTGCAGGATCAACCCGGCGCGCGCGACCGCCGCTTCGCCGACCGTGCGTGGGCAGGCAGTCCCGCCCTGCAGCGGCTTGCCCTCGGGTACCTGGCCACCTGCGATGCCGCATTCGGGATCCTCGAGGACGCCGACGTGGACTGGCGCACCCGGGAGCGGCTCCGACTGACCTTCGACAACGTCACAGCTGCGCTCGCGCCCACGAACGACCTGCTCACCAACCCTGAGAGCTGGAAGGAGGTCATCGACACCGGGGGCCAGAGCCTGCGGGCCGGCCTCGGCAATCTGCTCACCGACCTGCACTCGCCGGCCAAGTTGCCCACCAGCGTCGACAAGTCGGCCTTCGAACTCGGGCGCAACCTCGCCGCCACCGCAGGACAGGTCGTGCGCAAGGCCCGGATCTACGAGCTCATCCAGTACCAGCCCCGCGCCGATAAGGTCGACGCGGTCCCGCTCCTCGTCATCCCGTCGCCGGTCAACAAGTACTACCTGCTCGACCTCGAACCCGAGCAGTCGGTGGCCCGCGCGGAACTCGACGCCGGGCGCCAGGTCTTCGTCGCGTCCTGGGTCAATCCCGACGCCAGCCACGCTGACGTCGGGTTCGACGAGTACGTGATCGGCATCGTCGAGATGCTCGACACCGTCGCCGCCATCAGCGGATCCGACGCGAGCCACCTGCTCGGCCTGTGCGGCGGAGGAGTGCTGGCGTTCCTCGCCGCGGCGTATCTCGCCGCGATCGGGCGTGAGCGATCGCTCGCCTCGCTGACCGTCGCGATCGCGGTTCTCGACTATAACCGCGGCCCGTCGGCGATGGCCTTCCTCGACCGCAAGGGGGCCGAGCGGGCGATGCGCCGAGCGACCGAACACGGCTTCTTCGACGCCCGAGACGCAGCCCGGGCCTTCGCGCTGATCCGGCCGATCGAAGGCATCTGGAACATCGCCGTGCACAACTACCTGCTCGGCAAGCAGCCACCGGCGATGGGGTTGCTCTACTGGGCCGCCGACCAGACCAACATGGCCACGAAGTTCGGCGGCCAGATGATGCAGGCCGCGCTGGAGAACAGCCTGACCCGCCCCGGCGGGGTGACCGTCGGCGGCGTTCCGATCGACCCGTCCCAGATCACCGTCGATACCTACGTACTGGGCGCCTCCACCGACCACATCTCACCATGGCAGGACTGCTATCGGACCATCGCCATGATCGGCGGCGACGCGACGTTCGTCCTCGCGAGGGGCGGCCACGCGATTGTGATAGCCAAGGGACCGGGCAGCCCGCGGGCCAGCTACCGCACCGGAGCGATCCAGGGCTCCGATCCCGCCGAGTGGCTCGCGAGCTCGGTCGACAACACCGGCAGCTGGTGGGAGCACTGGAACGACTGGATCGAGAAGCGCACCCCGGACAAGAAGCCGGCCCCGACGCGCCTCGGCAACGAAGACTGTCCACCTCTTGGCGATGCACCGGGAGAGTACGTAAAACGGCTGGTCACGTGAGGGACAGCGATCTGGTCGGCCTCGACCTCGACCGTCTCGCCAGCTGGCTATCGACCGCCGTGCACGGAACTAGGACAGACCTGACCGCGCGGCTGGCCTCCATGAATCGCCCCCAGCAACGCGGTGAGCATGGCGCCGGTCCCGCCCGTGCATGACCAGGGAAGGACTCCGGATGATTCCTGTACTCGATAGCTTCCGTCTCGACGGGCGCGTGGCGATCGTGACCGGCGCGTCGGGCGGGCTCGGAGTCCAGTTCGCGCAGGCCCTCGCCCAGGCAGGCGCGGACGTCGTGCTCGGCGCCCGGCGTGAAGACCGCCTCGAGCAAACGCGCAGGCTGGTGGAGGCCGAAGGCCGACGCGGTCTGGCCGTCCGGGCCGACGTCACCAATCCGGAGGACTGCACCGCCCTCGCAAGCGCGGCCATGAGCGCGTTCGGCCGGATCGACGTGCTGGTAAACAACGCTGGCGTGGGCACCGCCGTCCCCGCGCTGAAGGAAACCCCCGAACAGTTCCGTTCCGTGGTCGACCTCAACCTCAACGGCAGTTACTGGATGGCGCAGGCATGCGCGCGGGTGATGCAGCCTGGCAGTTCGATCATCAACATCAGCAGCGTTCTTGCGCTCACGAGTATGGGCTTGCCGCAGGCCGCCTACACCGCGAGCAAGGCCGGCGTGATCGGCTTGACCCGAGACCTGGCGCAGCAATGGACCAGCCGCAAAGGCATCAGGGTCAATGCGATCGCGCCAGGACACTTCGAATCCGAGATGAGCGGCCAGTTCGACGAACGCGCACGCGCGGCGGTGGTTGCGCGCGCACTGGTAGGCCGATTGGGCGAGCCGGGAGAACTCAACGGGGCGCTGATATTCCTGGCCAGCCCCGCC
>Ga0210388_10000892_pt1 | contig 23686 bp, 21 predicted proteins | sample IncBWC19OmetaG_FD_155485 | JGI IMG/M metagenome (GOLD analysis project Ga0210388, IMG submission 155485) | Forest soil microbial communities from Barre Woods Harvard Forest LTER site, Petersham, Massachusetts, United States - Inc-BW-C-19-O ...
TCCAAACTGGCAGCATGTCGGGATGATCTGGTCAACTTGGTGGATCGGTGACATGACCAGCGATTTGGTAATAGCGCCATTTCTGATCATCTGGTTAACCACGCGCTGGCCCAAGTGGCAAATCCGGTGGGCTCTGGAAGGCGCGGCATTGGCGTTCACGCTGGCCCTGGTGGGATGGATGGTTTTTATTGGAACATCTCGTTTTGAAGCCGTACAGCAGTTGGAGTATCTGACTTTCTTGCCGCTTTTGTGGGCGGTGTTCCGTTTCGGCGCGCCCGGTGCCACGGTATCGGTGTTTGTTTTATCTGGTTTTTCCGTCTGGAGCACGTTGCATCATCAGGGCCCTTTCGCTTTCGCCGACGGGAATGTTTCCCTGCTGCTGATGCAATCATTCAACGGAAGCATTGCCCTGTTTTCCCTAATTTGCATCGCGGTCATCATTGAGCACGCAAAGTTCGAAACGCGCCTGATAATTCAAGACGCCGTCAGTCGCATCATTGCCGAATCCGCCGAACCGGCTGAAACCCACCCGAAAATTTTGCAGTCCGTCTGCGAACTTGCGGGCTGGGATTTTGGCGCGCTCTGGCAGCTGGATAAAAAATCCAACCAGCTTCGATGCTCGGTCGCCTGGTCTTCACCAGCATTGAAGTCCGCCGAGTTTGAAACCGTCGCCCGGCGGATGTGTTTCGATGCCGGCGTCGGCCTGCCGGGCTTGGTCTGGTCAAAGGGCGAACCGGTTTGGATCAAAGACGTGACGTGTGATTCTCGCTTCACCCGCACAGCTGCAGCCATGGAATCGGGGTTGCATTCCGCCGTGGGTTTTCCGATCAAATGCGATGGCAGCATTCACGGCGTGATGGAATTTTATCGCCGTGAAATTCAGGAGCCGGAGGATGATTTTCGCCAGATGCTGGTTTCCCTCGGACGACAGTTGGAGGAGTACATCGAACGCAAAAAAACCGAAGATCGGAACCTCCAACTCAACCGAATTCGCGAGATTCTGCTGGGTGTTGACACTGCGATTCTCCACAACTCGGACCGGCAGAACTTGCTGGATGAAGTTTGCCGGGTGGCCGTGGAAACCGGCGGTTTCAAGCTTGCCTGGGTGGGCGTGATTACGAAAGATGGATTGGTGCGGCCGGTCGCACAGGCTGGCGTGACCGGGTATGTTGAAAAGCTTGTTGCCGGAATCAGTGCCGACAAACCGGAAGGCCGTGGTGCCGTTGGCATGGCCATCCGGGAAAACCGGCCTGTTGTCATCGAGGACATCAGCGGGGATTCGCGCATGACCCCGTGGCATCAACGCGCACAGGAATTCGGCCTGAAATACGTCGCCGCGTTTCCGCTCCGGGTGACGGGAAAGGTGGCGGGCGTATTCACGGTCTATGCCGGGCAGATTGAATATTTTGCCGAAGAGGAAATAAACCTGCTGACCCAGGTCAGCCATGAAGTTTCCTATGCACTCACCGCCATAGCCAGCCTGACCGCACACCAGCAGGCGGAGGAGCAGTTGCGCAAACTTTCCCACGCGGTGGCACAAAGTCCCGCCTCCATCGTCATCACGGACACCACCGGCGCGATTGAATATGTGAACCCAAAATTCACCAGCCTGACCGGCTACACGGCGGATGAGGTGCTCGGCAAAAACCCGCGCTTCCTCAAGTCCGGGGAATTGCCCGACGGTGAATACAAGAATTTATGGCAGACCATCAAGGGAGGAGGCGAATGGCGCGGCCGGTTTCATAACCGGAAAAAGAACGGCGATCTGTTCTGGGAGGCCGCTGCCATTTCACCCGTAAAGGATGCGGCCGGAAAAATCACCCACTTCATCGCTGTGAAGGAGGACATCACCGAGTTTAAAAAGATGGAAACCAGACTGCTGGAGTTGGCCGCCATCGTACAAAGTTCTGAAGATGCGATCATCAGCGCTTCACCGGATCTGATCATTTCCAGTTGGAACCGTGGCGCCGAAAAACTTTTTGGATATGAAGCCGGTGAAGTCATCGGCAAACACGTCTCATTCTTCATTCCGCCGGGTCAAATCCAGACATTCAATTCGCTCAGTTCCAAGTTGATCCATGGCGAGCCGGTGGATGTTTACGAAACGGTGCGCCGCCACAAGGACGGAAGTCTGCGCGAGGTTTCCGTCAAGGTTTCGGCGGTGCTCAACGAATCCAACCAGATAATATTATTTTCGGCAATTTATCGCGACATCACCGCCCAAAAAGAGATGGAAAAAACCGTTCTGGAAATCAGCGCCTTGGAACGCCGACGCGTCGGCCACGATCTGCACGACGGACTGGGCCAGCATCTTGCCGGACTTGCATTCAAAGCCAAAGTGCTGGAACAAGATTTGGCCGCCCAGCCGTCACCCCTGGCAAAGGATGCTGAAAAAATCGTCGGTCTGATCAATGAAGCCATCCTGCAGACACGCCACCTGGCCGCCGGCTTCGACCCGGTGGACATTGAAGTCGGCGGCCTGCCGGCAGCCCTGCAACAGCTCGCACAAAAAACCACAAGCCTGTATCCCGTCTCCTGCACCTTTAAGTGCAATCGCGAAAGTCTGGAACTCGACAAGCAGGTAAACCTGGCAATATTCCGCATCACCCAGGAATCAATCAACAACGCCATCCGCCACGGACAAGCCCGGCGGATTGAGATCAGCCTGCAAGCAATGGAGGCAAAAACATGTCTGACCATCCGCGACAACGGCAAGGGATTCTTGTTGGATGGAAAAAAACATCACGGCATGGGTCTGGGCATCATGAGTTATCGGGCAAACAGTCTGGGCGGAAAACTCACTATCCATTCGGAACTAAACAGCGGCACTGAAATAAATTGCTCCTTTGGTTTTTCCGCCCGAAATAAATTCGCATCCAGTCAAGAGGATTGACACTGGAATGCGTCTGGGCGCGCGTGCAAAACTTTCCACCCAACCGGAAGATTAGAAACTCGTATTGCGCCCGAAGCAGGTACAGTTTTTGCAGTCGCTCCGCGACCACAAAAGCATTACCCCGAGCGAGCTATAGGAAGCGCTGAGTTTGTCCAAACAACGCATGCTGGATTTGCTGCTGACTTTGGTCAAAGCCGGACTGGTGAAACGTGTCGACACCAAAAAGGCGGAACAATATATTCTAGTTTGAACAGTGCTAGACGGCGGCCCTTTTGTATAAAATTATTGTGCTCATAAATCGATTGAGGTAACTCATTTGATCGCCGCGAGCCCCCCCGCCCCCTCTGATATTGTAACCCTGTTTTGTAACCCGGCTTGTAACCCGAGACCAAAATAGGGGATTGCCGGAGAGGATGCCAGAGGACGCTCCAATTTAATTTCATCCGATGTTTGCTACATGAGATGACGTTGTGTGACCGGAGAGGATTTGGGCGGATTTGGCCTGGTCGTTTTCGGAGACCGACGCTCTATCCAGTTGAGCTACGCGCGCGACTCCCTGCAATTATGCGAGATTTAAAGGGAGCGACAAGCAAATCCGCTTCGGCATTGCCAAGGCCGGGTGAATTTCATAAAAGATAAATCCCTATGAAACAAACACGCAATCCCGTCGGTTGGTTTGAAATATATGTTCAGGACTTGAATCGGGCGCAGTCTTTTTATGAGAAGACCTTTTTGGTCAAGCTCACCCCGCTGCCGAGTCCCATCATCAAGATGCTGGCCTTCCCAGGCGGGATGGATGGCTATGGCTGTCCCGGATCCCTGGTCAAGATGGAAGGCAAGGAATCAGGCGGCGGCGGCACGATAGTTTATTTTTCCTGCGAGGACTGCGCGGTCGAATCCGCACGCGCCGCTAAAAACGGCGGCGAAATATTCAAGGAGAAGTTTTCCATCGGCGAGTATGGGTTCATCTCCATCGTCATGGATACGGAAGGAAACATGATCGGGCTGCACTCGATGAAATAATCGGAAGCCGGGATCAACATCCTCCGCAACATGCAGACTTATATCGCTCTGCTGCGAGGCATCAACGTCAGCGGCCACAAGCTGATCAAGATGGCGGAGCTGCAACAGCATTTTGCGTCCTTTGGCGCCGTCGATCCGCGTACTTATATCCAAAGCGGCAATGTGGTCTTCGGACATGGCGCAGCTTCAGCGACTTTGCGAAAGAATTTGGAAAAACATCTGGCCGATGAATTGGGCTACGCTGTTCCCGTGTTGATAAAATCAGCGAACAAATTAGCCGTCATCGCCCGCGCCAATCCCTACGATATCGACCTGCCCGAACTTGGGAAAAAGATGTATGTGTGTTTCTTTGAGCATCCACCCGGAACCGACGCGATAAAAAACATTCAACCATTCATCAGCGATAACGAACAATTGATGATCAAAGGCCACGCCGGCTATGCTTATTATGCTGATGGCCTTGGCAAAGCCAGATTGACCAGCACCGTTATCGAGCGAAAATTGGGAATGGCCACGTTGCGAAACTGGAACACGGTCACGGCCTTGCTGGAAATGGCGGATTCGTGATGCCATGAAGATCCTGACCTTCAAAACATCCGCCACATTTCGAAGCTGGCTGGAAAATCACCACACCGTTTCAACCGGCATCTGGCTGCGTATTTTCAAAAGGGATTCCGGCAAAAAAACCATCACTTACGCGGAGGCGTTGGATCAAGCGCTATGCTTTGGCTGGATCGACGGTCAGAAACAAGCTCATGATGAACATTCCTGGCTGCAGAAATTTACCCCGCGACGGGCCCAAAGCAGTTGGTCCAAGATAAATACCGGCCACGCCGAACGCCTCGTCAAATCGGGGCTGATGTTTCCCGCCGGGTTCAAAGCCATCGAGGTTGCCAAAGCCAAGGGCCAATGGCAGGCCGCCTATGATTCTCCGAGAAACGCTTCGCCACCGGATGATTTTTTGAAAATTTTGCGCGGAAATAAAGAGGTGTTGAAATTTTTTGAAACGCTTAATCGCGTGAATATTTATGCCATCGTGTATCGCTTGCAAAGCGCCCGAAAACCGGAAACGCGCGAACGGCGGATGAAAACGATTTTGGAAATGCTGGCCCGTGGCGAAGCCTTTCACCGGTCCAGCCGCCGCCGCCATTCAACGAAGAGCAACTAAGTGACGATTAGCTTCTTCAATTATCATCCTCGCATCTGGATATTAAGATATAAGATAGTTCCACCCCTAAAAGTATAAGTAGACTGTAACCTATAACTTTTGATAGCGTCTCCTCATGTTCGTATGAAAACCTGCAACCACATATCAGCCACCCGTTGGCCGGTGATGCGACTCGCGAAAGCGGTCCGTCATGGCCGGCATCAGGGCTGTGCGTTTAGCCCGGGGCTAGGCACGATTACCGTCGGGACATCCGAAGGTGATTTGTATAACCCCGGTGTAAGCAGGTAAAGAATCGAACCAAGATTTCTCCCACCCTGCTTACCCGTTGTAAGCAGGGTTTTTTATTGCCCTGAAACTGAAGGTGACCGGCAGCAACGAAAGGTGAATCTCTGTGAAACATATTAGAATGACGTCTTGATGATGTCCGACTGCACCAAATCAAATCTGGCGCCGGGAATGCAAAACTCCCCACCGATGGTCCATGTCCATAGGTCGCTGATGAGCGCGCCGAGACGATTTAGAACGCTTTTACATTTTGAGGGCTTCGGAGGAGGTGTGCCCCTAAACACCGAAACAGCCGCCGTGAATCCGCGGGTTGGAACCTACTAAGGTTTCAAGAGGTGTTTGTTCTTTTTAGAAATGGCACGGGCCGGAGGTCCTTGCGGACGGCCACTATTGGCTGACGCGGCTTCCGGCCCTTTTACTTTCTTCTCCAGGTTGAGCGCGAGGTTACGCGCTCCCATCAAACATCAACTATCGGCTATCACTTTTTTTCGCGGTTGTGATTTAACAACAGAATGGCTCTCTGCCAAGGAGCATGTCCGGGTGCGATCCCCGGCGACCGCACCAACTCATTTACGATTTAAGATATACGATTGACGATTTGTCTGACGGGTCTCGCACCAGCGTGCGGCCGAACCTCCAAAATTCAGCTTGTGTAGGGCAAGCACCACAGGGGCCCGCCATTCTATCTACGATTGGCGATTTCCGAAGGGTGTACCAAATCGTAAATCGTATATCGCAAATCATAAATTTTTTGCGGGGAACTCGACTAAAGCACAGAGAGAAGCCTCATAAACTTCTTCAGGTGAGTGTGATTCTCACCCCCGCAACCCGCCTTCGCCTTCGGCTACGGCGCGGCAAGCCAGTTGCCCAATAGTGACCGTGCAAAAACATTATTCGGATCCGTAGCTCAATGAGCAGAGCAACCCGTTGTCTACGGGAAGGCTGAGGGTGCAAGTCCCTTCGGGTCCGCCAATTTCATCGGAGTGTAGCTCAGTCTTTAGAGCGCCCGGCTTGGGCCCGGGAGGCCGCAGGTGAAAATCCTGCCATTCCGACCACTTTCCATTGCTCAGTGGGATAACAGTAGTCCGCCCGTTTGTTAAACGGAACGGTGCTGGTGCGAGTCCAGCTTGGGCAGCCAGTTCCTATTTATGATTTACGATTGATGATTTGCTGCGCGATGTCGGCGCACTTCTTCCAATCATTAATCGTAAATCATAGATCATAAATTTTACCCAACCAACCAAACCCATGAACCTGACCATATTGACACCTAAGTGGCTGGTGCGAAAAATCGCCCGGCCCAAACCACCGCCCCGCGCGCGGTACCAACTCAAGCAACGGCAATTGCTTAAAACTTTGCCGACGCCCGAGCCGCCCGTCGCACGTTTTCAGGACGACGACAGCCCGCCCGGATACCGCATCCAATGGCGGCTGTAAGTCCAATTAAACACAACCACAAGAAAGGAACTCCCATGAAACCTGTCATCCGTTACCAAGGCCAGTCGCTGTTTCGCCGCAGTTACAAACCGCAGCGGCCAGTCCGGTTCAAACCGCGCAAGCTCGGAATGATTTTCAAATCGTTCCGCTTTGGCCGCCGTTAGCTGCATCCGTCCGCAAGCACCGTCCCGTAGCTCAAAAGCAGAGCACCCGCCCGATAAGCGGGCGACGCAGGAGCATTACCTGCCAGGACGACCAACCCCCGCCCTTTGGGGCTATGGCTCGGCAAGCCAGCTGGCCAATAGTGGCCGTGCGCAAGCACCCCGGGTAGCTGAGAGAGATTAGCGCAGCGCTGAAGCCGCTGAGACGTTGGCGCGATACCAACCCCGGGGACCCGCTTTCGCTCTGTGAGCTTCGGCGCGGCAGGCCACCCTTACACCTAAACCAAAAAATCCCGCTTTGCGGGCAAACGAAAACATGAACACCATGACTCCAACCCAGGTGCGCCTTTTCGCCTCGTCCCAAAGCTGGATCGAAGGCGAAGCGATGCGCCAGCTCTATGCCGTTTCCAAATTGCCCGGTGTCCGCCTGGCCGCCGGTTTCCCGGATTTGCACCCGGGCAAAGGCGCACCCGTGGGCGCGGCGTTCGTCACCGGCAACGTGATCTATCCGCACCTCATCGGTGGCGACATCGGCTGCGGCATGGCGCTCTTCAAGACGGATTTTGTCCGTCACGATGCCAAGCTCGACCGTTGGGCCAGGCAGCAATTCCAGCTCGAATGCGCGTGGGACCAGGACGTCCGCGAATTTCTCGCCGCGCACGACCTTGAATCCACGATGTTCGATACGGCCATGGGCACGATCGGCGGCGGCAACCACTTCGCCGAAATCCAATCGGTCGAGAAGGTTCTTGATGCCGAAACGTTTGGCGCACTCGGCCTGGGCAAGCAACAGCTCGTGATCCTCGTGCACAGTGGTTCGCGCGGTCTCGGTGAATCCATCCTGCGCACTCATGTGGATCAACATGCCGGCAACGGCGTGGAGGCGGATTCCTTTGCCGCCCGCGTTTACCTGGACAACCACGACTTCGCCGTGCGTTGGGCGAAGGCCAACCGTGAACTCATCGCCCGCCGTTTTGCCGCGGCGCTCGGTGCGGAAATCGAAAGCCTCTGGGACGGCGGCCACAACCTCATCACGCGTCAGGAGTCGGACGGCGAAACCGTCTGGCTCCATCGTAAGGGGGCGGTGGCGGCGGACTCGGATTTCGTGGTGATTCCCGGTTCGCGTGGTTCGTTGAGCTATCTCGTGAAGCCGACGGGTGACGGCGTCAGCCATGCGTGGTCGTTCGCCCACGGCGCAGGCCGCAAATGGATGCGCAGTGCGGCGCGCCAGCGCATGCGCGAACGGTTCAGCGTGGACGAACTCGCACAGACACGGCTTGGCGGTCGCGTCATCTGCGAAGACCGCGACCTGCTCTACGAGGAAGCCCCTGAAGCCTACAAGAAAATCGAGGACGTGATCGCGGATCTCGTCGATGCCGGACTGGTGTCCGTCATTGCGACGTTGCGCCCGCTCCTCACTTACAAGACGCGCAAAGAGCGTCGTTAATCACGTTGCAGGTTGAAAGTTACGGATTGCAGGTTCCGCCGGCGTTCGCGCCCGGTGAACTTGCAACCTGCAACTCATTTCGTCCGTGAATGCAAAGCAGCTCGCGTAGCCGGATTTTCAATCCGACCCTAGCCGGTGCGAGTCCGGCCACGGACACCATTTCCATTTATGATTTCAGATTTACGATTTACGATTTTTATCGGCTCGCGAATGACACAGTCGATTCGTAAATCGTATATCGGCAATCGTAAATTTCACGGTTCAAGGACGATTTTGCCATAGGCTCCGGGTTCCATGATCAGCTCATGCGCCTTGGCGGCTTTCTTTAGTGGCAGCGTCTTGCCGATCACCGGTCGAAGCGTGCCGTTTTCCAACCCGGCCACGAGAGCCGCGTGCGCACTTATCAGCTCTTTGGGGGTGGCGTTAAAAAGGCTTACCCCGCGTATCTGCGCATTCCGTTGCATGAGGTCCCGGGGATTTATTTCAATCGGTTTGCGGCTGCCGATCACGACCACGCGGCCGCGTTTCGCCAATGCCGGCAGGTCGCGCGCCAGATTGATATGAGCCGCCAGCTCCATGATGATATCAAAACCTTTTTTCCCGGTGAGTTCCAAGGCCTTTTCCAAATAGTCTTTTTCATGGTGATTCAAAACATGATGCGCGCCGTTTTCCAGAATGAGTTTTCTGCCTTTGGGCGTGCCGCCGGTGGCGAAAACAACCAGTCCCGCGGCACGCGCCATTTGAGTGAGGGCCGAACCCACTCCTCCACTGCCGCCGTGAACCAACACATTTTCGCCGGGTACCGCCTTGGCCACCTGGAACAATGCCACATAGGCCGTCATGTAGGGCGTGGCCAGCGCGGCGCCTTGCGCGAAAGAAGTACTCGCGGGCAAGTGGTGAACATCGTTCGCTCCGCATACACAATATTCGGCGTAGGCACCCGTGGTGGTGCCTGAAATGTAAACCCGCTCGCCGGGTTTTACATCGGTCACATTAGTTCCGATTTTCTCGATGACACCGGCCGCATCGCAACCGGGTGTGTAGGGCAGTGGCGCGGTCATTCCCGGTTGCGAAGCATATGTGCCGGCCCGGATGTAAATCTCATATGGATTCACACCAACGGCGTGAATGCGGACCAATACTTGATCAGGTGAAGGTTGAGGTGCGGGAAGTTCTTCCAGCTTCATAACTTCCGGGCCGCCAAATTGATGTACGCGAATCGCTTTCATTTGATAAGACTGCCAACGAAATCAAATTGCCGTCAAGTGAACTCAATTCGATTTACGATTTGCCCCGGGCCAATGGCGGCCCGGCGCAAGCCGCTCTCAAGGTGTAATTAGTCCTGCACGCCGCTCTGCGAAGGCGGAGGTTCGTGGTGCAAATCCACGTGAGAGCACCACTTTAATTTGCCTCTGTGCCTCAGCAGCCACAGGAGCGGTTTCGTAAACCGCTATTCGTCGGTGCAAGTCCGATCGGAGGCTCCATCAGGGTCGTGATGTAATAGTTAGCATCTCCGCCTGTGACGCGGACTGTGCGGGTGCAAATCCCGTCGCCCTGACCAACCGGCATTCCATGCAATTTATTTACAAACAACCACAGGAGGAACAACCTATGAACACGAATAACCCAACTCAAATCCACGCCACGGGCGAAGCGACCGGCTTCATTCCCGCGCCGGGCGACCACGGCAAGCCCATCACGGTCATCGGTACGAATTCCATCCGCGCCGGTTTCGATGCGACGTGCCTGCAGCAGGCGCTTAACTCCCGCGGTGCGCCCGGGGTGACGGACCTCGTGCTCAACCCGGATGCGCATGCCGGTTACGGTGCGCCGGTCGGTTGCGTGCTCACATCGCCGACGCATATCTATCCCGGCCCGGTCGGCGTGGATATCAAGTGCTCGATGAGTTTTCTGCAACTCGATCTGCCGGCGGACCAGGTGGCGGACAAGACGGTCCGTCGCGCCTTGATCAATGCCATCCTCGAACGTACGCCGACCGGTCCCGGCCGCGGGCAGCGCTCCGCGCGCAAGGCCCGCAAGGTGGGTGAGACGCTCGGCGTGAAGGTTGTGACGGAGGGCGCTTCGCAGGAAGTGCTCAACGCGCTCGGCGTTCCATTGGAATGGGCGCAGCGTTGCGAAGACGCGGTACACACCGGCCATAATAACATGCGCGATGCGCTCGCGGCGCGGCTCGATTGGTTGCGCGTCAACCGTTTCTCGAACTTTGTCGAAAAGATCAGCCAGCTCGGCTCGTACGGCGGCGGTAATCATTTCGGCGAGTGCGAAGTGGTTCATGTGGAGGACAACGATCGTGCCCGCGCGGTCGCGGAAGTGTTCGGCCTGCGCGACGGCAAGGTGGGTTTTCTCTCGCACTGCGGTTCGCGCGGTCTTGGTCACGCGCTGGCGAGCGGCCAGTTCCGCGACCTGCAACGCAAGTTCGCGGAGTGGAACATCCCTTTGCCCGGCGACGACAAGGAGCTTGTCTATGCGCCGATCGGCACGGTCGAGGCGGATGCGTATCTCGATGACATGGCGCTCGGCGCGAATTTCGCGACCGTGAACCATCTGCTCATCAATGCGCTCGTGCTCGAGGCGTTCCAGGAAGTGATTCCCGGCGTGAAGGGTTCGCTGGTGTATTACATCAGCCACAACATCACGCGCAAGGAATTGCTGCCGGACGGTCATGGCGGATTCAACGGCGAGGGCTGGGTGCATCGCAAGGGGGCGACGCGCGCGTTTCCGGCGGGTCATCCGGCCTTGAAGGAAACGCCGTTCGCCGCGACCGGTCATCCCATCCTGTTGCCGGGCAATCCGACGGCGGGCAGCTCCATCATGGTCGCCGATCCCGGCGCCCATGTGGCGGCGTACTCGGTGAACCACGGTGCCGGCCGCGCGATGGGCCGCAAGATGGCGGACCGCACGCTCGACCAGAAGACCGTGGACGACGAGTTCACGGCGAACGACATCCTGACGAACTGCCGCCTGTATCCGAAGGACGAAGCGCCCGCGGCCTACAAGGACTTCGAGGCGGTCCTGGACTCGGTAAAAACCGCCGGACTCGCGAGCGAAGTCGCCCGGCTCAAGGCGCGTTTCGTCATCAAGGATGCCGATATGAGCCTGCGCGGGGCCGCGTAACGACTGAAAACATTCAACGCGGGCGGGGAAGAAATTCTCCGTCCGCGCTTTTTTATCCACATTCAACAAACCAATGAAAACCAATTCAAAAAATGAAAACAAAAACACGGCAAGGGCTTCTCCGGTTTCCGTTGAGCCTCTTGTACGGTGGTAATTATTACTACATCGAACGCGTGAAGGCGCTGGAAAGGGCCGTGGCCAAAAAGCCGCGCCGGCTGCAGCTCGATCTCACGGGCGGGGGCGAAATCCCCGACGACTGGGCGTTGCTCATCCGCTCCATCCTGAACCAGCGTTCGCCCGGGACGCAGCTCATCACCAACGCCCGTTCCAGTCTGCGGAACGGCTCGGTGCTGGTCTGGTTGCTGGGCGACCGCCGGCTCATCCGGGAGGATGCCGGAATATTTTTTCGGCGCGCGAACCTCGGAGGCGATGACGCCGTTCCATCCTGGAAGGATTTTGAAAAAAATTCTTCCGAGGCGGACCCCGATGAAATCGATCACGCAAAAGTGTTGGAACTGATCAACGAGTTTCTGCCCGTGAACGAGTTCATCGGCAAGCCGGTGGAAATGCCGTTGCTGCGGCAATTCGGCCTGGTGGAAAACGAGAAGCTCGACCAGTTTCTCGCTTCTGCCTTCGGCCCAACACCAGCGGACGGTGAAAAAATGGCGGATACATCCAAAGAGATTCCCGCCAAGCCATCATCGACATCGGTACAGAAATAAATCACCATCACCAACGGCGCGGGTGGGGAAAACTTCCCGCCCGCGCTTTCATTTTCATCCCGTTGGCCGAGCAGCTCAGGCAACGGTCTGCAAAACCGTTCAGGCGGGTGCAACTCCCGCACGGGATTCCATTACCGTGTAGCCGCCGACGTTAGTCCGCGCTGATTTTCAAATGGCGCGGACTGACGTCCACGGCTACCGGTGAGGTTTTGACGGCATTACCCGCCGTTCTGTCCATTTTGCCGCGTTAGCCCAACTACCAGAGGCGCTCCGCTCAGAACGGAGAGGTCGGGGGTGGAAATCCCTCACGCGGCACCAGCCTTCGCAGAACGCAGTGAAGCGAAGGCTGCCGCGCCGAAGCGCAGCGTAGGCGGGCCGTGTCCTGTTCCGCCGCAAGCTTCGGCTCGGCAAGCCACTTTCCGATCAAAGTTTCACACCCCCGAGCGCGCTGGCTCGAAATGTTTCCGGTTCCGGAAACCAAGCCGGTGATAGAGACCGGCCGGGGGTGTGCTCCTTTCGAGGCCTGCAAGCATTAAAGTGATGCAGCGGACTTTTAATCCGCAGAACGGGGCGCGTTACCCCGGCGGGCCACCAGCCTTCGCTTGAACGCAGTGAAAGTGAAGGCTGCCGCGCCGAATCCCGTATGCGGGAGTAGGCGGGCCGCATCCAACCCCGCCAAAAGCTTCGGCCCGGCAAGCCACTTCTGCCGGGAATAATAATTTATTCTTGCGGAGCGGCCGGCGGCGGGCCGATCCGCAGCGTGCCCACGACCACGGCGCCGGCTTCCGCCACCAACTGGCCGGCCACCAGGTCGCCGAACCAGCGGGCAGTTGATCTCAGCGTGGCGATGCCGGTCACATGCAGCGTACCGGCGAGTTCGCCCGCAATTTCCACCGTCTCGACTTGCAGGCAATCCGGCCAGCGAAAATGATTACCCTCGGGGATGATCAACTGCGCGGTTTTCAAGCTGCCCTTGATTTCCGCGCTGGAATAAACGGTCAGGGATTCTTCCGCCACGAGCCGGCCATGAAACCGGCCCTTGATGACCACCGCGCGCGCAATGGTTTCGCTGTTGAAGACATAACCTTTTGGTTCGACAACGAAGGCGCCCCGGGTCTTGAAATTTCTCGATACGGCCGTGGCAATGCGATAATCGTGCAAATCCATGTAACGGCCGCAACGCTTGCACATGGTGGACTCGGCGCTGACCGGCACGTCCAATCCGGCGCCGCAGTCGAAACAGGCGACCTGCCGCATGGCGTGCGCGCGATCCGGAGCCTTCGGCGACGGATTGAGCGCCGCCTGGACATGGAAATGCCGTCCGCACTGCCGGCAAATCGTGGAGAAAGCCAGGCGCGATTCGGGTTGCTGATGGCCGCAATGAGGGCAGGCCACCGGCGTTTTATCCGGTTGCTTTGCCATCATTTAAAAAATGCAAACGGCGGGTCAGCGGCCAATGACCTTGCCGGCGGGTTCGGCGGGCTTGGCCAGTTCCGGGGGACGCGTTGAAGCGGTGGGCACGACCTTGTTGGGATTGACCTCGGTCTTGCCCACAAAAATCACACCTTCCTCGACGACCAGTTTGGCGGCGCGGATGTCGCCGAACAACTCGGCCTTGGTTTTGATCTCAATCTTGTCTTTCGCGTTGATGTTGCCGGTCACCTTGCCGCGCACCACGACCGACTGCGCGGCAAGATTGCCGTTGATGACGGTATTGTCGCCCAGGGTCAAAGTGCCTTCGCCCTGGATGTCGCCATCCAGTTTGCCGTCAAAATTGAGTTCGCCGGAAAATTTCAGGCTGCCCTTGATCTCGACGTCCGAAGACAGGACGTTTTTTCCTGGATTGGTATTGTTCGTGTTTAAATCCATAAATTGTGTAATGCTCAGGCAATATTCCCCACCTCGCAAACTCCGTCAAATACAACGCCCCAACATTTATGATTGATGATTTAGGATTTAGGATTTGTCGACCGGCTGACATCCGGTAATTGATCCGTATATCGCAAATCCCGCCGAGTCAACGCGGGCTTGTATTCGCCGCTTATTCCGGTAAAAAAGCCGGATGTTGAAACGTCTTTGCGGCGTCATGGCCGTCTGGCTGGCGATGGCAATGGCGTTTGCAAATTCAACCAACTCTTCCGCTGCCATGTTCAAAGATTTTAACCTCGATTACCAAACGTCGGTAGATGCGAAACTTCAGGCGTCGGTTCAGAAAATTGATACCGATCTCCGTGCCCGGTTCGGCATGACGGAGCAACAAACCGCCGTCGGTCTGCTGGACTTGAATACGCTCCGGCTGGCGATAATCCATCCCGATCGCGAGGACTATGCCGCGAGCGTGGCCAAGATCGGCATCCTGCTCGCCTATTTTCAAAAGCATCCCGAAGCGACGACCAATCTCAATCCGCAAATCCGCCATGAGCTGGGTCTGATGGCGAAGGCCTCGGACAACGACATGGCCGCGAAATTTTCCACCGAACTGGGCTTGAAATACATCCAGTCGGTCCTGGACTCGTATCATTTTTACGATGCGAGCCATGGCGGCGGCATCTGGGTGGGCAAACATTACGGCAAGTCCGGCGAACGCTACGGCGATCCAGTCGGCGACAATTCACACGCGGCAACGGTGCGGCAGCTTCTGCGTTATTTCCTGATGCTGGAACAGGGCAAGCTCGTTTCGCCCGCCGCCTCCAGGACGATGCGCGACATCTTTGCCTCGCCGGAAATTCCGCACGACGATATCAAGTTTGTGAAAGGTCTTGCCGGGCGCGATGTGCAGATCATCCGCAAATGGGGCACGTGGGAGGATTGGCTGCACGACACCGCGATCGTCACCGGCGGCGGCCGGCATTACATTCTCGTGGCGCTCACGAAGCATCCCAAGGGGGACGAATATCTCGAGGAACTCGCGCGCGAGGTGGATGACGTTATGACGGGAAAAGGCGGAAGGTCGATTTAATTTGCGGTTTACGTGTTAACCCGGCTACAGACGATGACGGTAATGAAATCGCACCACTTGCAATAGCGGCGCGCAGAGGACTGCACGCCCTACCGACATCTCGACGATTGAATGCGTGGGGTGATCGGGAGTTTATGGAGCGAATTTTTCGGCCGCGTATGATGAAGGGTGGGGCTCGCCGTCCCGCATGCGGGATTGCGACCTCGACTTCGCTCGGTCGCGGACGGCGCAGCGCGCCGTCCCTACCATCAGGCCAATTGCAGGTTTTCATTTACGCGCGTGGCGGTGTCGTGGAGTTTGATGATTGTTTGGACTTCGGGGTGAACCGTGGCGTTGCCGATCTGGCGGATGAGTTGACAGGTGGCCCAGCTCGCGGAGTTGGTTCGATATTGCGCGTCCCACCTTTGAAAACGCGTTTCGGCCTTGGCATCCAGCCACGGCCAGCGGTCGGGTTTTCGGCGGAGGCCGCAACGCCACGGTTTGGGCGTGAGACGGGCGCGATAACATTTCTGCGCCACACACAGATGGCGATACAGAGGGTCGGACCCCAGCGCTTCAAAAATGTCGGTGGCAACTTTCGAGTCCGCGTCCACGAGGGCCTGTGTCGCCAACAGACGCAGGCCGGCGCGGGTCTTGTAAATCCGCCAGCCCCAATCGGGGTGCTGATGCGTCCAAGTCTCAATTTTGGCCAGGACGCTTTCAAGCGTAACGGGCGGCGGCGACGGTTTACCGAAAAGCCGTTGGAACAGCCCGGGCGATTTGGGTTCCGGCAGGTCGATGTCCACGAACATGACCTTGGCGGTGTTCAAGACCTGGCAGCCGTAGGAGTTGCGGGTGACGACTGCGGTGATTTCGCCAGCCGGATTTTTTATCTCCTGCAAAATTTGTTCGCAAAACGGCCGGTTTGGATAGTAGCCGCCGCTCTTCGGTGGAAGTTCCCCGGCGCGAAGAGAACGAAAGCGTTCCGCGAGTTGTTGCGCCGCTTGGTTCGCGAGCGCCTGCGCATCGGCCATGTTTTTCGCGGACCAGCGCCAGGCAAAAAATCCGCCGCTTTGACCCCGGGCCCAGAATTGCGGGAAGTTCATGCGGGAAAAGTCGGGTTTTTTGGAAAGGGTGACAAGAAGTTTTTGCGGCTGCTTATTTACTCGCCGGAGTGCGCCGGTCCTCGGACGCTGCCATGTGCCAACAACCGAAGACTTAGGTAGTTGAAAGGTATGCGTATTTTGAACGTTGCAGTGGCCGGGGACGGCCACACTCCGCGCGGCATTTTGTCGGACCGCGGGTCTGCGACCCGCAGGGAGCTGGCTATACAGTAAACTCACAAGGTGGTGTGACCCTTTTTGGAAACAGACGTTCCTGCAGGTCACAGACCTGCGCTCCACAGACAGAAATTGATTTTCAAATTGCGCCGTAACTGCGCGCGGGCGCATCATTCGCATCGTGGAACACCGTTTGAAAACTTTTGATCTCATCACTCTCGGTTGGTTTGTGGTCATCAATCTCGTGACGCTGCTCGCATTCGGTTTCGATAAATGGCGGGCGGGGCGTTCCAGTCAACGCGTCTCCGAATTCAAGCTGGCGTTGCTGGCTGCGCTGGGCGGCTGGCCCGGCGGGTTGGCGGGGATGATTTTGTTTCATCACAAGACCGCCAAGTGGACTTTCAAATTCAAGTTCACGCTCGCACTGGTTCCGTTCATCGCTGAAGCCTGGTTGTGGTGGCGCTGGCGGTAATACGGCGTTAAACCACGAGAGACGCGAAAATCCATGCTGCAGTACGGGAGTCTTCACACGACCGATAGATCATTGCACAAGTTTTAACAATCGCTGTCGCTCACTCGATTTCCGAGCAATAGTTCGTCGTAGTGGAATTTTCGGCGAGACGCCGAAAATTACCCGCGGGACGCGGGTGCTACATCAATAGGCGACGCGGGCCGGTATTTCTTCGGGCCGTTTCTAAAAAGGATAAACACCTCGCTGTAGCGGCGCTCTATGAGCGTCGTATTGGTCAAATGCCGGCGACGGTCATAGACCGCCGCTACAAAATTTATGGAAATCCTGAACAAGAACATTGTGCTGGTGCTTAACCGCAACTGGCAGGCGATCAATATCCGCACGCCAGCGGATGCGTTTTGCCAGATGGCCACCAACGCCGCGACGGCGCTCGATATCGAGCTGGGTGATGGCACCGGCGCGCAAGCACTGCGTCCGGTCACGTGGAGCGAATGGATCACGCTGCCGGTGCGGGCGGGCGATAACTTTGTCCGCACCGCGCGCGGCGTGGTTCGCGTGCCGACGGTGATCGTGGCGGTGAACTTCGCGAAGGTGCCGAAGAAGCGCCCGAAGCTGAGCGCGAAGAACATCCGCGAACGCGATGGCAACCGTTGCCAGTACACGGGCCGCCTGTTGCATCCGGACGAGGGCAGCCTGGACCACGTCGTGCCCCGCTCGCGCGGTGGCGCGGACTCGTGGGAAAACCTCGTCTGGTCCGCGAAGGAAGTGAACCAGCGCAAGGCCGACCGCCTCCCGCACGAGGCCGGCCTGACGCTGCTCAACGTCCCGCGCGCGCCGAAGGAATTGCCGGTGACGCACTACCTGCACAATTCGCACGGTGTGGCGGAATGGGAACTGTTCCTCAAGGCGTAGTGATGAAACAAACGGGAGAGCGGGCGTAATGCTCGCTCTCCTCAATTGAAATAATTATTATGCAAACAAGAAATCCGGTAGCGGGTCAATTTGGTAGGGACGGCGCGCTGCGCCGTCCGCGCCCGTATAGCGGGCGCAACGAACGTGGTAAAAGATGCGTTTTGTGCATCCCTTCCGGCGGCTTTACCGCCGGGGACAGCGCAGCGCGCTGTCCCTACCAACCAAACTGACCCACTACAGAAACTCCGGCTTTGGAAAAACCTGATTACAATTTGGTGTCGAATTTGCGCGCGCTGCCGGCGACGGCGTGGATCCTTTTCTTTGGGATGTTTCTGAACAAATTCGGCGGATTTGTCGTCCCCTTCCTCGCGCTTTACCTGACCCACCTGGGCTATTCGCTGACGGATGCGGGCTTGTGCATCGGCGCCTATGGCGTGGGCAATCTGGTGGCTTCATTTCTCGGCGGGCATCTGGCGGATACCATCGGGCGGCGCAAAACAATTTTGCTCTCCACTTTTTGCGGGGCGGGTTCAATGATCCTGCTTTCGCAGGCGCATACGTTGCCGCTGATTTTTTGCCTCGCGGCCCTGACGGGCCTGGCCGGGGAATTCTATCGTCCGGCCTGCAGCGCGCTGCTGACGGATCTGGTGCCGCCGCCGCTGCGGGTCACCGCTTTCTCCGCTTACCGGATGTCGTTCAATGCGGGCTGGGCGTTTGGCCCGGCCACGGCGGGTTTTCTCGCGGCGAAAGGTTATTTCTGGCTGTTCATCGGTGACGCGGCCACCTCGGTATTGTTCGGGCTGGTCGTACTCTTCGAGCTGCCGAAGGACGGCCATCACGCGCGGCGGGACACGAGCTGGACGGAGGCCATCACCGTGGTGCGGCGCGATCGCAGTTTTCATCAGATCGTTCTGGCGTCGTTTTTTGTGGGTTTCGTGTTCATGCAGATGAGCTCGACTTTTGGCGTGTACGTGACCCGGCTCGGCTTCACGCCGGCAATCTATGGCGCGCTGGTTTCGTTGAACGGCGCGCTGGTGGTGCTGTGCGAACTGCCGCTGACCACGGTCACGCGGCGGTTCCCGGTGCGGCGCGTGCTCGCGGTGGGCTACCTGCTGATCGGTTCGGGTTTTGCGCTGAACATAGTGGCCCGCACGGTGCCGCAACTGGCGGTGTGCGTCACGATTTTCACGCTGGGCGAAATGATCGCGATGCCGGTGGCCTCGGCCTTCGTGGCCAATCTCGCGCCGGCGCATCTGCGGGGGCGTTACATGGGGATGTATGGACTGAACTGGGGCGCGGCTTTGATCATCGCGCCAGGCATCGGTCTACAATTGCTGGCGTGGAACCCGGCGGTGCTGTGGGCCGGGTGCGGGGTGCTGGCGGTGATCGGGGCGGTGGTGATTTCGACGGGGTTTCGTCCGAGGCAAAAAACCGCCGACTCCGGCGATGGACTTGAACGATTTGGGACAGATTAAAGCTGGCCCTCCGCAAGGAGTTCCAAAAATTTTGGAGATTTATAATTGCCAGCCATCATCACTGGCGACAATCTCCCGCCAAGGGCAGCCCTTTTTCACCGAACGACCCAAGTGCAATGAACGAGGAAATTTCAAATCATCCTGACACGCCGCATCATCGCGAGACGGTACACCGGCTGGCGCGCATCTCGTTGTTCGGTTTCATCATGACCTTCGTCAGCGCGCGGATCCTGGTGTTTCTCATCATGTCCGGTTCGATCCCGAACATGTATTTTTTCATGCACGGGACGCATGTGCATCACTTGAACTACGGGATTTTTGCGCTGGCGGTGGTGGCGGGGTACAGCGTCATGTGCCGGCCCACGGGCGGCAAAGCGGAAATCACCGCGCTGCTATATGGTTTCGCCATGGCCCTGACGTTCGATGAATTCGGGATGTGGCTGCATCTCGGCGGCAGTTACTGGCAACGGGTCAGCGTGGATGCGGTCATCGTCATCGCCGCCCTGCTCGGCTTGCTGGCATTTGCCCGCAGCATCCGGAAATTTGAGGCGCGCCACTTCTGGGGTTTCCTCGCGCTGGCGATCGCCCTGATCGGTTTCGTGTGCGTGCTCTATTCGGCCGGCAACAAACTGGGGGATGTGATGGGGCCAACCTTGCAAGACCTGGAAGCTTCCTCGTCGCCGTGAAAGGTGGAGTGCCGAGATTGTGAGATGTTGATATGCGATAGCGTTCTCCCTCACCCCAGCCCTCTCCCGCTGGGAGGGGGAAATGCTCGCTGCGTCTCGACACTAGAAGGCGTCGTCGTCGCCCTAGTCCCGAGAATGGTGAGACGAGCACCTCACCCCCGTCCGGCCACAGGCCGGACACTACACATTCACGGGGCTCCGGGGTGCAGCGTGTGTATCAACGGGCGGTTGGCTTCCTTGAATTTTTCGTAGCGCGCCTGCTGTTCCGGCGTGAGCATCGCGGAAATCTGCGAGTCCGTGTTGCTCCAGACCAGGACCATCTGCGGCTGGTATTGCTTCCGGATCTCGCGCATTTGCCCGCGTGAATCCGTCAGGATCTCGTGCAGCTTCACCTGTTGCGATTCGTCCAGGCTCAATTTCCATTTCATTTCCCGCTCGATGAACAATTGAAACCGTTCCGGCTGCGCGATGGCGCGCTGCACGAAATGCCGGACGGCCATGCGCGTGCCGACGACACCAACCGCGATGCCGGCGAAGAATACGAGCACCAACAACAGGATGGATTTTTTCATGGTTCACCTCCGTTGGTGTCAAACTGCGATGACAACTGGGCCGTGCCGTCGCCCAGTTCCAGAAGTCCGGCGGACGTGGCCCCGAAATCCAGTGCCACGCACAGGACGATGACCGCCACGGCGGCAAAGGCCAGGCGCGGAAAAAGCACGTTCAACTGCTCGAATAGCGAACCGGTTTCCGCCGTTCTGCCCGCCGGCTCGCGGCGCACGGCCCGTAAAACGTCATCCGCAAAGCCCGGCGGCGGCAACGGCGCGGCTTCGTTCCGCGCGGCGGCGAAAAGTTGTTTCAGCTTGGTGTCTTTCATTTTTGCAAAATCCTTTCGAGAGCGTTTTTCAGTTTCGCCCGGGCACGCACGGCGCGCACGCGCACGGCGATGCCGGAGGCGCCGATCGCGGCGGCGATTTCCTTGACCGTACAGCCCTCGATCTCCTGCATGGTGATGACCACGCGGTCCACGGGCGAAAGTTCGCGCAGGGCCAGCTCCAGGACTTCCGACGCGCTGCGTGAATCGAGTTCGCTCTTTTCATTCTCGTCGCGCAGCCAGTCCAGCGCGTCCTCGCCGAGGTCGTCAAAACCGACGTCGCCCTTGTGTTTTTTTTCGCGGCGTAGATGGTCGAGCGCGGTGCGGACGGCAATGCGCGAGATCCAGTGTTCGAACGGCGCGCGGGCATCGAACTGTGCCAACGCACGCCAGGCCTTCAAAAACGTCTCCTGCGCGAGATCCTCGACGCGCTGCGCATCGCGTTCGTAGCGGTGCAGGATGGCAAAAACCCGCGCCTGGTGGCGGCGGACGAGCTCGGCAAACTCATCGGTCGCCCCGGCGCGGATGCGTTGCAGCAGCTCGGCATCGTCGCTCACGTTCAATTATTAGAGCATTTCCATAAATGCTGTAGCGATGTGCGATGATTTGTCAAAGTGCGGTCTTTTTGGACGTGGGCTTCGTTTCAGCTCAGTTACAGGGTTTTTCAAACCTGCGCCTTCGCTCAAGCCTCGTCCGCGTCCAAAAATCCTCACAGCCCATCGCCACATCATTTCTGTCAATGCTCTCAATCCGATCCGATGCGCGCGATGAGATTGTCGGCAAATTCATCGGCATTTGCCTGCATATCGGCCAGCTCTTTGCGCTGCGCGTCGGTCAGGACGGGCGCAATCTTGGCGTAAATCTTCATGCGTTCAACCGCCAAATCCGCCTCGGCGCCGGCCACCTTGGCGGAGGCGGCGCGGACGGAAGCCTCGGTCGCATCGCCTGCGCGGATGGCGGTGCGCAACCCGACACGGGCGGTGTGGACGGCGGCGACGAGCGGTTGGAGGTTGTCCCTTTCACCGGTGAAAATGGTTTTGATCTGCGACTTCTGGTCGTCGGTCAGGTTCAATTTTTCGGCGATGCGCTGCAAAATTTTTCCGCGCGCCGGCGCAACGGAATCTTCGGCGGCATACGTTTTTACGGCGGTGAACCCGTCGGCAAGGATCGCGGCGGCCAGGGCGCAGATGAGAACTTTGTTTTTCATAGCACCTTCTCAAACGCAGCCACCCCCGGAATTGTTACATGCAAAAACAAAAAAGGACGGCTTTGCAGCCGTCCTCATGTGTCTGTCCCCACAAATCAGAAATCAATTCTTCGGGGCATCCGCAGGCGGCGTACCGGCCGGCGGGGTGCTGGAGGGCGGGGGGGTGCCGGCTCCCGGACCACCGGCTCCATTCGGACGGCGGTTGCCGATTTGCTGCCACTTGGTCAGCTGGTCGGCGGTGAGAATGTCCTTCAGCTTGGCGGTGGTAGCATCGCGGATCTCTTTGATTTTGGCGCGGCGATCGGCCATGGTCGCATCGGGATTGTCTTTGCGATAATCAGCCAATTGTTTTTGCATGTCTTCGATGATCGGCTTGACCTTGGGCTTCTGGTCGTCGGTCAGTTCCAGGCGCTTGGCAACAGCGTCAAACGACAATCCGGGGCCGCGCGAGCCTCCGGGCGGAGGGGTGCCAGCGGGCGGGGTATTGGTATTGTCCTGTGCCTGCGAGGTGAGGCCGCCGGCCAGCAGACTGGCGAGCACGAGGGCCGCGGCGATAAATGCTTTGTTCAGTTTCATATTTTGAATTCTTGTATTTTCGGGTGCAAACCACCTCTGTTTATTATGGTGGATCGCAGGTTTAGACGGCAAGACTGGCTGAAAGTTACAGTTGCCGCAAGATTTTTGCCGCCGCGCCGACCGTCTGGTCAATGTCCGCCGGTGTGTGGGCGGTAGAGATGAAGCCGGCCTCGAACTGCGACGGCGCGAGATAAACCCCGGCATCGAGCATGGCATGGAAGAACTTTTTGAACCGCTCGCGGTCGCTGTGCATCGCGTCGGCCAGGTTATGGACCGGCCGGCTGGTGAAATAACCGCAGAACATTGAACCGCACTGGTTGAACTGCACCGGAATATTGGCCAACTTCGCGGCCTCACGCATACCGGCAGACAGTTGCGCGCCAAGCTGTTCCAGTTTTTCGTAGGCGTTCACGGCCTGAAGTTCCTCGAGATTGGCGATGCCCGCCGCCATGGCTATGGGATTGCCGCTCAACGTGCCGGCTTGATACACCGGGCCGAGCGGTGCGAGACAATCCATGATTTCGGCCCGGCCGCCAAAGGCCCCGACCGGCAGGCCGCCACCGATGACCTTGCCGAATGTGGACAGGTCGGGCGTGATATGGAACCGTTCCTGCGCCCCGCCACGCGCCAGACGGAAACCGGTCATCACCTCGTCAAAAATCAGCAACGCGCCATTGGCCGCGGTGATTTCGCGCAAAAACTCCAGATAACCCGGCTGAGGCAGGTACAAACCGGCATTGCCGGGCACAGGCTCCACGATGATGCCGGCAATATCGCTTCTGTTCGCCGCGAATATGGCTTTTAGGGCTTCGATGTCGTTGTACGGTGCGACAATGGTGTGTTGCGTGAACGCGGCCGGCACGCCCGCGCTGTCAGGATTACCGAAGGTGAGCGCGCCGGAACCCGCCCGGACCAGCAGCGAATCAACGTGACCATGATAACAGCCGTCGAACTTGATGATCTTGTCGCGCTTGGTGAAGCCGCGGGCGAGACGG
>Ga0210388_10000893_pt1 | contig 23673 bp, 15 predicted proteins | sample IncBWC19OmetaG_FD_155485 | JGI IMG/M metagenome (GOLD analysis project Ga0210388, IMG submission 155485) | Forest soil microbial communities from Barre Woods Harvard Forest LTER site, Petersham, Massachusetts, United States - Inc-BW-C-19-O ...
GCCAGCGGCAAAGTCATCCGCACCCGCCCGCTATTTCCTTATCCGCAGGTCGCGAAATACAAAGGCACCGGCAACCCGGATGACGCCGCGAATTTTGTGAGTATCACGCCGGCCAAGTAGCGCACCCTCGACGGGAGGGCCGGCGTATCGCCGCCCCCAAAATCAGAGATGGCTGGCGAAGGCCTACACGCAAGGAACCTCAATACCTCGCCGCCTCGCCTCCTTCTCCCCAAGGGAGAAGGTGTCCGAAGGACGGATGAGGGGGAAGAGCCCTTGATAAACCCAGGTGTCGAATCGCAAAAGTGCTTCTGGCCCGTCCGGCTCGGACCGCCACCCGCACCAGCTGGGTTTTTAAGGTTTGTTGCGCGATTAATCTTTGACAGAAATTCGCCAGTCCGCTTTCATAAACCAATGATACAGCCTGCGGTAAAAAAATCAGCCATGCACAGGGCCGTGCACTCACTGCGGCACATTACATGGTTAGCCCGCATCAGCAGCGTTTCATTATGAGCGGCTTCATATTAAACAAGGTAGCACGAGTCGTTGAAGGAACTGATGAACAGTTTCGTCACATTTTCGGTGGGCCTAGACTGCATAGCGGCACGACTCCACTAGGCTGCGATGCACCTCTCCACCTGCTTTACGTTTTCGATACGGAAGACCCGGCATTTCCGTTGAAGGTTCCGGGGATTCGGTATCTGCCGCTCTACTATTCGTTTCCATACAACGCAGGAGCTTGTGGCTACCGCCTTGTTTCAGAGACCGAGATTGAGGTGCTTTACATGGAAACCAAAGAGGTAGAGCGTGATTTTCCTTACGAGAATTATCCCTCAGAGTTTCCAGAGCGGGAAGTTCGTCTTTTGCCAATATCGAACGGGCAGCACAAGACTTTGGTTTTCTATCTTGAGGCTGGTGAGGAAGCTTTAAGCGATGACGACCGCAAACTGATTTTAGACGAGTTTCAGTATCCTTTTACACAGCTTGGTGGCATTCATCGTATGTGGCAGGATGTTCCAGAGGTTCGCTGCCCGAACCCAGCTTGTGGAAACAGCAAGTTTACGTGCTTCATGGAAGTGTTTGCGGTAATTTGGAATCAGCCGCATAAGGGAGTGTTTCTTTGGGAGAAGCCACACAAGGCAGAACATTCGTGGCAGAAAGATTATGAAGACACTTGTGATGTGGAGGTGATTTTCCAGATTTGTCCGAAGTGCCATTCTATTCATGCTTGTAACCGATGCACATGAGATGTGGCTAACACCGCGCGAGGCCGGGTGAAACTATTTGACCGGAAGCAGGCAGTGATCTGACTAGGTAATAATCTAAGTATATTTTCAATGGCGTACGGAACGTAAAGGCGTCCCCAACCATTGACACTTTCCCTCTCTGTTCCCTCCGTTGCCTTCTGTTATTAAATTTTGAAGTCCGAAAACCCGCTTGATTAGTCCCCAACCCCAGGATTGACGCACTGCTGCAGGCGCTGCAAATCCGAGAGGTCGTCAGCGTCATAAGCGGGTTCGGCGTTGTCGGTGAAGATTTTTTGGGCTTTCCATTTCCAAAGTTCAACATGGCCGTCGACAAAAGACAGGTTTGCGCCCTGATTATGGAGGTCTCCCGGCAAATCCAGCCAATAGTTTGACCAGTAGCCGGTAGGCGACCAATAACCAAACGTTGCATCCCAGATGGCCTCCGGCTGTTCATCGATAAGCACAAAGAGCCCTGAAGGCGACGGCTGCGTGATTTGAGTGTATTTCAGATAACTGCCGTAGACATCCTGGCAATTAAGGCCGATTTCCATCGTGTAACTGCGGGCGCGCAGCAGGTTGGGGTAACCGTCCACGGTGGACTGGTCAGCGGGACAATGATAAATGGCCGCGTTTTGGTTATAGGTGTACAGCAGTCCGGCCTCAAGATTCGCCGGTGAGGCATCTTCCGGCGCGATTCCCGGACACCAGGAATTCGTGTTCGACGCCGTCACCAGGGCATTGGTCGTGTTGGCGCCCGACACAAATCCGCCGACTTGATTTGGCACCAAAAAATCATTGTTGTCGGTCGTATACAAGTGGCAGCAATCTTCAAGTTGCTTGAGGTTACTCAGGCAATTGATGGTGTAGGCGCGTTGCTTGGCCTTGGTCAAGGCCGGCAACAGCATCGCCGCCAGGATTGCGATGATGGCGATGACCACCAGCAATTCAATCAAGGTGAACGCACGCAAAACCCCTTGTTGCCTGCATGTTGGTAGCACGCGCATGGCTGAAGTTACAAAGTACGCCCGCCCGCCATTTTAGCAACGGAAAATCTTGCCGCCCAGGGTCCACATATCAAATCGCTCTTCAATGCGAAGCTTCTGAACTCTTCAACGATCTAACACGTTCCAACGCCAGGACGCTGCGAGCGTTTCTCCTTCTCCCTGGGGGAGACTTGAGCCGTTTGGGAAACGGCGAAAGGAATTCGGTCAGAGACCGAAGGCCCGCAGGGCCGAACGAGCGGGAGCGAGTGAGTCCACGCCGGGATGAGGGCGAGCGTCCCACCATCTTTGCCAGTTTTCTGCTGGCGATTAACTAAGCGAAGGAAGGCATTTAATTGAAATCCTGTCGAAAACCAGTTTGCAGGCGGTTGTAATCGTCCCATTGATCATCGGCCACGGGCTGTTCATCACCGCGCGGAACCGTTACTTGCATGGGAACTTTCCATTTCCAATGTTCGACATGACCATCAGCGAAGGAAAAGCTGCAGCCTTGGGCATGACGATTGGCCGGAATATCCCACCAGTAGCCCTGGCTCCACCAATCCGGCACGACTGGAATGCCGAATTCTGTATCTGTGATTTCATTCTCGTGTGTTTCCAGGAAAACAAATAATTCGGTCGGTGCGGGGCCTCTGATCGAAGTGGTTTTGTCAAAATGCGGAATTTCCGTGGCGGCTTGACCTGCATACACAACGCCATTGATGGACTGGCTCATGTTATAACTGCGTAAGCGTGGTGTCGGTAATGTGACTCCGGACAAGGTTTGAATGGTGGACTGGTCGGCGGGGCACTTGTAAATCGCCACTGACGTATTGTATTGAAACAGCAATCCATTTTGAATGCCTGCTGGCGTCGCATCATAAGGTGCCACATTGGTGCACCAGGACGGCCCCGTGTTGCCCGTCTCGGGCTGTTGTGTGCTGATGTCATAAACAAAATCGTTCGGCGGCATGAAATCCGAATTGTCCAGGTCGTATAGATGGAAACACAACTGAAGCTGCTTTAAATTGTTTATACAGGCGATGCTTAACGCCCGGCTTTTGGCCTGGCTCAAGGCCGGCAACAGCATCGCCGCCAGGATCGCAATGATGGCGAGGACCACCAGCAATTCAATCAAGGTGAACGCACGGAAAAACCTCCACCGCCGGTCTGTGGGTTGCGTGCGCATGGCTGAAGGCACAAAGTACGTCCGCCCGTCATTTTAGCAACGGAAAACCTCGAGGGTCAGGGTGACAACCATTCAACCACCCGATGCGTTCCAAGCTTGGACGTGGGAGCGGTTCCCCCTCTCCCCAAGGGAGAGGGCAGGGGTGAGGGGAAAGTGGTCGTCCAAATTTTAGGATCCGCACCATTTGAAATGAGCGCCGCCTTCCCCCTCATCCTGACCTTCTCCCTTGGGGAGAAGGAACAGCAGTTGCGCATTTTTGCATTCGCGAAAACCAGCCAAGCCGCTTACCGCTCATCATTCATCAGGACCCTGCGAGCGTCATACCATCTTTGGGTTCATGGGCCTGGAGAGCGCAACGCTAAAGAATAAACGGTTCCAGTCTTTCTTAAGCCGCCACACCCGCTTCCGCCAGCGCATGGTTGATCATTTCCGCCGCCTTCGGCAGGGCGCGGGAGATCTTTTCAATATTCCCGTTGAGTTTTGCCACCACGCCGCCGGCGCGCATGGTGATCAAACGGCGATACCATTCGATGAAGGCCAGGCTCGTCGCGCGTTCGTTGACGTCATCCGGCGCGTGGGTGGTCGGCGATTCGACCGCCTCGCACAAAATCAGCGCCGCGAGGGAACGCGGATCATGTTCCTTGTCCCAAACCTTTTGCCAAAGGCCGAGCGCTTCGGAGATTTCCCCGCTCAAGAGCAGGACTTCCGCGCGTTGCGCCGTGATGACGGAATTCTCCGGCACATTCTTGAATGCTTCACCCGTCCAGTCGCGCGCGAATTCCAGAAATTCCGGATGTCCCAGCACAATTTCGCCGCCGATGTTCCAGGCGTTCGCGTTGCGGGGATTGCGCGTGATGATTTCGTTCAACTGATGCAGCGCATCCACCGGCCGGTTTTGCTGCCGTAAAAATTTCGCGAAATCCAGCCGGGCCTCCTCGTTCCGCACCGGTTCAACGATGGCGGATTGAAACGCCGCATCCGCGCCCGCCAGGTCGCCCGTGCGGGCACGGCACAACGCCAGGCAGTGCCAGGGCGCGGCGCTGAAGATGTCTACATTCACCGGGGTCAGCGCCGGTTCATGCTTCTTGGCGAGACACTGGCTCATTTGTTCCGCCGCACCGTTGTAATTTTTCAATTCAAACCGCGACAGGCCCAGCGACAGATGCAGCGAAGCCGTCATGCCGTTTTTGACCAGCGGCGAGGTCAAAACGCGCACCACTTCATCATGGGCGCGGACCTTGTAGAGTTGCGAGGTGAATTGCGTCAGCAACGCCTCGCGCAGTTCGGGCACGATTTCATTCGCCGGTTGCGCCGACATCAACTCGAACGCGGCGCGATATTGCGCGATGCCCTCGTGCAATTTCTCCGAGCGCACGAGTTCGAGGCCGAGGTTCATCAGCAGATTCGCGTCCGCCGGATTTTCGGCGATGGCCTGATGCAGCAGGTGCAGGTTGCGTTCGACCTTGTTGCGGTCGCGCACGATTTCCTTGGTGTAGCCATGATGCAGGATTTCCGCCGTTCCGAGCGCCGTCTGCATGCCGAATTTTTTGCAAAGGGGCAACAAGCTCGGAAAAAGCTGTTCATGGATGCGGCCATGGTAGAACAAGCCGGGCGCGTTGCGGAACAGGCGGGGGATGAAACTGCGGCCTTCGTTCTCCTGCCCGCGATTGACCAGTGGCAGGCGGAAGCCAAGCTTCGTGGAATTTTTTATGTCCTCCAACAGCCGGGCGTGTTGCGCCTCGGGCAGTTCCTCGTCCGCGTCCAGGATCAAGATCCAGTCGCCGCTGGCATGTTCAATGGCGGCGTTGCGCGCCGCGGCAAAATCATCGCACCACGGAAAAGCATAGATTTCCGCGCCGAATTCTTTGGCGATTTCCACCGTGCGGTCGGTCGACCCGGTATCCGCCACGATGATCTGTGAGGCGAGGCCGCGCACGGACCGCAAACACTGCGCCAGGAAATTTTCCTCGTTTTTGGTGATCAGACAAACGCTGATGCGCGGATTACCGGCGGATGGAAGCTGCCAGCCGGGACCTTTCGACCCATTAAGTTTTTGTTTTAAAAATTTCTTTGCACCTTCAAAATTCGGCGCGAGCTTCAACGCTCGTTCGGCGCATTTCCTGGCGCAAGCGGTATCACCGGCGGCTTTCGCGGTTTCCGCCAGCAACAAAAAGGCTTCGGGATGAAACGGCCTTTGTGCGATGGCGGCGATCCCCGCATTCCAGGCCCCCTCAAAATTCTTTTGCGCAAACAATTCACGTGCCTCGTCCAACCGCCCGATTCTGGCGACTGCGGGAACCGTGACCGGTTTCTGAGCTGCGGGTCGTATGGTGGCAACTGCCGGCACGGCAGTTTTTGGCGCAAACTTTTCGCCCAGCTCCCGCAAACGGTGCGAGACTTCGGCGGCGACATCGCTCCAGTCAAATTTTCGTTCCACGATCGCCCGCCCGGCTGCGCCGCGTCGCCGGCAATCTTCAGGATGCGTGGCGGCATGTTTCATCAATATGCCCAGCGCCTTTTTGTCCGGCTCGAACAGCCAGCCTTTTTTTGCCAGCGGAATATCCCCGACCCGGTCGCCGATATAGACGCCCTGGCTGGGAATTTTCCAGCCGCATTCCAGCGTCACAAAATACTCCGTCGCGCCGTTCGCCGTCACGATGACCGGCACGCCGCAGCTCATGGCTTCCAGCACCGGCATGCCAAAACCTTCGCCGCGATACGGCAACACCAGACAATCGCACGCCGCGTAAAGCGCCGGCATCTGTTCGGAGGAAAGTTCCGTGTTGAGATACAGGATTTCCGGCGCGTCCGGCCTTTTTTGGATCTCTTGGACCGCTTTTTCCGCAGTCTGGCCGTGATAGAAGGAATCGCCGCCAAAATCCTTGATGACCAGGCACACGTCGTCCTTCGCGCTGAACGTCTGCGAAAAAGCCTCCAGCAAAACGTCCGGTCCCTTGCGATAAATCGTTCCGCCGACGAACAGGAATTTGAATTTCTTTTTCGTCTGTAATTTCAACGGTGCGACGAAGGGACTGAAATTTTTTATGTCCACGCCATTCGGCACCACGCGGACTTTTTCCGGCGCGATGCCTGAATTGACGTACATCGAGCGTACGATGGGCGAAGGGACCCAGAATTCGTCCACGTTGACGGATTGCTCCACCCACGCTTTCGGCAAGGCGCCGTATTCCCACGGCTGGATCACCACGAGCGCGCCGCTGGCGGGCCGCGACCAGTTGGGCGGCCATTGATGACGCACGGTGACACACGCGTTTTTCGGTGTGGCTGGGGAAAGCCTTTTTGCGCAATGGTTCATGTCCGCGTCACTTTTTGCACGCTCCGGCAGCAGGTTTGAGCTGACGCAAACGACCTCCGGCATGCGTGCCGTCAACTCGCGATTGATGTGCGACAAGCTGCCATAGTCCAGGAACGAACCTTCCCAGGCGATGACCGGTTTGGAAATTTTCTCCGGCGCGCGGCAGATTTTTGCAATGAGCACATCAAATTGGTGACGGAAATCTTCCAGCGACGAAATCATCTTGATGCTCGGCCAAGGTTCGATGAACACCCAGTCTGACGGATCCTTCCACCCGCCCAGATCCGCGCCCTTGATCGGCTCGAACACCAGTGTCGGAATTTCCACGAGGGCGGAAAAACTTTTGGCCCAGGAATCCGCGCCCACCAGCCCGGCACATTCGCCGATGACGCGCATCTGACCGGGGAAACTTTCATTGCGGGCGTCCACGCAGCCGGGCAGGGCAGGGTATTCCGCCGCTTCATTCGGCATGCCCAAAATGACCGGCTCGAACCCGCGCTCTTTTATATGCCCCAGAACCAGTGGCCATTGTTCCGGCAGGATGATATTGCGCTTGGAGCCGACCATGCCGGTCAGGCTGCCTTTCGGCGCGACCGCCACGCGTTTGGAGTTTTCGTTTTTGCGGAATGCCGCCGCCCAGCGCGGTGATTTCTTGACGTGATATTTTTTTACGATGTCGAGGCTGGCCTTCCATTCCTCGTCGTAGCCGAATTTCGGCGTGGTGCCCGCACCGCAACAGTTTCGTAATTCATAGACCGCAAACCGCAGGATGATGTGAAAAAATGGCTCGCTGTGACGCGGTAAAAAATAAATTTTCGACAACCTGGGAAATGCGTCGAACAACGCCTGCGCCGCCCCGACGCTATTGGGATGCGAAAACAGAACGGCGTCCGGTTGGGCGTCGTAAAATGACGCGAGCAACAGCAGCGCGTCGCCCGCGCCACCGAAATGCGCATAAAAATCCGGCAGGTCGGCGAGCAAGGCCGCGAGACGCCGGGCGGCGAAATCGAGTTCTTGTGCGGTATACTTTGCGCCCGCCGGTTTGGGGAAAAGCTCTTCGCTCAAATGGATATGGCGGCCGTCAATTTTCGTGATCCACGGCCGTAACGTCTCTGGTTCGCGCGCGAGCAGGCCGGCAAAACTATCGTTGGACTTTTTCAGGCAGCAGACGTTTTGGTTGATCCAGGCCGGGTGAAAGTGGTTTTTTTCCGCCAGCAACGTGAGCGAACGGCGCGAATGGACGGTGCAATGGCCAAGCGTGTGGTCGAGGTAGGTCCACGTCGGCAGCTTTTTACCATCGGCAAAACTGCTTTCGAGATAGATCACGCCGTCGCGTTTCAGGATGCGGTTGAATTCGGCAAACGTGGACCGGGGCGTACGCAGATGCTGGACCGCTTCCACGAGCAGGATTCCGGAAACCGACCCGTCGGGAATCGCGCGCAATTTTTCCGGCGTTGGCGGGTTCAGGCCGGTGACATCGGCATTTTGCGACTGGAGAAATTCCGTCATTGCGTCATCGCCAAAAACAAGAACTTTGCCGGAGGAAAGCTTTCCCAGCGCCAGGGCGAGCCGCTGCCAGCGTTCAGAATTGGTTTTAGGATCGGCGGCGCGTTCGACGGCCGTCATCCATCCGTCGTCTTTCGCCGGTTCAAAAATACATTGGCATTCGGGACATTGATGAAAATGCGGGCGGCATCCGAGCTGAGACGAAACAGTTTCGCAGACAGGACAGTTTGCCTTCTCGTCGGAAATGGTTTTGGAAAACCTGGCGGAATTGTTATCAACAGCCGCGAGGTTGGTTTTTAACTGCTCGATGGTCAGACAATGTCGCGGCCATTCGGTTTCATCCAGGCGCACATAATCGGTGCGGCAATCCCGGGAGATGTCCATGTCGATGTTCTCGGCGAAGTTCGGCCGGGTGCCGACGCTGACAAAACCTTTTTTCAAAACCGACGACGCATAACGCCAGTCTGCACCGAGCAACCGGTCTTGCGTATCCATGAACAATTCCCAGACGCCGGACAGGTCCGCCCCGGCGTTTTTCTGGAAAAATTTCTGGATTTCGCGAGCCGAAGGCAGGTGGTAATCGTCCAACACCGCTTGGGCGGCGGCGCGCGAAAACAAAACCATGCCGGCGCCGACATTCCATTTCACAACGTAATTTTCCGCGCGCGCCAGCACCCGGCTGGACATGCTGCGGGCGGTGGCGGCACCTACTTTAAAGCCGTCACTTTCCGCGGCTCGCCACGCCGCCAGCATCGCTTCAAGCCAGCCGGGTTTCAGCGCGATGTCGTTTTCAATGAGGCCGACGTAGTCGTAACCGAGCGCCAGCAGGCGTTGCAGGGAAAACTGGATCGCGGCGTCCGGGCCGCCGGTGACGTCATGATGGATTTCGAGGAGGGGGGTTTTTTTGAAGTGTTCCGCGCTGGTGAACGCGCGGCCTTCGGGCGTGGTCGAGCCGTCGCACCAGATGAGATCAAAACCGCCGCAGTCGAGGCCGGGCAGGATGCGGCGCGTGAATTCAGTGCGTTCCTTGGTGCTCAACGCAAAGCCAATCCTCATCGGATTGGCTGGCGAATTTGTGCCGGTGGACATTTTTTCGGCGCTCATGATTTTGGACTTTCAGACGGACGCGAGTTCGCGTTCAAAATGGCAGACGGACCCGGCGGCCTCCGCCCAGATGTTCATCTGTTCGGCCAGGTGAGTGAAAAAGCTGGTCTGCTTGTGCGATTTGAATTCAGTTTCAATCTGCGCGGCGAGTTCGCGATAGCAGGCGAGATAAGTTTCTCCGGTAAATTTCGCATTGCGGCAGACTTCGATCAGCTGCTCGTTGATTTCCATGGCGGGCAGTTCTTCGCGGAGGTCGCGGAAAAGATTGTGCTGGTTGCGGTTCTGCTGGACGACCGGCTTGCCGTAACGCGCGGCGTCCCCGAAATGATCCATGATGGCGCGCAGAAACCAGGACATCCAGATGTCGTCGTAGCGCGCGACTTTGAGCCCGTTCAGTTCATAACCCATGACGACGACGAACGACACCGCCGCGGCGCCGCGATGGAACGCGGTGTTTTGCGTGTTGATTGGGCACCAGGAATTTTTGGCGAGCGTGAGATAATCGTGCGAGAGCGGCAGGCGCGCTTCGACGGGAAAATAAATCCGGGTGAGAGCGTCAATGTCCGGGTCGCCCGCCCACAGGCCGGCGTTGACGACGGGCTTGCGGACGGCATCGGAAAATTTCCAGTTTTCCGGCTGCCAGCGTTTGCCGAGCGCGAAGCCGCGCGGATAAACCGTGCCGAAATTAGTCTGCATCATGCCGAGGCAATTGAACCAGCCGGTGTCCGTGCCGACGATTTTTTGCGAGGCATTGACGCCCAGGCCCGTGATGTGTTCACCGACAAAATCGCTGCCGGGCATGAGAAAATTATCGTCGTCAATGCTGATGACGTTGTCGTAACCCTGTTCCAGCGCATAAATGAGGCCGACGTTGCGGCGTTGGATGGAATTCCAGGGAATAAGGCGGTTGAGCTGCGGGAAACGCGCGAGGTAATCCTGCTGGCGTGCGACGTCAAAATAATTCAGCCGGCAGCCGGACTCTTTTTCCACCTGCGCGCAAAATTCGGCGGCACCAGCGGGTGTCTTGCGGTCGCCGATGACGATGAATTCAATGTCGTCGTGGCCGTGGTCGCGGATATTGAGCGCGTAGTCGCGGAGCAGGGTCGGAACATTGATGGTCGTGGTGAGGATGCACGTTTTCATTGATTGAAATTTTTCCCGGTATATTTTTTAAGGACCGGGCGGGTCGTTACCGACCCGCCCGGGGAAGGAGTCAGTGGTCTCGCCGCCGTGGTTAGTGGCGACTTGAAGCACTGACAGCTGCTGCGGATTAACCGCAAATCATCTCATTTTTTTAAGGCCAGCGTCGGCAATTTCGGCAGGACCCCGTTTTGTTTCGTGACGGCCTGCTGGTTGCTGCGCTGGATTTCCTCATAAACTTCCTGCCGGTGCACGGGCACGGTGGTCGGCGCCTCGATGCCGAGCTTCACGGTCTCGCCCTCGACACGTATCACTTTGACGGTGATACGTCCATCGATCACGATGCTCTCACCGATTTTGCGCGACAGGATGAGCATAAAATTTCAGATTGCGCCCGCGACGGGCAGCGTGTGTTTCACGGAAAAAATTCCGGCGTTGCTGAGGATGACTTGTTTGCCGACGTAGGTATGGCGGTTGATGACGATCGGGCCTTTCAGATTGATCGTCGGCGGATCGTTGGTGATGGTGACGATGCTGTAGAGCATGGCGTCGTCGGGGGATTCGATCTGCAACAAATCCACGTCCGCCTGCGGGATGTCCGGCTGGTAGTCCGGCACCACGATAAAGGGGTTGATGACCACGAAGGCCAGGGCCGGGTTGCCCTCGACGTTCAACCATGCGAATGGCTCTTCGCCGGGTCTTATCGTGAGGTGATAGTCCTTGATCTGTTCGAAGCCCAACAGTCCGGTAGGGATTCGCACATGTTGTTTGTGCGGCGTCCATGCCGTCTTTTCAGGTTCAATCAGTTCAGCGCATTTCATTTCAGTGTCCTCCTAGCAACGGTCGTGCCATGGTCAAAATTTCCGCGTGATTGCGAAAATATTTGAAAAAGCAGCGATTATTGTATGTTTTTTGGCGATCTATGGGTTTACGGGAAAATTTTTCCATGCAACGACCCGGCAAAAAATGCTCGTCCACGGGAAATATTTCCCGGTCGCCCTGCTGGCGGAAATTAAAAGTAGTTTTCAACTGAGGTAGTTCACCAGCGAGGTTTGCATGATTTTGGCGCTGCTTTCCAGCGCGGCCTGATAGGCCGTCTGCGCCTGGTTCAGTTCCACCATGACGTTCATCAAATTAGCGCTCGAGGAATTGGAGATCATCTGCGTGAGGTTCGTGTTGCTGCTGCTGGCGAACGTGGACGCGTTGGTCAACTGGTTTTGGGTGATGCCATTGTTGGCGACCTGATACGCGACGTTGTTCTGGTCCTTTTGGATGTTTGCGCTATCGGTATTGGTGATGGCCGTTGTGTCACCGGAATTCAAATCATCGCGCAACTGGATGAGATGGTTGAGCAAATCCGCGCCCGACTGGCTGTCGGTGATCAAGCCGCGTGCGCCGTTGCTGCCGGAATTCACGCCCGGAATGTCGGCGGTGGTCGTAAGGCCTGCGCCGATGGGCGTCTGGTTGACCGTGCTGTTGCCGTTGTAAGTCACGGCGGTCACGTTGCCGTTCGCGTCGGTCGTGGTGGAGAACGGCGCGGAACCGGAGGCGGTGCCTCCGCACAGGTACTGCCCGGTGGAAGGATCTTTCGTATTCGCGTCGTTGACCACCTGGTTGATTAGCGTGTTGACCTGGTCCGCGTAATTGTTCAGGTCCGACTGCGAATTGGTGGCGCTGCCGGCTGACGTGGCGATTTCCCCGGCCTGGCTGACGACGGTCTGCAGCGATTGCAAGACGCTGTCCACCGACGTCGCCCGCGTCTGCAACGTGGAGATGTTCGCACTGTACTGGGTTTGAGCCGCCTGCTGTTCGATGTCGGACAGCGTGTTCTGCATCGCCGTCGGGTCGTCGGAAGGCGCCTGTACGCTCAGGCCGGTGGAGACCTGGTTCTGCAACGTGTATTGTTGCGCGGCGAGCGTGTTGAACTGGTTCAACATCGAATCGGAATAGGAGTTGGTCGCGATGCGCATAGTTTTTATGAGGTTTTCATGGCCAGCGTGTCGCCCATCAACGTGTTCACGGTGGTGACGACCTGGGCGGAGGCTTCGTAGGCGCGCTGGAAAGTCATCATGTTCGTCAATTCTTCGTCGAGGTTCACGCCGCTGACGGAACTGCGCTGCTGCGAAAGCATTTCACCCACCGCGGACTGGTTGGTGACCTCGGTGTTCGCGTTGCTCAAGCCATTGCCGAGGTTCGCGACGATGGAACCGTAATAATTGCCGAAGGTCTGGCTGTTCAATCCTGATTGGGTCGTGCTGGCAAGATTTGAAAGATTCACCGCCACCGAGTTGTCGCCGGTGGCCGTCGCGCTCGCGGAAAGCTGGAACGTGGACGGGTCGTTCGCCAGTGATTGCGAAACGGAAAGGTCCGAAGCGTCCGTGCCGTTGAAAAAGTTCCCGCCCGTTGCGCCGCTGGAATTGTAGCCTGCGCTGTAGATCGAGTTGACCGAGGAGGCCAGGTTCGACGCGAGCGTATCCAGATTAGATTGCATCGTGGCGAGCGTGCCGTCGCGCGCGTCGATCGTGCCCTGCATTTGGCCGCCGGTGAGCGTCAAATCCGCGCCGCCGGTCGCGGTCTGCACCAGTAAATTGCCGTTGCCCGGGTCGTAGGTCTGCAACGAATCCAGCTGCGTGCGGCCGGCCACGAGCATCTGGCCGCTGATGCTCACGTCCAAATTGCCGCTGGAGTCGGTGCTGGTCGAGATGTTGACGAGTTGCGAAAGATTTTCCAGATCCTGTTCGCGCTGGTCGAGCAGGCTGTTCGCCGTGCCGCCCCCGGCCTCGGTGGAGGAAATCTGCTGGTTCAAACCGGCGATTTGCGAAAGTAATTTGTTGGCGGACGCGACATTTTGCGTGAGCGAGGAGTTCAACGTCGACTTCAGGCTGCCTAACTGGCTGCTGATCTGGTTGAACGACGAGGTGACCGACTGTCCCGCGGCAACGGCCGCCTGCTCGGTGCTCAAGGACGGCGAGGCGGCGAGCGCGCTGAACGCATTGAACAACGCGGAGAGCTGACCTGACAGGCCGGAATCCGTTGTGCTGGCGGACGAGGAACTGGTGCCGGTCGTCGCGCCTGAGCCGTTGAGAAATTCGTCCAGTCCGTTCTGGGCGCTTTGCAAGGCCGTCTGCTGGCCGGTCCAATAACCGCTCGTGCTGTTTTGCGACTGGATCTGGCTGTTCAACAAATCGCTCACCACCTGGTCAATGCCGGCAACCTCCGTGCCGGTGCCCTCGGAGCCGACGGGCGTCTGCACATCGGGGCTTTCCGTGATGTTCACAGTCTGCCGGGAATAACCGGTCGTGTTGACGTTGGCGATGTTCTGGCCGGTCACTTGAATAGCGGTCTCCTGCGTTTGCAGGGAACGCTTCGCCAAGTCGAGGGTGTTGAATAGTCCGACCATAAATTTAGCCGACCGCGTGATAAATTGCCTGTGCCGGGATGCCAATGACGGCCGCCTGGCCGCTGCCGTTGTAGGTCAGCGGCTTCGTCGTTGGAAAAATGGAATGCATCAACTGCGCCATCAGTTCGACGCAGTGGCTCAGCAGCAAATGGTTTTGCCCCGCGCGTGCCTGCACGCGGACAAGCAACTCGTTGTTTTCATCGACGAGCGCGGTGACGAGCGGTCGATATTCCGGCGGCAGGGCGGGGATGAGCGTTTTGAAGTTCGCCTCCTCCGGCAAGGCCAGCATCCGCGCGAGGTTTCTTTGCCGCTGCTCGCGTTCGTGGCGGGCGCCGCGCAAGACTTCCGCCTGCGCATTGATGCCGCTGGCGCTGTCCGGCAACGCGGCGGTCTGCCGGCGCATGACGAAGTGCTGCTGCTGGTCAAGCAGGGCGAGCATCTCGCCATATTGCTTGAGCTCCTCGCGCAAGGCTTCGATTAGGTGTGACAAAAGTTCTTTCATGGCTTGGAAACTTGGGAATGGTGCGGCGTAAGTTGTTGTTGGAACACTTTTGCCAGCCCGACGCCGTTGCCGGACGACATGCTCTGGGCCAGCTGGTTGGTGATCATGTCCTGATAAATGCCGGAGGTGGTGGAATCATCATCGAGTTCGCCGTGAACCGTCGACTTTTGCGATTCGCTCAAAAATTGGCGCAGCAGGATGGCCTCGAACTGCTTGCTGGCCTCGGCAATTTTTTGGTCCTGCGTCAACGACTGGTTGCCCGCCAGCGACTCGATGTCGACGTGCGCCGGGTCAATTTTCGATTGGAGAGGTGAAATGTTCATCGGATATCCAGTTCGGCCTGCAAGGCACCGGCCTGTTTCATGGCCTGTAGAATGGACATCATATCGCGCGGGGTGGCGCCGAGCGCGTTGAGCGCGGACGCGATCTTGTCCACGGTGGGCAATTCGGGAAGCGTGACCAGGGACGTCTTGCTTTCGGTCACTTTTGTGTCCGTGCGGGTGGTCACGGCCGTCTGACCGCCGCTGAATGCGCCCGGCTGCGAGACATCCTGCGATTGCGCGACGTTGATGGTGATATTGCCGCACGCGACCGCGCAGCTTGAGATATGGATGGAAGCCGTGGCGACAATCGTGCCGGTGCGTTCGTTGATGACGATGCGCGCGGGCAGATCCGGCGTGCACTCGATGTTGTTCAATTGCGCGATGAAATCCACCGGCGAAGCCTCGTCGCCTTCAGGGATCTGCACGCGCACCGTGGTCGAATCCAGCGCATGGGCGGAATTGGTGAACACGGCGTTGATCGCCGCGGCCATCGCCGAGGCGGAATTGAAACTCGGTTCGCGTAACAACAACTGGATCATGTTATCACGGACAAACTGCGTCGGGATCTCACGCTCCACGAGCGCGCCGTTGGCGATCTGCGCGGTGGTCGGGTGATTTTTGGTGACGGTGGCGCCGCCTTCGCCGCCCGTGCCGGCGGCGAAACCGCCGAGCAGCAGCGGGCCTTGCGCGACGGCATAAACCTTGTTGTCCGCGCCGAGCAGGGGAGTTTGCAGCAGCACGCCGCCGGAAAGTGACATGGCATCGCCCATCGAGGCGACGTTCACGTCAATGCGTGCGCCGGGCTTGATGAAGGCGGGAATGTCGGCGGTGACCATCACGACGGCGACATTTTTTTCAGAGAGTGTTGAGGCGGGGATGTTGATGCCGTAACGCAGGAGCAGGTTGGCGACGCTCTGCTTGGTATAAGCCTGGTCCTTGTCGCCGTCGCCAGCAAGGCCCACGACCAGGCCGTAACCGACCAACTGGTTGTCCCGCGCCCCGGAAACCATCACCAGGTCGCGGAGGCGGATGCCGGCGAACGTTTTGGCCGGCCATGCGAACGCGAGCACAAACATGAGCAGCGCGGCGAACGAAAAAATTCGTTTGGTAGGGACAGCGCGCTGCGCTGTCCGCGCCCGTAAAGCGGGCGCAACGAACGTGGTAAAACCAGCGTTTTGTGCATCCTTTCCGGCGGCTTTACCGCCGGGGACAGCGCAGCGCGCTGTCCCTACCAACCAGACTGACTCACTAGCCGGCTTTTCCAGCGGCAGCGCACACGCAGCGGCATTGATGCGATACCGCGGACGGAGGGTTCGGGGAACGAGCGGCATAATCAGAAGGGGTTGACGAATTCGTAGATGCGGGTGAACCAGCCCTTGTTCGTGGCGTTGGACACGGTGCCCTTGCCGGTGATCTGCACGGTGGCATCGGCAATGTTATAGCTCAATATGGTGTTCGCCGAGGTGATGTCCTCCGTGCGGATGACGCCATGCAGAACGATGGTCTGGTGCTCGTTGCTGAAGGCGGTTTCGCGCTTGCCCTCGATCATCAGATTGCCGTTCGGCAACACATCAATGACCTTGGCAGCAACCTGGGCGACGATGGACTCGGAATTGTTGATGGCCCCGGAGCCGTCATGCTTCAGGTCGGAACTGTATTCGAGCGCGGGCATCTGGCCGCCGCGGGAAAGCAGGGCAGAGGTGCCGGCACCGGCCCCATACAGAAAAGTTTTGATGGCGGCGGTGAGGCTGGAACTTTTTTCAGTCTTGGTCTCGTTGTTCTTGTTCGCGGAGGAATTTTCCTGGACCACGATGGTCACGATGTCGCCGATGGCGCACGCGCGCTTGTCCGCAACCAACGAGCGCGAGGTCTCGTCATTCCAGAGCGACTGGGCGTTCGCGTGGGCGAGCAGCGCGAAGAAGGTGAGGTATACGATGCTTGGTTTCATAGTGAGACGAGGATGGTTTTTGCGTCCAACACCTTGCCGGTGAGGTCGCGGTTGGAGGCAGTGTTGCGGGCACGGACGATTTCACCCGGCGCGCCGTCATCGAGAATTTGCACCTTGGTTTTGACGCTCAACGAGCCGTCCTGGACCAGCGCCTCGGCGCTCTGGCCGCGATGGATGACCGTGAGCGGCTTGAGCATGCGTTCGAGAATCGTCCCGCCGGCGGGCACGTCCTCGGCGGTTTCGAGCATTTCGGTTTCGGATGAAAGGTCGGCGATGTTTTCGCGGATGTTCAGGACGTCACGCCGTTCGCGGGCAAAAACCTGGGGGGTAACGGGTTCGCCGTGGGTGAGCTGGCGGCTGGCGACGCAGACTTCGCGCCAGACGCAGGCGTGGAGGTTGGCGGTCCAGGTGCCGAGCGTTTCATTCGCGGTGCGGAGCGAAAAACGGACCATGAAGTTGGGCGAGACGCCGAGGCTGGGGATGTCCTGCACGTCGAGCGTGAGCGGTTCATCCGGCAAGACCAGCGGGCTCCAGGGCTGCGCAAGGTGCAGTTCGAGCTGGCCGCGGTCCTTGATGTAGTCATTTTGCAGGCGCGCGGTGAGCAGGCCGAGCACGTCGGATTCGCCGAAGGTGCGCGCGCGGCGGGAAATTTTGATTTCGTCCGGGCCGGTAAAATTGGTCGGGCAGGCCGGCGCATTTTGTGAAAGCAACCCGCAAATTTTTTCGCGCGAAAGCGAGAGGCTCTGGCCGAACGCGGGGGCGTCGCACAGCTTGATGACGGGCAGGGGATCGGTGGACGAGAAAAGCTGCGGAAGGTAAACGCCGTCGCCGGAAACAGCGGCGACGGCGTTCAGTTGCAGTTCGCCGGCGCTCGCGGACAACCAAGAAACCGCGAGCAGGGCGATGACTGAATAAAATCTGACTTCCATACGCGAGGCGTTAAGCAGCAGGCGTGCCACGCTGGATTTACAGGGGTTTTTACGAATCCTGCATCAGGTTCCGGCAAAAAATTCCGTCTCTGCGGGGAAAAAAGTGGCTGGAGGGAATAGCAACAGTGTCGGGTGGGAATTTAAAAACCCGCTTAAAGTTTCAAAAAGAACTTGTAAGGCTTCACGTTCAAGGCTTTCGCGATCTTTAGCAAGATTTCGACGGAGGCGGAGCATTCGCCGCGCTCGATGCGGCCCACATAATTGGGATGAATATCGGCCTTTTCAGCAAGGGCTTCCTGGCTAATGGCAGCCTTGCTACGGTGTTTGAGAACCGCATCGCCAATGATTTTGCGTTGAATTTTTTTTGACAACTTCCATCACAAAAGCAGAAGCGCGGGAGATTAACCACACACGCTCCGTGTAGGAGACCGTTTTTGAGCTTGCATTTATCCGGCGAGCCGCTAAAAACGGTAACGGCGTTGGCAACATTCAGTGGGCACAGACCAATTTATGAAAACAATCACGGCTGGATTTTTTCTTTCCAAACTTTCGGGCAATTCCTTCGTCCCCCTGCTGGCAGCCGTCGGGCTGCTGTTGCTGGCGGCGAGCGCCAGTGCGCAATCCCCGACCGGCGGCACCAATTACGGCCCCACCTACACGCCGCTCGGCACCTGGTCGTTCTCCGACAGCTACGGCTGGACGAGCGACAAGGGCTACGCGCCGGTTTCGTTCACCAATCTGGACTACTCGTATCTCGGCGACGGCGCATCCCTTGTCGTGGACACCAACATTCCGGCGTGGGTGCAATACAACATCTACGAAACCAACGGCCTGACCAATCTGACCGTGGACACCGGCACGGTGTCCTTCTGGTTTGCGCCCAATTGGAACAGCACCAATGCGGGCGGGCTTGGCCCGCAGGTGCCCTCGCGGTTGCTGGAAGTCGGCAGCTACACGCCCGATTCAAGTTTTGGCTGGTGGAGCGTCAATCTTGATGCGGGCGGCAACAACCTCTATTTCATGGCACAAACGAATGATTTATCCAGCAACGTCACCACCTACCTTTCCGCCCCGATCAACTGGACAACCAATTATTTTCACAACATCGTCCTCACCTACACCTCGACCAACACCGCCCTGTATCTCGACGGCGGGCTGGCGGCATCCGGCGCGGGCATGATGGTCTTTCCCGGCACGGATGTTTTGTCCAACGGCTTCTTCATTGGCAGCGACAGCAATGGCTGCAATCAGGCGCACGGCCTGTTCAATACTCTCATCACTTACGGTACGCCGCTGGATGCAGGCACCATCCAAAATAATTTCAGTTCCCGCTTTCAGTTTTACCTGATCAACCCTTTTAACTACCCGAAGTATTCCATCGTCCCCTACAGCACCGATCCGGCCAATGACCTGCCGTATCCCTCGTCGTCACCGTCATGGTTTGATGTCATTTCCGGCGCGGGCTACCTGCAGTATCTCGGCGCAAGCGGCACTTGCGTCACGAGCAGCAATGTCTGGATGACCAACGTAAGCACGACGGTCACAGGTTCGACCTTGACCTTCAATTTCAGCATCGCGGGCGGCACTTACGGTCTAATGTATGACGTGTTTGCCACGCCCGCCTTGACCTCGCCGTTGACGAACGGTATTTGGACTTGGCTTGGACAAGGGACGACATGCAGCAGCTATTCGATCCCCGGCCTGCCGAGGAGCGGTGCGGTATTTTTCATTCTCGGCACACCGCTTGATACTGATGGCGACGGTCTGACCGACGCCTACGAATTGCTCGTCAGCCACAGCAATCCCAATGTGGTGGACACGGATGGAACGGGTATGCCGGACGGTTGGCAGGTGCTGCACTTCGGAAAAATCGGCAACAATCCCACCAGCGACCCCGACCAGGACGGTTTGACCAATTTGAAAGAGTATCTTTACGGCACCGATCCCCAAGTATCTGAAGGCTTTTCGATTTGGACGAGCGCAGCAAACTAAAATCAGGAATTCAGGAGGACAAAAAATGAAGATTGGAAATCTCATCGGCATCGCAATGGCAATTTGCCTCATTACGGCAACCTATTCCACCCAAGCGCAAACAACCAACCTCGCAAATCAGATTTTGCAGATGCACTCGTTTCGTGAAGGTTTGGTTTGGATTGGCGACAAAGAACCAAGCGAATCCGAGGACAAAGAATTGCTGGAGATTCTCAACCATTTGCAAGAAGCATCGTGGACAGCGGGTGTGGAACAATTTTGCAAAGACCACCCTGCTTCGCCATGGGCGGCTTCGCTACATTATGATTACGCCTCGTTTTGCCGTCGCACCGGGCGAACAACGAAAGCGTTAGAACAGTTTGAAGCGGCATGGGCGGCGGCAAAAAACGATGCCAGTCCGCAAGGTCAGCGGTTAGGCGGAAGCATTTTGGCGAACTGGACGGATTTGCTTTCCAGTTTGGGCAGACTAGAAAAGCTGAAGGAATTGGTCGCCATTGGCGACCAGTGGCATTTTGTCACCGCACATGACAGGGATAAATTTCAAGGAGCAAAGCATTCATACGACCTCATGCAATTGCATCCCGAAATCGCCTATCGCTGCGGTACGTTCGCCCTGAAAGCGATTGGCGGGATGATTCAGCCGGGCAACACCATGTTGGAAAGTCTGGTACAAGTGCCTTCGCCGACGAACGGATTCAGCATGGCCGGGCTAGTGGACTTGGCAAAGCAATACGGCTTGAACTTGGTGGCCGTGCGCCGGACGGCTGGGCAAGATTTGATCGTGCCGTCGGTGGTTCACTGGCGGCAGAATCATTATGCCGCCATTCTCGAAAAGGAGGATGATTCCTACTTGGTCAGCGACCCTACCTTTGGCAATCAAAAATGGTTGCCAGCCGAAGTCATCAACGAGGAAGCCAGCGGCGAATTTTTAATTCCGGCGGAGTTGGAAACTAACGGCTGGGCACAACTTGCGCGCAATGATGCGACGATGATTCACGGCATGGGATTGCCCAACAACATCAACGACGGCAAGGACAAAGGTCCCGATTGTGATTGTACGGGGATGCCGGTGGCATGGGTGAGCGAGCCTTACGTCAATGTCTGGATGGCCGACGAACCTATTTCTTACCACACTTCAAGCGGCCAGCCGATTACGTTTCGGATGAGCTACAAACAGCGTGACTCCCGACCTAGTCCAGACGATTATCTGGTTTCCAACGCTGGCTGGAATAATTCCTGGGCTTCGTATGTGAAACTAGAATCAGAGACGGCCTGCTATTCTTACGGCGGCTGTATGCCGTCTTTGTCCAGTTCTTACGCGACGGTCTATCTGCCCAATGGCGGCGAGGTGGACTTCAATCCGGGGCAAAGTTTTGATTCGGAAACCCGGCTGACGTTGTTGCAACAAAACCCCGAATTGCCTCTTGAAAATGGAAAGGATTATGGCAACAACGGATTGCGTCTTGTCCATCCAGACGGCTCGCAGGACATTTATGGATTAAGCATCGGCATCATCGACGTTTATGGGGATGATCCTGAAGCCGAGTGTTTGCTGACCCGCCACATTGACGTGAACGGCGACACCACTTGGTTTCAATATGATGCGGTCAACTTGTCGGCGTATGTCTTGACGTTTGTGATTGATCCTGACGGCCACACCAACACGCTGGCCTATACGTCCAATAATTATCTTTCCGCCGTGACCAACGCCTACGGCCAGAGCGCCCACTTCAAATATGACGGTAGCGGAAATCTCACCAACATCGTGGACGCCCAAGGCTTGTCATCGAGCATTTCTTACGACACCAACGGTTATCCGACCGCCTTGAACACGCTCTACGGCACGACCACGTTTTCTATTTTTGCCAATTCCACGGTAGCCAGCACGAACGACGGCGAGGGCAATTTTGGCGGCGACGATCTGATTGACCGCGCGGTGCAAGTGACCGACCCCATCGGTGCCACTTCCTTGTATATGTTTCGCTATGATTGTTCGTCGGCGTCGCCGGTGGATATGTCCCCGACGTATTCTTCCAGCAATGTGCCGACTAACACACCCCTTGGAACTTTGGACACTGGCAGCGGCAGCAGCACCAACACCCTTGCGGGTGTTTGCTATCGCAACAGCTTCTATTGGGGGCCGCGCCAGTTCGCGGCCCTTTCGACGACCAACATGAACAGCTTCGTTGCCAATGATTATCTTCGCGGGCGGATGCGGCATTGGCTGGAGGACACTAATCAACTTTACCTGACAAGCTACGTTTCCGTGGAACAAGACCCCTCGCCGGACGGTTCAACGCCGGGTTTGCAGACTTTCTATGACTATCAGGGCAAACAGTCCGGTTACAACTTTTGCGCGGGAACCTACGCGCTGCCTTCGGTGGTGGCGTGGCGATTGCCGAATGGGGAAACGCATTTTGAGTATAAACGTTTTGATTCTTACGGCAATGTCACCAACGACATCACCACCTATACGCAGCCCAATGGCAGTTTTGGAACCCGGACAAATCAATTTATTTACGCGAACAACACGTACACGGCTGTCATTGGCACATGGAATGGCAGCAGCATTATAAATACCGCCAGCAGCAGCTTCACCGTCCCGAACTTGCTGTCGCGTATGATCGGCGCGGACGGCAACACTGTTTGGGCAAATGGCGGGTTTGACACTGTGACGTGGACAAATTTTTTCAATGCAAGCACGCAGACGAATTGCACAACCTTGACCTCATCCCGTTTGTTCCCGGACTATATGACCAACGGCCTGGGGCAGGTAACCACCACCACTTATTCGTCCGGCGGAAATCCCGTAGCTATTTATGACTTGTGGCCGGGGACAGCCACAGAAACCAATTACTATTTCGGGACCTATATTGGCACGACATTTCCCGGTTTTAGCAAAGTGACCAGCATCACATCGATTGCCGGACTGACCACCACGAACATTTATAATGCGACCGGTTTTCTGGCACGAACGATTGATTTGCAAATCGGGCGCACCAACTCTTTCGGTTACACGACCGACGGGCTGATTGGAACTTTGACCAACGAACTCGGCCTGAATGTGGCCTTGTCGTGGGACAACCTTCTTCGATTGACCAGCGTTCAATACCCCGATGGCACTTACACATCCAATCGCTATGACCGGCTTGATTTGGGTGGCGAACGTGACCGGATGGGCAATTGGACGAGCTACGTTCACGACGGCGCACGGCACTTAATTGTTATTACAAACGCGAACAACGCCGAGACTTTTTACAGTTGGTGCGGCTGCGGCGCGCTGACCGAAATTGTGGACGCACTGACCAATGTGACCTATTTGAATTATGATCTTCAGGGAAAACTGACCAACACCGTATTTCCCGATTCCAGCACCCTAAACTACACCTACGACTTGGCGGCGCGGCCAACTGCTTTATCCGACGGGATGGGCCGTTTCTTGAATGCGGCCTACAACAACCAAAGCCTCATTACCACCGTCAGCAACGTCAATGGGACATTGCAGTTGGCAAACTATGATATTTTGGATCGTCCCTCAAGTCTCACCGATGCCAACGGCATTACGATCACTAACACTTTTGACGTGCTCAACCGAATTTTGACCCGCACTTGGCCGGATGGCATCGGCGAAGGTTACGGTTACACGGCGCAGGGCATGGTGTCTTATACGAACCGCGACCAGCGAGTGACGCTCTATGGCCGCAATGCCGCCGGATGGTTGATGGCCGTGACCAACGCGAACGGCGAGGCGGATCAAGTCACCCGCGATCCTGCCGGTGACATGCTGACTTTGCTGGATGGCTTGAACCATCAAACACAGTGGCAGCTAAACCAATACGGTTGGGTGACTAACAAAATTGATGCTCTTGGCCGTAACGCGTTCCAATACACCTATAACCCGAATGGTTGGCTGACGAACCGTTGGACGCCGGAGAAAGGCAATACCGCCTTTGTATTAGATGGTGTTGGCAATGTCACCAGAGTAATTTACCCGCAACTGACCATAAGTAACGCCTACAACGCCTTGAATGAGTTAACCAACATGGTTGACGCGACAGGCGCGCATAATTTCACCTGGACGCCCGCCCATCAGCTTCAAA
>Ga0210388_10000894_pt1 | contig 23657 bp, 25 predicted proteins | sample IncBWC19OmetaG_FD_155485 | JGI IMG/M metagenome (GOLD analysis project Ga0210388, IMG submission 155485) | Forest soil microbial communities from Barre Woods Harvard Forest LTER site, Petersham, Massachusetts, United States - Inc-BW-C-19-O ...
ATGTCATAGTAGGCGTCCACAAACTGCAGCACGCCCTTGTTGAAAGCGCTGGGATTCTGGATCGCGATCAGGACGCGGTTGGTCAAGCCGCTGGGGGGCAAATTGCGGCCCGCAAAATAGGTGGTGCCACCACAGCCTGCCAGCGCCGTCGCCGCAGCCAGGGCCGCTGTGGCGCTGAACAATAGAAATCGAATCTTCAAAATCCCCTACCTCGACGAACAACGCGGCATGAGCCGCTGCGTGAATAAATTGATGGCGATTGCCGGTCGATTCCACGAAGCACGTGAGGCTCGGAGATCGAAAAAAGTCGCGTTCCGGAACCGGATTCTAACCAGCTTAGGTCTCCCGAAGTATAACAAAGCAGGCCACTGCAATGGCGCGCCGCGGCAGCTTCGCTTAGCATAGGAAGAGAATGACTCAATTCTCTGACATATTTGCCAGCCGCCCAGTGCTTGCCGACGGCGCCATGGGAACCGTGCTCTACGCCCGCGGCATCTTCATCAACCGTTGCTACGACGACCTGAATCTCACCGATCCCAGCCTGATTCTGTCCATTCATGAGGAGTATTTGCAGGCCGGCGCTGAGATTCTTGAAACCAACACCTTCGGCGCCAATCGCTTTCGTTTGACCCGCCACGGGCTGGCGGAAAAAGTGGCGGAGATCAACGTGGCCGGCGTTCGGCTTGCCCGCCAGGCTGTCGAGCATCTGAAAGAAAAACAGGCCGGCGAGGCCTGGGTCGCCGGTTCCGTCGGCCCGCTTGGCGTACGGCTCGAGCCGCTGGGCATCACCAGCCTTGAAGAAGCTCGCGCCGCCTTTGCCGAACAGATCTCGGCGCTGGCCGGAGCCGGCGTCGACCTGCTGATCATCGAAACCATGCCTGCTCTCAACGAGGCACAGCAGGCACTGATCGCCGCCCGCGAAATGGCCCCCGATCTGCCCGTTCTGGCCATGGTCACGGTCGACGATGAGAGCAACTGTCTTGACGGCTCGTCGCCCCAGCAGGCTGCTGCCAAGCTCACCGAGTGGGGCGCGCAGGCCATAGGCGTCAACTGCTCCACTGGCCCTGCAACCGTGCTCACCGCCATTGAAGCCATGCGCACCGCCACCACGCTGCCCCTCGCCGCCATGCCCAATGCCGGCATGCCGCGCGCCGTTGAAGGCCGCAACATCTACCTCTGCTCCCCGGAATACATGGCCAGCTTCGCCCGCAAAGCCATCGCCGCCGGAGCGCAGGTTGTGGGCGGCTGCTGCGGCACCACGCCCAACCACATCCGCGCCATGCGCTCCGCGGTGCGCGCCATTGACGCTCAGGCGCGCGTGGTCACCACCGGCGCGGCTCCGGAACTCAACACGGAGACGCCGCCGGCTGCTCTCGGCGCACGCTCGCGCATCGGTTCGCTCATTGAGCAAGGCACGTTTGTCACGCTGGTTGAAATCGTTTCCCCCAAAGGCATCGACTGCACCAAGGAGATCGAAGGCGCGCGCATGCTGGCCGCGCTCGGCGTCCACGCCATCAATGTTCCCGACTCGCCGCGAGCCTCCGCGCGCATGAGCGCGCAGAGCCTGTGCATCCAGATTCAGCAGCACACCGGGATTGAGACAGTTCTCCATTACACCTGCCGCGACCGCAATATTCTTTCCATTCAATCGGACCTGCTGGGCGCCTCGTCCATCGGCCTGCACAATGTTCTCTGCATCACCGGCGACCCGCCCAAGCTGGGCAACTATCCAGATGCGACTGCTGTGTTTGACGTTGATGCCATCGGTCTGGTCAACATCGTCCGCCGCCTCAATCACGGATTGGACATCGGCGCCAACGCGATAGGAGCCAGCACCAACTTCACCATCGGTGTGGGCGCCAACCCCGGCGTGCCCGACATTGAGCACGAGCTGCGCCGCTTCAAATACAAAGTCGAGGCAGGTGCGGAGTACGCCATCACGCAGCCCGTCTTCGATCTGCGCCTGCTGGAAATTTTTCTCGAGCGCATCAAGGAGTTCCGCATTCCCGTCATTGCCGGCATCTGGCCTTTGACCAGCCTGCGCAACGCCGAGTTCATGAAGAACGATCTGCGCGTCTCCATGCCCGAGGAGATTCTGCTGCGCATGGCCCAGACCGACACGCCCGAATCCGCCCGCACCGAGGGCATTTTGATCGCCCAGGAGATGCTGGAGGCGGTGCGTCCCTACGTGCAGGGCGTGCAGGTAAGCGCGCCATTCGGCCGCTACGGGGTTGCAGCGGAAGTCATCAAGAGCGTGCTGCCCAAAACGGCTGCACTCTCGACGGAGTAGAACACCATGCCCTCCTTTGAAGAGTCGCTGAAGAAGCTCGAAACCATCGTCGATCAACTGGAAAAGGGCGACCTGGCCCTCGAAGAATCACTCAAGCTCTTCGAGGAGGGCGTAGGCCTGTCATCCGCCTGCAAAGCGGAACTCGATGCCGCCGAAGGCAAAGTCCAGATGCTCGTGAAACAGCGCGACGGATCGCTGAAGCCGGAGGCGTTTCTGACGGAGAAGTGAGGGGACAGCTGGCCCACCAATCCGTTTAGAAAATCCGTCCCGGCATCATCTGTGGGCGTCCGTCCGGCCTATCAGCGGGTCGAGGGTGGGACACCCGCCGATGGGTACCAGTCAAACTTGATGTCGATTGAATGTTTTTTGTCGAGGTCCTCGCATTCGCCATACACGACGACGCCAGGAAACGTCTTTGCTATGGCATCAAGCGACTGATCTAGACTTACGCCGCCAATCGAGGATGGGAGATGGGGAATTCTGCGTAAGGCAGGTCGTTGCAATCCAATATAGAAATAATCCTCTTGATGGATTCCGAGTTCGCGCATCGCTGCTTGTACGGGCGCTGCTGATTCAAGAAGATCGATAGCCCCCCCTGGGCCGTCTGGGTTATACCTTGCGGAAGTGGTCAACCTTATGGAAGGCAGTCTTGTATCGAGAAATGATCTATAAACCGCTCCAAGAGTAATTCTAATTACGTTGGATGAATCCACGGAAACAATGACATTGGCGTTGTTCCCAAACATTTCACGAACGGCCCGAATTCCCTGCTCATTGCCTGCAGGTTGACGGACAGTGACCGAGGGAAATCGCAGCGCGCCCTCGCCATTTACATCACAAACCCCATGAAAATATAACCGCACAGCGTATCTAGTTGAAAATAGGGCCGATTGGAGACGCCCGAGGATGTACGCTTCATCCGACTCATGGTTCAGTTGAGACGGAGCCGGCTGTGCCAGGAAGTTCTGCGATCCGAGAAGCAGGGCGGCTAAAACAACCATTGCTAGCATTGTTACTTTGCGGAGATCTTTCATCTGGCGAGGCCTCACCCCTTCGATTGGAAACTCAGTCTCAGCAAAGTCTAGGGATACCCTATGCTTGCCGCAGCATCATCTCGCCAGGCGAGGGATCCGCAACTTTTCCGGCGCCTGTTGTGGCTCCGTCTCGCGGCACCGGGCATGATGAGAGAAGTCTAAACCTGAAACGGCCCGCAAAGGTTCTTGGCGGCCCACCCTTCGCCAGAAAAAAGGCGAAGGATGGGGCACCCGCATTGTATTGGCGGGTCAACGGTGGGTGCCCCGTCCCCGACTTCACAACGGTTCGCCTCGCCAATCTCCGTGAACGCTTTCCAATCTCGAATCGCCTTTGACGGCTATGCATTTGCACCATTCCCGGCAAACCCCACATGTGGAGCAGGAATCGCGCGCTGCTTCGCTGCCAGGAGCGCCGGTTGTCGACCAACCCGCAGATTCGCCCCACCTACGCAGACAGTTTCCGCTGCATCGGCTCGGCCTGCGAAGACACCTGCTGCCAGGGCTGGACTGTTCCCGTCGACCGCGCGACGTTTGAAAAATATCAGAGCCTGCCCGAAAGCCCCCTGCGCGTCCTGATCAATGCCAGCGTGGTGCGCAAATCCCCATGCGCAGCCCAAGCGGCTGACGCGACCAGGCTGGCTGAGGACATCGATTCCACCTTCGCCGCCATCCGCATGAATGACGCCAACGAGTGCCCCATGTTTACCGAGGATCGCCTCTGCGGCATTCAGGCCCAGCTTGGCGAAAGCCTGCTCTCGCACGCCTGCCAAACCTATCCGCGCATTGTGCATTCCCGCGACGGAGTGGAAGAAAAGGCGCTCACGCTCTCCTGCCCCGAAGCGGCGCGGCTGGTGCTGCTTACGCCAGACTTCCTGGCGACTCCGTCAGAGCCCGCACCGCACGCAAACTCACTCCCAACGGATTTCTGGCCGATTCGCTCCGTCGTCCTCAAGGTCGTGCGAGCGCGCAGCTATCCGCTCTGGCATCGGATGTTTCTGCTCGACCTGCTGTGCCGGCGTCTGGACTCGATTGCCAGCGGCGAGCTCCAGCGCGGCGTTCCAGCAGTCCTCGCCGACTTTGAATCTGCCATCTCCACAGGTACGCTCAGGCCGGCGCTGGAAAAGTTGCCTGTGAACGTCTCCGCGCAGTTGGATATAGTGCTGCGGCTTGCCGGGCTTATGCTGCACAAGTCCAACGTCAGGCCGCGGTTTGTGGAATGCATTCAGGCTTTCACCGCAGGCATCGGCAACGGCCCCGGCGCGACGCTCGAAACTCTCGCCGCAAACTACGCGCGCGCCTACGACCACTGCTGCGCGCCCTTCTTCGACCGCCATCCGCACATCATGGAAAATTTCCTGATCAACACCATTGTCCGCTGTCAGTTTCCATTTGGAAAAGAAGGCATGCTTACAGGCAGGCAAACAAACAAGACGCGGGAGTTTGCCCTGCTTGCGGCGCAGTTCACGCTCATGCGCGGTCTGTTGATTGGCGTGGCAGGGTTTCACGGCGCGGCATTCAATCAGGAGCAGGTGGTGCATACTGTGCAGGCTGCATCGAAGCACTTCGAGCATCATCCGGAGTTTCTATCCATGGCCCACGCGCTGCTGGTAGAGAGCGGCATGGACAACGCCAGAGGGTTGGCGATTATGCTCAGAAGCGCGGAACTCAAAACCGCGGAGAAGGTTCTAGTTTGCGGCGAAGCCACACCAGCAATTCCGGAGAGATCCGTTCCAGCGCGGCCAGATGAAAGATCGGCTTGGCCGCCGCCGGGAGGTCGGCGGCCGGCTCCGCAAGGCACAGCCCGTCCGGTATAACCTTGTCAGTGCGCGCGTGAGCCACCATCGCGTCGGCGTGGCGCACGGCGGCAATAAACGACGGCTTGCGCTCGGGCAGCGGCAGAGCCCGCTCGGCCACTCCATGGATGAGCAGGCAGGCGTCCGCGCGTACATGATGCACAACGCTGTTGGACTCGAAAATGATGTTGGTGCCGCGCCCGAACCGAGGCCAAAGCTGGTTGAGCGGCTCAGACAGATCGCCGTCCGGCGCGGTCACCAGCAAGGAGCGCGCGGCGCCCGCGGCAAGAAAGCGGGCGGTGTCAGTCTCCTGCCCAGGCGCGGTCTCTTCCCAGATGGGGGAGCTTGCGGGAACCGCCTCCGGCTTGACGGCCGGCGCGCTGGTTTTTTTCTCCCAGAAATACCTGAAGGATGTCGAGCGCAGCCCGTGCGGGTGGTGTGGCGCCAGGATCTCGGGAGCGCCGGTGCGGCCCGTCGTTACCGGTTGCGGGTGGTCGTGGGTGCTGATTTTAACGGCCGTCCATTGATAATCCGGCAGCGCGGCGATCAGGCCGCACACCAGCGCCGTCTTCCCCACTCCCCGATTGCTGCCGCCCACCACGATGATCGCCATCTGCACAATTCCCCGGCCTGAATCGCTTTACTGCTGAATCCCAAGGCCGTCTTTCGCTGAAGGAAGACAGAATAACCCAAACGCAGCCGCAAGCGATACCAATTTAATCGGGATATTTTGTCCAGTGCCTTGTCCGAGTGATTCGCCAAGTCCAACCTTAAACTTTGGGTGCCCCAGGTCTCGCTTCTGAGACCTGGGAGACCACCTAGCCCCGGGGTCGCGGTACTAGCCTATTCTTTTTCTTTGGCAGGAGCCTTTGCCCCGCGCCTGGCAAGCCGCGCCAGCACAACCTGCTCGCGCAGAACCTGAGGCAAGGGCCGCGCCGGCGTACCCCACAACACAGTCCCCGGCCGCAGCCCTTCGTTGGTAACCGTCTTGCCGCTCAGCACCCCTGCCTGGCCGCCCAGAATCACGCCGGGACCAATGTGCGCGTGGTCGCCAATACCCACCTGCCCAGCGATCACCGCCCCCTTGCCCACCGTGCAGGAGCCGCTGATGCCCGCCAGCGCCACCAGAATCACGTCTTCGCCAATGTCGCAGTTGTGGCCGATATGCACCAGGTTGTCGATCTTCGTCCCGCGCCGGATCCGCGTCTCGCGCAGCGCCCCGCGGTCAATGGTGGAGTTGGCGCCGATCTCCACATCGTCTTCGATAGCCAGCGTGCCCTGCTGCGGAAACTGCGTATACGCGCCGCTCTCCGCATCGCGCACGTAGCCGAACCCATCCGCGCCCAACACCGCGCCGGCATGGACCACCACCCAGTTGCCCAGCGTCGTTCCCTTGTAAATTACCGCGCGCGGATAGATGTGGCAAAATTCCCCGATGCGGACCCTCTCGCCGATAACCGCGCCGGCTTCAATGCGGGTTCCGGTCCCGATGTGCGCGTGGTCGCCGATCACCGCGCACGCGCCGACACTCACATTCTCACCAAGCTGCACTTGTCGACCGATCACCGCCGCGGGATGAACGCCGGACGAAGGCGGCAAAGGATTGAGGAGCTTGGCCGCCAATGTAAACCACATGCGCGGATGGTCGGCCTCAACCACGCAGTTGGCTCGTGAATAGAGTTCGGCGTTCCCGGCATGGACCACCACCACGCCGGCGTTGCTCCCACGCGCCTGCGCAACATCGGCCGTACTCTCGGCAAAGGCAACGTCGGTGGGGCTGGCGAATGGCCATGAGCTGACGCCATCGACCTCCCACTGCGAGTCGCCCTGCGCCAGTTTGCCGCCCAGCACATCGATCAATTCGCCGACCGTCAATCCGCACCTCCAGAAGCTCTTCCGTAACCAGTTTTGAAAGGGCCCGGCTTCAGCCGCGTCGTCAGGAAGCAGAAAGGCCGTCGGCTTCAGCCCCTGAGGGAAGAATTTGCAGCGCCCTCTCCAACTATGAAAATGCCTCTAATACAAACTCGGCTCCCCCGCCGGCCGCGTCTTCCATCGCCGATGAATCCATAGCCACTGGTCAGGATAACGCCGAATCCACTCTTCCGTTACTACCGCGCACTGCTGCGTAGCCGCCAGCGCATCCGCTTCCGCATCGCCACTGCGGGCAAACTCGATCTCTGGTCTGAAGTGGAGAACGTACTTGCGCTCCGCCGGCTCCCACAGCATGAAGCCGGGCAAAACCGCCGCGCCGGTCTTCAGCGCCACGCGCGCCAGCCCTGAAGCGGTGCAAGCCTGAATGCCGAAAAACTCCACAAACACTCCCTGCGGCGGACGCATGTTGGTGTCCATCAAAATCCCCACCGTCTCAGCAGCGTGCATGGCGGTAAGCAGGCCGCGGGCAAACTCGTCCTTATGCAGCACGCAATTGCCGTGCATGCAGCGGATGCGGTTGACATACTCGTCGAGCGGCTTGTTGTCCAGGCGGCGAATCACCATGCCCATGGGGTGACCCATCAGCGAGTGGTAAAAGCTGGAAAGCTCCCACGCGCCCAGGTGCCCGGTAACGATGAGCACTCCCTTGCCGCGCGCTTCGGCAGCAAGAAAATGCTCCAGACCTTCAGTGCGAATCCAGTCGCGGGTGTTGGCTTCCGTGTAGCGATGCATGCGGCAGAACTCGACCAGTTGCCAGCCGAGATGGCGATAGACGCCGCGCAGAATCTCCGCTTTTTTCTTTGCGGCGATTTCCGGGAAGGCCAGTTCCAGGTTGCGCTCACCCACGCACCGCAGCCGGCCATAGCAGCGGTAGACCACCAAGGCAAGCAGGCCGGCAGCAAGGCGCGCCAGCCGGCGCGGCATCAACCCGAGCGGCCGCGCAACGGCCAGAACAAGCCAGTATTCAAGTTTTTCCCGCATGGTTGAGGGCAAACACCAGTTTAGACTGCCGCCGGCCTTGCCGACCCACGGGGAATGAAGCTGTGGGAGATGGAAGCATCGGACATGAAACTGTGCCCCATCCATCGAGCGTTCTTTGCTCGATGGGTGGGAGACCAAAAAAGCCAGCCCCCGAGGTCTCCAATGTGCGCCCGGTCAGGCTTGCGTCCTGCTACTGATGCTTGGCTCTAATAAAGTTCTGCGCCACATCCCGGACAAACGGCACCGCCGCCGGCGGCACGGGAATATCACCCTTCAGCACCTGCTCAAACTTCTCCGGCTGGCCGTAATAGACCGCCGTGTCATCGGAGTTCTGGCTCACGCTGGTGCCGTCCAGATCGATGCCCGCAAACAGGCCCTTGTTGCGGGAGTAGCTCAGCAACTCCGCGCTCATCTTCCAGTCAGTAGCCGCGGTTCCGTTGCGGCCCACAGGACCGGCGGCTGCTGAGGCGTCTCCACCGATCTTGAACTTGTCTTTGAGCAAGTCCTGGAAGCCACGGTCATTCACAGCCACCAGAATCAGGTCAGTGGACTGCCCGCCGATCTGAAATCCAAATGACCCGCCGGCCATGCGAATGAAAACCGGAGCGCTCCATCCATGGCCGGTGCGGCAGGTCACCACCCCCTGGCCATACTGCGCTCCCACCACGAACGCGCCCTTGATCAGCCCAGGAATCACGCCCACGCAGGTGGCCTGCTGCAAAATATTTAATGGAATGGTAGCGTCCTTTGCATTCATGATCTGATCCAGGACCACCTTGGCGGCGTCAATGCGGGCTTGCAGATCGTCCCGCGACGAGGCAGCCGAAGCAGAAAGCGTGAGCACAAAACACAAGCAGACCGAAGCAATAGCTTTCTTCATAATTCTGATCCTTTACTCTCCACTCCCCTTTGCCGGGGCGGATGGTTGATTAGAGACGATGGGGAACATCGCAGTGCCGGATTCACCCAAAAACAGCGTACAGCATCCGCGCCGGCACGCGGGCCATTCCCGGGGCGCTTGGAACACTACCCAAATCAACTTGGATAACAGGCGCAGGCGCCGATGGTGGGATGGACGTTGGGGAGGGCCGAACGGCACAGGCCGGGGTATCCGCGCTGCTACGGGCGAAGGACGAAAAAAAGAGGAGTTCCCAGGCAACATGGAAAACATGCTGCCTGAGAACTCCTTTCCCCAGATCTGGGTACTGTCCTAACAGTGCGTTGCTGCACTTCAACGGGGGTGAGCAATGAACACCCCTTATAAAACCAGCAACATACAAAACGAAACGACTCTTAAGCAGCCCAGTTCTGGACAGACAAACGACAAACTAGACCGCATGTCCAATTTATACAAAAATATGTGCACAATTCTAGACAACATGTGGTATAGTGGTCTTGTCATGTTTAGCGAACCCTATCAACGCGCACTTGTCGGATTGTTGGACGCGGCGCAAAACGAAAAGAATAGACTGCTCGGAGAACGGAAAGCCTTAGATAAGTCGATGGCCGAAAACACCGCATTCTTGCGAGAAATCGAGCAACAAATCAAACATTTTGAAGACTCGATCTTAATAACAATGGAAGTCAAAGACATCACTAACGTCCGCCCGCTAGCAGAAGAAAAGAGCTTCACAAACGCGATTGCCTTCGTCCTCAAAGGAGCGAGTCTTCCTTTATCTCCCGTAGATATCCGGGACAGACTCGCAGAATTGGGGTTCGACTCTAGTAACTGGAAAACCGATGTGATTTCCTCGGTCCATACAATTCTGAAACGGATGTTAGCCGCCGATCCCCCTAACATAGTGGAATCCGGCGATCCCCGACGCAAAGTTTACCAATGGAATTGGGATGCAGGACGAATGACAGGGGCGGAATCTGTCATCGAAATCTAAACCGCCCGATCACGTATCAGCATGACCGGGCGGAAGGGGAAAGGCGGAAAACCCGAATGCGAATCACTGTAAAGATAACTCGCACTGAGGCAGGTCACACGGTAGAAATAACCGTCGAACCACCGGCCTAACCCCCTGACAACTAAATCAGTGCCCCGCTTCCTGCTCTAACAGGTCGCGGGGCCAATCCAAAGCGCGGAGTGACCCACGCCCTAGACCCAGTAGTATTGTGGCGCGTTTCTCCGCTCAACGCAAGGGAGAAAACGCCGTGACCTGCCACAATTGCCAAACGTCCTGCAAGCGCTTCGGAAAACACAGAAACGGCCTACAGCGCTTCCGTTGCAGTCAATGCAGCAAAACCTACACCGAAGACCATCAGCGCCCTCTGGATGAAATGCGGCTTCCTGTGGACCGCGCCGTAAGCATCCTGCAACTGCTCTTGGAAGGAATGAGCATTCGCAGTGTAGAGCGCATTACAGGCGTCCACCGCGATACCATCCTGCGCTTGCTTGTCCTGGCTGGCGAACGCTGCCAACGCCTCATGGATGAAAAGCTCAAGAGCCTCGACGTGATGGATGTTGAGGTCGATGAAATATGGGGTTTCGTAGGCAAGAAAGAAAGCCACAAGCTCATGAGCGAAAAACAGGTTGAAGTAATTGGCGACGCCTATTGTTTTGTCGGCATGGAACGCAATTGCAAGCTGGTTCTATGCCACCACCTGGGCAAGCGCGATCAGCTTTCAACAAACCTGTTTATGCGCAAGCTGGCTCGTGCTACATCGGACAAGCGCTTCCAACTCACTTCGGATGGATTCAAGCCCTACACTCACGCCGTCAAAAACCACCTTCGCAAGCCCGTAGACTTTGCGCGGCTCATCAAGGTTTACGGCGTTTCCCGCGATGGCGAACAGCGTTACAGCCCTGCCGAAGTTGTGGATGCGGTCCCAACCCCAGTCTTCGGCAATCCGGTCAAGACGCTGATCTGCACTAGCTATGTGGAACGCGTCAATCTGAGCATCAGGATGGGCATGCGCCGCATGACTCGGCTCACCAATTGCTTTTCTAAGAAGTGGGGGAATTTGGAAGCGGCGCATTCCCTGTGGTTTGCCTATTACAATTTTTGCCGGAAGCACCAGACGCTTAAACAGACACCTGCGATGGAAGCAGAGGTCACCGATCACGTTTGGTCGATCGCAGAGTTAGTGCGACCTTAGCCCCGCGCGGCTGTAACGTATCTTGCTTCGCGCTCACGTGATTCGTCGTCACCATGCTCGGGACCGTCCATCGCTGCATGCACGTGCGCAATCAGGGCTTTTTCAGCATAGGTATCATGGGCGAGCGCAACTTTAACGTTGGGTTGCGGCTTCTTATCGGGCCGGCGCAAGGCGAAAATTCCTGAGGCCGCACCTAGGCACACTCCCACAATTGCGGCAGGAATCCCATACCAAGCGGTGGCGAATAGAGCACCAGCGCTAGCCGCCGACAATCCTACCATCAGTACCGTGTTTGACTTGCTCGCCATAAATGACACCTCTTCTAGACGATCTCCCTGGCAAATAAGAAAGCAAATCCCACAATTGAGGTACTACCCAAGAGATTGGATGCAACAAGTAGTAACCAGATTCGCCTTCTATTATGCCGTTTGTTTTCATATTGTTGGAGCCTAGCACGTTTCGTAGCGCTATGGCCTTCGATTACGTCCGGCTCCTCATTACAATCGTGATGTAGTTTGGTTACGCACAGGAGTACCCAAAAGTTTATGAAAACCATACAGAAAGCGATGATTGTTCTGCTCACGAGCTTATCGTCCGGTTTTTGTGCCAACTGTTGTGCAACTTCAAACCCCTCAACAAGAGATGCTGCAATCGCAGCGAAACAGAGGTCTATCCCAAGGCATAAATTCGGAACGCAGAAAAACTTTCCCTTGTGCACAAGCGATCTCACTAGCGCCATCAGGCCTACTAGTAAAATAGGTACCGAGAGAATGGCCCATCTCAATCCCTCCGCCAAATATCCGGTTGATCCTGTCAAAGGTTCGGTCACTGTCTTCTCTGCTGCTTCTTTCTAACTGTGGCCGCACAAGTTCAATCGGGAATTTGACACTACCGCCCAAAAGCTCAGCCACCCGCATATTGTTGAATCCGCGCGTCGCCGCTGGCGGTCGTTGGCCGAAGTATATCTCCCGACACCACATACGCGAAAAGAATATTATTTTAGTAACTAATTGAATAACACAGGTAACGTATGGGGTTACCGATGAGTACCTACGACTTAAACCCTTTCCGTGGTTACATACCTGCAACGCACCAGGGGCATTTGCTGACTATTGACAGGGCACAAAAATACGCACGGTTTGCCCGACTCAGGCTCCCCGTGCGTTCCCCAGATTTACATTCACATGACTTTAGTTTCGTCTCAAGTAAGAAGATGTTCAATTTAGTACAGTTTTTGGAGAATCTTTTGACCTGCCGCGCTCCATTTGTGCATTAGGATGTTGGCATGACCCAAAGATGCTTTGTTAAGCGAGGGAAAGGACCTCCGGTTTGTGGCGTCCATAACGTGCCGCTCGTCGAGCATCAGACTGCCAAGGAAGCGATTCCCGGATGGGTTGGAAATATTACATTCCTGAAATGCCCTTTAAGCGATCAAGTCCCTGAAAACCCAGAAGATCAGTCCAATAGCACTCCATAAAATCCATCAACGCACTATTAGGACACTACCCAGATCTGGGTGGTGTCTGAAATCTGCGTTGATGATTAAACTACTACAAAATAAGACGGTTAGCAAGGCAATAAAACGGTTAACGCACAGGTTACTTTATAGCTACCTTGCTGCGGCATTACTGTTCGTCGTTCATTACGGGACAAGCAGCGTAATTCACCTTGATGAGGTTAGGCGAGTAGCTACAGAAGAAAGTGTGCCCCGGTATCTTCCCAGAAACGTCTTCGTAGGTGATTTCGCCGAAAATCAAGGCGGGGACGGTGCCAGCGAGGAGACCAGCGTTAGGGATAATTGTGGTTGGGATTCCCGGAGGCATGGAACCTGGGGTGATTTCCTTCAAATCCGAAGGCTCGAAGAAGGTCATACCTGGCATGATGAGGGTGTCGTCCCAAATGTACTCGTTTATTCGCGGGTCGAGTCGGGGGGACGGCATTGGTTCTGGCTTGTGACTACTTGGACTCACGAAAGTCTTACCAATGAATTTTCCGGATTTGAATGCCTCAAGAACTCTGTGCATCCACTCTTCATCTGCTTCGGTGGGTTGGCGTCCCGGAGGAAAGCCAAAGTTGCAGAGTACAACGTGCACCTTTCTCGCAGGAGTCCGGCCAGTATTAACTATAGAAACCGAGCTGACGGTGTCAGTGCCGCCGTTGTTATTCGTCAAGTCTTGAACAAGCCCGGTCCTGTTTGGCGATCTGCTGAGGGAAAACGGGGTGAGACCGACCCAAGCTCGCTGCTCTTCGCGGAAGTTGTCGATGGTGGCTTGCAGGGTTTTCCCGCTTTGTTTGTCGCTCAGTTCAATACCTTTTTTAGCTTCCTGCTGAGACCAATCCATCGAACGAGCCATCCAGTTGATGTTGCCGACTGCGCTCCACATTTGTTCGGTGGATTGTTCGCCGCTTCGCTTGGACTCATCGAGAGTTCCTCGCATAACAGTGAGCTGGCCTTGCATCGCAGTCAGTTGGCCGTGATAAAAATAGAGCGCCGCGATCCCAATCAAACCAAGTCCGATCTGAGTCCAAAATGTTGCGCGATGAACCCAGTGGATTTCGTTGGCCATCTGTCTGGCATTATCGTTATTTTGTTCGGGATTGGGTGTGCCGTTGGTGGCCATTACGCCCTCCTATGGAAGTGGGGTTGCTGGACTTGGCGTAAGCGGTTAATCGTCGGAGTTTCCGGTTGGGGATTGGCTGCTGTTTTCCTTTGGAATGGAATGTCTATGCTAGGCATTTAGCACATAGAATGAGGGATATTAAACATGAATACCATGAGGGGCCGAAAACTTGCCACAATTAATTTCTTGCAATATGTAAACGCGCGGCATTATGATTCCGGCCAATTCGTTGGAGGACTGAAATGCTTATGAAGAATCGTTTGTGGCAAATGGCATTCGTGTGGACGATCCTAGCCGTAGTTCTCTCACAGACGGCGTTTGCAACTTGTACCGGGGCAAGACCCTGCAATGCCTGCAAGAATTGCAAATACTGTAAACACTGCGCCAAAGATGGTGGAACCTGCGGAGTGTGTAAGAACGGCGGTACGTCGGCATAGCTGCCAGAAAAGTAATGATGTACACTAGCAGCAAATAGAAAACCCCACCTGGCAGGGCGGGGCCTTCGGTCATTTGAAAGTCAGAGCGAACTCTCTACGCGGATTTTACCGCAGGAGTGCGCCTAATGCAAGACACTATCGATTCTCCTACCACTCATTCAATCTCTTCGCCAACAACTCCACTGCTTCCCGAGATAACCGCTCCGTTAGATTGGATCGAGGCGTTTCGGTGGGAACTTGGGTTGCAAGATACGCTTTATATCTGTTTGCCAGAGCGGAACGCCCACCTAGTTGATCGGAATCGTTTTCTAAGGTCTGTTGGATTCCCGCAACGACTCTTTTTAGACTGAGGGTTGCCTCATTTTGGTTAGTGAGGTACTGAGCCAGTTCGCGGTGAAGTGTTTGCAGTTCTTTGATCTTTGAATCATCCATAAACTTTCTCTCCCGGATAGCAATTTGGAACCATGAAGCCAATACCTATTCCACGGCAGATCTGTTTCCTTCTAACCATTGCTGTGCCCGCTCCTGAACATATCGTCTGCGCTCTGGATTAAGGCGCTTCGCCATAGTGTCGCGATGCTTCGTTCGATAATTCATCAGCTCCTTTCGGTCTTCATCCCCACATCCAACGTAGTACCAAAAATACGCTTCCTCGAAATCTTGAGCTATGTCCCCACCGCCCGCCTCGTACAATTCGCCCAATTGGTAGCTGGCTGAGTTCCACCCGTGACGCGCAGATTCTTTCCACCACTTATTCGCCTCCAAATAGTCCCGCGTGGTTCCCTTTCCTTCGGCGTACATCTCTCCGAGGCGGTATTCTGCCATAGCGGAGTATGTGTGTCCTGCGTCCGCGACCAATTTGTAGAGACGGATAGCCTCCGAATAATCAGGTTCTATCCCGTGACCCCCAGCAAGCAAATCGGCGAGAAAATGCATCGACGGTATATCCCATTGCTCAGCGGCCTTCCGGTACCAAAATGCCGCCTGTTCGTTGTCTTTGGGCAAATGCTTCCCGTTATAGTAAGTGATCCCGAGATTGTGCTGTGCCCACGCCTCGCCATTTTCCGCAGCAGCGCGATACCTTGCAATCAAGGCTTCTTCTTCTCTCTCTTCCTTTGGACTGATCGGCCTATTTGCATTGATCGCATTCGATAATTCGGTCAATTGTTGCTGGAACGAAGTCGCCTTTTGATCGATTTGCTTGAAACGAAGGCGGAACTCGGAAATGAGCATTTCGATATATCCTCCTGCGAAGTAGACGATCATCCAAATTCCAAGCCCAATAGACCATCCGTTCACATCGGTCATAGATGGAAAATTGAGCAGCCAGTGGAGCAGTCTTGCACCTAAATAGAAGGCCGCAAAAGCGCCGGAAAGCCAAATATAACGCCGTCCGACTGCATCGCGTTCCTTTTGTACCCTGGAATCTATTTCGTCTTCATAAGTTTCCATGATGCGATCTTCCCATCGGTAGAAATTGACTGTTCGGTAAAACGAACAGAAAAGGCGAAATTACCAGAAAACATGACGCATGGCAATTTCTTTCCCCGTGCGTCTTGGAAGAAGGCTCAGTATGTTGAGGGAGAAGCGCGGTCTATCCCAGACGCAGCTTGCCGACCTTGCGCAGATTGGCCGAGCGCATTTGAGCCAGATTGAGAATGGGGCTGTAGCGGCCAGAATAGACACGCTTTACGCCATCGCTGCGGCGCTGGAAACAAAGCTGGAAGATTTGTTTAAGGGATTTTAGGCAATCAATTCCGCGATAGTCCAAACGTGCTTTTCGATTCCGGCTTCCACGCAGGGGGTAGTGTTCAAAGTTTGATGGACCCGGCAGAAATTGTAATAGGCGAACCAAAGCGCGTAGGCGGCTTCGAGGTTATCCCACTTCTTAGAGAAACCGTTTGTAAGGCGGGTCATGCGGCGCATACCCATCCTGATACTCAAATTCTGTCTTTCGATATGGGAAGTGCAAATGCGTTTCTTGCTTGGGCGTCCCATGACGGGGGTAGGAATAGCATCCACAACCTCAGCAGGGCTGTAACGCTGTTCGCCGTCACGGGACACTCCATACACTTTTACGAGTTGTGCGAAATCCACCCGGCCTTTTAGCTTCCCCTTGATGGCCTTGACATACGGACGGAACCCATCGCTTGTTAGTTGGTATTTCTGCTTGAACGTGGCGCGGGCCAGTTTGTCGATAAAAATGTCAGTTGAAAGCTGATCGCGCTTGCCGCAGTGATAGCACAAAACAACTTTGCAATTAGCTTCCATGCCGACGAATGTGTAGCAGTCGCCAATTACTTCAACTTGTTTTTCGTGGTTTAGCTTGTGCCCTTCTTTTTTGAAGACGTAGCCCCAAATCTCATCGACCTCCACATCCATCACCGGAAAATCCTTGATCTTCTCATCCATGAGCTTCTGGCATTTCTTCCCGGCCTTAACCAGCAGGCTCATAATCGTGTTTCTGTCCATGCGGGTGATTCGCTCCGTGCTGCGAATCGAGTTACCTTCCAGCAGGAGTTGCAAGGCGAGCACGGCGCGGTCCTGGGGGATGTACATGGTTTCCAGAACGCGGCTGTGCGCCTCCGTGTAAGTCTTCCGGCACTTCGGGCAGCGAAACCTGCGAAGGCCGTTCCTGTGCAGCCCGAAACGCTGGCAATCGACTTTGCAAGCATCGCAGGCCATGCTTGCTACGGATTGTGATTTGTTAATCATGGTCAAATAATACAGCAAGCGGTTGTTGTTTGTCAACGCACATTTTGTGCCGGGACAAGAGCAATATATGTTAGCCCCCCGCAGGGGGGCGCGGTTAGATGGTGGTCCGCGCAGTCGAATTGTGTTTAGTCGCGTCATGTTTCACAGCTTATGCTGCATCATGCTGTAAAACAATGACTTACCATTGACTTATTAGAGACTTTTTAGCTTGGTGGCTTTCCAAAAGTCACTGACTCTATCTGACCTTTACTGACTTTCTAGTGACCTTTCACTGACCTTTTGTAAAGTCACTGACCTTTTGAGTCGCTCAGAAAACAGCTTCTCATAGGCCGCGCGATGGTTTCGCCTTGGCACTGTCTGTCCAGCAAGATGCTTGTAGATGGAGCGCGGTTCAACCTTGAGTGCTTCGGCCATCTCCTCTGCCGTAAACTCACACTCATTTTGCAGTCGCTTGATCTGAGCCGCCAGCGTTTCAGTCGGAGTTGTATCCTGTTGCTTGAGTCCCGATTGTGACAGTGCCGCCTCTACAGCAATAGGTTGTACATTGCCTTGTTCATATTGCTTGGCAATTTCCCAAAGCAGCATTCGCAGTTCCTTCTCGATGTGCGGCCACTGTAGACCGTGATATATGAGGAGCAGGGCGTCTGGATCACTGTCATCCAACCTATCAAGCGTTGTTTTTATTCGCGCGACCATGCGGTCTGATAACCGCGAAAGCCACGCTGGATAACGCCCATCACTTTGGAATTCCTCGTATTCGTCGGCCTCGGCCCTGAATAGCGCATTGGCATATCGCAGAATCTCATTGAGAAGGTGTTGACGGGCGGGCGGGGGAACTGGAATATCCAGCGGATAACGCTTTTTAACGCGCATCGCTGTGATGAGTGGCCAATGTTTCTGGTCTACTCGGTGCAGCGATTGGTCTATTGCCTCGCATGTGTGCGGGTCTAACGGTGGTCGTCCAGGTTCATTCATCGCTCAGTTTCTGTAGAGCGACAATTCTAGCCGGTCAAGGTGTCTATTCGATTTCCTTTTTCGGTCTGCCGCCTGCACGGGTCTTGCGCTTGGCCGCAAGCTGGCGGAAGTAGTCACTTCCCCGCTTGGCCGTCTGAGAGCCGCCCTTGCGCCCTAGAACGGCAGCAGCAGGCATCTTGGCGCTATTCCGCATATCGTCAGTCAACGCCAAAGCGGAGCGCAGCAACTCTCGGCACCGGACTGCCCTACCCTCCGGTAAATCAGTTGTGGAGAGAATCAAATCCGCTTCGGTGAGCAGGCTCTTGAGCGTGGCGAGTTCCTGGCGGGTTGAGGCCATGCTCAAAAGATATGCTCGCCTAAATGAAAAAGCAAGCGGTTGCTGTTATCGATAATCCATTGGAATGACGTTTCTTAAAATGACTTTTCTTAAGAAGACATTTAAGGCGCTAACCAAAAATTTTCTGGAAAATTGCAGGTGCGGTAGCCTAAGATTAATCTCGCATTAATCCAAAATCTTCCTTGAGCGGTACTTCGAGAGTGCATGGGAATCGCTGACACGAATAATCGGTCGTACAACCTTTATTGCGATGAGAGCTGCCATTTAGAGCGTGATCCTCATTCAGCGATGGTGATTGGAACGACTTGGTGCTCTTCAGAGCAGGCAACGGCCCATGCTCATGCCATTCGCGAACTCAAGACGAAACACGGCCTCAATGAGAAATTCGAAATAAAGTGGACAAAAGTATCTGCCGCGAAAGCTGCCTTTTACTTGGACGTAGTGGACCATTTCTTTAAAGAGAAGGATCTGCACTTTCGAGCTGTTCTTGTCTTGGACAAGAACAAGCTAGATCGGTCGGCCCCAGACCAAGCCCACGATGGTTTCTATTACCGCATTTATTTTGAAATGTTGAAACATCTGCTATCACCTCACGCCAAATATCACATCTATCTCGACATAAAGGACTCTTGGGGAGAACAGAAAGTAAGGACACTTGAGAAGCTCTTGCGCGAATCGAAGGTTGAATTCGCTAGAGACATCATCCAGAAAATGCAGATCATGCGCTCGCATGAATCTGAATTAATGCAATTAGCAGATTTGCTAATTGGGGCTGTTGGCTATGCGGCTCGCGGACTAGAAGGGAATCAAGGGAAACTCGCGATTATCGAATTTATAAAACAACAGACCGAATACACGCTCGTTCAAAGCACCTTAGCTAAGGAGGAGAAATTCAATTTGTGGCGATGGCCTCCACCGGAGACGACCACATGAGTCTTTTCCCTACCTGGCTCACGGAATTGTTTCCAATATCATCTTGGACAAACGAGACTTATGGAAATCTTCACAGAATTTTTGTCAACGATTTCCAAGACTTCCCACCATCATTTCAGGGGGCTACCGTTTGGCACTATCGCAGACTGGATGGCGATAAAGAGGAGGTTTTTTGGCACATCACATCAATGGAAGATAAGAAAGCGGGAGAGAGACTTCCGGATTTACGGCGATGCGAACGTATTCGCTGGATTCGGTGCATCATCGAAAATTCGGAGCAACCTGAAGTGCGCGTGTGGGATTACCGCGAATCAAACGGTTCCATACACACGTACCTCTGGCTTCATTCTTGCGATTTTGTGGTGATACTTAAGAATCATTCAAAATACGGAAGATTTTTGTTGACAGCGTTTTGTGTCCACGAAAGCACGAAAAGGAATCTAAATAGTAAATTCGAAAAACGCATAAAAACTGAATAAAATAGAAAGGGCCAGCGGAGACCGCCAGCCCAGCTCCTTCCACGCGTGGTGGATGAGTAGTTGTATGATGCCTCATAAATGTATAGGAATCAAGAGGAAAATAAGATATTTTACTTGACATTTCTTCAACTCGAAGTGGAAAAATGTGTGGTCATAATCAGTAAGTTCTCAATGAGCGCCTAAGACGCCACATGCATATCTGTCTAAACCATACTAAGCATTGTGTTTACAAAATTTACCCCCGCCTTGGTTTCTATCAAGCACGCGAGCAAACGATACTATCATATCGACCACTACGAGTCGGATTTCCCTGTGGATTATTCTGTGGAAAACGTGTTCGAATTTGTTGATTGACAAGTTTCCCCTTTGAGAGCAGACTCAAACTGGTAAATGGCCCTTAGCCTCCTTTGCTAGAAACGTCGGTCGGCGCTCTTTTTCAGTTTCTTCTGACTGCTCTGGCTCATCGCGAAAAATCTTTCGTGAGAAGGGGGCGTCATGAGCACTGGGGACTTGATTCAACTCGGAATCCTGATCGTCGCAATAATCGGGTTAGTATTGGCGGGAGTGACGCTGGTATTGACCCTGATAAGGCTAGTCCCGCCAGATCGCTGAGCAACCGTTATGGATGATCGGTCAACTATTACCGGTGCAGCGGCATAAATATACTTGGCGCACCCTGGCATTTGCTGACCGTTGACCGGCGCAAAAATACGCACGGTTCGCCCTGATTCAAGCTCCCCGTGCGTTCCCCAGATTTACGTTGGTATGACTTTAGTTTCGCGTGGATCAATAAGATGTTCAATTTTGTACAGTTTTCAACGGAAAATCCGTCAACGCACATTTAAGACACTACCCAGATCTGCGTTGTTTCTGGAAACAATCATGTGGGAAACTCGTCCGAAATTATGAGCAGTTTTGATCAAATTCGAAGCACAAAAGCATTGTGACCTTTAGTAACCAGAGAAATTACTCCCTAGTTAACATCTTCCCGGTAAACAAATCGGTAATAACGTACTTGGCCGACTTCGCCTCACCTTCCCCGTCTTCGCTGAGCGCGAAAAATGCACGGACGCCCGTCAAGGCGCTCCCTGCGAGGGACTATACGCATTAACAGATACGGTAAGTTGTTTACAGTCGGGAAAGAAGTGATGGCCGTCACAGCAAACCCTCTTCAGGACGGAGCAATATTGCTCACATTCATGGGAAGGGGTTCCAGGATGATGCCAAGAATCAGAGACACGTTTACTTTATTGGTGCTACTCAGAACTGAAATAGATCGGCTAGAGAAGCTCAGACGGCTAGAAGAAAAAATGGCTTCCGTTGCGTTCGTGGAGAGGCCCGCGATCCAGGGAAAGATTGACTTGGTTATGGAAGAGGTTGCAGGCCTGAACCGGACGATTCAAATACACAGATCGACGCACACGATGGTCCGGCATTTCTAAAAATACGCACGAAGCGGTCCTCCAGGATAGGCCCGTGCGTTTCCCCAGATTTACGAAAATCGGTACAAGCGCATTCGTCCGACGGCAGGTGCCGCCCGGCTTCTCAACAGTTTCTAAACACTTTGCGACTGATTATCTGATGACACGGTTCCAGAATCCGCAACCCGATCGTGACTTGAGGACTGATGGCGGGTCTGGGGACCTGTTTGTCGCATCATCGACCGGTTCAGCGCTCGCATGGTGAGCTCGATGCGATTGTCGGCGCCTGTCTTGCGCATCAACCGGCCGACGTGGGCCTTGACGGTGCGTTCTTCAATGCCCAGCTGGCGGGCGATTTCGCGATTGGAACGGGCCTGCAGAATCAGCTCGAGCACCTGTTTTTCACGGTCGGTCAGGTGCGGTTTGGATTTGGTCAGCGAAGAATCGGGGGCCTTGAGCAGACGGTCAATGAGCTTGGAAAGCAGGCGTCGCGGCGCCCAGATGGAGCCCGTGGTCACCGCCTCGATGGCCTCGCGGACGATGAGTGTGTCGGCATTCAGGTCGAGATAGGCCCGAGCTCCGGCGATGATCGATTCCATGACCAGCTCGTCGTTGCCTTCCGGGCCAATCACAATCAGCCGCAGCGCGGGACGGGCGCGGCGAATGGACTCCAGAATGGCCAACCCGCTGGATTCGCCGTGCAGGTCCACCACCAGGTACTCCAGAGTCTGGCGCCCCAGCATCTCCGCCAGACTGCCGGTAACCGGAAACAGGGAAACATTGCCTTGATGAGACCACTGATCGAAAATGCTGACCAGCCCCTCAAGCCGAATGGGTTCGTCGGAAACCAGACCGATGTGAACGGCCCCGTGGCTACGCATTAAGCAAAACTCCCCCCTGGCAGTAGGTGGGAAGGCTCGGACCAGCGCGGTAATTTAGATCGAATCACCGCACGAAATAGCTTCCTCGATATCAGTACCGCGGGCGAATTCAGGCGCCGTTACAGCTTGGGCAGCACAATTCCCTGTTGGTTCTGATATTTGCCCTTGCGATCTGCATAACTGATCTCGCAGACCTCGTCGGAGCGGAAGAAAAGAATCTGGCACAGCCCTTCGTTGGCATAAACCTTGGCCGGTAGCGGGGTGGTGTTCGAGATTTCGAGAGTCACAAATCCCTCCCACTCCGGCTCGAATGGCGTTACGTTCACAATGATTCCGCAACGCGCATAGGTCGATTTTCCAACGCAGATCGTCAATACGTCCCTGGGGATTCGAAAGTATTCGATGGAGCGGGCCAATGCGAACGAATTAGGGGGGACGATCACCGACTCGGCCTGGACGGAGACGAAAGACCGCTCGTCAAAGGCTTTGGGATCGATAATCGCACTGTTCACATTGGTAAAGATTTTGAATTCGTCTGAGACTCGTAAATCATAGCCATAGGAGGAAAGACCGTAGGAGATGACGCCTTCGCGCACCTGCTTTTCGCTGAATGGTTCAATCATCCGGTGCTTTGTGGCCTGCTCCCGGATCCAACGGTCACTCTGAATTGACATTCTTCTCCTGCGCCGGGCGGGATTTTCCTGTCCGGAAAAATTGCCTTCTCTTCAATTGGGGGAAACTTTGCTACCCGATTCTACGGAAAGCATTTCGGATTGACAATGGCCGCTGTGGATTTTGGGGAGATAATTACGCTGGGACGGCTGGCCAATGGTGCAGTAATCGTTTTCAACAGAGAAAAACTTGAAATCCTGGTTCTCCGTTATTCCCTAATCGCGGCAAAACCTGTAGCATCAGCAACGTAAGACGGTGTACATTCAAGTTGAAGTCGCCCCAGCGAGGTCACCCCTTTGATTAAGCAGGACATTGTCCATCATGTAATCGAGCGCACGGGCCTGCCGCGCACCAAGGCTGAAGCCGCGGTGGATACGGTCTTCGAGGGCCTCAAACAGGCCCTGGCCGCAGGTGAGCGCATCGAACTGCGCGGATTCGGCGTTTTCAGCGTCCGCGCCCGCAAAACCGGCATCGGCCGCAACCCCCGCACCGGCACCGAAGTGAGCATTACTCCGGGCAAAGCCGTTCGTTTCAAACCGGGCAAGGAACTGCATTCCCTTGAAACTGGCGCGGCCCCACGCAGTTGAAGATGCGGATGGTCTGGAAGATGCATTGGACGCCTCCCGGATGAGCGCGACCGGCACCGAGAAACCCGGCGTCCGTTCTTCAGCGATCATTTCGTCTACCGCGTCCGCCAAAGAGCGCAATTCGCCTCGCCCGGCGCGCTCCGCCTTTCGCAACTACGGCCTGCCGCTGCTCTTGCTGGCCGTCAGCGTCATCACCACCACCGCTAACGGCGCGCGGTTCATGCAGAATTTTGTCGAAGGCCTGCCGCCGGTGGTGCGCGACAGCGACCTGTGGCCGTGGGACTGGCTCGCCGACCACCCGGAGATGTTCAAGACCGGCTTCCCCTTCTCGGTGGCGCTGCTGGGCATCCTCCTCATCCACGAGTTCGGGCACTACTTCGCCTGCCGCTGGCACCGCATTCGCGCCAGCCTGCCCTGGGTGCTTCCCGCGCCCACGATCAGCGGCACGGTCGGCGCGGTTATCA
>Ga0210388_10000895_pt1 | contig 23656 bp, 15 predicted proteins | sample IncBWC19OmetaG_FD_155485 | JGI IMG/M metagenome (GOLD analysis project Ga0210388, IMG submission 155485) | Forest soil microbial communities from Barre Woods Harvard Forest LTER site, Petersham, Massachusetts, United States - Inc-BW-C-19-O ...
GTCGCCGAGGGGGCTCGAGAGGCCGGCGCGCAGGTCGACGTCAAGCGCGTTCCCGAGCTGGTATCCGATAATGCCGCGCGCGAAGCGCACTACAAAGTAAATCAAGCCGCTCCAGTCGCAAAGATCGACGACCTTATCGCTTATGACGCAATCATCATTGGCGTTGGCACCCGTTTCGGGCGACTGTCGTCGCAAATGGCCAATTTCTTGGACCAGGCCGGCGGCCTTTGGGCGCGCGGAGCGTTGCACGGAAAAGTCGGTGGGGCGTTCACCTCAAGCGCCACACAACATGGTGGGCAGGAAACGACGCTGTTCTCGATAATCACCAATCTTTTGCACTTCGGCATGGTGATCGTCGGCCTCGACTACGGCCATGCCGGCCAGATGACCCTTGACGAGATCACGGGTGGGTCTCCGTACGGTGCCACGACGATTACCGGTGGGGATGGTTCGCGTATGCCGAGCGCGAACGAGCTGCTCGGAGCACGCTACCAGGGCCGAAAGATAGCCGAGACCGCCAACAAGCTGCACGCGTGAAACCGCGCGAAAAGCCATCTTTTTGCCGGTCAGCCACGTGCAGCGATTGAAAGGCTCACTATTCATCTAGGGCCTCTTCTAGAGCCGTATCAAGAAAACTGAAGCCCTCGGATCGGCCGGGGACGAGAAGATCTCATCCTCCGGCCGCCCTTTTCCGCGAGCATCTTAGGCCGAGCGTGCCTGCTTCTGGAGTTCAACGTTTCGAGGCGCCGCCGTGGCTGAAATCTTATTCAGGCCGAACAGACGCTCCGCATTACGATGTGCGATCTTCTCCCTGTCACTGGCGCTAACGGGCATTTGGTCAAGGAATGGTCGAGCGGCTTTCATGCTGCCGTAGGGATGGTCCGTCGTGAAGAGGACGCGATCGATACCGATCGTGTTCGCCATACCCAGATAGGCCTGGTACGACAAACTCCAGCTCTTGTCCATCGCGCCGGTCTCTTGATCTGCAAACTCACCACAAAGAATTCCGCCGTAGAAGTTCTCCCGCAGGTATTCCTTGATGGTCCGCTTCAGGCCGCCATTTTTATGCAGAGGAAATCCGTAGTCCGCGCGCCACGCCATCCAACTCAGTGCCTCGAAGTGATGACCCACGATGATCTGCAGCGCTGGAAAGCGGTCAAACACCCCGCCAAAGATTAGACGGATGCTGTGTATTCCCGTTTCGATATGCCAACCGAGTCCCGCGATTGACAGAAACGCCGATACATCGGGGGCGAATCCGCCGTAGTAGATGTCGGCCACCGGCTTGGGCGGAATTTGGGGATGGAGGAAGATCGGCACGCCGAGCGATTCGGCGCATTCAAACACCGGCCAGAAGAACTTGTCGTCAAGGTAACGCCCGTTGGTGTGGCCGTTGATCAATGCGCCCACGAAACCCAGGTCACGGACGGTGCGCTCGAGCTCGCGGACTGCAGCCGCGGGGTCAAGCATGGGTAGTGAAGCAAATCCGAGAAACCGGCCCGGGTACTTCGAGATCGTGGCGGAAATTGTGTCGTTCGACTGTCTACTGAGCTCTTTCGCCAGCGTCGGCTCAAGGTTCTCTGGACCCGGCACCGTGTGCGAGAGGATCTGCACATCGATTCCGGACTCGTTCATGAGAGCGATTCGCCCCTCACCCAGATCATAAATGCCTGCCGGGAAGCCGGTTTTCGGGTCCCCGACGAGATGTCCCGATTTCGCCATTTGGTCGTACGCCAACAAGACCCGATCGTTCACCTTTCTTTGGGCGTCGTGTATAGCCGGAAGCTTGTAGTGTTCCTCGAACGCGATGATTTTCATTGGACCATGTCCCGTGTCAATCATAAAAAACCCTCCGCAGTGAGTTCAAAAACTATCATCGCCACCAGGCGACTTGATTTTGCCAGTGGATTATTCTGATTCTGTAGAACCACGCGATCGTCCGGCCTTGACGTTGATCAAAATCGATATCGTTTCTCGGGGCCAACTTTTTCTCGGTCGAAGTGGCTCACATACCGGGCGCGGGGCCCCAGGGAGATTTTGCGGGATTCTAGAAGTGCACGCCCGCCGCGATTCCAAACGTGCGCGGGGGCGCGGGCGAGAACTGCTGACCGTAGGCGATGGTCTCTGCGCCGAAGGAGTAGTACTCGGCGCCCGTCAGGTTGGCGCCCCAAAGCCGGAGATGATATCGGCGGCTCGGGTCGGTCCATTTTACTGATGCGTTGAGCAGGTTAACGACCGGCTGCCTCATGCTCTCGTCGGGGAACCAGTAGAACGAGTCCGTATACGACGCATTCGCATTGAAGTCGAAGTCGCCGGCGGAACTCGGAATCACATAGTCCGCCGCAAAACTGGCGCCGTAGTGTGGGGCGCGGATGAGGTCCAGCCCGGATGCATTGCAGCTGTAAGCGCCGTTGGACGTGCAGGAAGTCGAAGCAATGTTGGAGCCGGCATAATATGAGTTGGGCGGGAAGTAGTCCGGTGCATTATTGAAGCTCTCATAGTGGCCGAAGAGGATCGATAAGCCCCCGGAAAGCGTCAGTTGATTCATGGGAATTACTTTCACGGCAATCTCGCCACCGTTGAGCTCCGCCGACGCGGCGTTGATCAACTTCGTACCGCCCGCCACGATGATGGCCATCTGAAGATTCTGCACGTTGTAGTGAAATGCGCTCAGGTTGACTTGTAGATGATGATCGAGCCATTCGCTTTTCACGCCGCCCTCTACTGACTTCAGCACTTCGGGATTAACCGGCGGGTTATTGATGGGGCCGCCGGCCGCGGTGCCGAACGTATCGAATTGGCCGCTCTTGACACCGCGGTTCCATGAAACATAGCCCATGACATCGTCGTTGAATTCATGATCCAACGCCACCCGGTACGTCCCCATCGGCCAGCGGCGGAAAGCGCCGGGCGTAACCGACGACGTCGGGCAGGCAATCGGAACCACATCGCAAGCGGGCAGTCCGCCGACTTCGGGAATCGCATCGGAAAACCAGACGCCTCCGGTGAACTGGCGTTTGTCCACCGTGTAGCGAGCACCCCAGGTGAGGTGCGTATCCGGCGCGATGAGCGCTGTCCCCTGGATATACCCCGCGATGGAAGTCGTTCTGACGTTGTCGGTGAGGTTGAGGTAGTAGGTCGTGGGGACCAGCGAAGTTGGAAAGCCTTCCGCGATTCCCGCCAATTTAGCGTTGGGTCCGTAGCCTGCGTTGTCGTCCATATAGAACACGCCGACGATCCAGTTGAAACGCGACGCATAGATGGCGTCGTCCTGACTGATCAACTGCAGCTCCTCGCTCAGATTGCGATCCCTTTGATCCAGGTCGGAATCAATATCGCCATAAGCCGAACCGTCCTGATTGAACTGCGCGAAGCCGGTCATGGTTTGCCAGCCGGTGATGCTGACGCCTTTTGCGAAGCCGAACTCTTGTTCGGCTTTCAGCTCCAGGGTCGTGTGCTTGTTGACGGCGACGTCATTTTCGTGGTCCAACGTGTTGTACCACCCCACAAAAGTGGCTCCGGGCGCACCAGGGCATTTGAAGCCGATGGGTGAAGTCTGCGAATTTCCGTCGTCTCCGCCTTCGCCGGGGCAATAGCCGTGGCCGCCCGCCGCGACGAATTGGGGAATCTGGTTGAAGCCGAGGCCTACTTCGCCGCGCATGTACGCGAAATTTCCCGCAAGCAGAATCCGCGTCGAAGACATAGGGGTCCACAACCACTTGCTACGGATGCCCCAATCCTCTGCGGTGAACGCCTCCTGTCCGGTCGCGACATCATGGCCCCAGCCGTCCTGCTGATCGGTGATGTAGATCGCCAAGTTGGACGCGACATCCTCGATGACCTTGCCCGTCACGTAGGCATTGCCGGTGAAGGTCCGATAGTTGCCGTAGCCGCCTTCGAAATCGGCGCTGGGTTCGAATTGCGGATCCTTGGTGTGAATCTGAATGACGCCACCGGTTGCGTTGCGTCCGAACAGAGTTCCCTGCGGGCCTTTAAGAACGTCGATGCCGGAAATGGCATTCAGCTGAAAAATGGACGCATCGCCAGTCGGAATGTAAATCTCATCCAGATACACGGCGACGGAACTCTCCTCACCGGTTCCGTTCGAATTTGGTCCGATGCCTCGAATAAACGTAGTAGCCGAGTTGATTTCGTGGCCCATCTGCACACCGGGAACTAGTTGCGCCAGCATATCGGTGCTGACGGCTCCCGCGTCAAGGGCCGCATCCGGGGTGATCGGGACCACGGAGATCGGAACCTTTTGGGCGTTTTCCACGTGGCGCTGGGCGGTCACAGTGATTTCCGCGAGCTGCTCGCTGTCCCCAGTCACGTCCGCGGGATCGGTGTAGGCCGACGTACTTGCCAGCAGCCCGACAACGGTACACGCGGCGCCTAGCGCCATATTCCGCTGCCCAGTCTTTCTTGGGTGCTGTCGGTCCGCTGTAAGCTGCATCGCTAGCCGGAGAATCGAACTTCGGTTCCACCTAATTCCAGGTCGTCGCGCACTAATCAACGGGCCGGCAGACATTCTGCCCGAGCTTTCAAGACACCGCTACTTACCCAGCCCTATTTGATGCATGAAGTCTTGGTTGTCCCAGAACAGCCATTCGTGATCCATCGTCTTCCCCTTCCAATGCCCGATCGTTGCCATGCCGAGCGCAAAGCGCTTACCAGTCGGTGGGATTGACTTGCCGTCGGCCGTGGGCATCGGTTTCGTGAATGTACCGGTCATCACGCCGGTAACGACCGTCCATGTGCCCGAACCAAAGCGTATGGGATGAATTTTAATCGTGATGTCCGGCGCGAAAGCGAATAGTCCTTTCATATCTTCAATGTGCCTTTTGATACCGTTGGTTTCGTGACCGTCCGGCCAGGTCACAACAATGTCTTGAGCGTGGCTCTCGCCCAGTCGATCCCATTTCTGATTGCTGAAGACGTCGAAGTCCAGGGTGTCGAAGACTTTCAAATTGCGCTCGACCCCGGGCGCTTGCTTCTCATGTGGGGGAGGTGGTGTTGGAGGATTTTCAGCTAGTGTCTGCGCAAACGCAGGGGTGCAAAGAGCGACCGACGTTGCAGCGATCAAGACTTGACGATATTTGAATTTCATATTTTGTTCCTCTAAACCGCGGGGCCGGGCAGTGGTCGGTGGTGATTCTTACTAGGCAGGGCCTCGTCGAACATTGACGCCAGTCAAATTCGATATCTTTCTTGGGCGCCGGCGCGGACTCGAGGTCGCACACGGTGAGAACGTCAAAGTGAATGCGCTGGCGTCGCTGTCCTGAGCAATAGGCCTGGCCGGGGCGCGCCTCTCTGGCGGATCAGTTGCGCGATCGGAGCTGCTGCAAGAGGTTGGCCGCCGCGACGAGGTCGCGCGTCCCGAAACCCTCGGAAAATCGGTTGAAGATCGGGTCGAGAAGTCCGAGCGCTTTCTCTGGTTGGGCTCGATCAGCCCAGAGTTTTGCCAGGCTGATGCCGGCACGCAGCTCCAAGGCGAGCAGTCCCCGCCGCCGCGCAAGCTCGAGCGATTCGAGCAAGCATGCTTCTGCCTCACCCACTGAGATCGAAGTTAAAATGTCGCCCTTCACGCGCAACAGGTCTATGAAGTGGAGCGTGCGAGCGCGTTTTTCGGCCCACGCGACTGCTTCGCAGATCGTGCTGTACGCAAGCTCGTATTGGCCTGCCGATGCAAGCCCCTCGGCCAGCGTCAAGCTGAAGTGCGGTCGATGAAATTCGTAGCCGACCTCATGCAGAGCCGCGATCGTGGTCCGCAATAGCCCGATTCCGTGTGATAGGTCTCCGCACGAAACTGCTAGGCGCCCCTGCCAGCCAAGCGCAGCCCGTACGTAGCTAAACAGGTGATGTTTGGTCGCAATGGTCGACAACCGATGAATCAGATCTTCCGCTCTTTTCCAGTCCCCGGTCTCAAAGGGTACCTCTACACAGGACATAAGCACGGGGCAAAGAGGTTGGGGATTATTCAGATTTGCCGCTTCCTGGAGCGCTTCTTCAGTGGTTGTCATCGCTTGCTCGGCGTATCCGAGCACCCACAAGTTACGCCCCAGGAACGATCGCACCCCGTGTAATTGGCCAAAATGCATCAGGTTGAGTTTCGACAGATGAAACGGAGGGGCGGCCAGCGCAATCCGCGCGTGCCCGTGAACGTCGTCATTGTCCCCGGTTAGATGACTCGTAACGGCAAAGGAGCTATGCGCGATAGCTGCGGCTAACGGGTCGGCAATTTGTTTGGTCACCCTTTCGATCCGGCTTGTCAGTTGTCTTAGACTGTGATGATCCCCGCTTCGAACCTGCCACCTATACAGCGATTGGAGGAGATATAGCTGCATTGGAGCGACCTTTAGGCGCTCGGCAATGTCCAGCCCTCGAACCAGCGCGGCGTGGGTGGCAGGAAGACTTCCCCTCATCTCCATGAACGAGGACGCGAAGCAGGCGAGAATCTCCAACTCGAGCGGCGTATCTTTGAAGGCGTCGAGGGTGTCCATTGAGCGTTCGCTCCACTTCGCGCATTCGGGCGAAAGACCCGCGTTATGGAACAAACATGCCGATGCAGCCGCGAGTTTCGCTCCGAGCCTAGTATCCCCGCGAGCCGAAAAACTCCAATCCAGCGCGGCTCGCAGGTTGCTTAAGTTCACAATGAAGAAATCGATACTCTCGGGGCTCGGAAGCGCCCAGATCGTGGCTCCGAATGGCTCGAAAGCGCGAATCATGTGCTCGCAGTGGCGTCGCAAGATTCTCAGCTCTTCTCCGCTTTCCGTGAGCTTTTGCCAGGCGTAGGCGCGTGTGGTGTCGAGCAGCCGAAAACGAATTGCAGTGGTGAGATCTGAGGTCAGAAGCGATTTGTCGACCAGCAGGGTGAGTGTTTCTGTCAGCTCGGCAGGACCGAGGCCTTCAGCGACCACATCCAGAGCCGCTTGGAGAGAAAAACTACCCACGAACACGGCCAGGCGCCGTAAAACGACCTGCTCAGTTTCGGACAGTAAGTTGTAACTCCAATCCAACGTAGCGCTGAGTGTCTGATGTCTCGGCAGTGCGGTGCGGCGTCCGTGCCAGAGCAGTCGGAACTGCTTGTCCAGTAACGACGCCGTACCTTGAACGCCATGCACGCCGACACGGGCCGCAGCGAGTTCGACAGCAAGGGCGATGCCATCCAGTCTGCGGCAGATCTCGGCCACGATCGGCGCATCGGCGTCCGTCAGCTCGAACGCATGGACGCTATTGGCGACTTGATTCACGAACAGTTGCACTGCCGGAAAGCCAAGCGCTTGTGCTGCTGTCAACGACTCTGCATATGACGGAGGGCACTCGAGCGGCCCCAAATGGTGCACCTGCTCTCCCTCGGCGCGGAGTGCCTCCCGACTCGTGACCAAAATGTGAACTCGCGGTGCGTCGCGGAATATCTTCTCGGCAAGAGCCGCGATGCTTTCGATGACATGCTCACAGCTATCGAACACCAGGAGCATGCGCTGCTCGCGCAGGAACGTCAGAATTACCGGCAACGGCTGCTGCGAATCCGCCGCCAGGCCCACTTGGGATGCAAGCAGACTCGCGAGCAGCCGTGCATCTTCGACGGGCGCGAGATCGAGGAAGTGAACGGCCCCCTGAAACTCGGAAAGCATTCGGTGCGCTAGTGATAGCGCGATAGTAGTTTTGCCTATCCCACCTGCCCCGACAATCGATACAAAGCGCTGTTTTGTGAGCTGGGCGGTGAGATCGCGGACCACCTTGTCGCGTCCCACCATGAGCAAGGGCTCCCGAGGCAGCTGCTGCGCAGCCCTCGGGGTCTCACGTGGCGTCGCCGCAGCCCAAGTCACCACACCGGCAAAGCAGTAGCCACGGCTGGGCATATTCTTGATGTAGCCGACCGAGGAGTCCCCATCGGCGAGTCGCTCGCGAAGGGCAGCAATGTGAACGCGTAAACTTACCTCATCGACGACCAATTGTCCCCAGACACGACGCATGAGGTCTCGTTTGCTGACCACTTCCGGCGCGTGCTCGAGCAGCGTAATCAAGATGTCAAGGGCGCGGCTGCCAATCCTCAGTGGAGTGCCGTCTTTCTCGAGCACCCTCTCGGTCGCACGCAGGCGAAACGGACCAAAGCAGGCGATTTTTCCCCGCAAAGCTGACGGGCCGACCGCAGGGATACCCTCCTCATCTCGGGGACGGGACGAGCCGCCGACCGTAAGTGTGGCGGTCGGAAGCGATGAACTCCCGAACCGAGGACGCCATGAATTCAATGAGTCCATACTCACTTCTCTATCGCATGTTGTGGAAAGTGTGAACCCACCTGAAGCGAGTCGGCAAGCGCAAATCGTTGACCTGCAGCCTCAATCTCCGGGCAGGGACGGCGGCTCGACTTTCGGCGGCAATTGCCGTTGTTCATCTCAGGCTTCGATATGTTTTCGGCCAAAAAGCCGCGCATCAATGGACCATGCTCCTGGCCCAATCGCTGCCACGGTTCCGCCGAATGTCGCGAGAAGGATGGAAATCCACGGGTCAGGGGCGAGAGTGATGGCGATCCACAACTCGGACACAGCGATCAACGCTCCCACGATTGGGGTCCACAGACCAACGAGGAATAGTATCCCGGCACAAGTGCCGATAACCTGTGGAATCTTCGACGAAAAGGAGGATGCGCTCGCAAGATCAATGATGCCGAAGCGAATAAGCACGATGGCGGTCAGAATGCGCTGAAGCAACAGACCCGCTCCCGGCCAGCCGTCGGCGAAGTTCGAGAATAATCTTTGCAAAAACCCCCTCCGATCAAATCGGATAATAAGGAAATCACAGTGAGATCGAGACGCCTCAAGGTTGGAGGCGGCAATCCTACTTTTGGGGGAGATCCAAGTCGATAATGCCGCGCTTCAGGCCGATTGTCACGGCATGGGCACGGTCGTTGGCGCCTAACTTGGCCAGGATATTCGTCACGTGGCTCTTCACCGTCGCCTCACCAATCGAGAGCCGACCGGCGATCTGCTTGTTCGAGTTGCCGGCGGCAATCAACCGCACGACGTCGATTTCACGGTCTGTCAGCACTTCATCAGTCGCGTGGTCCGCCAGCTCCGCAGCAATTTCTGGCGGAATTCGCTTTTGTCCCGAATAGACGGCACGGATCGCGTCGAGCAGTTCCTTGTGCACGTATCCTTTGAGTATGTACCCTCTAGCGCCTGCTTTGAGGGCCCTCAGCACTTGGGTGTCGCCACTATACGTTGTGAGAATGATGATGCGCGCCGCGGGATACTCTCTCCGAATAGCTTCAATTGCCTGGAGCCCATCTACCTCCGGCAACTGAAGATCCATTAGCGTTACATCGGGTAGATGAGCCCGGAATGCATCGATGGCCTCTTTCCCATTCGATGCCTCCGCGACCAATTTGAGGTCCGGCTCCGCGTTCACCAACGCCGCGATGCCCTTTCGCAAAAGAGGGTGATCATCGACGGTAAGGATTCGAATTAGACTACGATTGTCGGGCACGACTTCTTACCTTACGAAGTATTCTTGACGCGACACGGTAACGCACTGTCTCGTAAGCGACGTCGGCGGGTACCGTTAGCTGGACCTCAGTGCCGGCTCCGATCTCACTCCAAAAATCCAGCCGGGCCGCGATTCGCTGAGCGCGCTCGCGGATGCCCCGCAATCCCCAATGTCCGCCTACGCCGCCCTCCTTCAGAACGTTGGGATCAATACCTCTGCCGTTGTCACGAATCCGAAGCCGAAGCACGAGGTCATCGTATCGGATCTCCGCCTCAATCTGACTGGCATGCGCGTGCCGATACACATTTCGCAAGATCTCGAGTGCTATCCGAGATACCTCGCTCTTGGCGGTGGCGGATAGGGTTCGCCGCTCGCCCTCCTCGATAAGCTCGAAGACCGGCGGCTCTTGCTCCACAGATCCAGAGCTCGCTAATTCCAGACTCGCGGCCATGAGGACTTCTGCGAGATCACCCCTCGCAAACGCCTCAGAACGTAGGCCTTGAATCGTATCTCGGCTTTCGGCCAGCGCCCGTTCAGTGTCATGGATCGCGGTGTCGAGTGATTGCATTGCTTCATCAGGCCGGCGAGGCAACAGGTTGCGAACTGCTTGAAATTGAAACATAAGTCCGTGCAAGCTTTGCAGCAAGGTATCGTGAAGGTCGCGAGCAATGCGCGTACGTTCGTGCACCTCGGCTTCCATGCCTATGTTGAACTGATGTTGTAATTGCCGAAGGCGGAATTGATAGACGAACCACAGCGATAACAGAATTGCGGCCGCGCATAGGGCGCGGAACCAACCCGTTTGGTAATACGCGGGAAGGATAGAAAAATCCAGGGATGCGCCTGCCTCGTTCCAAACGCCGTCGTTGTTGCACGCGATCACTCGAAAGCGGTACTTACCGGGAGCGAGCCTGGTGTAAAAAGCCTGGCGACGTGTACCCGGTTCTTGCCACTTACGGTCGATTCCTTCCAATTTGTAGCGAAAACGAACCCGCTCTGGGACCGTTAGGCTTAGTGCGCTGTAGTCGATTTGAATGTTCGCGGTATGCGCGGGGAGCCGAAGATCGGCTATTCGTGGATAACGCAAACCATCCGCAGATACAGAGGTAATCGAAACGGGCGGCGGCAGGGCATTTCTCGGAATGTTTTTCGGGTCGACCCAGGCGACGCCTCTTGTTGCTGCGAACCATATACGCCCGTCCGTTCCCTGGATCGCTTTCGGGAACTGATCTATAGCCTGGGTCTGCCCCGGAAGGCCATCGAAGGAATCGAATCGCTCCCACTGAAAGCGATAGGAGGGATCCTGCAAAGCCCGGTCTGCCTCACCTCTGGAGACGTGGATGACGCCATCTGCCGTATTGAGCCAGAGCCCGTCGCTCCCTGCATCGACAATTCCCGTAACATCTTCTAAAGCATCCAAAGCTGCCGGTCTGATGACGCGAAAGTGGCCCCCGTCGATTAGAACTAGACCACCTGCCCCGCCCGCCCATATCTCATGCGGAGCACGCTCGGCGAAGGCGCGGACATAGCGTAGGGAGCTATCCGGCTTGACGGGATGGTCCACAATGTTCCCTTTGTCCATCGTGATGATGTCGCCCTCGTAGGTTGATACCCAGATCAGCCCCGCGCTGTCGGAATACATGTCTGCAACGCGCTGCCTCGCCACTTCCGGCGGAGTTGGCCAGGCTTTCCATCGATGATGGTCCAAAGAGAAGAATCCATGGCCGTCGGAAAAGGCCCACAATGTTCCGAGTTTGTCACCCGCCACCTGCCAGGTGCCGAAGCTGCCCCCATCAGGAGACTGCGCCACCGTTCGAAACTGGCCGTCCTTCCACTGTCCAAGCGAATCACTCATTATCCAGGTCAGGCCGGCAGGATCTCGATACGGTTTGAATGCTTCGAAAGGGACAAGTGATACATCCCGAGAGTTGCCGTGAATTCGTGCAACAAAATTGAAGCTCCAGGCCGCCCAGATATCTCCGCCGTCAGCAGGCGCGATGGCTATCTGAAAGATCGATGTGGGCAGGGCAGCCGGGACCAGTGGGGTATCGCGGAACTGGTCTAGCCCATCCCGCGTTGCGACCCAGATATTTCCCTCCCGGTCTTCGAGTATGGGATTGCAGTTATCGGCACTCAAGCCGTCTTTCGACGCGAACTCTTGCAGTGCGTCACTGTTCTTCGAAATCGACACGTCTCTCAACCGTTCAGGATGCGGAACTCGGTCCAGTCCAAAACTATTCGTCGTTGTCCAAAGACTTCCGTTGCGGTCGAAGATAAGGCCGTTCGCGGTCCTAACCTTGACGACGAGCGGATCTTCGCTAGGACACTTTGGAGCTGTGCCTATAGGCGTCTCTATCTCGCATTTGATCATGGCGGAGGATTTCGCGCTAACGGACGTGCTGATGGCTCGGACATAGCTGTCGCTGTCCGCCAACCATATCGTGCCGTCCGGCGCCTCAGCGATCGCTGTCGAGTAACCGGCAAACATGCCCGTCGGCTCAAATCGCTTCGATCCCTGCTTGAGATAGAGAACCGTATTGTTGATGCCGGCCCAAAGAGTTCCGCGGCTGTCGACAAATGACGCTGTTGACGTTGCGCGTGGCACGTCTTCCGGAAAGTTCCAATCCTTGCCGATGTGTTCCCATCGCGTATGGTTGAAGCGTATGACTCCAACGTTGGTATTCGCCCAGATTGTGCCTTCGCGATCATTTACAATGGCTTGGGGAATCGCGTTTACTCCATCGGCTTTACCGTAACACTTGACGTTGCCGTCCCGAAGGAAACAGATCTTGTTCTCATTCCCCAAAGTCCCATAAGCGATCCACAAACTGCCCTCGGGCAGCGCCAGCAAGCTGTGCACCCTGTCTTCTGGAAGCTGGTCTCCCGAGCGCGGCACATATCGTTCAAAGTTAACGCCGTCGAATCGAAAGAGCCCGATATCGGAGCCTATCCACAGAAACCCATCTGTGGTTTGTGCCAGAGCCTGCGCCCTGCCAGGATATCCGTCCCTTTCGCCCCACGACCGGTGCGCCAGCTGATGGATCTCGCGATCCGGATTGAGAGCGAAGGCAGCCGGAACAAGAGACAAAAGCACGGTGCAAGTCACGACGGCACGAACGAGCTTCCTACACTTGTCTTCTGCCAGAGCACAGTAGATCCCCCGGACAATCATACATTTTGCTTCGGTACCCAGGGACTAACCCTCCCCGCGATTCGAACCCAGCCGCAGCTCAGTTGCGAGACCGAAGCTGCTGCAAGAGGTCAGCCGCCGCAACGAGGTCGCGCGTTTGAAAGCCCTCCGAAAATCTGTTGAAGATCGGGTCGAGAAGTCCGAGCGCCTTGTCGATGTCGACTCGATCAGCCCACAGTCTTGCAAGGCTGATGCCTGTGCGCAGCTCTAAGGAGAGCAATCCGCGCTGTCGCGCAAGCTGTAGCGACTGGACCAAGCACTCCTCGCCCTCACTTGTATTCTGCTGTGACGTCGATGTGAGGATCTCGCCCTTCACGCGCAACAGATCAATCAATTCGAGTATGCGACCGCGGGTTTCAGACCAGCTGACCGCCTCGCAGATCGTGCCGTAGGCCACTTCGCGCTCACCTGTCTTCGCAAGGCCCTCTGCCAGCGTCAGGCTGAGCTGCGGTCGGTACAATTCGTAGCCGTCCTCATGCAGCGCTGCCAGAGCGGTCTGCAGTAACTCCACTCCGCGCGACAGGTCGCCGCGCGATACCGCGAGACAACCCTGCCAACCCACGGACGCCCGCGCGTAGGTAAGGAGCTCGTGTTTCGTCGCGATGGCTGACAGGCGATGGACCAGATCTTCGGCTCTCTGCCAGTCCCCGGTCTCATGGGCGACAATTACACAGGACATGAGTATGTAGCAAAGAGTGACGGGATGATTCAGATTCTCTGCTTCGTTGAATGCTTCTTCAGCCGTTGCCGCGGCTTGCTCGGGGTATCCCATCACCCACAAGTTACGCGCCAAAGTGGATCTAACCCTGTGCAGATGCCCAAAACTCGCGAGGTTGAGTTTCGAGAGGTGAACCGGCGCGGTGAGTGCTATGTGTACATGCCTCCGAACCTCGCGATTGTCACCGGTGAAAAAACACGTAACGGCAAAGAAGCCGTGTGCGATGGCGTCGGCCAAGGGGTCCGCAATCTGCTTGGCTACCGTTTCCACCCGATCTGTCAGTTCTCTGAAGCCGCGAAGATCGCCGCTTCGAATTTGCCACTTATAAAGTGCGTGGAGGAGATATAGCTGCATCGGAGCAGCCCTGAGGCGCTCCGCGATGTTTAATGCGCGAATGAGGGCAGTGCGTATATGTGGACCATTTCCCTTCGTAACCATGATCGAAGACGCAAAGCAGGCGAGAAGCTCCGACTCGAGATGCGTCCCTTCGCTCGAGTTGTCGAGAGCTCCAATGGCACGCTCGGTCCAAGCCGCGCACTCGGGCAGCAGGCCTGCCTGAAAGAATAAACACGCCGACGCACTCGCCAGCTTCGCTCCGAGCCCCGCGTCTCCGTGATCCGAAAAGCTCCACTCGAGCGCGGCGCGAATGTCGCTGAGGTTCAAGACGAAGAAATCGATATTCTCGGGGCTCCGAGGCGCCCAGATCGTCGCACCGAACCGCTCCAACGCGTGAATCATGTGCTCGCAGTGGCGTCGTAAGACCTTCGCATCTTCCCCGCTTTCGGTGAGTTTTTGCCACGCGTAGGCCCGCGTGGTGTCGAGCAGCCGATAGCGCGTCGCAGCCGTACGATCTGAAATTACGAGCGATTTATCAACAAGCGTGGCGAGCGTTTCCGTGAGTTCCGCGGGACCGAGGCTTTCAGCAACCACATCCAGGGCCGCGTCGAGAGAAAGACCCCCGACAAAGACTGCGAGGCGCCGTAGGACCAGCTGCTCAGCCCGGGACAACAGGTTATAGCTCCAGTCCAGCGTCGCGCTAAGCGTTTGATGTCTCGGCAATGCGGTACGGCGTCCGCGCCAGAGCAACCTGAAATGCTTGTCGAGCAATGACGCCGTGCCTCGAACCCCATGCACGCCAACGCGGGCGGCGGCGAACTCCAGGGCGAGGGCGATGCCATCCAACCGGCGGCAGATGTCTGCTACGACGGGCGCATCGGCATCCGTCAGTTCAAACGCGTGGCCGCTATGGGCGACCTGTTTGACGAACAGCTGCACCGCGGAAAAACTCAGGGCTTGCGTCGCGGTCAACGACTCGGTAACCGGCGGGCACTCAAGGGGCGGCAAATGATGCACTTGCTCGCCCTCGGCCCGTAGTGCCTCTCGGCTCGTGACCAAAATATGCACCTGGCATGCATCGCGAAATATTGTCTCGGCCAGACCCGCGATGGCCTCAATGAGATGCTCGCAGCTATCGAATACCAGAAGCATGCGCCGCTCACGCAGAAACGTCACAATAACCGGCAACGGCTGCTCCGAGACCGCCACAAGACCCAACTGTGACACAAGCAGGGTCGCGAGCAGCCGCGGATCTTCAACGGCTCCGAGATCGAGGAAGTGAACGGCGCCCTCAAATTCGGCAAGCATTCTGTGCGCCATTGTTAAGGCGATGGTAGTTTTGCCGATTCCACCAGCCCCGACGATGGATACAAAGCGCTTTTTTTTCAACAGGGTAATCAGCTCACGAACCGCATTGTCGCGCCCCACCATGAGCAAGGGCTCCCGCGGCAGCTGCAACGCAGTGGTGTGTACCTTTCGCGGCGTCGCTTGAGCTTCCGTCCAGCTCACCGCACCGGCAAAGCAGTAGCCGCGGCCGGGAATATTTTTGATGTAGCGGACGGAGGATTCCCCATCGCCGAGTCGCTTGCGAAGTGCGGCAATGTGAAAGCGCAGACTGACCTCATCGACAACCAACTGCCCCCAGACACGCCGCATGAGGTCACGTTTGCTGACCACTTCCGGCGCGTACTCGAGCAGCATGATCAGGACGTCCAGCGCACGGCTGCCGATCTTCAATGGAGTGCCGTCCTTCTCGAGCAGCCTTTCGGTCGCACACAGGCGAAAAGGACCGAAGGAGGCTATTTTTCCGCGCAAAGCGGACAACCCGGGCACCGGTGTATCATCGCATCCGTGGACAGGGCGCATGCCGCCCGCGGCGGAATCGCCAGGGGTTCCGCCCTCCTCACTCCCACGCACTGGACCTAGATCGTACGTATCGGTACGTCGCGCCACTGACACCTGCCTTAGGCCGGATAAGGTATCGGGAAAGTTCTCTTCGCCCGAGGCCTGCGTATGCACGGACGGCAACTCCGAGCCGAGCGCCGCCCCACCGGTGTTCATCCTAACAAACTCAATAGGTTGCCCTTATGACGCATGGCCGTCAATGTAGTCGCCCGCGGTTGCCCGATCAAAGCTGGCGCGAGAGGTTTGTGCGACAAGCGGTTTCGGACCAGCTGACGGCTTGGCAGATCGTGCTGTAAATTTACTCGAAGTGCACATCGAAGATTTCGAGGTCCAGCAGAGATGGTTTTGCGACGGGTACTCCTTCCGCTCCGATGCTCAACAGTCGACAGAGCGTCGGTACCAGAATTCCTGAGAAGCGCTGATGCCCGGAAAACATCTGGGCAATTTGCGTGCGGTCATCGTGTGCTGCGGGGTAGTCTAGTCTTTTCAAAAAGCCGGCTCGATCAAAGTAGAAGGTCTGCGAGCTTGCATGAGTCACTATCCGTGCCGGGAACACGACTTTGAGTCGCCGCAGGCTCTCACCATGCGCAACGTAGCGGCGAAGCTCCTTGGTTTCAAAATCCGGATCGGCGAGAATAAATGGGGTCGCGATGTAATTCCAGATCAAGTAGCCACAATAGTGCGCGAGCTGCAACTCATCCCAAGTCGCCGATTGCAGTCCGCTGCGGAACGCCTGAGACGAGCCGTGACGCTCCATAAGAGGCCGATCGTCCTGCCCTTCCAACGCTACCCAATCCGGCCGGTATAGCAATCGCAGGTCTGCGCCGGCGAAACCGGTAATTGCCAAGTCCTGTGTTTGTGTACTTCCCTCAACAACCAGCTCCTTCAACTGTGCAGTACTGCGTCTGGTCGTGCAGAGTTCGCCCGTAATCGACATATGAAGAGTGAACCGCCTCGTCAGCCGCCATAGGTCCAGGCCCCCACTGACATGCAGCGCCTTTTCGAGTAATCCCACCTAGGTGTCTCCACAACTCCCCAGAATTTCTGTCCCGGACATGCTCACACGACACCTCCACGCATTGTTGCGGCGCGGATCGCACCGTCCGCTCAGCGTAGGATGGTCCAACCCGGCAAATCAATCGGTCACAGGACGTTGCTAACGCCGTCTAACAACTTCTAACACTCCCGCACGGCGCGAGCCCCGATCCGGATCCAGCAATAGGGAGCTGGGTAGCCGCCACTGTCTTAGCAAGCTTGGGCTTACTGCCGACTTCGGTGAAAGAGATCGCGACGGAGAGAGATCGATGGCAACCGACTCGTTCGTAGTCTTGGATTTTTGGAACTGTGTGAATGACACGCTGACGCAGGTGGCATAGGCAGACCCCTATGGCGAGTCAGACGGACACTAACAGAGCCTAACTACGAATCACTTCCTTTACACATATATAGTGGCACAGGCTGCTGTCTATCCAACTACAGGTAATCAAATGGAGCAGTCCAATGCTGAGCTCAACATCTGACGCTAGCAACGATGCACTCGCCAGCCTTCTAGCCACGGCGACAGTCGCGCTGGACACCGACCGTCGCGCGGCAAAGAGTTGCATTCAACGCGCGGCGGCACTGTTGGGAATAGACCTGAAATCGGGAGCGGACTGGGTTGCGGGGAACTCGTGTCTGCAGGGCGGTCTCGCACCGTGGCAAGCCAAGTGCATCAGGTCCTACATCGAGGACAAACTGGGCTCTAGTATCCGAACCACGGACCTCGCTGCCGTCGTGCAGCTCAGCACGAGCCATTTCTGTCGCGCCTTTCGCCAGACCTTCGGAGAAACACCCTTCGCGTATATTATGGAGCGGCGCATCCGGCGAGCCCAGGATCTGATGTTGACATCGCGGATACCGCTGTCGCAGGTGGCCCTCGAGTGCGGCATGTGCGACCAGGCTCATTTTTGCCGCGTCTTTCGTCGAATCGTCGGAATCAACCCCAATGCCTGGCGGCGTCAAATTTCCGTTTGCCCTGCACCCAACCGCTCCTTCGGCGGACCAATCCCGGTTCGGACGGCGCAATGAGTCTAGCTACGCGGTGGAGCGTCGGATCAAACTTAGTCAGCCCGCTGGGTTCGTTGGAATCCATGTCCACCATCGCTCGATTCTCCCCCGGAGATCTGATCTATCTTAGGGGCGATCCCGCGGACTTCTGGTACCGAATCCTCTCAGGCGCCTGTCGCAAGTGCGCATACGGGTTCGATGGCAGTCGGCAAATCGTGGACTTCCCGCGACCGGGCGATTTATTTGGTTACGATGCTCAAGAGGTGCATGCTTTCTCCGTGGAGGCCATTGCCTCCGACACCACAGTTGCGCGCTATCCGCGACACAACGCGGAGCGAGTCGCCGATTCCGATCCGCAGGTAGCAAGGCGCATACGCGAACTGGCGTTTGGGGCCGTCCTTAGGGTCCAGAGACGCCTTTTAATTCTCGGGCGCGCCACGGCGTTGGAAAAGGTCAGCAGTTTTCTTCTGGAAATGGCTGATTCCTTCCGCGCGAACTCCGGCGGCGCGGTAACCTTACCGATGTCACGCTATGACATCGCCGACTACCTCGCGATGGCAGTAGAAACGGTTAGTCGCGTGCTTACAGGCCTGCGTGATAAGGGAGCAATCCAGTTCGACGGATGCCGGTGCCTGCTAATTCGAGATCGACGCTTACTCGAGGGAACCTTCGGAAGTGCGCGGGATCGATCGACGTGCGGTGCTTCACGCCGCCACGAGCATCGGTGCGCCATCCTTGTCGGCGCCCAGACCGAGGAACCATCGCTTCAATAGCGGCCGCAGACTCATCTGGTGACATCCGCGCCGGGGTCTCGAGCTCGCCCGCATTCGTGATGACGCGATCCGCACGTTTGCAGCCACTCGCGCGTGCACGCATTGGCGACATTCCCGCTTGATCTAAGCGACCTCCCTTCACGTGGTCGCGCAGCCGTAGGCGAGGAACGGTGAGCGAGCCACGTCGCGATTTACTCGGACACCGATTCAATTCTCGACGGCCTAGTCCAAGAGCCGCCTCCCTAGTGCAGATAAATTGAGTCCGCGATCGGCGAGCGCCGCAAGCTCCGCCGAACACTTCGGCGCGATAGCCGCAGGCTTGCGTTGAAAATTGCCGACTCACGAGAGGAATGCATGACCGTGAACACATTATCCGAATAATGCTGGCGGGAGCTGCAATGGTCTTCTGTCAGTACGCGAATGCAGGGGGCGATGCCGCTGCCGGCCAGGTCGCGTTTGAAAACCAATGTTCGATTTGTCACACGACGGTGGTCGGAAGGAATGGCTTCGGCCCGTCCCTGGCCAAAGTCTTTGGTCGCCGCTCCGGCGAACTTGCCGATTATAAGTATTCGGCGGCACTCGCCAACGCGGGCCTCGTTTGGGACGCGCCGACGCTGGATGCATTTCTCGCGTCTTCCACTACCAAGGTCCCTGGCACCGCGATGTCTGTATCGATTACCGATTCGGTAGAGCGCGCAAACGTCATCGCTTACTTGACAACACTTGGAACCGCCGCTTCTGCAGCCTCGACCGCTGCGCCGCCGACGATGACCCCACACGGTCACGGTCCGACCGACAACGATTTGCTGCGAGCCGCCGACGATCGACGAAACTGGCTCTACGCGAGTAAGAGCTACGAGGGTCAGAGATACGTGGCCTCCACGCAGATCACGGCCGCCAACGCTGCTCGTTTACGCCCGGTGTGCATCTTCCGCTCCGACAATGTCGTGTCGATGCAGTCGAGTCCGCTGGTCTATGAAGGCGTGATGTACGTGACGATGAATGAGGCCACCGCTGCCATAGATGCTACGACATGCCGTCTGCGTTGGACCTCTAGTTGGACGCTTAAAGGCGGCGCGCTATCGAAAGTGAATCGCGGGGTCGCCTTGAAGGATGGCCGGCTGATCCGTGGGACACCGGATGGCTATCTTATTGCACTCGATATGAGCGACGGGGCGCTGCTCTGGAGCCGGAAGATAGCCGACTTCAAGTCCGGGCAGTACCTCAGCATGCCTCCGCTGATTTTCGAGGATCGCATTATCTACGGCCCCGCCGGCGCCGACTGGGGCGCGAAGAACTGGATCGGTGCATTTGATCTGAACACCGGAGAAGAGAAGTGGCGTTTCAATCTCATACCGGACGCCAACGAGCCAGGTGCCGAGACTTGGAGTAATCCGACGGCACGCGAGCATGGCGGAGGCAGTGTTTGGACGCCGCTGGCACTCGATGTATCGAAGGGAGTGCTGTTCGTGCCGGTCGGGAATCCCTCGCCGGATTTCTACGAGGCCGCGCGTCCGGGCGCCAATCTGTACACAAACTCAGCATTAGCGCTCGACGTTCACACCGGTAAGTTGCTTTGGTTTCGTCAATTCGGCCCTGCCGACGAACACGATCGCGACTTGTCGCAGATCAGCCCGCTGTTCAATGTAGCGATCAATGGTCAGCCGCGCGACCTGATAGCAATCAGCGGTAAAGACGGCCTGCTGCGAGTCCTGGATCGCGACAACCATGAGCAGCTCTATGAGATTCCCATCACCAGACGAACGAACTGGGATGCCTCACCGACAGTCGAAGGCGCGCACTCCTGCCCGGGGCTGTTGGGCGGCATTGAGTGGAACGGCCCCGCTTATTCGCGCATGACCCATACGCTGTACGTCGCGACCGTTGATTGGTGCGCGACCTTCACGAAGACCGCTCAGCCGCCACAGTTCACGATCAATGCCCACTACTACGGCGGAGCCGCAGCACCGGATCCAATCGGCCAAGCGCACGGTTGGCTGCGCGCGGTCGACGCCACGACCGGTAAAGAGTTGTGGAAGCGGCAGTGGCCGACACCGCTGATCGCCGGGGTCACGGTGACCGCGGGAGGGCTGCTGTTCAGCGGTGATATGAACAACGACTTCTTTGCCCTCGATGCAAAAACGGGCAAAACCCTCTACACGTTTAATACCGGCGCTTCGGTGGGCGGCGGAGTCATCAGCTATGAGGTGGACGGCAAGCAGTACGTCGCGACCACTTCCGGGTCGGTCTCCGGCTTCTTTGGCGGCAGCGGCACGGCTGCCGTCGTCGTTTTCGCGCTGCCTTAGCTCAACGCGCGCAGAACCGCTTGCGAACCAGGAATGAACGATGATGAACACCCTACTCGGTAGTTTGGTATTGGCGCTTTCGTGCGCGATGATTGACGCGACTGCTGCCGAGCAGAGTGGCCCGGCAGGCACGCCGCCTGACGAACTGGCGGCGGCCGACGTGCGGCCCAGCGCGAGCTTTCAGGCCGGCCCGGTGACGATTACACCGGGCGGATTTTTTGAATTAACGAGCATTTACCGGACGCGTAACGAGACCGCCGACATTGGCTCCAGTTTTAGCGGCGCGCCGTTTCCAGACAACAACAATTACAAGATTTCGGAATTCCGCGAAACCGTACACAACAGCCGATTTTCCTTGCTGGCACAGGCGCCCCCCGACCGCAGCAATCAGTTGGAGGGATATCTGGAGACGGATTTCGTCAGTGCCGGTGTCACCTCAAACTCCAACGAGAGCAATAGTTATACGCTGCGGGTGCGGCAACTCTTCATCAATTGGACCCGTGCGGACCTTGGCTGGGCGGTGACGGCAGGTCAGGCTTGGAGCCTTGCGACCATGCTGCAAGAGGGACTGGCGCCACGCCACGAAGATATCCCGCTCATCAACGACGGCCAGTACGTCACCGGATGGGTCTGGACTCGTCAGCCGCAGTTGCGCATCGTCAAGACGTTCGCCCCGTCGGTCGCGCTTGGGATATCGTTCGAAGGTCCGCAGAACGTGGTTAAAGGCGAGGCCCCGACGGGGACCACAGGGCTCAATCCAGGTGGACCATCTCTCAACAGTAGCGCCAACTACAGTACCGACATCGCCCCTGATGTGGTCGTGAAGATGGCGATTGACCCTGGATTCGGGCATTACGAGGTATACAGCCTCACGCGCTTTCTGCATGACCGCGCGCCCAGTGTTCCGGGGGTGCTCTCGAGTGAGGGTAGTCACACGACCGTGGCACAGAGTGTGGGTGGAGGGTTGATCCTGCCGATATGGCCTCATCGGCTGGACTTGCACGCGAATGCGCTGATTGGCCATGGTAACGGTCGCTATGGATCTGGCCAACTCGGCGATTCCACTTACAACACCACTAATGGTTCCATGGCGGCACTGCCGGAAAATCAGGGCATGGTGGGTCTCGTGGGGCATGCGACTCGGAATTTCGACCTATACGCCTATGCCGGTTACGAAGAGCAAAAGCCTGCATTCGGGCTCATTCCCGCCAACAATACGGCCTGCGACACACCGTACGCGATACTCGGCTCCCTGCCCGCCGGGGCCTCCTGTGGTGGCGTGGGTACTGTGCGCCAGGTCGCGGGGGGATTCCTCTGGAAGTTCTATCAGGGACGTCTGGGCTACGTTCACGGAGGCCCAGAGATCGAGTATATAAAAGACCAGACCTATACCGCGCGCGACGGCGGCATCGGCCGAACCGGCAACACGATGATTTATCTGACGGTACGCTATTTCCCGTACCAGTAGCGCTGAGCATCAGCCCTCACGCGGAGCACTTACAGGTCACTTCGCTTCACGAGGACCTGCGGCACGGGAAGAACGCCAGCGCTTGTCCGTTCAACCGCTGCATTTGCACTGCGGTCCCCAGGCACGTGCCCTTCGTAAAATCGAAGGTGACGACCCCATCCTGAGCGACGCAGTAGAGATGCCCGTCAGGACCAAACCGTAGACCGCGCGGTTTCCGAAACTCGGACTGCTTGTCGGGAGAGAAGACGCGCACAAGGTGTCCATCGACAGTGTCGTATTCGCGCACGCTCGTCACGGCATCTGCCGCACCGAACGGATGCTCACTCGCAACCACAATGTTACCGTTGGGCGCGATCGTGAGATCCAAAGGACTTAAGCCTGGATCGCTCACGAGGCGAACGGGCCGTGTACGCTCGCTGGGAGTGATCGCGACAATCGCGTTGTCGCCCTCGCCCTTCGGCCCTATCCCAGAGGCGAGAAATAGTCTTCCATCGTGACCAAAGGCAAAGCCGCGAGGAAAGGGAACGATTCCCGGCGGCAAGAAAGGCTCCCCGGGCGCATCGAGTAAAATCGGAAACGCCATAATCGTGCGCGCGCTTCGAAGGCCAACGTAGTAGCGTCCATCCGGACCGAAAATGCCACCACCTGGGTTCAATCCTGCGATCGGACCTGTATCGCGAACGATAGTACCGTTTGGATCAAGCGCCACTACCCGATCGGCGCCGCTGTTGAGGAACAGCAGCCCTTCATTTTGATCCACGACCAGTCCGCGGGGATCAACAATTCGGTTGTCATCGCTGAAGGGACCGATGAGCGTGCCGTCGCGCTTGAACGCCAGAAGCGCGCCATATCCATTCCCATTGATGCCTGATGCACTCGTAACCAAGAGAAGCATTTGAACCACGCTCCTACGGCGTCGTCTGGAAGGGCTCGCAATTGTACTCTGCCAAATGCCGCGCGCTTTCTTAGGATTACTGCTCCACCGCACGCTGGGCACGGGACAAAAGGGAGCCCGCGATTGTGGGGAATACCAGGATCGACAGCATTGCAGCGCCAATCATCGCCGCCGCCACGTCGGGGGTGATTGACCCCACTCTGGCTCCGGTTTGGGTAATAACGACGACAATCGTCAGCGATGGCACTGCCGAAGAGAGTGCGAGAGGCAGCAGTTGCGAAGCATCCACGCTGCCGCGATAAAGCAATATGGGCGCGCCGCGAATGACGAGAAACAAGATGGCAAACACCGGCACTAACAGCATCGTCGGTAGGTCATGCCCGAGCGCCCCGAGATCGAACTGGATTCCGGCGCCGACGAAAAAAAATGGATAAAACCACCCGAAGGAAAGCGCTTCCATCTTCTCCCGCAACGGGCTGCCGCGCTCGCTGCGAGTGGCGGCGCCCAGAATCATGCCCGCCGCAAAAGCG
>Ga0210388_10000897_pt1 | contig 23612 bp, 16 predicted proteins | sample IncBWC19OmetaG_FD_155485 | JGI IMG/M metagenome (GOLD analysis project Ga0210388, IMG submission 155485) | Forest soil microbial communities from Barre Woods Harvard Forest LTER site, Petersham, Massachusetts, United States - Inc-BW-C-19-O ...
ATTCATTATTGAAGGCTCCAATCAGAACCACCGCGCCTTCTCTAAGATCGGAAAACGAACTCGAGTTCTCTCTCCGAATCTGGACTTTCTTGTTTCGGGCCTCCAGCGCGCCAACCACGCGGGCAATCGTCACTGCATCGGAGAAAGGGACCGTCTGGGAAGAGGCGGCGCTGGGAACCGGGGTGGAAACACTTTCATTTCCATCTCCATCCGGAAGGGTTGGAGGACCGTTCGGGACATCCCCCACTGCCAGAAGAACCGGCCCCGGCGTCTCCAGAACAGGCTTCCAGAAAACAAACTCTGCCGGAGCCTCATGAAGCCAGCGATATCCCAGGAATCCACAAGCCAAAATGACAACACTAAGAACAATCACAGGGCGCCACTTGCTTCGCCGGCGCGCAGCAGGATTAGGGATCTCCTCGGATCGATACGCAGATTCGGTGACAGACTCCGCCGCGTCATGTTGCCCATGGTCCGAAGCGCGCGGATCGGGGGCGCGTGGGTCGGGGGCCGATGATGGGTGAGCGGCTGATTCAGCTTCGTGGGCCGCATAGCCCATCTGCTGCGGAGGAGCAAATTTGGGAATATACGAGCCGGGCACGAGGCTGATTCGCAGTTCCGAGCGATGCTTCTCGTCCCCGTAGTAGATCGCGAGTCTCTTGCGAAGCTCCGTCGCCGCAGTTCGGACAACATGATCCAGATTCGTGTCGTAAGAAGAGGATCGTCCAAAGACCTCGACCCCGACCGTCCGTTCCTTGATCTGATCGGCAGAGCCGTTAAGCGCCTCATTGACGACGTATTTAAGAAAGGAGATGGATCGCTTGCTTGACCGGAAAACCTCATCCAGTGTCATCAATTCCAGCTGCGCCTGAATCTTCTCCGGTGTCAGGTCCGCAGTCGGCGCATCCTGAATGTCGGCCTCTTTCATGGGGTTCCAGTGCCGATGATTCTAGCATTTAGCTATATGGCAAGGCAGCGAAACGGTCCAGCCCGAATCCGGACTGAATCCTCGCTCCAGTCTCCCTAGGAAGGCGGCGTGTATCCGATGAATTTGTCGGCCCACTGGATGAAGTACTTCATGTTAGGCGCATCGGTATGGCCGCCGTCATGCTGTCTCCAGGCGAGCTGCCCTTCCAGCAGTCCCTGATTGACCGGCGGCATCTTCGCGGTGCGGTAATCCCCTTCTACGTCGAGACCTTTGGCGCCCAGCAATCGGAAGACGCGGCTCGCGTCCACAGTGGCCATGAAGCTTCCTTCATGGTCGAGCCATTTGGCGTCGCCCTTCTCCGGAACTCCGTAGCTGATAAATGTCAGCCTCGGAGCGCACAGCGCAATCAATTCATTCGAGTCGACCGGGAGATCCCCCGGCGTCTTGCTTCCAAATGTCGCGTCCGACGCTCCATACTTCATGAAGTTGCCGGCCATCCAGTAGTATTCGCCGCCCGTCAGGCTCTCGACGGCTTCTCCAAAGTTGCGGCGCAGCAGCGTGGTCCCGCCCTTGCCCGATGAACCCACAAGGGCCATGGCGAATCGCTGATCGAAGGCCATGGTGACCAGCGTTGCCTTTCCATAGCGCGACACTCCATCGATGCCGACATGCTTCGCGTTGACGGCGGGATCGGTCTCGAGATAATCGAGTCCGCGGCCGGCTCCCCACGCCCAGGCGCGCAGCGCTCCCCAGTCCTCGGGCTTGCGTGGCTGGCCCTTGTTCACCAGTCCGATGATGCCGCGCGTAAGGCCGGCACCGTCGTCGGCCTGCACGCTCGCCGGATCGAACAGGACGAAGCCCCAGCCTGCGGCAACCAGCTCCCATTGGTTGGGCGGATCGCCGTCTGCGTTCAACTGCGGAAACTGGAACGGCGTGTCCTTGACCGGCTGCCATGCCGGATGCTGTGCGAACACATCTTTCAATGAAGGGTCCTGCTGGATGAGCATCGCCTTCCACGCCTTGTTGATGCGCTCGAACTCTTCAGCCGAAGGCTCGTTCGGAGCCGGAAAGCCTGCGCGCCCAAACATCATCAACACCGGGACAGGTCCTTTGGCATCCGCTGGCGTAACCAGCGTCATGTGAATCTTGACGCTGATCGCAGGATAGCTTGAGTTATCCACTTCGCCGATCAGGTCTTTCGCGATGACTGGCGTGAAGCCGATCCTCTCATGGTCTACAGCGGTTACCGTCCACTTCACCTTCGGGACATCCCCGGGAATTCTGCCGTACACGTACTTCTCAAACATCTCGATAAGTTCAGGCCGGCGCTTGTTCTCCCACGTTTGCGGCGTGGTCACCTTTTGCCCGTCGTTCATGGTCAGCGGATCGGGAATTTCGGGAAAGGGGTTGGCTTTGGACTCGTCGTAATTGGCGTGATTGGGCGCCTTTTCATTGCCGCTCGGTCCGGGCCGCAGAGCCTTGATGCCAAGCTGGTCCATCATGTTCTGGTGGTCCTGCTCGGCGGTAAAAGTAACGGGAGGCGTCACAGATGCGGAATCCTGAGCAGGCGCTGACGCAGATCCGGCGACCAAACCAAAGATGCACAAGCCAAAGCACGAGAGACCGAAGGAAAAACGCACGCGAACCCTCCCAGGTGATATTCTTTCTGCGCTTGAAAAAGCGATTTACTAGAAGCGATTTATGGTAACCCGCCGGATATGAAACGGGCACTAAAATTTCTCGCAATCATCATCGTCACGATGAGTGCCGTCTCTCTCGACGCTCAGGCAGCAAAGCCGCAGACATGGGTAGCCACTTGGGGATCATCGCAGCAGATTCCGGAGCCGCAGAACGCGCTGCCGGCTGAAGACCTTCGCGATGCCACCGTGCGTCAGATCTTCCACCTCTCCGTGGGAGGATCCGTTCTCCGTGTGCATCTGTCGAACGCCTTTGGGACCGAGGCGCTGCACCTTACCTCAGTCCACATCGCGCGGCCGATCTCTCCCGCGGGTGCGGAGATCGATCCGGCAACCGACAAAGCGCTGATGTTCGCAGGCAGCAGCGACGTTACAGTTCCCCCTGGAGCGGAATATGTTGCCGACCCGATTCAATACTCTGCAGCTGCACTTTCCGATCTCGCCGTAACCATCCATCTCGACGCACCGCCCGCGCAGGAGACAGGCCATCCGGGATCGCGGGCCACTTCCTATTACGTCCACGGAGACGCTGTCAGCGCAGCCACGCTGAGCGATCCAAAACACGTGGATCACTGGTATCAGATATCCGGGATCGACGTGCTGGCAGCGCCCGGAGCGGCGTCCATCGTCGCACTCGGCGACTCCATCACGGACGGGCATGGAGCTACGACCAACGGAAACGACCGCTGGACTGATGTGCTCGCGCACAGGCTGCAGGGATCGCTCACCACCCGCAACATCGGCATCTCCAACCAGGGCATCGGCGGCAATCATCTGCTGACCGATGGGCTCGGCCCGAATGCGCTGGCGCGGTTCGACCGCGATGTGCTGGCTCCGGCAGGTGTCCGCTGGCTGATTGTCTTCGAAGGCGTAAACGATCTGGGTGGACTGGCGCGAAACGGCGAGGTGACGTCTGCGGAACACGCCGCACTGGTGCAGCGAGTCCTCGCGGCATATCAACAGATCATTGTGCGCGCTCATGCGCATGGGTTGCGCGTGATTGGGGCCACGGTCACACCGTACGTGGGCTCAGACTATTATCATCCCGGTCCGTTGAGCGAGGCCGATCGCCAGGCCGTCAATCAATGGATTCGCGCTGCCGGCCATTTCGATGACGTGATCGACTTCGACGCGGTAGTACGCGACCCGCAGCATCCAGACCATCTGCTCCCTGTCTATGATTGCGGTGATCATCTTCATCCGTCGCCCGCCGGATATCGAGCCATGGGCGAGGCGATCCCTTTGGCTCTCTTTGCGAAGTGAATGGTACGACAGAATGTGATTCAGGTAATTTTGTACTGTGAATTGGCTGGTTCCAGGAACGTTCGTCACCTCTTGATTCGACGTTTTGCAAACAAACAGGAGAAAGATCTTTGACCGTTCGGACCTTGCGAGCCATCTGCGTTGCCTGTTTTCTTGGCTGCGCGTTTCTATGCAACGCGGCGGAATTGCCGGCGATCGCAAAATCCGCTACCGGCGGCCAGTTGCTCGTTGATGGCAAGCCATATCTGATTCTTGGCGGAGAGCTGGGCAACTCTTCGGCGGGCACCGCAGCGCAGGCAGACAGCGTCCTTCCGCGCCTCGCGCGCATGCATCTGAACACCGTCCTCATGCCCGTTGCGTGGGAGCAGATTGAGTCTGCGGAAGGAAACTTCGACTTCAGCATTCTCGATCACTGGATCGACGTCGCACGCGAACAGCATCTGCACCTCGTGCTTCTGTGGTTTGGCAGCTGGAAGAATGGCTTCTCCAGCTATGCTCCGGATTGGGTGAAAGCAGACACGAAGCGGTTTCCGCGTGCCATCTCCGCGGATGGCACGCAACTCGAGATCCTTTCTACACTCGGAGCGGAAACCCGGAAAGACGACAGCCGCGCGTTTGCTGCGCTCATGAAGCACGTCCGTGACAAGGACCAGGAGCAGCAGACCGTGCTCATGGTGCAGGTTGAAAACGAAGTGGGTTATCTGGGGCGTGGTCGCGATCGATCGGCAGCCGCCAATCGGCTTTTTCAGAGCGCTGTACCTGCGGAACTCATCCGGAATCTCGAGGCTAATCGCGAATCTTTCTCTCCCGAACTTCGCGCTCACTTCAATCCCGCGGGCCACACCTGGCAAGAGGTCTTCGGCGATGCCGCGGACGAAGTCTTCATGGCGTGGAATTATGCCCGGTACATTCAGGACGTCGCCGCAGCAGGCAAACAAGCTTACGCGCTGCCCATGTATGTGAACTGCCAACTGCCGGCTCCGTCTGAGCGTGCGGGAGAATATCCCAGCGGGGGACCTCATCCCTACTACCTTGAGGTTTACCGCGTCACCGCGCCTGCGCTCGACTTCTACTCGCCCGATATTTACTGGCCGAACTTCGAATACTGGATCGATCGGTATCGCTTCAAGGGGAACGCGGTCTTCGTTCCCGAGGCTCGAATCGACATCGCGCCCTACAATGCCCTCTATGCCTACGGAGAAGCGAAAGCATTCGGCTTTTCGCCATTCGGAGTAGACAGCCTGCAGCAGAATGCTTCGAGCAGCACCGGGCCACAGATTGACGAGGTGTACGCGGTGCTGAACAGCATGAGCAATATGTTGGTCGCTGCGCAGGCCGCCAATCGTACGCGAGGACTCGTGCTCCACGGCAGCAGTCCGAGGCCGACGCAGACTGTTTCACTCGGCGGTTATCTTTTCGAAGCCACGCTCTCTCGATCGTGGCCCGCCAGAAGTCTTCTGACTGACGACGGAGCCATGATGATTGTGCAGTCAGGCCCGGATCAGTTCTACATCGCCGGCTCCGGCCTTTCCGTTACGTTCTCTCGTGATCCCGACGTTGATAGCAAAGTGGGCGGTATCGCGAGAATGGAGGAAGTAGAGCGCGTCGCGGACAAGTGGACAGTAGTCCGTCGTCTCAATGGTGACCAATCGAACCAGGGCCGGCAGCTCTTCATGGCGCCTCACGAGATCCATGTATATCGCGTCGACCTCTATTCCACCGATCGGACTCCAATCGAGCCGTAACCAACGGCCACGCACTACTTTTCCTCCAACTGGGCCTCCCGTAGTCATCCCCAACGTTCGTGTAGACTCGCATCTTTCCCGGGAAGATCGAAAGATCATCGATTTCCTTTGCATGTGGGGCCACCAGCTATAAACTCTCACCTGTATTCGAAACCTGGCAGCTCAGGAACGCCTGCACGAGATCAACCTCATTTTGAGGAAGAGTTCCATGGTGACCCTCTCCGCCCCTTCGCCAAATCGGACTCAAGACAAGATTCGCTCGCCCGAGGATCGTTCAGCTATCGTGCCCAGGGCCGGACTGCGTGCCCTGCTGAAGGAGCTTTGGCAGGGTTGCTGGCGGCGCGACTCCTGGACGCCCGCTTCCCTGCTTCGTCTTCTGGGAGTTTTTGCGATCGCCGCGATCTGTTCGTGGCTGGGCATTGTGCTCTCTCATCAGTCGGAGGGCGTTGCCACCATCTGGCTCTCGAATGGCATGATCTTCGGCCTGCTTATCACGCAGCCGAAGCGCCGATGGCTGGCCTACTTCATAGCCGGGCTTACCGCCGACACGCTTGCGGACATGATTTACGGCGATTCCTTCCGGATTGCGATTGGCGTTTCGCTTGCCAATTCTGTGGAAGTGATCACGTCGGCCCTCCTGCTGACTCTGTGGTTCGACGCGCCGCTGGATCTCTCCAAGCGGAAGTCACTCATCGGCTTTCTTGGCATCTCGGTTCTGGGTGCGACAGCGGTGACAAGTGCGCTCGGGGCGTGGTGGACTCTGCTGCTGGTGCTCGGTCCCCCGTGGTGGCAGATGTTTCGCACCTGGTACTTCGGGGACATGCTGGGCATGGCAGTGCTGGCCCCGCTCGTCATCATGGCGCAAAGGCCGGCGTTCTTCTCGATGTTCGATCGCAGACGTCTGCCCCATACGCTGCTCGTTCTATCCGCTCCGGTGATTACCACTGTGTTGGTTTTCACACACGATAAGGATCCGCTGATCTTCTTCATGTTTCCGGCGTTTCTTCTGGTGGCGTTTCGCCTCGGACTGCCGGGCACCGTGGTCAACATTCTGCTGGTCACACTCATGGCCATCGGTTTCACCGTGAAGGGCCACGGACCGCTGATGCTCATCGCAGGCGAGCACATGCTGCTGCATCGGATTGTCATTGCTCAAATCTTTGCAGCGGTTGCAATTTTCACCATGTTCCCTGTCGCCGCGCTGCTCGAGGAGAAAGAAGAGCTCAAGAACTCGCTTGCCGCAAGCGAGGCCAGATTCCGCGACCTTGCTCATGCGGATGAGTTAACCGGCCTGCCCAATCGGCGCGCATTCAATCTTCAGTTTGAGAGGGCCTGGGCGGACGCTTTCGCCGGCGGCAAACCGCTGGGCCTCGTAATATTGGACGCCGATCTTTTCAAGCAATATAACGACGTTGTCGGGCACCTCGGCGGCGATTCATGCCTGCAGTCGATTGCTCGTGTGATCGCAGAAATCGTAGATGGGGCCAATGGCATTGCGGCGCGCATCGGCGGCGAGGAGTTCGCGATCATCCTCCCCAGCACCACGCAGGCGCGCGCTTGGGAGGTCGCCGAAGAGATACGGCTCTCCGTCGCACGTCTCGCTCTGCCTCACCCATCCAGCAAATCCGGCGTGCAAACCGTCAGCCTCGGAGTTGCCGTTCGGGAACCGCTAAGCGGACAGGCCTCGATCGAACTCATGAGATCAGCGGATCAGGCGCTGTACTCGGCGAAGCTCTCCGGGCGAAACCAAGTTGCCTGCAATTAAGGTGATTGGCCGGACGAGTCCGCGTTTGCTCAAAGAGCGTTGTTAGCCGCAACACCCGTTTTGGTATATTGGAGGCTGCAAATCAGGTTGCAGCCCGTCCGCGGAAAGGGAAGATCCCACCTGAATCAGCTTTCAAGCAAGAACCATCGACTTCTCTTTTGCCCGAGACAGCGGACACCGGGCCATAAAAGGAGAAGTGTATGTCTCGTGAGCTTCCTGAAAAACCCAACCTCCAATACCTGAGAAAACAGGCCAAAGAACTGCTCCGCACGATGCCTGCGGGCAAACTGGCCGATGCTCAGCATACGCTGGCAAATGAGTATGGCTTCCCCACTTGGGCCGAGCTGAAAATGCACGTTATCACGTTAGGACTCAGTCCTGGAGAGGCTTTGACGGTCGCCGTGCGCGACAGCGACTCACGGCGCGTCCGCGAACTGCTTGAGCGCTATCCGGAGCTGCGGGCAAAGATTAACGATCCATTGCCCGGCTACGGCTTTGGCCAGCAAGCGTTGTTCGCAGCAGTCCAGCGGGGCGATCGAGCGACAATCGATGTGCTCCTGCAAGCAGGCGCCGATATCGGAAAGCGAAGCGAGTGGTGGGCAGGAGGCTTCGGCGCGCTCGATGATTGCGATCCGTCCCTCGTGGACTTCCTGATCGAACGGGGCGCGGTGATCGATGCGCACTCTGCTGCCCGGCTGGGCATGATGCCGAAACTTGCAGAGCTGGTGGCGGCGAACCCGGCCGTCGTGCACGCACCTGGAGGAGATGGACAGACACCTCTGCACTTCGCCTCGACTGTCGAGGTTGCAAAGTTCCTTCTCGAGAACGGCGCAGAGATCGACGCGCTCGATGTGGATCACGAATCGACGCCGGCCCAGTACATGCTTCGCGTGGATCAGAAGCGGCACTATCCACACGATCGTCAGGATGTCGCTCGCTACCTCGTGTCCCGGGGATGCAAGACCGACATCCTCATGGCGGCGGCGCTTGGCAACGTCGATCTCGTGCGGCATCATCTGGACAAGGATCCAGCCTGCATCCGGATGAGCGTGTCGGAAGAATGGTTTCCGAAGCACGATCCTCGCGCAGGCGGCACGATCTACATCTGGACCCTTGGCCACCACCGCACGGCACACTCGGTAGCACGCGATTTTGGCCACGAGGACGTTTTTCAACTGCTCATGGAACGAACTCCAGAGGATCTGAAACTGGGGCTGGCGTGCGAGTTGGGCGACGAGGCGGTCTTTCAGAAGTTTCTTGGGCAGAATCCGGACATCGTCGGAACACTCTCTGAGACGGAACAGCGAAAGCTTCCCAACGCCGCACAGAGCAACAACACGGCAGCAGTTCGGTTGATGCTGAAAGCAGGTTGGCCGGTAGATACGCCAGGAGACGCCGGAGCGACCGCGTTGCATTGGGCTGGGTTCCACGGCAACGCAGAGATGGCGCGCGAAATACTGATGTACCATCCGACGCTGGAATTGAAATCGCGGGAGTATCAGGGAACCGCGCTGTCATGGACCCTCTACGGATCAGGAAATGGCTGGCATCGAGACACGGGAGACTACGTAGGGACGGTGCGATCGCTTCTGGAGGCCGGCGCGATTGTGCCACCACACGCGGAAGAACTGGATCCCAGTGACGCCGCGCTGGAGGTGTTGCGATGAACCCGAGCAAACGCCCCGTCTCGATCTTGATCCTCGCCTGCGCATATCTGGGAATTGGCATCATTGGCTTTGTCTTCCACTTCCGTGATTTTCGTCAACCGGACGGCCTCTGGATTGAACTTACCGAATTTCTCGCGATTGTTTCCGGAGTATTCCTGCTTCGCGGCAAAAATTGGGCGCGCTGGCTCGCGCTTGCCTGGATTGCATTTCATGTAGTCCTGAGTATCTTTCACTCCTTCCGTGAAGTCGCGATTCACTCTCTGTTTTTCGCGGCAATTGCATGGTTTCTCTTCCGGCCCGAAGCCGGACGGTATTTCCGCAATGAAAACCACGAGCCTGTCTGACGCGCAGAGAGGATGCAACTCACGAATTGCTGACTCGATCCATCATTGACATCGCTAGTCACCAAAAAGTTGCCGCTTCGCGTGAGCGCTGAAGCATCTAGACAACATGAGGGAAACATCGCATGTCACGGAGACGGTCTGCAGGCATTGCCGTCAGCGAATTGTGCTGCGCAAACCTGACGGTGATTCACCCTATTGGGTCCACCCCAGTAACAAAAGCATCTTCTGCTCAGATTGGAGTGATGCCAGCGAAGCTGTGCCACTCAATACGGACGAAATGCGATCGCAGGATGCGTGAGTGATCTCCTCCCCGCAATAACCTTCCTTCAAGCATCGCCGGTAAATGATGTACCTCTTGAACCCTGTCCGGTGGCAAACTAAAGGACGACTCCTCTCCGGACGCAAACTCGTTTCATGTTGGCGCTCCGGATGACAAGAAGGTATTCATGCATTCAGCTCCTGGCAGCCAACGCGAAATGCACCGCATCGCAGCCACCGGCGATATATGCGGTGAGGGCGCCGTCTGGCACCCGGAGGAAGAAGTCGTCTACTGGACCGATATCAATCGCCGTCTGCTTCATCGATACAAGCTCACCAACGGTGGTGTCGACACCTGGAAGTTTGAGCAGCCAGTAACCGCGGTGACTCTGACTACCGATCCCAATCAGCTACTCGTCGTTCTGGGCGGCAGTGTCATTCTGTGGAACGTCAAAGATCACCATTTTGTCACTTCACTGTTTCAACTTCCCGCGTGGCCAACTGCGAGATGTAACGACGCGCGTGTAGCGCCCAACGGAGCGCTCTGGTTCGGCACAATGCAAAACAATGTCCTGAGCGACGGAAGCAGTGTGCCGATCACTGAAAATCTGGGTGAGCTGCTCAGTCTTGATAAGAGCGGTCGAACACAGGTCTGGCAGACCAGCATGGGGATTTCGAACACCGTGGCATGGTCCCCCGCAGGCGATCGTCTTTTCTTCGGAGACACCCTCCGCAATTGCATCTATGTCGCTGAATTCGATAGCTCGCTGAACTCGATCGGTCAGCCTGTGACGTTCACCGAGGGCTTCTCCCGCGGATTGCCCGACGGTTCTGCAATGGATTCGCAGGGCTATCTGTGGAACTGCCGATATGGCGGCAGTTGCATCGTGCGCTTCGCTCCTGATGGGTCAGTGGCCGAAGTCATCGAGACCCCCGTAAAGAATCCAACTACATGCGCATTCGGAGGATCCGATCTGAAGACCCTCTATATCACCTCCGCAGCCGAGCCCAACAGCAACAAGGGAGAGCTGGAAGGTGCGCTCTTCAGCATGCAGGTGGAGGTCGCGGGTCTGCCGTCAACTCCATTTCAGCTATGATCGCGCCGGCAATATTGCCACTCTAAAAATCCAGCCGCAATGCAAACTGCGCTTGACGCGGAGTTCCCGTCCCTACCGGACCTACGTTGACCACGCTGGTAATCTCCCCGAAGGTGTTGGGCGCGGAGACATCCGCCAGCGGCAATCCGTACTGCGCGCGGTTGAAGATGTTGAAGAACTCGCTGCGAAACTGCATCTGCACCCGCTCAGACAGAGGGATGCGTTTGGCCAATCCGAAATCCGCCTGCCAGAGGCCGGGGCCGCGCGCAATGTTGCGGGGAGCGTCCCCATACCCGGAACCTGTCACCAAGGAGAAGGCCGCGGGATTGATCCATTCGTGAATCCGTTGACCGCCGGGAGGCCTCAGCGAAGCTTCCGGCACGAGGTTAGGACGCTGGTTGGTCGTGTATCCGGTCGCGACCGAGGTGCTGGAGCGATCTTCGGTTACGTTGACCGGCAACCCGGTGCGCGCGGTCACGATAGAGGTAACGGTCCAGCGCCCGAAAACGGCACTGGCAATCCCTGGGCTCGAAAGAAACGCTCTTCCCGGGCCAAAGGGCAGATCGTAAACCGCATTCGCATTGAAACCGTGACGGGCGTCGAAGTCCCCTGAAGCCCGTTCGCACGAAGGACAGGCCGGGTTCTGCGGAAAGTCCGAATCGCCGCCGCCGGCCGCACCCTGATCGATCTCGTGGGAGTAAGTGTAGTTCGCCGAAACCAGAAGGCCGCCCGTGAAAGTTCGCTGCAGGCTCGCCACCAGGCCCTGGTAGGAGCTGTTATTTCTGTTACCGCGTCCTTGTATCTGTCCGAAGTCTGGATGTGGCCGCTCGCCAGTCGCCGGATCGATGAGGTTGATATAGGTTGTGTCGAGCAGGTTCGTCCCTTTGCTGCCCACATAGGAGAGTGTGCTCACCAATGACTGCGGCAAAGCCTGCTGAACGGATACTCCCCATTGCGTGACATACATATCCTTGCGATCTCTGTCGGCCTCGCGCGGAGCAATGATGCCCGGTGTATTGCTGAGGAACGGCGTGATCGGATACGAGAGATTGGGGATGGTCTTGGCGCTGAGCTGATACTGCGCAATCTCATTGCTGATGGGAAAGTTCTGATCGTCAAGCTGGCCGTCGCCGTGATAGATGCCAAAGCCGTTGCGAAGGACCGTTCTGCCCTTGTTCGCCGAAGGCGCCCAGGTGATTGAGATCCGCGGATCGACGTCCAGAGTGTTTGGGTTGCCAAAGCTCGCCCCGGCGCCGCAGAAGCCCTGCGGGCCGCAGGTATTGAAGTCGAAGGGATTGGCCCGTCCCTGCACCTCGTGGAAGATGTTGAAGAAGGTGTAGCGCACACCTGCATTGAGGGTAAGGTTGGAGCGAACCTTCCACTCATCCTCCACGTAGGAGTAGACCTCGGTCTTGCGCAGCCCGTTGACTGGAAGCTCCGCGGCATAGGTGGCCGAGCTCACCGAATTGGCGAGAAAGTTTGCAGCGGAGCTGAAGGTAACTGTCCCATTCGCGGTATTTCCCTGGTTCAACTGGATGCGCCGGACCTCGGTGCCGAACTTGAGTGTGTGATCGCCTTTGACCCAGGTGAGGTTATCGATATAAGAAAACGAATTGCCGACGCCGGACTTGTACTCGTCACCCGACAGAGTCGTGAAGCCTGAGATCGAAATAGCGTAAGGCGTCTGCAACACGCTCTGGTCAGTGGTGTAGACGTTGCCGCGGTTGAATCCAAACTTCAACTCGTTAACCAGCCGCGGAGAAAAGATGTGAAGAGACTCAAGCTCTCCATTGACCGGGCGCGAAGTCACCAACTGACGATCGTTCAGATAGGTCTGGCCCTGAATCAGCGGAACGTCGCTGTAGGAGGCGTCGAAGTTGAACCGAAGATACGCGGAGTCTGCCGCTGAAAAGTGGTGATCGAGTCGCAGCATTGCGGAGTTTTCATGATCCAACTGCCGTCCCGAGCCGACAAACTCGGAGACCTGCGTGCTGCTTCCGGAGGGAAGCTGTCCCTCAGGAAATGCATTCAAAATCGGCACGAGTGCGGGATTGGCTGCGGTCACCTGCGCGCGAAACGAGTCGCTCGGCACCAGGCCGACCAGCGGCTGCCCAAGGGTCTGTCTTAATCCTTCGTAGGTGAAATAGAAAAATGTCTTGTCCCGGACAATGGGGCCGCCCAGGCTACCACCGAATTGATTCAGACGAAACGGCGGCTTGCGCGAGCTCAACGTCACGATCGGCTCGCGCGCGTCGAAGATGTCATTGCGCAGAAATTCAAAGAGGCTGCCATGTAGGTCATTCGAGCCGGTCTTCGACGCCACGGCGATCTGGCCGCCCGGAGTGCTTCCATTCTCAGCCGTGAAGAGCATGGTATCGATGCGAAACTCCTGGATAGCATCGGTAGGAATGGCCAGCCGAACGAAGGGCTGTTGCGCCTGGTTCACGATGTTTGTTGCGTCGATGCCATCGTAGGTGAAGTTGTTATCGTCAAGCCCGCGGCCTGCAAAACGGATGCTGCGCTGATTGCTCCCGCCAGTATCCACCGCGCCCGGCACAAGCGCCGTGAGAGTCGACCAATTCCGTCCGTTAAGCGGAAGCTGCTTCACCTGTTCCGGCTCAATGCGCGCTCCGAGAGCAGCCGAGGTCTCATCAAGTTGTGCCCCAATGTCGGAGACTTCAACTTGCTGAGCAACTCCCGCCACGGATAACACGACGTCCAGCGAACGCGTATGCCCGATGGTCTGTTCAACGTTCTCAATCACCGTCTCCCGAAATCCTGGAGCGGCGTAGGTCACGCGGTAGACCCCAATCGGCAACTCCGGAATATCGTAGGCTCCGCTCGAGGATGCAATCGTCTCGCGGTGAAGCCCGGTAGCCGTCTGCAACGCCGAGACCGCCGCGCCCGGAATGCCTCTTCCGTTGCCGTCCTTCACCATTCCTGAAAGTCCCGCGCGATCCACCTGTGCGTGCAGCTGCGGCAGAAGTCCAAAGACCAGGATTGTTAAGGTCTGGCAAATGAGAGCGAATCGGGGGCAATTGCTTTTCTTATTTGTCATCTCGTCATGGATACTGCGCGAAAGATCTGCCTCAAATGTATCAAGCAGCAAGGGATTGAGCGTGAATCCAAACGATGCTTCGCAGGTTCTCACCACTCGGACAAAGCTCTTCGGCATTCTCTTCTGATACTCTGAGCCGTGAATGTCGATTCCGTACTACCATGTCGATTCGTTTACGGACGAGATATTTGGCGGCAACCCTGCCGGCGTATGCATTTTCCCTGCATTTCCTGATGACACCATCCTCAAGAAAATTGCGGCGGAGAACCGTCACAGCGAGACAGCCTTCGTCGTTGCTCGCGCTGATGGCGACTTCGAATTGCGGTGGTTCACTCCAGTGGTCGAAGATGACTTGTGCGGCCACGCGACATTGGCTGCTGCCTATGTCCTCTGGCTGCGTCGACACGATAGTTGGCCAGTTCGCTTTCATACACACAGCGGAGTATTAACCGTAAACCGCGTCGATGAGCTCTTTGAAATGGATTTCCCGTCCAGACCGCCCGTAGCGTGCGAGGGATGGCCGGAACTTCTTGCGGCGCTGAATCTAGAAAAAGGCGAAGTGCTGCGCTCGGAACGCGACGTGCTCGTAGTCCTCAATCACGCTGAGCAAGTACAAAATCTGAAGCCGAATTTCGCCGCCTTAATGAAATTGGACCTGGGCATCGGAGGAACAATCGTTACGGCGCCCGGCGGCCTGCAACCAGACGGTCAGAGCGCGGACTACGTATGCAGGCTGTTCGCACCCTCTGTCGGGATCAATGAGGATCCGGCGACAGGATCAATCCACTGTACGCTCGCACCGTTCTGGGCTTCACGTACTGGAAAGCAGTCATTCCGGGTCCATCAACTGAGCGCTCGCGGCGGACGAATGCAATGCAGCATCGCCGGGGATCGAATCAGGATATCTGGCAGCGCAAGGCTTTACCTTGAGGGCGCCATTAACCTGTGATGTTCGAGCCTTGCTCTTCGCGATGCGCTAGCTCTTGGTGCGCCACGCGAGAATGCTGTTCTTCACGGCGCTCCCGCTCATATTGTTCGTTCCGAGAACCACCTCGAAATGCGGAAGCTTACCATCCGGACGTCGCAGCTGCTTCAGGAATGGCAACATCTGGGAGTCGTCAGATACAAAATCCAGGGCGCTTTCCGTACCTGCAATCGTTGTGCCCTCCAGGATGAGGACGTTTCCATTTCCACTCAGGTCCGGTAAATACGCAACGACTCCGTAGACCTGGTGCTGTTTATCCGTGACTGTAGAGGTCCATTGCCGAGGCTCGCTTCCTTGCGGCACACGGTTGAGCACCGACGTTATCTGATGCGCTCGATCGTAGGAAAAGACAAAGTTCATGTCGCGCTCGAAGAGCTGGACCCAGGGATTGGCTTCCGGCGCTCCGCTCAGAATGATATTGCCTTGTTTCAAATCGTTGGGCCTGAGGTCGCGCGCATAGCGCACATCGAGTGAGCCCTTCTCAATCCGTGAAATTCGCGAGAAGTACTGGACCATTTCGACGTCGATCATCGACGTATACCGTCCGCGAGCTACCTGCACCACATCTTTCTCAAGCGGTGTGGCTGTTGGTGGAATCGTCGTCCGATAGTCGCCGCTGAGATACTCCGCCAGGCCAACATCTCGCTTCATGAATCCCTGCCAGACAACCAGATTGCTGTCCGCCAAGACGATCGTGGTCTGCTGGTCTGCGGCGAACATCTGGCTCCAGAACGGATGACCATTCGGATGGGTCTGCTCCGCCTTCCTGAAAACACCTGCATCCTTCAACAGCAGCACCAAAACAGCGGCCGCAAGGACTACCACCAGGCTCCATGAAACTGCCGCGCCTGTGGACCGCCTTCCTTCGACCAGGGGCGGTGCTCCAGGCGGAATCACCGAATCCGCAATCGGGATTGGCTTCGAAGCTGGAAGCTCCGTCCTTTCCGGGAGTCGCGGCTCGAAGAAAGGGACATAGCCGCCTCTCGGAATCACAATCCTGACCGGCTCATTCGCTCCCTCGCCATCAAAGTAGAGGCCGAGCCTCTGCCGAAGGCGGCTCACCTGCGCTCTCACGATTCCATCGTTCGCCGAATCGTAGTCGCGCGATCGGCCGAAAACCGACTCGCCGATGTTCTGCTCGCTGAGTTCGTCTGCTCGACCGTCGAGTGCGACGTCGCAGACATAGACAAGGAGGCTCGAGAGGCGTTCGGCCTTCGAAAAGGGAGGGGATGCAACCACGCGGCCGACCAGCTCGCGACGAGAGTCGGTGGTCGCACTGCCGCGATGAGCTGTCACTTTGTCAGCAGAAACCATTCCAGCTTCTAGTTAAGCAGGAGCATGTAAACCCAGCATAAACACAACTGAAACACTCCATTCACTGTATCGGATACATCGAAACCGAGCGCAGCCTTATTAATTTCAATCTGTTACATCCTGTATCAGACGCATTGCAGTGATTTCCTCCGGAGTTGCAGTGATTTGCTTTGGTGCCCGCGAAAGACGGCTGCTAATCCTATGCAAGCCGGCGGAGCTGTGACAGCAAACAGAAATTCATTCCGAATCGACGGCGGAATGAACAGTTCCCAAACGGATCGAGTCGGGTCCATCTGACGTTCCCACCAACCATGTTTCAGGAGAGAGTGGCGTGATTCGCAATCTTTGTTTTCAGATTCTCTTGCTGTTCGCAGCCTACCCGGTCGCCTCGTTTGCACAGGCGAACGCCGTAGACGCCGCGGTAAACGGCTACATCTTAGACCCCTCGAAGAGCGCGCTCTCCGGTGCCCACAACACGCTCATCAATATCAGCACCGGAATTTCTCAGGAGGTGACGACCGACGAGAAAGGCTATTATCGCTTCCCGCTCGTTCCGGTAGGCACCTATCGGCTGGTCACGGTCGCCGACGGATTCCAGACAAATACGCTGGAAGGAATTGTCCTCAGCGTCGGCCAGGAGGCCCGTCTGGACATCCCTCTCGCAATCGGAAGCACCTCGCAGACAGTCCAGGTGGAAGCCGGCTCCGAAATATTGGATACGGGAACCTCGACGGTAGGCGCGGTACTCGATCGCAAGGAGATCGAAAACCTGCCCATCCTTTCGCGCCAGGCATACAATTTCCTGCTCCTCTCTCCGGGAGTCATCGGAATGCCGACCAGCACATTCTCGACGACTCAGTTCACCTTTGGCGGAACCGAGCGCTCGCAGTGGAACCTGGACGGCCTGGACGACACCCAGCACGGTGGGAACCGCCAGATTCGCCTCATCATCGTCACTCCGGAAGCAATTGCGCAGACGCAGACCCTGTCCAACGGCTATTCAGCCGAGTTCGGCCGAGCGGCCGGCGGCCAGATTAACGTGGTATTAAAGTCAGGCACCAATCAGTTTCACGGCTCGGCACTCGGACAGTGGCGCCCAACCGATCTGCAGGCGATCCCTACACTCGCAACCGTACAGCCCGACCGCAGTTGGGATGATGAAGCTTTCACCTTGGGCGGACCCATCTTGAAGGACCGGCTCTTTTTCTTCGGACAGTTTGAGAACAATCCCTACACTCTCCCCAACGCCATCACCATCACCCCGGCCAATGCCGCCGTGCTCGGGCTGCCCAGCGACGAAATCGGCACCGCGCCCTTCGGAGAAACCTACCGTACCACCGTCGCAAAGGTGGACTACACGCTGAATTCCAAAAACAGTGGCTACGTCCGCTTCGCGCGCTTCACCAACCACCAGCCCAATAACGACAGCGGCCTTAGCATCGTCGACCGTGGTTCCCGATACATCGATCATCAGAACGGCGGCGGAGTTCAGTTAGCCACCGTGCTCTCCAGCAATCTGCTCAACGAGCTGCGCTTCGGCACCATTCAGCGCGATACCGGAGATTTCCCGGTAGTCAACAGCTCCCCCGCAGGCGACACTCTCATCAATATTTCGAGCGTTGCAAATATCGGTTTCAGCCCCCTGACGACCACCACCACTACCGAACGCAGCACCAGTGTCCTCGACAACCTCACCTGGACGCGTGGACGTCAAACCATGAAATTCGGCGCGGAGTATGATCACGAGCTCTTCGCCAATGTCTCCGCGACCGCTCCCACCTTCACCTTCAGCGGCCTCGCCACGCAGAACGGACGCCCTGCAGTCAGCGCGCTCAACCAATATCTCAATACCGTTGCTCACGACATCGACCCCGCGACGGATCTGCCCTACACGTATACGAACCTCACTGCCTACAGCGGGAATCCCGAGATTCGGATCGCGTTCAACTTCATGAACGGTTTTGTCCAGGATGAAGTTCGCCTCACGCCCAATCTGGTCGCCAATGTCGGAGCTCGCTACGAGGTCATCCTCTTTCCCACCTTCGATCCCCTTGCCCCTTATCCGCTATCGCGCAGCGTAAACAATGACTACAGCGACATAGCACCGCGTCTCGGTCTCACCTGGTCTCCCTTCGGCAGCCGGAAGACGACCGTTCATGCAGCGTACGGCATGTTCTACGATGTGCCCGGCCTGGCGACCTTCTATAACGCAGCGCAGGTCAACGGGCATCGCCTGCTGAGTTACCTGGTGACCGGTACCACTCCGGGCTCGCCCGTCTTCCCGAACGTCCCGCAGTTCAGCGGCGGTTCCTTCGAGGTGCCGCCCAGCATCACCGCCTTCGATCAGAACTTCCACGACACCTACCAGCAACAAGCCAATCTGCAGATCCAGCAGGAGCTCGGCGCGAACTTTCACCTGACAGTCGGCTATCAATTTGCCGCCCTGCGTCACGGTCTCTACTACGCGGACACGAACCTTACCCAGACAGGCCAGCGACTCGCCGACGGACGGCCCATTTTCGCAGGCACCGCCCATCGCCCCAACCCGAACTTCGGAGCCATCGACCTGATCCACTCCGGAACCACATCCAGCTTCAACGGCGGCTTCCTCACCCTGGAGAAACGGCTTTCGAACGGCCTCGAGTTCACGGCCAACTACATGTACTCCCACGCTCTTGACGACAACATCGGCGAGGGCGGCAGTATCAGCGATCCCACCGATCTCCATCGCGACTACGGCAACGCGGACAGCGATATCCGTCATAACCTCGTTTTACAGGGCCTTTACCAGCCCACATTGCACGCTCCGTCTTTCAAATGGCTTAACGGATTCGAAGTTTCCACGATCACCTACATGAACTCCGGCTTTCCGATCAATGTGATCGCTGGCACGGACCTCAACAACGATGGTGTTGTCAACGATCGTCCCCTCTTTGAAAGCCGCAACAGTATTTATGGCAGGGGATTTTCACAGGTAAGCGCGCAGCTCAAACGATACGTCGACATAGGAGAGCGCGTACACCTTGCCGCCTTCATCGGCGCTGAAAACCTGCTCAACACCAATAATCTGAACTGCAACACCACCACAGGCTGCACCGGAGCAGTCATCAACACGGCGAACTCAAGCGACTTGTTTCGAGAAACCGCTGCCGGCACCTCGCGTAACGTGCAATTCGGAACAAGCATCAAGTTTTAAGTTGCATGGAGGGCGGCATAGGATCGCCGTCCTCTACCTTCCAGATCAGTCCACCTTTCGCGATCATCTCCGGAGACATCAGCGGCCCATGCACCTGCGTCACGTTCAAGCTCTCTTTCTCGCTATCGCAGCTTCCGCTCCTCATAGTTTCGCGGCGGTTTCTCCCGCAAAAGAGCCTTTGCCTCTGCATGCCGCCATTCAGGACAAGAACTTTTACCTCCTATCGCTGTTTCAGACAAACCACGATCTTCGCAGCGCATTCATGTCGGACCCGGTTCTCAGCCAGATAAATTCGACCCGGCAGCAACGCCTCAGGGAAGCCCTGCAAACGTGCAAACAGGATGCGGATTGCACGCTTCAACCGCTTCTCTGGAACGACGATGAGATTCACACTGTTTCATTGGCTCTGACTCGCATCTATCAGAGCAACTCGAATGTCAGGAAGATACTCGACGAAAACCTGCAACAGAGCGGGGCTTACGTACTCTACCAACCGCATGGTGGGCAGGACGTTCTCATGAGTGCCTGGACACTCTGCGCGAGTGGACTCAACGAGGTGCTTACAGTCTATGGAGAGGGCGCCCGTCCACGTTATCCGAAAATTGACTCCATCTCTTTCGATACGCATTCGGCTGATTTTCAGCAGCGCATTGCTTCGCTCACAAAGCAGATATCTCGTGAAACACCCACATTGTTTTTTGAGGCGTCCCTCAAGGTCACGCTGGAATTGCTGGCTCTGAACCACCGCGATGAGGCAGGCCGCTTTGAGCCTATGCAGGAGAGCGTCAATAAACCCGCTCTTCATTCAATCCCATCGATCCGTTGGGACCACTATGAGTATTCGGTCATCATTGTTCCGGGCGAAGGGCCCGAAGATCCGAACGTCCCCCTCGCCGAGGTCGGCCGTAAGCGGACTGCCTTGGCAGCCGAGGCGTATCACGCTGGCAAGGCTCCGTTCATCCTGGTATCTGGCGGCTATGTGCATCCCTCGCAGACACGTTTCGCAGAAGCGATCGAGATGAAAAAAGCGCTGCTGGCTGACTATCATGTCCCGGAAGAGGCTGTCCTCGTAGATCCACATGCCCGGCATACCACGACGAATATCCGAAATGCCGCGCGTGAGATGTACCGATACAACATGCCGATGAACAAACTGGCGCTCGTCATCAGCGATCCCTTACAGATCACCTACATCCAGAGTCAACCATTCGCGGATCGTTGTCGGGAGGAGCTGGGTTACGTGCCGTATCAAATCATCACGCGGCCATCCGATACCAGCCTTGTCCTTCTGCTAAGTGTCGACTCGCTGCAACAAAACCCACTCGACCCACTCGATCCATAGAAATGTGTTGGAGTTGAAACATTGAGACAACTAACCCCGGCGGCTGCCGGCCTCGTTCAGAAGCGCCACCGCGACGCACACCTCTATATCGCCTCCCGGCCAGGCTATCAGCGACGAAAACGAAAAGGAATCACCTGCTTGGAACGCAGCCCAACTCGCGCCCAGGCGGAACTCTAAGCATCTTCTCCGATCATCATTTCTTAGCCTGCGGATCCGTCAAGCGGCTCCGATGAACCCCACGATACGTCGAGCGAGGGCAAGCCGGCGACGTTGAAGCGGGCATACAGGTGTTTGTCCGCCAGGCGACCATTCGGGAGGAGGTTAGCCAATCGTTGGACCCCTTCCGGAAGAAAGCCCAGCCTTTCGACGACCTTTCTACTCGCCTCGTTGCCTTTCGAATGAGTGATACCAACCCGATGCATGCCGAGTGCGCCGAAGGCATACCGTAGCAGAGCATTTGTAGCCTCTGTGGCGAAGCCGCGCCTTTGTGCGCTCTTGCGCACCCAGAATCCCGTCTCGCATTGCCGGGCTTTCCAGTCGATATCATGAAGGCCACACCAGACAACGGGCTCGCCGCTGAAAATCTCAATGCCGATCAGGTTGAATTCCTCGCGGCGAAGGAACGCGGCCATCTGCTGGCGGACGCGGACCTCCTGCTCTTCGACCGTGAACTCATCCAGTCTCTCCGCCCAGCGCATCCATTGATGCAGGTCATCCCACGTTTCCGTGATCGCGGGGATATTGGCCTCGCCGTCACCCGGCTGTTTAGGCCGAATGAGTAATCGTGGCGTCCGAATCGGCATCGGCACATCGATCAGTACAGGTGGCGTGTCAGGGCTCATCCTTCCTCCTGGCAGATGGAATTACATCACCATGAATGGCACCCATCGTAACGAACTCGCACCATTTGTTCCGAGTAGGCGACTTACGCCCATGGGACGCCTCGCGTCTCACTGAGCGATTTTGGCGCTCGATGAGAATCTTGGCATTGAAGACTTGTGCATGGCGATTCATCGCGGAGATGCGCCCTTGTTCGCTTCCGGACGATATTGATCAATTCAGGACAGCCACGCGTTCCACTCTCAGAGCGCCAACTCCACGAAAGAATTGTCGCGACGCTCAATGCAGGGGCCGAAGCATCGGCCGGGACCGCCGCCCAGGCGATCCCGGCCCTCACCGCACTAGTCGAGCTTCAACGTCACCGCTGCGCTCTCCACCACCTTGACCCACCTTGGATCGGGCGAGGGGGCGCCGTATTCGTCATGCCAGTTCCACCACTTGTACGGTGAGGTCTGAGGATAGCCCTCCGGCGAATCCTCCCACTCCTCCTGGCGTCCCAGCGGAGTCGCATCGAGGTAGTTCCAGGTGCTCCCCATCGCTTCGTCGCCGCGATTGTTGATGAAGTAGGTGCGGAACACACGCTCGCCATCGCGGAAGAACACATTCGTGCCGTGCCACTCGTCCACGCCGAAGTCTTTATCGAAGTCGTCCGTGATCGTGTACCACGGCATCTCCCAGCCCATTCGCGCCTTCAAACGCGCGATGTCCGTCTGCGGCGCGCGCGACGCGTACACAAGAGTCGTATCGCGGGCATTCAGGTGAGCGAGGTGCCCGACCTGGTCAGCCCCGAAGGAACAGCCGCGGCAGGCATGGTCCGGCCACCCGAAAACGCCCGGCTCGAAGAACGCGCGATAGAGGACCAATTGACGGCGGCCTTCGAACAAGTCGAGCAGGCTCACCTTGCCCTTGGGCCCGTCGAACTCGTACCCCTTCTCCACCGCCAGCCACGGCATCCGCCGCCGCTCGGCGGCCAGTGCATCCCGCGACCGGGTAAAGGCCTTCTCCTTCACGAGCATCTGCTGGCGCGCAGCCTCCCACTCTTCCGCCGACACGATCGGGGGCGTCTTCATATTCATCTCAGTCTCCTTGTCCATGCCTCTCTCCTTGTTCGTGGTTCTTGTTGTCGATCGTTGATTCCAGATTCTTGCCGCGGAGCCTGCTCATCACAAGCGCCGAGATGCCGCCCGTCGAGGTAGTGCCCGCGGCGATCAACGCCACGGTTGCGATGCACACCGGACACATAAGCTCTCCTTTTCCTTTAACCTCTGCTGCCGCGTTTCTCTGCAGCCGTACGAATCGCAGCTGTGCGGATTCGCGTGATCAGGTCCGTCCATCCGGCATCCACTCCGCGATCCCCTTCGCCGATCCACCCCGCCGCCCGATGCACAAACCGGATCCGCGTCAATCCGTTCTCCTCGGTCAGCCTGTACTGCAGATTGGAGACCGCCGGAGTCGACATGAACAGCGGCCCGCAAATCTCCAGCAGCGACGGCGGCTTGATCGCCTGCACCACGCCCCAGAAATGGCCCGCATTGTCTCCCAGATCACGAAACCAGCGCCCGCCCGGCCACGCCTCCAGCTTCATCGGCATCGGCTTCTCCGGAGTCGAATTCAAAGGACCCATCTGCTCCAGGATCGTCTCGAACACAATCCCGATCGGTGCCGCAATCTCTTCCTGCTTCACAATCTCGAATGTCTGAACCGCTTGCTCCTGAACATTCACCGCCATTACTCCTCCTTCTTCGCGCTGTTCGTTGAAATCATCCGCTCCAGAGCCTTTCGCTCCGCCCGTTCCTTGATCTGACTCAGTTGATGCGTCCAGTACCGCTCGAATGTCTTCACCCAGTCATGCACCGGCTTCAGCTCGGCAGCATTCAACCGGTACATCCGGTGCTGTCCGCGCTTGATCACCGACACCACCCCAACCTTGCGCAACACTCCCAGGTGCTTCGAAACCGTCGGCTGCGACATCCGCAATCGCACCACCACCTCACCCACCGCATACTCCCTGCCATCTGCCAGCACACCGATCACCTCGCGCCGCCGGGGCTCCGCGATGGCGTTGAAGACATCCGCCGTTGTCGCTGCTCTTGCCATGTTTAAATATATATTC
>Ga0210388_10000899_pt1 | contig 23597 bp, 27 predicted proteins | sample IncBWC19OmetaG_FD_155485 | JGI IMG/M metagenome (GOLD analysis project Ga0210388, IMG submission 155485) | Forest soil microbial communities from Barre Woods Harvard Forest LTER site, Petersham, Massachusetts, United States - Inc-BW-C-19-O ...
TCAGTTGCCGCAAGCCTCTTCCACTTCGACCGCGGACCGCTAAGACTGCTTGCGTTTCAAAATTCGCAAGGTGGACAACGCGTCGTTCATCTCTCGTCGTTCGTCGCGAGATACCCGGGCCTCACAAGTGGCACGCGCATGGATCGCGTCCTCGGCTGCTTTCACTCGAGCCTGAAGTTGCTTCGGATCGAGCTCCAGAATCGCGGCTCTGTATAAGTCCCGCCATTGACCTTCGACCATCCGCAACTCCTGGAAGGGCCCGTAGCCGTGGTTGTTCTGAGTTCTAGACCGGATTGACACACCGCTAATGCGGAACCAATTTCGGAAGTCACAGTTTCACATGCGGAGATGACTACGTCGTTGCGACAGCGCAACCTGGAACTTGCGCAAGCGCAATTACGGGGCGTCACGCCAAAAGAAATGAGCCGAGGCAATGCCTGCTGCGCCCGTTCACGGGCGGGGAGAGCAAATGAATCCTTTACCGTAGCGTTCTGGCGATCTCACCCGAATTCGCGCGAGAGCGCTTTAGGCGAGAGCGTGACGCCATCATTCGGTCAAATGCTGACGGAAAAACCGATTACCTGACATAACTGCTTCCACCGCCAGCAACAGATCGCGGTCAACGTTAATTTTCAAGACGTAGCCTTCAACGCCCATACTGAGCGCCACTTCCGCAACTTTCGCAGAGGTTTCTGCGGTCAAGTAGATGATTTTAGATTCCGGCACAAGCTTGCGAATTTGTCTCGCGGCTTCGATTCCGCTCAGGCTTGGAAGTCCGATGTCCAACAGAATCAAGTCCGGTCTTACTTCTCTCGCTTTCCGAACTGCTTCAAGGCCATCCTCCGCAAAGTCAACTACGCGCAAACTTTGATTTTCGCGGAGCTTCTCGGCGATATAGTCTCGCCAAGGGCCGAAATCTTCTACAACCAGAACGCGGACAAACGATTGTTCGCTGATAGCTCTCTCCCATTTTGAGTTCACGATCATAGGGGCGGACTGGTGGTGATGAACCTCTGACCGCCGGCAAGCGTCCCATGCTGGAGAAAGTGTGTCGTTGTCCTGAAGCAAGCTGTGACTTGCTTTTGCGCAACCAGGTGACTAAACGCACAGTGCAGAAAGCCGAGCGGAACGGCGGTCAGAATTAGTGCGGAAAGAGTTGTGCAGGCTGGCAGAGCAAGATTTTACCGCGGCTCTTTTTTACTGCGCCGCGGCGTTGCCACCCACTCAGCAGACGGCTGGCAGTGAAGGCAGTCACGCTCGCGGCATTCGCCAATTCCTCGTTGGTAACGTCGATTTCGACGCCACCTGGCACAGTTTGCCCCATCACGCCGGCCAAATTACTTAGCACACCGGCCAATCGTTGTTCGGCAGAGTGACAAGTGAGCGCGACATGCGCCGCAAGATACCACCCCAAATAGTCCGAGGCAGTGGACAAGGCATTCTCCAGCAGGCTCGGATATTCGGCCACGAAACTTCGGATGGTGGCTCGGTCCCACACCAACATGCTGCACTCTCTTACCGTTTCCGAGCCAAGAAGATACGAAGCAGGCTTTGCCAGCAGCGCCTTTCCTCCGATGAGGTCGCCCGCCGCAAGCCAATGGAGCAAGATGTGTTGTCCCCCCAGCTCGTCGAAGAAATATCGGGCGCGGCCCTTCGTAAGCAAGAACAAATTGTCTGCAGGGTGCCCCTGATTAGTTATCACGGAATTGGCAGCGAAGCGGCGAGGCTTTGCAGCGGCTAGGATTTTCTTGCGCTCCTGCGAGGCTAGACCATCGAAAAAGCTCGATATCCAACCCGCGGATACGGCAGCGATTCTCGAAGACGCCACAGCTGTTGCTCCCTGCGGGGATATTCCCTTTGTATGAAGAGGAATAGCAGCGCGATGCTTTCATAAGTCAGCCAAACGCGGAACTGTCAGAATTGACAGTGCAAGCGGCATGTCTCCGCATTACCAGCGTTACCAGACGTTGCCACCTACACTGCTGAAAAGTAGTCTTGGTATCCCGCACCGCCACGGCGCGCATACTGTACGTTCTGACAATTGAACGGTTACCGTTCGCTCCGATAGGCTGTCCTCCAATCTGAATTCGATTTCTTGCCGACTATGCGCCTTCGCATTTTCCTCACAGCATTCGCCTCACTTGCCGCAGGGGCCGCGCAACTCGCCGCGCAGGATTTGGCTCCGCGCGCCTACGTAATAACGCCATTACACTCCAACGCAGTCACGATCACCTGGAGCTTCTTCGACGGAGGCGTGAATTTTAATGGCACCGTGCCTATCGCCAACGCCACTGGAACCTACTATGTTCCGATTCTCACTTACTATCACTCGCTGAATTTCTTCGGGCGCTCGGCAAACGTCACCGCCTCGTTGCCCTACGGCGTGGGAAACTTTAAGGGTGACGTCTCAGGCCAAACTCAAACGATATACCGCTCGGGTCTGCTCGATTCCACTTTTCGATTTTCAGTGAACGTGTTCGGCGGCCGCGCCATGCAAGCGAAAGAGATGACGACCTGGAAGGGGAAGAGATTGCTGGGAGTAAGCCTGAAGGTAGTTGCGCCGACAGGACAATATAGCCCAACGAAACTGGTAAATTGGGGTGGCAATCGGTGGGCTTTTAAGCCGGAGGTCGGCTATTCCGAACGCTGGGGCCACTGGGTGCTAGACGGCTACGCCGGGGTTTGGTTTTATACCCGGAACTCGGCATCGTTCGATGGGCCCGTCGTTGCCCCACAGACGGAAGCACCCGTAGGCGCCTTCGAAGCCCATCTGAGTTATGACGTTAAGCCGCGCTTGTGGGTGTCGCTGGACGGAAATTTCTGGGCCGGCGGCATCACCAGCCTGAGCGACGTAAAGAATCTGCAGACGAAGCAAACTGGATCGCGAATTGGGGCGACTGCTTCCATCCCGATCAGCAAACACCAATCCATTAAAGCCAGCTATAGCGATGGCACATATGTGCGATTCGGCGGAAACTATCAAAGCGTCTCGGTAGGATGGCAATATTCCTGGATAGGCCAGCCAAAATAAGACCTAATGAACTACCAGCTCGCCTTGTGCGACTCACGCTGTCGGTTCTGACAATTGCGCGTGTAGCGGACTTCGGAGATGTCACTCACCGAACCTGCTCGGAATGTGGATCACCCCTGAAACATGCTGGCCAACGGCGATCGAGCATGCGGGCCCGGAGGTCCGATGCCGGTCACGAACTCGGTACCTGGCCACCCAGGTAAAGTAGTGATGGGTAAACTCGGAACCACGGCTCTACTTGCGGGAATTCGAATTCGAAGTAAATAATGTTTTCCTGCGGCACAGTATTACTTATCGTGTTTCTTGCGAAGGTCGGGCCAGAATTCCTTGATCATATAGGTCGCGACGTCCCACCCGATTTGCGTGGACCACACGCTTGCCACGTTGCCAAAACTTCGCTCGGACTCTGGATGGTAGCTGTAGGTCGAACTGGTGGCAGCAATTCCCGCGCCGAAAACTTCAGAGTAATTGAACTGCTTCTTTCCAGAGTCGGTGCGCGTGATCACAACGCGCGCCAGTGCGTGGCCGGCTCGCCGCACAAAGCTGCCGTGACCCAGCTGGTAATAGCGCGGATCCTGGTGCAGCAGTGCAGGCAACACAGCGCTGGCCATGAAATTCTCAACTGCGTTATCGGCGTATGACGTTCCATACCGCTTCGCGTAACCCTGCGCGCCCTGCCCGTACGTTGGATTGCTATCGCTGGCCTGGCCCAGTCCGGCTACGACCCCGATGAGGACAAACTCGGACGGGTCAATTAGCGAGCGGCCCACCACTTTGAATTTCTGTCCCGCGGTGAGCGGAGGAATATTGTCCGCATTCTCCATTGTGAGAAAGTTCGGCATGGTCCAGAAAATCCGGTCTTTGGAGACCCCGGTTTCGTTCTCGTGCTGGGCGTTTTGCTGTTCCTTCTCGGTCAATCCGGCCTGGCACGGATTCTGTTGTGATTGAACGCAAGCCGGCTGCTTAGCGGCTGGCTGTTGCGCGGAGGGCTGCTGTTCATCGTTCGTGCCTGACGCTCCGGGCTCCTGGCCCATCGCGCGCGCGGGCATCGTCAAAATTACTGCAAGCAGCGCGCTCAGAAAAAATATCGTTTGCCTGAAACCTCGAATCCTCGCTCTCCTGGACTCCACAAACTCCAGCTTCTTGGTTACCGCATCGCGTTCGCGAGGCGGCAGGCCCAGCAGTATCAGATTTCGGATTCCGCTTTCGTCACTTCTGTCTGCAGGAGGGGACACGGGACGAGAGATCTGTGCCATAACTTGTGGCTCCTTTTGATCACCGACTGACTGCCGTCAGATTTCGCAAGGCGCCGTGGGTTTTGAGCCTGGTTTACGGCAAGATGCTAATCAGAACTTGGGCGTGCGTCGTCCATGCGGCTCCAGCAATCTGAGCCTATTTCTTCGGAAACGTGATCTTGGTTGTGATAATTTTGCCATTGAAGGCGAACGGTGCCTGGTCGAAATAGTCGAGCGATACGAGGCCGACGCTGTGGGCGGGAAAGGCAGGATTTCCTGCGCGTTTGCTGGAGGCGCGAGAATCCCGCTAAGTGCAAGACAACTCCAGGAAGCGACAGCACGGCAGAACCGGCTCAGACGTATGCGATTCAGGTTCTTCCTCCCGCCGCCAGCAAACGTCAGATACGCACCAGCTGTTTGTTTCGTTTCGGTCATGCCAGAACTCTCCGTGCGGTCTGACGAATCATTTCAAACGTGCAAGTCGAATTTGGACCCCTCCGGCAGAGGCCGGACCTACCCCGGCTCTTTGGAGTCGCTGGTTTCTAGCGCTTAACCCTGCAATCGGTATGCCGCGGGTTTTCGCACCACGCAGGGCCCGGCGTATTCCTTCCCGAAACAGAATGCCGGCAATCCCGAAAAAAAGCAGTGTCCCGGTCAGACCTGCAATCACGAGCAGCACTCCAAGAAATTCCTGGACAATGTAGAGACTCATTGCAAACCCCACTCGACCGGTCTTCTTATGACAGGTTGAAACACGGTGTGGAATTGTCAAAAGTACCAGTGGAGCACCAAAGTCCGGATAGGAACATGAAAGCACGTGATATTGCGAGATATGAAAATCGCGGCGGCTTTTCTAGGTCAACTTCGAGACCGCAGGCGAATCTCGGATTCGGCGGATCATTAGACATGAATACCTGACAACCTCGGTTGCTTCGACCCAAGTAGACCGTGGTTCGTCGATGACCATCTGCGATTTATCAAAAGTTGGATGGTAGCCTCTGGATGAGTCTAAAGTTTGCCAGCGGCTAACAATTTTCCCGCCAGATCACGAGTGAGATACTTCTGCAAAACAATCCGTGTCTCGGGATTGGCGGCCAGGTAACGGTCGAGCGGCTCAACCTCCCATCGCATGCACCGAACAGGCTCTACCACCACGGCATCTACATCGGCTGTGACGCCACTCAGGAGAAGCGCTGAGCCGACAATCTGGCCCGCGACGAGCTCCCCGAAGACACGATCATCTCTCGTGACCCGCACTTTCCCGCGAACAATGACCGAGATTGCCCCAACACTCTTGCCACGCTCCAGCATTCGCTCACCAATTTCCAGGGTTGTCCACGCTCCGATACTCAGAATCTGCAGGACTTTCCGAGACGGCAACTCCGCGAAGACGAGCCGGCGAATTTCTTCCTCTTCAGGCGTCAATTTAACCGGACGTCGCTCGACAAAAAGACGCCAAGACTGGATCGAATTGATCGCAGCAAAGACGCTACTCCATATGATTGGCTCCCACAGCGGTTCCGGCTGCAGTATGAAATAAGGCAGCGAGATCAGCGAGGCCGCCACCGCAAACAACCTCAGCCAAAGAATGTCGCGAACGCTGTACGCTACCAGCAGCAGGATGTTTGCGGCGTGCAGGAAATAGCTCGGGTTAAATAGACCCATGTTTGTAATCTCCCTCGTCGGCATGCCGGAACTTGTTCTGCGGGGACTGGTGGAGAGGGCTGAAACCGCACCACACGCTCAAGCTCAAGGCTTGTCAGAGACTAATCGTCGGCTGGAATCTAGAATACTGCCAACGTATCAAGTTCTCTAGTACAAGTAAATCAATCAGAGATGGTGGCCCGCACCGGGGAAATCTACCCAAACACGTAGCTCATGGCTCGGTTGGGAACCGCCGGGACGAAGTGCAAGGCTCAAGATAATGATCGCCATCAGAGTCCAAGCAGCACACTTGCGCCACCTCGAGGCCATTATAGCGTGCTCTCCGTTGTCGCAGGCAGGGAGCGCCTAATTCGGTGGCCAGTCTACCCCACGCAAACCACCACATTCACTACTGGCCCAGATGTGCCAGGGCCGCGCGGAGCGGGGCGCCCGAAACGTGAATCAGTCCCGCATAGGGAGAGTACAACTCCAGGATCAAGAAAATCGCGCCGGAAACCGAAAGTGCGGAGACCAACAGACTGGCGACCACGGTCAGATTGGGAGGGGCGAATAGACCGAAGCTGATGAATATAATGGTGAGCCAAGCAACCAGTACTACGAGCATCGGCACGGAAACCGAATTACTCTTTTGTGCAGCGAGCAACCACCGCGTTTGCCCCACGCCCACCATGATGCTCAACGCTTGTGCCTGCATCGAACGCTGCGCATCGTCCTTCGGCGATAGCCCCTGGATTTGGTCGTACAGAACTTCGCCATTGGAGGACGAGCCGGATTGAGAAGGAACGGAAATAGTCTCGGTAGACAGTGAATCGAGAGCGCCAACAACGGAACTGCGTAGCACATCGCGCGCTTCTTTTGCGTCAGGTCCATAGTGAGCGAGGATGCGGTCCAGCAACACAATCTTGCTTGACATATCCGTAAGTTCGGCATTCTGTGTGTCAAATGATGACTTGGCGGAAGCGATCAGCAAACCAAGAACCAGCGCGGCCATCGTCGCGATCAGGCCCACGCCAAGCTTTACAACTTCCCTCGATTCACCACTCAACTGACTCTGAGGCAATACGGCGCGCAGGGCGATGCCCAGCAGCGCACCTGCGAAAACGACCGCCGTCGTAACCAAGCTGATTTCGAGGGAACTCATGATTGCCTCGCCGGCGAACATGAACGATTCACGATTCAATGCCGCAACGAAGATTCCGAATCGGGCAATATTGCATTTCGATGCAAGCGGTGGAAGCGCGCTGTGCGCCTCCACGCCGCTTACAGTTAATTGACGCCGGGTGTTCCTTTCCAGTCGAGCACGTCCACCAACTTCCATGAGTTTTGAGACAGCTCAATTTGCAGCTGCCCTTGCTTGTCAATGATCAGTTGGGCTCGCGGAAACAAGACGCCGGTACTCTTGCTCTTGTCGGAGTCGTTGACATCTATCTCTCCGCCGCTCAAGTCAAAGGACTGGGACTGGGAGTCCGTCCAAGCCTCGCCGAATCGGATCGGGCGATTGGTGATAAAGCGCAGTTTTCGGCCCGTCGCTGTCGGAATCATACGAATGAAGCTAACGTCGTACCCCACCGTGCCAGTCAGCGAAATGCGACCCACGGCTCTCATCTTTTGCAGCGCGGTGACTAACCCCTGGTTTTGACCTTTCGCGAATGCGTCCACCAAAACCTGCCTCTCCTCCATGGTGGAGTAATCGCTAATGATTAGGCGTATCTCAACATTCTGACCCAGTTGAGTACCTGTCCCCATTGCAGTGGCCTCAATCGTCTCCGCCTTTTGGCACAATGCAGGCGAGCTTCCGATCGTAAGCAGACCGGCTGTCAACAATGTGGCGAGAACCAGCATGTGAATCCTTGGCATCGCATTTTTCATTTTTCGCACCTCAGTCGTTTTGTTCATCAAAATCACCTCGCGTCGTGCATCCGCAGGATCGCTCCCAGAGTTAGCTATTAACCCCAGAGTCGAGCGAAGGTCCATTGTCAAAACTGACACAACTGCACGTTTTGATCGCTTGGCGCAGACCATGGGTAGTCATGCGCATGCCAGCGTCCTTTCGCGCTGGATGGCCTCGGCGTTCGTCAGGCTGGAATGGCTGCGGATAGGACTCCTCGGTCCCACGCGAATCCGGCTGATGCAGAGAATCCAATTTGTCGAAATCGTTCGTTTGGCATGCTTACTTGTGCGCCAGAAATACATTCATGGCCGCCTGCTTGTCGTTCTCTCCCGACGCCTTGCGCGTTCTGCAAGCAGCCAGCACAACCAAGATCACAACCGTCGTCGTGAAAAGTACCTCGACCCGTCTTCGCACATTGGTCTCTCGCCACAGGCACACTGCAGGAATCATGAAATCAGGGAATGCTCCCCAGTACGCACAATCGTAACCAGCCCATAGGTCCGTATGCCTTGCTTTCATGCATGGAGCCGCAAATCCTACGTTTCGCGCTTGTTGCCCAACTTGTCAAAACCTAGCCGCGCTAGACAGCCCATCCCGCGTTCAACTAGGACTTGTCAGTTTTGCCAATAGACCGGAACGCCCGCAGCGTTGAGTATCCGACGCGATTCCACGCTGGAGTGATCGGTGGGTTTGCGCGGTCTGAGTTTGGCCAACGGAGACGGAAAAGATGGTACGGGATCATTTTCAGAGGGGTAGTGGTTCAATGAAGATTCTAGGGTCAATCTTGCGACTCGTGATCTTTTGCGCTGTTGCCGCGCCGGCCTGGTCGCAGGACGCCTTAGACCGTACGGTGCTGCCGATTCCTGGACCACAACCTCCGGTGATCACTGAACTCGATGCCCGCAACGTCAAGGCTCCGCCGCTTTTCAAAGTCACAGCCCCGAAAGAGGCTCCGAATGTTGTGATAGTGCTGCTGGACGATATGGGCTTTGGGCAATCCAGTGCGTTTGGCGGCCCCATCCACATGCCCACGCTCGATATGCTCGCGGCCGGAGGACTGCGCTATAACAACTTTCATACGACAGCGCTCTGTTCGCCCACACGAAACGCGCTGCTGACCGGCCGCAATCACCACGCCGCTAACGCGGGAGCTATCACGGAACTCGCCACCTCCTTTCCCGGCAATACTGGCATTCGTCCACTTAGCGTGGCTCCATTGGCGGAAATGCTGCGCCTCAACGGCTACAGCACCGCAGCGTTTGGCAAGTATCACGAGACTCCGGCCTGGGAGGTTTCCGTCTCAGGTCCGTTTGATCGGTGGCCGACCCACTCCGGCTTCGACAAGTTCTATGGTTTCATCGGTGGAGAGACCAATCAGTGGGCGCCCGCAATTTTTGATGGCACGATCCGTGTGGAACCGCCGCACGACCCCCACTACCACTTCACCGTTGACATGACCAATCAGGCGATCAACTGGATGCAGGCGCAGCACGCTTTAACGCCGGACAAGCCGTTCTTCGTCTACTTCGCGCCCGGCGCAGTTCACGGACCCCACCACGTCTTCAAGGAATACATTGAGCGTTACAAAGGCAAGTTCGATCAAGGATGGGACTCGCTCAACCAGGAGACTTACGCTCGCCAGAAACAGATGGGGGTCATTCCGGCAAATGCGGACTTGACCCCGCGTCCCAAAGAGATTCCCGCCTGGGATTCGCAATCCCCAGACGAGAAAAAGCTCGAAGCGCGGCAGATGGAAACCTTCGCCGGTTTTGGCGAACACACGGACGAACAGATCGGGCGGCTGGTGGACACGCTGAATGAAATGGGAGTCATGGACAACACCTTATTCTTCTATATTGTCGGCGATAACGGCGCCAGCGCGGAGGGTGGTCCGTCAGGAGCCTACAACGAGGTCATGGCGCTTAACGGTATTCTTCAGGATGCGGCCAGCATTTTGCCGCACCTGGATGAGTGGGGCGGCCCGAGTACGTTCCCCCATTATGCAATCGGCTGGGCGTGGGCCGGTGACACTCCTTTCCAATGGACCAAGCAGATCGCTTCGCACTACGGCGGAACTACCAACGGATTGGTGATTCATTGGCCAGCGCGGATCAAGGAGAAAGGGGAGTTTCGTTCTCAATTCACGTATGTCACCGATATTGCGCCGACCGTGCTGGAAGCGGCAGGCCTGCCGTTTCCCAACAGCGTGAACGGGACGGTTCAGCGACCGTTCGATGGGACTTCAATGATCTACAGCTTCGAGGATTCCAAAGCCAAGGAAACCCACACCACGCAGTACTTCGAGATGTTCGGCAACCGGGGCATTTATCACGACGGATGGATCGCGGCAACGCGCCACTCCATCCCCTGGATCCAGGCGCAAAATCCGCCGCTCACCCAGGACGTATGGGAGCTGTACCACACTGCTGACGATTTCAGCGAAGCCCACGACCTTGCGGCGAAAGATCCAGCCAAGCTGAAACAGATGCAAGACCTATTCACGAAGGAGGCGATCCGAAATCATGTGTTGCCCATTGACGATCGCCGGTCGGAGCGGTTCAATCCAGCGCTCGCGGGACGGCCAGATCTCATGGGAAACCGCACGGAGTTGACGGTGTATCCCGGCATGGTGGGTATGATGGAGAACGCATTCATCAATGTAAAAAACCGTCATTACACCGTCACTGCACCGGTAGAACTGCACGACGCCAACACCAACGGCGTGATCATCTCGCAAGGCGGCAGGTTCGGTGGCTGGACTCTCTACATGAAAGCCGGCAAGGTCCATCACGAATACAACTTCTTTGGGGTGGAGAGAACGAACATCGGTGACGCCGCACCACTTTCCGCCGGTAAACACGTAATTAAGTACGAGTTCGTTCCCGATGCACCAAGGCCCGGAACCGGAGGGAAGTGCGTGCTCTTCGTAGACGGGAAACAAGTGGCGCAAGGACACATTCCGAAGACCGTGCCGTTTATCTTCTCAGGAGACGAAGGAGCCGACGTTGGATTAGATGCTGAAACTGCAGTGTCCGACGACTACAAAGAAGGGGACAACGCATTCACCGGAACGATCACGAAAGTGACGATTGACATTTCGCCTTCTGGGCTGAGCGCCGCTGATCAAAAGGCTGTCGCCGATGCCGAGGATGCAGCTTTTTTGGATGAAGACTGACCTGTACTGCTTTCATGCACTCGGACCGAACAGACAGCAAAGCAACCCCACTGCAAGAAATCTCACACTTGGAGGCTTATATGCAGAATCAAACAAAGTCCGCGAATAGTGGAATCGGCCCTCGACCCCAGGATTTTCGAATGAGTCGTGCAACACTACTTTCGTCTTTGGCGCTTCTGAGCCTGCTGACTATTTCAGTTCTCGTCATCGGGTCCGCCGTGCGCGCGCAGGAGGCCGCTGACCAACAGCAAACGTCCGACCCGTTCTTGGGCGACTATGCTGGGCTTGCTCCAGATGCGAAGAATGGCGACTTACTTCTCTATGAGAAGGACCCAACGGTCCTTAAGAAATACAACAAGTTCATTTTTGACCCGATTACGATCTATCTGCTTCCAGAGGCTCGAGACCGCGGTATTGACCCGGACGATCTGGAGCGCCTGGCTAAATATTTCCAGCAGGCCGTCAAGGATGAGCTTGCGAAATCCGGAACCTATCAAATCGTGACGGCCCCAGGTCCGGACGTCGCCGAGCTGCGAGTGGCAATCACGAATGTGGAGCCCACGGGCGGCGGGAAGAATGCCGCGGTAAAGGGAGCTGCGACTGCTGCAACTGTGGGAGTAGCACCCGGCGCAAGTCTGTTGGTTCCTAGGTTGAGCGTGGGCAGGGTCAGTATCGAAGGGGAAATTCTCGATTCAGTGTCGGGCGAGCGCTTGGTAGCGTTTGTGACCGGTAAAAGTGGGCGGAGGTGGTTCAGCGGCCTTAATACGTTTAAGAAATGGGGCGACGTTGAGGCCGCCTTCCGATCTTGGGCCAAGGCATTTCGCGCGAGGTTAGACGGGGTGCATAGCGCGTAGCCATGTTTTCGCACAAACCGCATAGCCAATCATCGCTCAACTCCGAATCCGGAGATCGGTCTCAAGTTTCCCCTAGGTCCTGATTAACGCGATGGTCTCAATGGGTCGATGCAACACTAAGCTCGAACCGACCTTGCATTGCGAACAAAAGCTAAAATCGCTCGCTTGGGTTAGACCAGCAGGAACGCCGCCCTGGCTAGGTTTTGGCCGAGTATAGCCAAACAGATGTTGCTCTCACGGAAGCTTTGCCGATGCAACGCACTGGATGGTGTTGCATCGACCGATTGAGCTGGCACGCGTAACCGGACACTTGGGTACGAGAAGCCACTATACCGGTACGCGTCTATCAGGCAGTACATCGGTTTACAGCGTGCACCAGGCATCGGCGCCGATCTTATAAATGCTCTAAGGGTGTCACATCGAGATACTTAACAAGCATAACTTCGTTACCCTTCTGGTCGTAAATCAGTTCATCAACGAGTTTTTGGGCCAGCAAAACGCCATAGCCGCCCGGACGCATCCCTTTAGCTTCGCGATATGCAATGTGGCGAGCTGGGTCCTCCTGCGGATTGGCAACGGCAGCATGATCGATTTCGTCGAGAGTAAACCCCTCACCTGGGTCTCTAACTCGGCACATCACCATATGCTTGGCTCGGACGTATGAGATTTCGACGTATTGGTCGGGACGAAAGTTCCCACCGTGCTCAATCGCGTTCATCAGAAGTTCGCGAAAAGCCATTGCAACGGCGTCGGCTTCGGGCTCAGGCAAGTCAGCGATTTCGTGCATGAATTGGATTAGTCGGTCCGCGGTCTTCATATCGCAACTAGCCGCAAGACGAATCCACTCCGGTGTTGCCGACAAGACCTCGATACCGTCATCCCAACAAGGTCCCTCAGAGGCGGCATGCACCATGTCCGCAAGCGAGGAGAGCGAGAACGGTTTTGAAAAGTAACTAAAGGCGTGCTCACGCATGGCCACGATGACCTCGGCTGGCGTACTTTCCTCAGTAAGAATGATAAGCCGGGTGTGGGGGCGTATGCCGCGAATCCTGCGGAGCAGCTCCACATCTTCCTCGCCGGATGTCTTCTCACTAGTAAGGATAAAATCGAAATGTGCAGCCTGAGCAAGGGCGAGCGCAGCCTTGTTGTCGGGTGCATGCCGCACGCTCCACACCAACGGATCAAGAATGTTGACAAGCATCGCGCGAACTTCTGGGTCAGCATCGATGAAAAGAGCTTTTTTCGGCTCCGGCGACTCGCTTGCCAGGTGTGGAGAGGAGCTCATGATTCCTCCTACATTGCGGTCAGCTTGACCTGAATTGGCTTGATTGCCGTATAGGATGCCGAAGAGTCGCACAGAGTTCAATGGTTTTCGACTCAACCAAGGCGTAAGTGAACCATTCGACCGAACCGAATCTTCAGCTGAAATTGGACTCAGGGATAGCGCTACGTGGTATGTGGCGTAGTAGGACTTCACGCATGGGATGAACTGGGCAAGACAGGGCAGGGGGCGCTCATCCTCAACGGCAACAGCTCCCATCTTCCAATACCCGATGCGTCCGTCGATGCAGTCGTGACCGATCCCCCGTATTTTGACTTTGTTCACTATAGCGAGCTGAGCGATTTCTTTTTTGCATGGCTCTCGCCGGTCCTTCGCCAACGTTATGCGTGGTTCGACAGGCCGAACTGCTCTGATTCCGGCGAGGTGCAGCACAAGGACCCGCGTGCTTTCGCGCGCCAGCTTTCGTACGTACTCTCTGAATGCCGCCGTGTTCTCAATGACGACGGTGTTCTCGCCTTCAGTTTTCATCATTCCGGCGCAGAAGGTTGGGCAGCCATCTACGAAGCCATCACCACGGCTGGGTTTGAAGTGGTCGCCGCACACCCGGTCCATGCCGAACAGCGGGGAGCCAGCCCTAAGACGGCCGCCAAAGACCCCATCAGCCTGGATTCGATTCTGGTTTGTCGCAAACACACGGACATAAACGTCAAGACTTTCGACATCGATGCTGTGATTCAGAGGTCTGGATCTTTTGCTAAGAGGCTGCTAAGCGCAGGTATGGAAATCTCGGATGCGGACCGCTTTGTGATTGCGTCTTCGCAGACGCTCATCGCGGCTTCTGCAGAGCAGCTCACGTTTGACGACGTTAAGGCAAGGCTCGAACTCGTGCGGGAGCGATTGCGGATTGAAGCAACGCCACCTACCGTCGCCGCATGGGATTCCGCCCTAAACCAGCATCACCCTCGTCCGGTGCCATCCAGCTAGAACGCTCGCTCCAGGAATGGCGTCGCTGTGTTATGCTCTGCGCCGCTGTTACACCCGAAGGAGATTCACTCTATGTACGCGTGCCTAGCGCGGTTAAAGACGATCGCATTCTCCGCCGGCCTGCTGGCCTTGGGCCTCACAGTTTCAGCATTGTGTTCGGCTCAATCGAGTCAGTTGAGTGTCGGCTCATCACTGGTAGCAACTGCCGACCCCGCGATGCAACGCCCGAACACGGGACATTGCGAAGTTACGCTTTTGACTGATCAGGCTTTCGCCGACTTCAACAACAAAGACTTCAACTTCACGCCACCTTCGAGTTGCCCGGGCCCGTGGTCCAAGGTCATCTTCACTGCGGATTTCTCCATCCAGCCGGGCGTGCAATTTGACCGCACAGGACAAGTCTTCTTCGCCGGAGTGAACATTTACTTCGGAACCACCGCTGAGCCGTTGCAATCGCAGACCGACTCATGGCACGTGGAGCGCGATCTCACTGATTACAGCTCGCTGTTCAAGACGGCACAGACTGGCTACGCAAGCCTCGGAAATATCGTAGGTGCAGATGGCTTGAACTCGATCATCTTCGGCACATTCAAGCTCGAGTTTTATCGAACAGACTTCTTCAATCCGGCCCCGCGCACCGCCGATGCTGTGCTTCCGGTGCAAAGCAACGGCAACAGCTCTTTCCAGCTCAACTCTTCAAATCCAGGAGTGATCCAGAGCTTCACGCTTCCAAAAAACACCGAAGCCGTCTATCTCGACGTGGTCGCGCAGAGCCAGAACGAAGAAGAGCAGTGGTTTTTCTGCCTTCCGAACAGCATCGCGCCCCAGCTCGGCGTTTGCGGAAATACTGCATTCCGCGAAGTTGAGATCAGCGTCGACGGTAAGGCCGCTGGTGCAGCACCTGTTTACCCATGGATTTATACCGGGGGCATTGATCCAGGCTTGTGGGTGCCCATCCCCGGTGTCCAGACGCTGAATTTCGTTCCGTACCGTGTGGACCTGACACCGTTTGCGGGTACCTTAGATGACGGACTGCCACACACCGTCGGAGTCAGCGTCTTCAACGCGTTCGAGTATTTCAGCATGACCGCGCAACTGCTGGTCTATGAAGACCACGGGGCGAAAGAGGTGACCGGAGCACTGACCGAAGACACGTTGACCCTACCCAATCCGTCCGTAACAAACACCGTTACTCTTGATTCGAGCGGTCTGGGCGGCGGTATAGTCACGGTTGCTAATACCGACAACTTTACCATCATCGGATTCGTGAATACCTCGCACGGCCGCGTGCAGACAAGGGTTGAGCAGCAGCTCAACTTCAACAACGTTACAAACGTTACCAGTACCGCTACCGCCTTCATTCAGAGCATCGTGCAGACTTCGACCACGCATGCTAAGACCACCACTTCCGAAGGACCGCTCTTTACCACCAAAGAGACGGATTTTTCCTATCCCATCACGGCGAGCTTCGACGAGGAAGTTCTGAGCGATGGCAATATCACGCAGCAGAGTTCTATCGATCAGAAGTTTCAACGGGAGGAATCAGATACGCTCGAAGGACTCCCCATTTTCAAAAGCAGCGTATCGAATGAAGTCACTCCCACTGACCTCGCGCTTTTCATTGCGACGCCGAACGGCTTCGAGCTAGGCCCAAATTCCAACATGAGCAGCAAGCAGACCTACATCTCTAAGGACCCGTTCGGCAACTGCTTCAGCCGCACTCTCACGGCTGCCGCGAACGTGCTAACCGCAGTGGAGAATGGACCAGCTTGTAAATAACCCCGCCTCTGCTGGCAAATGACCAACAGGCCGGGTGCTGACTCAGCCTGAATTGGAGACGTGACGCTTTCCATTAGTGGGGCTCGCAGGGCGGGGATTGTTAAGGCATGGGGGTCTATCGCCCGATGCCTGTTCTGGATGCTTAGCGCGAGAGGATCAGATCTCGCGCTGTTGTGCATCGGCTCGATGAGTCCCGCCAGGCTATCCCTCAGCATGGTTGCATAGCAACTGATTAACGCCGAAGCAAGTCAAGTCCTAGTCGCAAGTGGTGACTTCCCTTCAATTGCGGGGCCAGTGCTCGTTCAGGCTGGCGGCGAGAGCCAAGACGCGCGAGTGGTACCGAAGTACCGTTGCGGATACTGGGAACGGTTATAGAATCGTGCGCCATGGGGCCGAAGATGGTGTGCGCGGAGCACGAAAGATTGAGAATTGACGCTGTGGCGGTAATCCTAGAGGCGAAAAAGATTCGCCGGGATAAGGACGTGTCGTTTTACGAGGATCTGGAACTGAGCCGCGACGCACACAAGAAGACCGATGCATTGCTGCTGCATTTGTTGGCTGGCCACGACGGGAAACCATGCCCTAGCGGCGACCGCCCGATCGTCGGCGTGACTCGGACTGCTGACATTTCGTGGCCGCGGCGGCATCAGCTGCTGCGAACGCAGCCTAATCGCGAAACGAAGTGTTCTCAGCTGGACGGGGCGGGAGGCGGTGAGTAGTCGGCGGTCGAACTTGGACATTCTGCGTGAAGAAATGTGAATGGTGCCGAGGGCGCGGCTCGCTCCATGCCGCCTCCTGAGTTCCGACCAACCATTCCATTTGACGGGATTTTCAAGAGAGTAGCCTGAGAGCGGGTTTTAATGCAGTCGCGCGAGTCAAGGTTGAACTCCGCCGCCCATCCGGGAGGGGGGAGGACCCGAGTCAATGGGACTGCGTTCGGGAAATCGTCCTATTCGACGACTGTAAAGTTTACAGTCGGACTGAGACGCCATAGACAAAGCAGAATGTAAGCTCTCCAGAAGAACATACGTCCATCGAGCGGGCGAAAGTGTACGCAGGAATCTCGGGCAATGGAGTTTCGCGGAGCCCTCCTGTGATGGAAGCAAACCCTGGAGTCGTCACGACCATCGTTGCGGGCCCTGGCTCGCGAGCTCGGTACTTCGCACCAACTTCTGAGCTTCTACCTCCAGAATTTGCACGAATGGCAAAGCAAGGGATACTGGCGACAGGCGAAGGAGATTCGCGCACGGGCGAATGCCCCGGGCCGACCGCTGACCCACTGGGAAGAGCAGCAAGTCCATGCTTTCACCAGGGCAGCCGTGCGTGTTGCGGTAGGCCCCATGTTGCTCGACACGATCGAGCTTATAAAGGTGGAGACCGAACGCCGCCCGCTGTGTCGGCAGGAAATCAAAATTCTGAAGATCCTTGCTCGCCAATTTCCGGAAGCGCACGAACTTTTGCAGACGCGCTCGCAGGATGGCCCAAAGAAAAGAAAACGCTTCGTAGAAATAGTGAAGGAAACCCCGCGCCAAGAAGGCGAAACACCGATCGCATGGGTACGGCGCATCTGGGATCAGTGTGCTAAGTACGACGCCAAATGCCCCAAAGTTCTCACGGAAGAGCTTCTTGAAGGGTACTCACAAGGTAGTGCGAAAAGTCAGAAAAATAATTTGCCAATGATTCCCTCTGGCGCAGCTAAGTCCTTTGGATGAGCTTCGAGGTAGCTGGCAACTCCCCTAAACGTGGGTGGAGGGAGAGAGCGAAGGAGGCGCGATGCCGTCATACGAATCTTCGATGCGAAATTTCGCAAGCGCGCGGGCGACGTGGCGCCAACCCCGGCCCTGGCGGAGCAATCAAGAGAGTCGGATGATCAGGCGATTCGTGTTTCAGTGGTTCACCTGCCGCGGCAGAAAGCCGTCCGGCCGCGCTTGGGCCAGAGATCTCGGCATCAGCCACACGTGGCTCCAAAAGCTGGTTCGGAGATTTATGGCCGACTCCTGCGAAATGTGGCGGCAACAGGCAGCGAACGGTGGCCCCAAATTCACAGAGCTCACTCGCGCGGAGGAGTACAGTCGACAAATGAGAGATCGGTCAGAACTTCGAGGCGACTGGCATCTATCGCGCGGAGCAAAATTGGCAAGGTTGTTTGAGCGTCACTGAGTAGATCGGCTGCTGTTGCCCGTTACTGTCTCTGCGCGCGGCACAAATACGCGGCTCGTACCAACTTTACGGGGCGTTTATCAGGCACTTGCCGATCAGCTGGTGGGTCATCGCTGTTCATGATACCTATGTGAAGGTCAGTCTCCGGCGAGCACAGAGTGCGGTGAACTGGATTTAATCGCTCGGCAGGATCACTTCCGCAAGCAGCTTTCGTCACTGACATTACCGCTCAGGTTGTTGCCTTCAATTCGGCGATTCTGCAAGGGCTTGCATATAAACGGTACTTTGCCATAACTGGCGGACAGCAGCCTGGGAAGCGCTTCATTTCCAGTACGGCCCAAGTGACAACGCACCAATAACTTATCCGCGCGTGGCGTCGCACTCGCTCATGGATGTGCGATTGCTCGCATCTACGGGAGTGTTGCATTTCCCGTTTCCAAACGTCATCTCTCAAGCTGTCGGCTGGTAATGCGACACCCGCGCGGACGCCGCTCTCGAGAGACGGAGGCACGCACCAAATGACACGACTTACTTTCACCCTGGGCTTGGCAGCCCTTCTCTTAATGCCCACGACGATCCGGGCGGACGGGCTCACTTTTCAGACGGTCAACAACAGCGGCGACCCAGCCTTTAACCGACTGCTCGGGATCAACAACAGCGGCACCGCGGTAGGATACTTTGGCGACGGCACAACGGTTCCGAACAGCGGCTATACCGTGGCGCCGCCTTACTCGGGAGCCTCGTACACCAATGAGAACTTTCCGGGAGCGGTTCAAACACAGGTTGTGGGTATCAATAACCTCGCGAGTCCCACGACTGTCGGATTTTGGATCGACGGCAGCGGTAATAATTTTGGGTTCGTGGACCAGGGCGGAACGTTCACTTCGGTTACTGATCCCAGTGCAGCAGGAACCTCGCAATTGCTCGGCGTGAACAGCCATCGCGTGGCCGCCGGTTTCTATTTGGATGCTGGCGGAAATGCGCACGGCTTCCTATATAACATCGGCACCGCCACGTTCACTGCTATTAACTTCCCCGGTGCCACGTCGACCACAGTAACGGGCATCGACAACAACGGCGTGGTGACAGGCTTCTTTACCGACGGTACCGGAACGCATGGATTCACCGACAACGGTGGCACGTTCACCGCATTCGACTTTCCCGGCGGCACAAATACCATGTTTTTGGGCATCAATAACCTGGGAGCAATAGCAGGCAGCTATGTCGATGCCGGCGGTCTGACCCACGGGCTCCTCTACAATCCCCTTACCAACACGTACGAGACTGTCGACGACCCATTGGCATCGTCCACTGCCGCTTTTGGTGTAACAGGAACGACGATCAATGGCATCAACGACAACGGTCAGCTTGTGGGTTTCTATTCTGATGGCACGAATGTGAACGGTTTCGTCGCGACTCCGTCGCCGGAGCCCGGCTCCTTAATGCTGATTAGCGCGGGCCTGATTGTCCTTGCCGGCAAGTTCCGGAAGCGGACTGTCTGATTGGGGTACCGCGCGTTTTAGTTGATCTTTGGAATCCGAGCACTCCCGGTGCGCGGAAGGCACGATCCCGGATGGTGCAATCTAGCCTGGAAACTCCGGCCACATCGGCAACCTCTGCAAAGCCGACGAGTCTTCGGATCGCGATTAGCGATCAGATGCCTCAGAGAAACGTATTGTGCGCCACAACGCTGCCGCCAAATTGAGCGACCGCTGGTAAGTCCGGGTTAGCGTGACCGTACATCTCTCCAGAGACTTGTTTATTAAGTTCCCTGGAATCAACAGATGCGTTCGGACAAGTTTCTCGCTCTAGCGACAAGTCGACGACGCAGTCAGGGCCTATCGGGAGTTAGACCACAGGGGTGAAAAACGAGCGTCAGACACGCAGACTGGGAGCAGGGAGCTAGACGTCAGAACTATGTTACCGCGCAGCCAATCTCGCGAAAACTACGCCGCAGACAAAGGTAACAACTAACGACCAGAATCAGAGGCCACCGGAACGCTTTCCACCGAAACTTCGTTGCGATACCGAACGTCAGGCTAAGCAGGGCGAGACCTAACAGGCTTGATGACGACAGCACCTGCTTCATGCGCTCGCCGCTTCCGCTCCACAAATCCCAAAGCAGCATAGCGCCGCCCCAGAATACTCCGGACAGAATGGCTTCGACCCACTCTCCGCCTGTGCCCATACGACTCTCCCGCTCAAAGCGATACGCCTTCATAGCACTACTGTGGTTCGGAATCCAAGAACTACCAGCCAAGTGAAATCGAGACAAAACCGCTTGTCCGGCACGACAAATCAGGAGTTATCAGGCAACCTGTACTCTCTGATACTGGATTGACATCAAAGAGTCAGGAGGTGGCCATGCACATTGAGGGCAGCGTTGCTCTTGTGACTGGGGCTAACCGTGGACTTGGAAAGGCCTATGTCGATGCCTTGCTTGCAGCAGGGGCCAAGGAAATATACGCAGGAGCTCGACAACCGCCGGGTGCGGCCGACTCTCGTGTGATACCGCTGAAACTTGATGTCACGTTGTCCGCAGATATCGAAGCAGCGAGGCAAAGGTGTGGCGACGTCACCATCCTTATCAATAATGCCGGCATCATGTTGAAAACAACGATGCTCTCCGAACAATCGGCCGAATCCACGCGCCGTGAAATGAACGTCAACGTATTAGGCACGCTTGCAATGATCCAGGCGTTTGCTCCCATCCTTGCAAAAAACGGAGGAGGCGCGATTGCAAATATGCTCTCAGTCGTAAGTTGGTTCACATACCCATTCAACGCAACGTACTGTGCCTCTAAACACGCCGCCCTGGCGGTCACCGATGCTGCCCGCATTCAACTCAAGGCGCAAGGCACACAAGTTCTGGCCGTGTATGCAGGTTTCATCGATACGGATATGGCCTCCGAACTGACAGGTGCGGATGAACCGAAGACGCCTCCCCGCCAGGTTGCTGAGCGAACGCTACAGGGAATCAGAGAGGGCGTCCACCACGTGCGCGCGGACAAGCGATCCGAAGAAACCTGGGATTCTGTTCGCAAGGATCCTGAGGGCTTAGAGAAATCAATGCAACAAGCTTGGGATAATCGTCAGCAGTAAATTTCTAGGTAAACGCATGAACCGGGCATGTCCGGTTACGTCAGCTCGTTGCAAACTGTAAACGCAGGGTTTACGTTCAGCGGGATTCTTGCCATGCAACGTTCATTTAGAAAAATAGTTGTCCTTGCACTTTGGGCAAGCGGCTCTTTCGGCGCGGTTTTGTTTAGCTGCTTTTGGGTTTTCGCAATGGTGCACACGAGGAAAATCCGCTCCTTTGCGAAGGCGAATGTAGCACTCGGTATTTTCGCCGCTTGGAAGGGCTTTGAGTATTTAACGGAGGCGCGAAAGTGAAACTGGTTCACATGCCTGAGCAAAGCATTTACCGGTAACTGACTCTTAGTGCTTAGCAAGCTGGAAACTTCGGGTTTGCCCGTGGTCCAGGAAGAACCGACAAGGTGACCAGTGGACCGCACCTACCGTCAGGCGATTTTTTTCGTCCAGGCGGAATCGGAGCTAGCTGCCGAAGACCACGCTCGTGCCCGTGGAAGGCATAATGAGTTTCTGCGGCATCTCTTGTTGGACAGCCATGATGGTGCGGAAGCCAGTGCAGTGCATGGGGATCAGGTAGTCCGGGTTGATCTCCTTCATGGCTTCCACGGTCTTGGCGATGAGTTCATCGGGATACGGAGCCAAGTGCCACCCGCCAACCACGGCGTGCACCTTCTCGATCCCGGTGGACTTCTGGATCTGGCGGACGGAGTTGATGATGCCGGCGTGGCCGCACGATGAGATCACGACGAGTCCCCGGTCTTTCACGTTGTAAGCGGTGGCGTGCTCGCCCCAGAAGATGTCTTTCACTAACTCGCCCGGCTTGGCTTCTATCTTGACTGTGCCGGGAGGGAAGTGGAAAGTGGCTTCGCAGGCGGAGCCGGGCGCGCCGGCTTCGAGGCGAGCTGCCGGAGGAGACATCTCGAAATCGGTGACTCGCGCGATGTGACCCGAGGTGAAGGCGTGGCCCGCCACTACAGTGGGCTCCTCCGCGATCACAACCTTCAACCCTCTCGCTTCCAGCTCATCGCGCTTGAGCTCGCCGTAGTCGAGTTTGTTGCCGTCGGGTTGCACCACCCAGCGATGGCAGAACGTATCGCGGCCTCCGGCATAAAGAGTGAGCCCTGGTTTGGCTTGTCCCTGGAGGGCCTGCGCCAAATCGGGGAGGCCACCGTAGTGATCCTCGTGCCCGTGGCTGATGATCAGGGCGTCGGCCGTGGCGGGATCTACTTTCAACCCTTTGAAATTGTTTGTGAGCGCGCGGGGCGTGAGCGCGAAGTCCACCAGGATCTGTTTTACCTCTGCGCCTCGGAAGGACTCCAAGTGAAAGGCCAGCCCATGTTCCGACAATAACGAGACTTCTGAGCCGTAGGGATGGGGCAAAGTATTCCGAGTGATCGTGAGATTGCCGATTTTCCCGCCCTTGGCGTAGACGTCGTAAATGTTGTCCACAAGATTGGTGAGAACGAGGCGGTCAGTGGTGGGGACTTCCTGGGGAGCATCGAGGAAACTTCCGAAGCGGCCGGTGCCGCCGAGCAAAAACGTTCCGCCTGCTACGGCTCCCAGCCTCAGGAATTCCCGCCGGTGCATGATGACCTCTTTCTTTGTTAGACCCGAGCATTCCTTCTTGACTTCGAAAACGGTGAGCATTGTACGCCGAAATCGCTTGCCCGGCGTGAGATTTGCACAAACGAGCGCTATTCCCAAGCGGTCAAGTCCCGAACGCATTTATCGTGTGAAGTTCTAGTCCGGTAACGCGGCTAATAAGGGGTCGAGTTGCCGTCGAACAGGTGTCGAGTCTGTCGGTAACGTTGACGCTTGCAGACGACCCAAGTCGCCTGATCCCCAGATTCTGAGCTGACCGCCTAACATCTCGATAACCGTAAGGACATTGACTTGCACTCCGTGCAAGCGTAGCCTCTAGTCGTGGATAATGTAACCAAAGCGGCGCTGTTTGCGGTGTTTGTGGGTGTTTTTGTATCGTTTTTTGCATTGTTTATTGGCGTATGGTTTGTGAATCGGAACGGCAGGAAACGTAACTACTTGCTCCGCGTCGCCCGGAAGTACAGCGTCTCGCCCCTGTTCGGTCAGTCGAGGCTAACGCTATTGAGGGCACTACAGAAACCTCCTATCTAAAGATCGGCTCTTTTCGAAACCCCTCGAATTACGACGCCTTCTGATCTCCCATACAAAGTTGCTTTCCCATCCACCTCAGCTGCCACGTAGCGTGCCTCGCTGAGGATCTGCATCGCTCGTACAAGCCATCTCCGACCGGCTTCGGAGTGAAGTTCACGACGAAACCAGCCGCACCCCTTGCCAACTAACGCCCTCGGACAAATGAAGTATTACTTCATCTCCGGTTACGCTTCCCGGGACTTGGCGCGAAATGTCGTTGAGTAGGATTAGCTGCTCCTAGTTCGGTAGGAACGAAGGGATCAGCGGCGCAGCAAT